>Ga0315287_10003013_pt1 | contig 16157 bp, 5 predicted proteins | sample YL17G11_0_MG_FD_205037 | JGI IMG/M metagenome (GOLD analysis project Ga0315287, IMG submission 205037) | Sediment microbial communities from Yellowstone Lake, YNP, Wyoming, USA - YL17G11_0 | ecosystem: Environmental > Aquatic > Freshwater > Lake > Sediment | place: USA: Wyoming | collected... | reverse complement strand
GGGCACTGGCGTTCCCCGTCCGCCTTTCTCACTACAGAGATGCTACCAATATGAAGCGTGCCGATCCCTCTGCAATCGTCCGGATCCTGCTCCCGGCAATCCTGGTGCTCTCCTCGACGGTCTTCTCCCAGTCTCCCATTGCCAACAAGCGCAATTTCGTGGTTGTCACACGTCCAGTTGACGTCTCTGCATCCAAAGACCCCAAAGGGCGATGGTTCGGTGCATTTGCCGAAGAAGAGCTGAGGTTCCGTCTCACTGCGGTGCGCGGGATCGAAGTGATTCCCGCAGACACCATGGCCCACTCGATCCACGCGTACCCAGATTTGACCATTGACGTCAATAGCGAGGATTACATGGCTGTTGCGCGGCGCTTTCGGGCAGCATTCATGGTGAATCAGAAGTTCGAGCTCACCGACAATGGCCGACTTGTTCAGTACTATGCAGAGATCACGGCTCTGCCCTCGGGCAAGTTGCTCAAGGCTATCGATGCGTCGTTTCCGGTGGGTGAGTCCGGCAAACATCTGGACTCGGCATCGGTGGTGCTCATCTCGGGGGCGAATGTGACCATCCCGCCGGATCTGGTCCGCTTCTTCAAGCTTGACGCAGTGAGTAGTGACCCCAGGCTTCTGCGAGAGTTCGGCGACATCATCATTACCGAGCGATTTTCCGGCGAAGACAATGCCCAGCAGGCTGCCGACATGTACGACAATCTGGTGGCGCGCGACCCCAGCGTGGAGCTGGCCTACCTCCTGGGCGCCCGTGCCTACGCGCGAGCCCGCAAGTTCAAGAAGGCGTCTGATCTGTACCGCAGCATTCTCGACGTGATGCCCGAGTACGGTCCTCTCTATCTTGAGTACGCGCACGCCCTGAGAGCTTCTCGGAACATGACCGAGGCCATCCGGGTTGTCGAGCTCGGTGAATCGAAGCTGCCGGGGAATCTGCCACTCCTTTCCGAGAAAGCGCAGATCCTTGAGGCCCAGGGTCAGCCGGCGCGCGCGGAACAAGCCTACATTCAGATACTCTCCATTGACAAGAACAATACCGATGCCATGGTGTTTCTTGCGCGACTGAACAACGACCGCGGCAAACCTGCCGATGCGCTGCGGCGCCTCGACCCGGTCTTGCGTGTCACCGATGCGTCTGCCGACGTGCTTGTGGAAAAAGGTCGCGCGTTGAGCCTGCTGCAGAAACCCGACGATGCACTGCTCGCCTTTGGCGAGGCCATGCGCAAGGCTCCGACCGATCCCCGGCCGCTCATCGGCATGGGCGACATTCGCGTGATGCAGAAGAACTCCGATCTGGCTGTGGATGTCTACCAGCAAGCGGCAAAGCTCCTTCCCAACGACTGGCAGGCGCACCGCAAAGCAGCCCAGGCTCTGCAGATGTCGGGCGACGGGAAGAAGGCACTCGAACTGCTGCGGTCGGTGGAAGGACGCTTCTCCACCAATACTGAGCTGCAGAAGGAGCTGGGACTTCTTGAGCTGTCGCAAGGCGACCCGATCAATGCGCGTCGCCATCTCGAGAGTTGCTTTACAGAGCAGAAGGCCGATCCACGGGTGCTCGTGGGCCTTGGCGATGTGTACCTTGCGGCCAGGCAGCTTGATGACGCGTACAAGATGTACACCGCAGCGCTTCCGGTGGCGCAAGACAAAAACGCGTGTCGGCTCGCCCTGGCGCGCCTGTACGTGGCGAAGAATACTCCTGCACAGGCAACGACCTACCTCAACGACATCCTGGCAAGCGACCCCAACTATCCCGGCGCCAATGGTCTTGCCGGCGATGTCAAGTACGCACTGGGCAACAAGAAGGGCGCACTGGCAAGCTACGTACGTGAACGCGATCTGGCGGGCGGCAATGTTCGCATGCAGTCGCGCATAGCCACGGTCTACTACGAGAACGGAGCGTGGGACAAGGCAGAGCCCGAGCTTCTCGAACTCATCAAGCAGGACCCGGCAACCACTGCGCACTACTACCGATTGGGAGTAGTCTACCTTCGGCTCAAGAACAAGGACAAGGCCAAGTACTACCTCGGCGAAGCAGCCAAGGTTGGTCAGCCCGACAAGGACCAACTCCACCAGATGGCCCAGGCATTCGCCTTTGCCGGGGTGCTGGAGAGGGCGGCCGAAACCTATCGCGCATGTCTGGACCTCTCGCCCCAATGGGAGACCGTACTTGTCGAACTGGCTGCTGTGTACACATCGGCAAAACGGGACAAGGAACTCGCTGATGTCAATGTGCGGCTCTTCGCTCTCAACAACGAGAAGTACAAGCCGCAACTTGTGGATGCCGGCGACACGTACTTGCGGCTGGGACTCAAGGTCGAGGCGAAGCAGGCATACACGCTATTCCTTGACAAGAAGTATTCCAATCCTGCGGTAAATGCCCGACTCGCACAGTTGGAGTACGAGGCAAAGAACTACCCGCGCGTCATCAGTTTGCTGGAGGGCGTTGGCGGGCAGTGGGCCACCGACGAGGCCACTCAGATGCTCCTGGCTGAGTCCTACTTCGCTTCGGGGCAAATGCCCAAGGCCATTGCCCAGGCGTCCAAGGTACTGGCCGCTCGACCGCAACAGGCACGCGCAACCGAACTCGCGGCGCTTGCCCGGGACAAACAGGGAAACACCGCCGAGGCTATCAAGATGTACGGGGCCTTCCTCACGTTCCCTGCATCCGCGAACACCCCGCACTACGCGTTCCATCTGGCCGAGCTCTACGAGAAAGCCGGGCAGAAGCAGTATGCAGTGGAGCGATATGCGCGCAATGTTGAGCAGTATCCCAAAGACATGCGCAACTACGAGCGCCTCGCCGATCTGCTCTTTGCGCAGAAGTCGTGGGTCGATTGCGAGCGAGCCCTGCGCAAGGCCGTCGAACTGCCCGATGCACAGCCCCGCCTCAGAAAGATGCTGGCTCAGTGCCTTGCCGCCCAGGGCTCCAAGCGCGAGGATGCAGTATCCAGCTACCAGCAGTATCTCACCATGGTTCCTGCCGACTCTGCGGCGTGGCTTGACCTGGGCACTATCTTCTTCGGGCAGAAGGACTACACGCGGGCAGTGGCGCCGCTGACCCAGGCTGTCAAGTACATGCCCAAGAACACCGACTGCCACTACATGCTGGGTGTGTCGCAGTTTCAAACCAACATGCCCGACGAGGCTGCGGTGCATCTCAAACAGGTGCGCGCCGTGCGCAAGGATGACCTCGCCGTGGTCGACATGTTGGCCAGGTGCTATCGCACCCGTAAAGACACCGCCGGGCTCATCGCCGTGCTGCGCGACTGGCGGGCGCTCGACGCACGGTCGTTTGACGTGCGTGTGGAGCTGGGGTCGCTGTTGCTGGCCAGGAACGCCACCGACGAGGCGGCCTCCGTGGTTGCTGAGGCTGTCAAGCTGAACGCCACCGATCCGGTCACGCAGCGCCTGCTGCTGAGTATCTACGAGAAGCAGGGCAACGAGAAGCTGCGGATTCAGGCAATTCTGCGTCTGGTCGAGATTGCTCCTGCCGACCCCGACGCGCACTACCAGTTGGCACGGTACTACCTGGCCACGCAGGACGAGGAGAGGGCGGCCATGGAGCTGGGAGCCGTGATCGGCCTGAGCTCCGCGTATCCCGAGGCGCGGTACGACTACGGCATGCTTCTGTATCGGCAGGCAAAGACCCGGCAAGCCTTCGAGCAGTTCTCCGATGCTGCGCGCATTGACGGTGCCAACGCCCTGTATCAGGCCTACTTGGCATTCACCGCGAGTCTTCTTGGCAAGACCGACTCTGCGGTCTCCGCAGCTGATCGGGCGCTCTCGGTCAAGACGACGAATCTCGACATCCTCTACATGACAGCTCAAGTGTACAGCAAGTCGGGCCAGACCGACAAGGCACGTCAGCTCCTCAGCGACGCGCTTGCCATCAACGATTCCAGCGTTGCCTGTCACCAGGCGCTCGGGGAAGTCTACGTGGCTGAGGGGTCGTACAAGCTGGCTGTCAAGTCGCTCATGAAGGCATGGGAGCGCGGTGGGTACAACGAGTCGGTGGTTCTGAGTCTGGGCCGGGCACTTTCGTTCGACCGCAAGTATACCGAGGCCAAGGACTTCCTCAAGCTCATCCTCACCAAGAATCCGGCAAGCGATCGCGCGGTGTACGAGCTTGTTCACGTGCTGTGCGCCGAGGACAAGAGCGCTGAGGCTGCCCAGGCCATAGCCGACTTCGAGAAGAAGAGTCCGCGCACCGGCTGGACGCATCTTGCCCTGGGCGAGGTTGCCGAAACCAGAATCGATCTCGACGCAGCCTGGATCGCCTACAGCGTGGCGCTGAAGCTTCTGCCGGGCGAGCCGCGGGCGCAGACTGCGTGCGGTCGCGTCTGCCTGGCGCGGCGCCAGTACGAGGAATCGATCGAGTACTTCGGCAATGCACTGTCCAAAGATCCCAACAACCCAGGTATTCTAGTGAACCTGGCCGAGGCGTACGAGGGGCAGAACAACGTCGAAACAGCGCTGGAGCTGTGCAAGTCGGTGGCCGAGCGCATGCCGGACGACCCCGAGTCGTTCTACGTGATGACCCGCATCTACGCCGCGCAGAATGACCACGTCAAGGCTCTCGCGGCGATCAAACAGGGCCTGGTGCAGAACCCCACCAATGCCATGCTGCTGTACAGTCAGGCGGGCGAACTGCGCGCTGCCGGACAGTCAGCTGCGGCGATCCAATCCTACGAGAGCGCGGTGCGGTTCGGGGGTATCGAGGCATTTGTCGACGCGTATCGATACATCGGGGCGATGTACTCTGAACTCAAGAACGTGGAGAAGGCAAAGGAGTATTTTCGCAAGTACCTGAACGCGGGCGGAACCAGCATCGAGGTGAAAGACCAGCTCAAGGCGCTGGGAGGGTAGGAGGGAAGTGCGGAGTTGGGAGTTCGGAGTGGGGAGTGACGAGCGGGAACGCTGAGATGGTGACGGCATGTCCGTATTGACGTAGCGCACGACAGGAGGAGACCAGCATGAAACAGCGAGTGGCCGGCCGCAAACCAGTGGGCAACTTCTTCGTCAAGCGGGAGTTGCAGATGACGGTGATCCTCAGAATTGTCACGGCCGCACTCGTAGCGACGATCGTGTCAGCCGCGACCATTGTACTGGTGTACTACCTGCAGCACCGCAGCGTGCTGCTGTACCAGCTTCACGAGACAGGCAGTCTCTCCCGCTCGAGCATCTTCGGCCTCATCCTGCCCAGTCTCATCATCAGCATTGTCGTGAACCTCATCCTGGCGGTGTGCATTGGACTCTACGCTTCCCGCAAATACGCGGTGCCGGTCTACAAGCTTGAACAGTGGGCGCAATTGCTGCGTTCGGGCAAGCTGAACGTCACCCTCCGGTTTCGCGAGCAGAAGCGCATGCGCGAGCTCTCCGACCAGTTCAACTCGCTTACCGGCGACCTGCGCGACAAGTTCCTGGAAGTGAAGAAACTGGTGGCCCACCTCAAGAACACCGGGCGCAGCGACGACCAGGTTCTGCGCGTCGAGAAAATGGTGGAGGGGCTCGACCTCTCGGTGGCCTCCTCCGACACCAAACTCGATGCGACAGGGGTGATCACCAAGTGAGGGCGGTCCACCGGAACCGGTCCATTGCGAGACAGTCGATGCCACGAATGCGTAACAAGGAGACGACACCGATGACGACTCGGATCGCGGGTGCAGCTGTGTGTGTGATGGTTTTGTCGCTGAGCGCCGTTGCTGCGCCCCAGCTTGCCGGGGGATCTCGGCTCAGCACTCCCACAACCTCCGCAGCGCCGGTTGCTCCATTCGCGCCGTGCGACTCGCTGCTTGGCCGGCTGCTGCGCTTCTTCCCCGACTCTGTCAAACACTGCAAGATCGCGGTCTTCCCCTTCATCAACAACACAGGCGATCCCACCATCGTGGGTGGCACCTGGCTGGCCGAGTACTACGTCAAGGCGCTGGCCAGGATGGACCGTTTCTCGGTCGCCGATCGCAACAAATTCCGCAAGACAGCACGCGGCATGGAGATCACTGCACGCGACCAGATCGACGACGGCACCGCCACTGAGGTGGCGCAGGCCCTGGGCGCCCAGTATATGCTGGTGGGTACCATCGCCACGTCTCCAGGCGGCACCCAACATGTGGTTGAGGGACGGATCATCGATGTCAGTAGCGGCATCATCGTGAGCGGTGCGTCGATCTATACTACGCCCGAGGAACTGTACTACGTCGAGAACGAACTGCTGACGCGGCGAACAAAGACGTGGATCCGGCCGCCGTTCATGCGGTCGTTCTTCTGCCCGGGGTGGGGGCAGTTCTACCGGCGGCGTCCGGTGCAGGGGGTGCTGTTCTTCACGGCATTCTGGGGTGGTGCGGCGGGGACGCTTTACATGGGGGTCACGGCTTTCAAGGCATGGGATGAGTGCAACTACCATCAGGCAACGAAGGTGGCGGCTCTGCGCGATTCGTTGGAGTACCCACGGTGGGTTGCGGAAGACAACCGTCTCAGTACCTATCGCGATAAGCGGTTCAAGTACCTGGGCATCGCAGTGGGGGGCACGGCCGCCGTGTGGGCGCTCAACCTCACCGAAGTCGTCATCGCGGGCCGCCGCCTCAATCGGGAGTACCGCCTCTACTACGCACTGGACCTGAGTGACGGGGTTGGCGCGCGGGTGTGTATGGGGTTCTAAGGGGGTACTACGATCTGAGAAGCCTCGATCCATGGGTCACCAGAACGATCTCGACGGCTCCGGGGAGAACCCGGTACACTACTCGATAGTTGCCAAGAATTCTTTCGCGGATTGCCGGATCCTGATACTCCGGAACCATTCTGCCGAGTTCGGGGAAATCCGCAGCCGACTCGGTCACTGCGATGACTCTTTGGGCGAACACCGCAGCGTACCTCTCCGAGTCGCGACCGATGAAATCGCAGATCTCCTCCAGGTTCCCTGCCGCGCGTGGTGACCAGACTATTTTGAGAGCCACTTCGACATCCGCCGTTTGACTTCTTCGTGCGGAATACCCTTGCCCTCGTCAAGTTCCCTCAGTCCGTGATCGATCTGGATTCTGAACAACAACTCATCCATGATGTCATCGACAGTCGTGCTCTCGGGCAGAGCCCGGATCATCTCGATAACCTGTTCCTTTTGACAGACCATAGTTCCTCCTCAGGATGTCCATATCCAAGAAAATACGCGATACCAGCGCACCGTGTGCTCGGCTGGTACGCGGCAGAGCGATCGAGCATCTCCAGTGGGGCATGGCCCCGTCGCTCCCCCTCCCGCCTACCTCCTGATACCCACCACTCCCGTAATCGGCTTCTCCGAATCCCGGCGATCCATATAGTGCAGGATGAGAATCGTCCGGTAGACGCCCGGAGCGACGCGCATCTTGCGATCGCTGCATCCGTTCCAGTGGAAGGTGTAGTTGATGACACCTCCCTGGCGCGCGCTTGCCATGGCGTCCTGACCGAGTAGGTCGTCTTCGGATGCCTGCGCAACCGGGTTGCCTGCCACGTCATAGATCTTGATTGATGCGCTGATCTGCGGGAACTGGTCCGGGTTGATCGACGGAGGCAGAACGATCTGGAACCGCATGAACGTCCCGCCGGCGCCTGTGGCCAGCATTTGACGCACCTGGTCTTCCGGAACATACTTGAGCGTCAGGGGCGGCTGACTCGGATCCGGTGGCGCCGGGTTGGGGCCGATCAGCAGTTCGCGCGGCTTCTGCGGTTCGGTGAAGACTTGCACCCGGCGATTGTCGATCTCGGGCAGGTTCCCGTCGCTCACAGCGTCCCTCACTTTGCTCAGGGTATCTCCGCTGCGAGTGGTGACCACGATGTTCAGATACATCTCCGAGGAGAGATCGAACCCGTTGGACATCACGAACTTGACGACTTTGTCATCACGCGAAGTGAGGAATCCCATGCTACCGCTCTCGCCAATGCCATCCAGCGGATGCGGGGTCAGCCGGGTGAATGACGAATCGGACGACCGGGTCCACACGTAGAACACGCGTTTGACCGTGTCGCTCACGACTATGCCCCGGACCGCCTCGCTGAAGGTGACCTTGATGATGTCCTGCGTGCGGTCGAAGTCCGACACGATCTCTCGCGTCGCCTTCCAGATCACCGGGCCTGCGCCGTCAGCGCACACTGCCTCAACCATCGTGTCGGCGGCCGAGACTCCGCGGAGGGCAATGCCGGGCTTCCAGTCGGTCTGCATCCCGTGAGAGGAGTCCTCAACCAGCACGAGCGTGAACACCGTGTCTCGCACGCCGAGGAGCGGATCCATGGCATCCTCGTCAACGTGGAGCCGCCAGGATCCCTTGACGATCACGACATTGCTGAAGTCGTACTCTTCGTCAAAGGAAACGAGCTTGCTGAACTTGACCGTGATCTGGTCGAGGTAGCCGTTGCCGTTTGCGTCGCGTGTGACTGCCCACACCAGGCTTGCCGCAGGAGCCACAATCGACACAAACAGCGTCTCAGCGATTTCGGGGTGATCCGACGACCGTACCCAGATGTATCCGCGCTCGTCGTACTGCACAGTGGTTGTCCCGTAGTACAACCGGGTCGAGCGCGTGGCGCCTGCGTCGTGCAGTTGACCGACCGTCGCTGTCGTATCGGCAATCACGCCCCAGTCGCCGGGAATCGACCCGATCTTGTTGCCGTACTGGTCGTACCCGTTGGCAAAGATGTACAGGTATCCGTTCGGTGCGCGTATCGCAACACTGTCGCCCATGGGCTTGCCCTGGTTGTCTTCGATCACGATCTGGCTCAGAGGCGCGGGCAGCAGTTTGAACGGTGCAGTGGTTCCCTCGTTGCCGCTGATGCGCGCATAGAGTTGGTTCAGACTGTCGTGCGGCGCGTAGTAGAGCACGAATCTCACTGTGTCAACACCGTCAACAAAGCATTCGGGCAGGGCGTTGGCGGTGCTCGGCCGTCTGTTGAGGCCGCCCGTGGTGTCACTGAGAATCACGACAGGCGTGTTCACGCGACCGCCAGAGCCGAAGAGGTCCTGGTACACCGCGTCGTCGCAGTAGCTGCCGGGCACGGGCCCGTCGGCATTGCGGATGCGCACCACAGCCACGAGTGTATCACCGGCTATGCACTCCTCGGGTGGAGTGAGCAGATCGATGCTCACGCGCGTGGGTTCGCCGCGGCCGAAGAACACATCGATGGTGTCCCACACCGACGAACTGTCCGATCCCAGCATTACCGCGATCCAACCGGTGTCGGGAGTCACGGGCGAGAACGACCATTCGTGCGCCATCTCCGGCGCCGCGGGGTCGGTACCCAGTCCGACCGAGGTGAGCCACTTTGCGGAGATATTCACCCACTGGTGTGTGTCATTGCGGCGGCCCTGTACGTGGAGTGTGGTATCGTCGTTGGTGGTCATCACCAGCCTGTCGATGGACGTGCTGTCACCTACCACAATCCTCAGATCGGTGAAGTACGTCCTGAGTATCTGCACTGTCACCGTGTCGGCTAGGCCCGGATACTCGCGGCTGGCCGCAATCACCCAGGTTGTGGTGTCCTTGCCGATTCTCTTGTTCTGCACCACGCCTTCGCCAATGGTGGTGATACCATCGGCTGCCGCAGCAATGGTGGTGTCCAGGCTCTGCCAGGTGGTGCGCTGCGAGTACCCGACAAAGTTGCCCAGCGAGTCGCGCACAATCGCGTAGAGGCTGCGGAACGTCTCCATGTCGGTGAGCGTGATGGAGTCGACTGAATTGTCGGCATACGGGCTGAACTGCCAGTTCTGGTCGGCCTCTACCACGAGGTGGTGGGCAGCGCCCGCGCGCACCGACACGTAGAGCGTGTCGCGCATGACCACAGCTCCAGTGGTGACGTTCGCCACGATGTACGCCAGATTGTACGCCTTGACAGGGGTGAATGTCACTCGCGTGGTCGACGTGTTCTGCAGAGCGCCGGTGGGCGGCGTTCCCGCCAGCTCCTCTACCGACCATGTTGCCACTGTGTCGCGCAGGAAGACTCCGCTGTGATCAAGCAGCTTGGCTACCAGAGTGACCGGCTGTCCAGCGGTGACTACCCACGCGGTTGCCGGTGCGGGGTAGGGCGGGTTGGCACCCGTTGGCGAGCCCAAGTCCGGGTAGAGCACAAGGCGCGCAGCAGGTCCGGGCTTGAACATCACGAGCACGGTGTCCGGCTTGGTTGACGCGTCGTTACCCAGCGTCACCCGGATCCATCCGGCGCCCGTGTTGGCAGGTGTGAAACTCCACTCCGACGACGAGGTGGGAGCGGCGGGTTGCGTGCTGAGGCCCGGGGACAGAACCCACGTAGCGGGCACGCTCTCCCACAACCCGTTGTCCGACCGCAGGCCCTGCACCAGCAGCGTGGTATCCTGATCGGTTCGCATCTCCAGCCGCTCGATGCGTGTGGTATCGTTGATCACCACGCGCAGCGAATCGTAGCTGATAGTGGAGAGTACCACACTCACCGTATCGGCAAAGCCGGGGTAGGCGTTGCTCTGGCCGATCAGCGAGGTCTGTCCGCCGCTGCGGGAGATGCGGATCATGCGACCTTCACCGACGGTGGTAATGCCGTCGTCAGCGGTGATAAGCGCGGTGTCGAGGCTGTTCCAGTCGGTGCTTGTCGAGAAGGAGACGAAGTTGCCGAACTGGTCGCGCAGCACTGCGTACACATAACGCACGGTGTCGCGACTGCTTAGTGTAATGGTGCCTGCCGGATTGTTGCTGTTCGGCGACGACATGGGGTTGCTGCCCGGCTCGATCACCAGGTGTGTAGGCGCTCCTGGTTTCACGTAGAAGCGGACTGTGTCGCGCAGGACGATGCCGCGCTCGTCAAACGTGGCGATTGCATAGATGGTGTTGTAGGCGTTCTCCGGGATGAGTCGCGACAGGTACCCTGTGCGAGGCAGAAGTTTGCCGGTCGGGGGATTGCCCGAGAGTTCCACGACGCTCCACGATACGGGCGCGGTCGCGCGCTCGTATGCGTCAAGCCACACCGCGTTGTGGTCGAAGAGCTTGCCTACCAGCAGTACCGTGTCGCCTGCAGTGATGGTATCGGTGGTGGTGGGTGGAGCGTACGGCAGATTGTCGTTGATGCCGGGCTGGCCAACCTTGTTGTAGATGGCAAGGTCGTGCGGCAGGCCCGGTGTGAAGATTACCACAATGCGGTCGGTGATCTGGCCGGTCACACCGGCGGCAGTTGCGGTGATGACTCCATTGCCCGCTGATACCGGCGAGAACGACCACTGGTCGGCCGATGCCGGGGCACTGGGGTTGGCTCTCACGCCCGCTGCTGTCCATCGCACAGGGATGTTGACCCAGTTGCCGTTGTCGGTGCGTCGGCCCGCAGCAAAGAGCACGGTGTCCTGATCGGTACGGACCACCAGTGTGTCGAGGTCGACGAGGCGTCCGGCCAGAACCCGGATGCGCAGAGAGTCGTACGTGACGTTGGTCACGCGCACGTCAATGGTGTCGGTTTGTGTCGGGTCGGAGAGACTCCAGGCCGCTACGCGGGTCTGGCGCTCGGAGGTGGCCACCCGGCCAATGAATCCCTGCCCAAAGTCAGGGTCGCCCTCGGTGGCAGTGACGACTGCCGTGTCAAAGCTCGCCCATCCAGTGGTCTTCGAGTAGTCCACCCAGTTGCCGAACCGATCGCGCAAGATCGCGTAGACGTCGTCGTAGGACACGGTGCTCCCGTTCAGAGAGATGGAGTACAGGCGGTTATCCGCGTTGGGGCTGACGTTGGGATCGGAGCTGCCCTCAAGCACCAGGTGGTTCGGGCTGCCGGCTTCGATCGAAACCCTGATGGTATCGCGGATGGCCTGATTGTTGAACGTGCCGACCACGTAGACTTCGTTGTGAGCGCGGTTGGTCTTGAACCATGTCCTGAAGCCCGAAGCAGGTCTCACCGTGTCGGGGCCGGCTGAGAGTCCGTTCAGCTCGATGGTCTGCCACGCGACTGGCGATGACGCGTTGTTGAACTGACTGAGCCACACGCCGCGGTGGTCGAAGACCATGGCAACCGCACGCAGCGAATCGCCCGCAGTCACACTCACGGCGGTAGTTGGGTCCGCAAATACCACGTTGCTCACGCCGTCAGGCATTGTGGTGTCCGGGTACAGCACGATGCGTGCAGGCAATCCGGGAATGAACTGCACGCGGATCAAGTCGGAGATCGTGCCGGTGGTTCCGCTACCGCCGATCGAGATTGTGCCTCTACCCGTGTCCGCAGGCTGCACTACCCAATGGTCGTCCCCAGGCGTCGGTAGAGACCGCGTAGGCATGGTCGGCGGTGTCCACTGCACGCCGATGTTGTCCCACCCGCGTCCATCCGACCGCTTGCCCTGGGCGTAGAGCGTGGTGTCTTGATCGGTGCGCAGTACCAGCGAATCGAGAATGAGCCAATCGCTGCCCGATCGGGTGACAATGCGCATCGAGTCGTACGTGATGTCGCTCAGGTTGACAGCAACGGTATCGACGAGCGCCGGATTCGTCCGGTTTCGGGCCACGATGCTGGTGTTTCCGTTGGGCGCCTGACGGAAGATGCGTCCCTCGCCCTGGAATGCCACACCTTCGGCGGTCGTGACAACCGCGGGGTTGAGACTCGTCCACGTGGTGGCAAGCGACGGACTCACATAGTTGCCCAACGCATCACGCAACACCGCGTACGCTGTGGCCACCGAGTCGGTACTTCGGAGAGTGACTACGGCGAGCGGGTTGTCGCGGTTGAGGTTGGCCTGCAGAGGCATCAAGCGATCCTCGATCACCAGATGCGTTGCCGTGCCCGGTTTGACGTAGAAACGTACCACGTCGCGAATCGAGGTTCCTCTCAACACTGCACTGATCTCAAACGTGTTATACGCATTGACCGGCGAGAATACGGTCTTGTAGCCGGTGAGTCGCCGCAGCGTGCCGGGCGCGCCGGGGCCGTCGATCTGCGCAATACTCCAGTCAATGGCCGCATTGGTGTCGCGGTAGGCTGAGAGCCACACGCTGCGATCGTCGAAGAGCATCGCAAAGAGCGATGTATCCCTGCCCGCGATGAGCGTATCGGTCACGGTTGTGGCACTGTACGGAGTGTTGGGCGGCGTGCCATCGCGCCGGTGCAGTACCACGGAGTTCGGCAGACCCGGCAGGAAGAATGCGCGCACCGAGTCTTTGGCGCTGCCCAGAGTGATCCGGATCCATCCTGTGTCAACAAGCGTGGGACGGAAGGTCCAGTGGTCAACCGTGGAGATGGGTGGCACAACGCCGCGCAGGCTCACGGTATCCCATGTGACGGCAACCAGCGATACCCATTTGCCGTTGTCCGACCGTAGGCCCGACGCACAGAGCGTGGTGTCCTGGTCGGTGCGCTGACGAAGTGTGTCGATGCTCAGCAGTAGGCCTGCCTGCCTGCTCCGGATCTCGATGGCGGTATAGGTGATGTTATCGACTACCACCCGCACGGAGTCGGAGAACGCCCCTTGCGCGGATACGGCGAAGGTCTGTCCGGCAGTCGTGGTAACGCGTCGGATAACTCCCGTGCTCTGGGGCGAGCCAGCGAGTGTGGTCGCCACCAGCGTGTCAATCGACCACCATGTCGCGGCTGTCGCACGGCTCACCCAGTTCCCGTACGAGTCGCGCAGAATCGCGTAGACCGAGCGTGTGGTGTCGGAACTGGACAGTTGGACCTGCGAGAGCGGGTTGTCGGCGTTGAGGCTTACGGTGCTGTCGGAGCTGGACTCGATGAGAAGATGTGTGGCGGCACCCGGCCCGATGCGGACGCGGACTGTGTCGGAGCGGACTATCAAGCCTTGACCGAATGTTGAGATGATGTCGAGCGCTGTGTATGCACGGTGGGGAGTGAATGATGTGATGGCGCCTTGCGCTGTTGAGAAGACTCCCACCGATGCGTCGGCGACCAAGCCGGTTGAGGTGAATCGGGCTTCCCACGAAATTGGGGCGCTGCCGTTTTCGAGCGAAGGGAGCCAGTGTTTGGGTGTTCCTCCATCAAATACTTTGCCCACCAGAGGATAGGAGACGCCCGCAGCCCATTGATACGTGAGAATCGAGGGATCATCATAGGGCGGGTTGCTTCCCGTGGGCCCTGTTGGCTGACCCATCTGCGCGTAGAGAGCATAGGAGGCCGGAGTGCCCGCCACGACGTGGAGTTGGAGCGTGTCTCTCAGAGACCCTTGACGCAGAGTGGCAATGCCCGTCCCCGTATCGTTGATGGGCGAAAAGACCCAGCGGCTGCCCGGGCTGGGTGCCAAGGTGTCGGATGACAGCGATGGGGAAAGCCACCAGTTCATGCTGGTACGCACCCATCCGTCGAAGGCGTCGCCACCCACTCCGTCGGTTCTGTGCGCTTCAGAGTAGATGACGGTATCGCTGCCCAATCCGATTGTGAGTGACGAGATCACTCGTTTCTGGCCGCCAGTCCCCACGACAAATCGGAGGTCGTTGTACGATGCAGGGTCAACCACTACCACGAATGTGTCACGCATGAGTGCATTGGACGGATCAGAGTCGTTCCGGCTCCAAACGCGGCCTGTGCCGTTTGCCCCGGTCTTGGCGATCACTCCTTCGCCGAGAGCTGTGTTTCCGTCCTTGGCGGTTACCAACGAGGTATCGGGGATTGCGTCCCACCCGGCATTGGTTGCCAGGCCCGTGTAGTTGCCGAATCGGTCGCGAATGATCGCGTAGACTGAATCACGAGCAGTGCCTGCGGTCATTCGCAATGTGTCAATAGGGTTGGCCCGAGTGAGGCTCAAGCCGCGCCCGACGTCAGGTGCGTTCTCGACCACCAGCCGGAATGGGTTGGACGGCAGCACATAGACACTGAGGGCCTTGCTCACCGTTCGGCCTGTTGTGCTATCAACAATTGTCGCAACGATGTCGTACGTCCGATAGGCCATGGTCGCGGTGAATGTATTCTTTCGCACGGGGCCACGACCGCTTACAAGCTTGCCGCCGGTGGTGTCGCCTTGGATCTGCCAGTACACCTGATTGGCCCGGCGAACGGAGTCGTAGACAATATGATGGAAACCCAATGAGTCAATTGAGTCCAGCACAACCGTGGCCTTGTAGGCGATGCTGTCCCCGGCGAATATCGTGTCGTTGGTCGGCTCAGCGTCGATGTGTATGTCGGTGATCAGGGCCGGGCGAATGAGGAAGACGCCCATGACGTGGAAGATGTTGTCGTTGAAGTCGAAGTCGGAGCTGCTCGTTGTCTGGTTGTCCTCGTAGGCGAATTCCACCGTGTCGGTGCGGGCTCTTTGTGGTGTCTGGTCATGGATCCAACCGGCAGCGCAGAACCTTCGCCACACCTTGAACTGGCTGGATGTTGGTGGAGGACCTGTGAGTATCTTGTTGGCCGAGAGCGTTGACCAATAGCGATCTCGGTGCTGCCATGCAGTATCCGCCAGGTTGCGGTTGGGACCGGAATACCCGATGTAGGCCGGATTGTTGACATCGGGGCCTGCCGAGTATCGAAAGAAGATGGTGTCGAGATAGTGAAGATGACTTTGGACGACGGGATTGTTCGTGAGGTCAATCCTTGTCGGGCCGGTATTGTTCTTGTTCTGGAAGAGGTAGATCGCCGTGTCACCACCATTGTTCGCTCCGCCCGGTACCATCAGGTGCAGTTTCCCCGTCCATCCGGCATCGGCGTAGTCCAGCCACACCAAGAAGGTCTTGGACGTATCGCGCAGGAACGTGGCGCCCAGGTACAGCGAGTCTGCCTGCCAAGGGAAGCCGGGAACCACTTTCCAGAGATTGGTGTTCTCGCTCGGATTGGTGATCCCTTGAGCCTTCGTTGTCGGTGCAGCCGCCAGAAGCGACAGGACGATGGCGAGGCAGGGGATCACGGTGTGGGTCAGGCGCGTCTGATGAGGATGCTGGAGATTCCTGTTTGTGCCCATGGTCACAGCCTTTGTTGCGGTGGTATTCGGGAAGCAGTTTGTTTCTTGTGTCAACTATCTCGAAGTCCGGATGGGATCCTCAAGTCGGGTCCGCGTGCCCCAACCATCTATAGGAGATGATACCACAAAGCCCCGGCAACGCCAAGGCCTAATACCATAGTATAAGGGTTGCATTTTTGCGGGGTAAATACCGGAATGCCCGCTTCCGGTCTATGCACTTAGTATACTATTCTTGGGAGGTACCTGCAAGACTCAAATGTTCCGCTTTGCGGTTCAGACACTGGGGGAGG
>Ga0315287_10003012_pt1 | contig 16157 bp, 17 predicted proteins | sample YL17G11_0_MG_FD_205037 | JGI IMG/M metagenome (GOLD analysis project Ga0315287, IMG submission 205037) | Sediment microbial communities from Yellowstone Lake, YNP, Wyoming, USA - YL17G11_0 | ecosystem: Environmental > Aquatic > Freshwater > Lake > Sediment | place: USA: Wyoming | collected... | reverse complement strand
TCAGGGTTCAGGGGTCAGGGCCCCGGCGCCACGGTCAACGTGCGCACCGAGATCACCAACGACGGCGACGACGCCCTCCCCTGCCACGCCGTCGCCACGATCCTCGACGCCTCGGGCACGACCGTCGCCACCGCGCGCACCGCGGCCACGCATGTGCCCGCGTGGGAACGGCGCAGCTTCGCCCTCACGCTGAATGTTCGGGCCCCTGACCTCTGGTCCCTGGATAGCCCGCACCTCTACCGCCTCGTGCTCACCGTCGTGTCCGGCGCAGCCGAGACCGACCGCGATCTCACGCGGTTCGGCATCAGGTCCATCCGCTTCGACGCCGAGGCCGGGTTCTTCCTCAACGGGCGCCACGCCCCGATCCAAGGCACCTGCAACCACCAGGACCACGCCGGCGTCGGCGCCGCCCTCCCCGACCGGCTCCAGGCGTTCCGCGTGGAGCGCCTCAAGGCGTTCGGGTGCAACGCCTACCGCACCTCGCACAACCCGCCCACGCCGGAACTCCTCGACGCCTGCGACCGTCTCGGCATGCTCGTCCTCGACGAGACGCGCCTCTTCGCCTCGGTGGAGGAGGGGCTGAGCCAACTGGAGCGGCTCATCCGCCGCGACCGCAACCACCCCTCCGTCATCGCGTGGTCGCTCGAGAACGAGGAGTGGTTCGTCCAGGGGAACGACCGCGGCGGGCGGATCGCCGCGACGATGCTGCGCCTGGCCCGCCGCCTCGATCCCACGCGCCCCGTCACCGCGGCGATGAACGGCGGCTGGGGGAGCAGGGTCACCGAGCTGATGGACGTGCAGGGGTTCAACTACGAGAACCGCGGCGCTCCGGCGGACAACATGGACGCCATCCACCGGCGCTTCCCCGGCAAGCCGATGTGGGGCACGGAAGTCGCCAGCACCGTCTCGACCCGCGGCATCTACGCCAACGACGCGGCCCGGGGATACCTCAGCGCCTACGACCGGAACAAGCCGGACTGGGGCGCCACCGCCGAGGATTGGTGGACGCGGTTCGCGGCCCGGCCGTGGCTCGCCGGCGGCTTCGTGTGGACCGGCTTCGACTACCGCGGCGAGCCGACGCCGTATGCGTGGCCGTGCATCAACTCGCACTTCGGGATCCTCGACACCTGCGGCTTCCCGAAGGACCTGTTCTTCTACTACAAGGCGTGGTGGGGCGTCGAGCCGGTGCTGCACCTCTTCCCGCACTGGAACTGGCAGGGTCGCGAGGGGCGCGACGTCGAGGTGTGGTGCCACTCCAACTTGGGACGCGTCGAACTGTTCCTGAACGGCATCTCCCTCGGCGCGCACGACGTGCCGCGCAACGGCCACGTCACGTGGACCGTGCCCTACGCCCCCGGCACGCTGGAGGCGCGCGGCTTCCGCGGCGGCCAGCAGGTGCTCACCTCGACGCGCCGCACCACCGGCGCGCCGGCGCGCATCGCCCTCTCACCGGACCGGGCGAGCATCGACGCGAACGGCGAGGACGTGTGCGTCGTCACCGTAGAGGTGCGGGACGCGGATGGGCTGGTGGTGCCCGTCGCCGACAACGTCGTCACCTTCCGGGTGACGGGGAGCGGGAAGCTGATCGGCGTGGGCAACGGCGATCCGAGCAGCCACGAGTCCGACAAGGGCGACACGCGGCGGGCGTTCAACGGGTTGTGCTGTGCGATCGTGCAGGCGGGGCGGGAGGCGGGGGAGCTGCGCATCGTGGCGACATCGCCGGGGCTCGAGCCTGCGGGGCTGGTGGTGCCGTGCCGCGCCGCGGCGGCGCGGCCAGCCGTTCCGTAGCGGCGAGATCCGCCTCGGGCGCCTGCCCCGCGCGCCTCTCCGGGAGGGCTGTGCGTCCTCGCGGCGGTCGGACGGCTCCCGTTGGTCGCACGGCGCCCGCCGCTGCGGGGCACAGCCCTCCCGGATTCGTCGCGCACCTGGCGGCCGCAGCAGAACCGGTTGCGCGGGAGGAGCGGCAGGGTGGCACCCCGCAGCGTCGACTGCCGTGCGAGCGGAGTGAGCCGTCCAGTCGGCGCGAGGACGTGCCGCCCTGCCGCGACGAGCGCAGCGAGCACACGTCCGAGCCGATGTGATTTGAAGCAGGGCTGCTCTTGATAGTTCGTCTATCCTAAATTACATAGCGCGGTGATGACGGACATCACCGTTCGCGAGGAACCCGCCGGGGCGGTCCGCCCGGGACCGGAGGCTGGGTGGCGCCGGGCGCGGCTCGCGCCGAGCCTCGCCGAGGCCTATCGCACCATCCCCGTCAGCGGCCGGAACTGGTGGCGGAAGGCGCTGGCGTTCGCGGGACCGGGCTACCTGGTCGCCGTCGGGTACATGGACCCGGGCAACTGGGCCACCAGCCTCGCCGGCGGCTCGGCGTTCGGCTACACGCTCCTCAGCGTGATCCTGATCTCCAACCTGATGGCGATCCTGCTCCAGGGCCTGGCCGCGAAGCTGGGGATCGCCACGGGGCGCGACCTGGCGCAGGCGGTGCGCGACTCCTACTCCCGGCCCGCCGTCATCTTCCACTGGGTCCTGTGCGAGATCGCGATCGCCGCGTGCGACCTGGCCGAGGTCATCGGCTCCGCCATCGCGCTGCATCTGCTCTTCGGCATCCCGCTCGCGGCGGGGGTCCTGCTCACCGGCCTGGACGTGCTGCTCATCCTGCTCCTCCAGCAGCGCGGGTTCCGGTTGGTCGAGGCGCTGGTCATCACGCTCATCGCGACCATCGCGGCGTGCTTCCTCTTCGAGCTCGTCCTCTCCCGGCCGGACCTCGGCGCGGTGCTCCGCGGCGCCATCCCCTCCCCCGAGATCGCCCGGAACCCCGCGATGCTCTACATCGCCATCGGGATCCTCGGCGCGACGGTGATGCCGCACAACCTCTACCTGCACTCCTCCATCGTGCAGACGCGCAGCTACGAGGAGACGCCGGCCGGGAAGCGTGAGGCGATCCGCTACGCCACCCTCGACTCGACCATCGCGCTGATGATGGCGCTGTTCATCAACGGGGCGATCCTGGTGGTCGCGGCGTCGGTCTTCCACCGGAGCGGCCACAACGAGGTCGCCGAGATCCAGGATGCGTACCAGCTCCTGACACCGCTGCTGGGCGCGGCGGGGGCGAGCACGGTGTTCGCGCTGGCGCTGCTGGCCTCCGGCCAGAGCTCCACACTGACCGGCACACTGGCGGGCCAGATCGCGATGGAGGGCTTCCTCGACATCCGCCTGCGGCCCTGGCTGCGGCGTCTCATCACGCGCCTGATGGCCATCACGCCCGCGATCATCGTGGTGCTCCTCTACGGCGAGAGCGGGACGGCGAAGCTGCTCATCCTGAGCCAGGTCATCCTCAGCATGCAACTCTCGTTCGCGGTCTTCCCGCTGGTGCGGTTCACCTCCGACCGGGCGAAGATGGGCGAGTTCGTGAACGCGCGCTGGCTCCGCTGGCTCGCCCACGCGGTTGCGGTCTTCATCGCCGGGCTCAATGTTTGGCTGTTGGCGCAGGTCTTCCGTGGCTGACCGCCGCGGTTCGGGGGCATAGCCATGTACTCGCACATTCTCGTCACGCTCGAGCACTCCCCGTCGGACGCCGCCATCCTTGCGCACGTCCGGCGGCTCGCCAAGCACTGCGGCGCATCGGTGGTGCTGATGCACGTGGCCGACGGCTGGGCGGCGCGCTACGCCAACGCCCTCACCCTGCGCGAGTCGGAGGAGATCCGCGACGACCGCGCGTACATCGAGCGGTGCTGCGCGGAGCTGGAGGCGGAGGGCGTCAGCGCGGACGCGGTGCTGGCGTCCGGCAACCCCTGCGAGGAGATCGTGGCGGCGGCCGAGCGGGAGGGCGCCGACCTGATCGCGATGGCCACCCACGGCCACCGGCTGCTCAACGACCTGGTGCGGGGCAGCGTCGCCACCGAGGTGCGGCACCGCACGATGGTGCCGGTGCTCCTGGTGCGCGCGACGCCCCTCTCCACGTGACGCGCGTCGCCCACAGGCCCGCGCAGCAGGCGGCGAAGCGGCCCGCGCCGCCGTTGACCGCGTCCGTCGAGGACTACCTCAAGGCCATCTACGAGCTGGAGCGGGCCGGCGAACCGGCGGCGACGTCCGGCCTGGCGTCGCTGCTCGGCGTGACGCCCGCGTCGGTCACGGGGATGGTGCGCCGGCTCGCGGACCAGGGCCTGTTGACGCATCAGCGCTACCGCGGCGTGCGGCTCACGACGAAGGGGCGCCACGCGGCGCTGCGCACCATCCGCCGGCACCGAGTCATCGAGTCGTACCTGGTCCGGGCGCTGGGGTACCGCTGGGACGAGGTGGACGTCGAGGCGGAGCGCCTGGAGCACGCCGCCTCGGACGAGTTCGTGGACCGGATGGCGGCGGCCATCGGGGAGCCTACCAGCGACCCGCACGGGGCGCCCATCCCGAGCCGGGAAGGCGCCATCGCGGAGGCGCGGTACCGCACCCTGGCGGACCTCGCGGTGGGCGCGAGCGCCGAGGTAATGCAGGTCTCCGACGACGACCCCTCGCTCCTCCGCTACCTGGACGACCTGGCCATCCGGCCGGGCTGCGCGGTGCGCGTGGTGGACCGCGCGCCGTTCGGCGGCCCCATCACCCTCAAGATCGGCGCCGTGACGCGCGAGGTCGGGCCGGCGCTCGCCGAACGAGTGCTGGTCAGGCCGCGGAAGGCGCGCGCCGGAGCGAGAGCCCAGTGACGATCACGCACGTCTCGGACACCGCCCGCTGGGTGGCCGCCGTGGCGGAGAAGGCGGCGTCCCGGAGCCGGGCCGACTCCTCACCGCGTTCGCGCGCACTTGCATTCATGACGTTGCTGTCCGTGACGACCGCGTGCGGCGATCTGCTGGGCCCCGAACCGGAGGTCAACCCGAGAATGCGGGGGGTCTGGATCGAACCTCCGTCCTACAGTGGTCGCATCATGTACATCCACGCCTACCCCGCCGATACGGCGTTCCGTCTTCAGCGCGGCCGCCGGATCCCGGTCGAGATCAGGGTGTCCTCGGGCGATCGCGAGACCGCACAGCTCTACCGCTACTTCTGTCCCGCACGCGAGTACGGCCCCGTCTACGGATGCTTCGAGTTCACGGTGAGGATGCGGGACGGTTTCGACGCGGCCGACCTCGCGGGCCGCGTGGAGGCGACGGGCGGGCGCCTCTACCTCGTCTGGGACTATCACACGATCGGCAGCGGTCGGTGGGCCACCATCACGTTGTTCTCGCCCGACGATCTGGTCGGCCGCGCACATCGCGCCCGCTCGTGGCCCGGGGTGGACTCAACCGGTCTCTCGTGGCAGATGGGCTCGATCGACGGACAGCCGCCAGAGAGCTGGTTTCGGTCGTTGCTCAGGGTGCCGGTGCCGGTTGACGCCGAGCCGGCGGTTCGTGGCGACGGAGTCGTTCAAGCCCGTCGGGGAGACACCGTGGAGGTGATCTATGCCCAGCCGTTCTCGACTGTTGGAGCGGTCATGGACCGCGCGATCATCCCCTAGCGCATGATCCCGGCCCGTCCCTGGGTGGTCGCCCTCACCCTGCTGGGCGCTCTCGCGCCCGTCGCGCTCCCGGCGCAGGTTTGCGGCGGCTTCCCATCGCTCGTGGAACGCGGCCATCGAATCGCAGGCAGCCTCGCGGTCCATCCCAATGCGTCGTCGCTCGCTGCCTCGCTCACCGTGGGCAGGAAGGTGTGGGGATCGATCGGAGTCGGCCGGACCCGGGACGGCGAATTGGACGCCTCGACCCTCGACGTGAGCCTCGAGGCGGGCGCCGACCTCCCCATCGACGGAGCCCGCCGGCTCTTTCTGTGCCCCATTGCGGCGCTGTCCGCGGCCCTCGGACCCCACGACTTCCTCCTGTCGGGAGCGAACTACGACACGTTCACGGGAGCGCTGGGGTTCATTGTGGCTCCCGCGGTGGAGAGACCCCGCGCAATCGCCGTGTTGCCCTACGTCGGACTGCGCTTCGCGCTCGACGAGATCACCTTCACACCTAGCGCCTACGCTCGGCGGGAAGGCGCCTCGGGACGAGGTTGGGATCACGATGTCTATGGGCTGCTGAGCGTCGGCCTCGGACTGACCCTTGGCCAAACGCTGACCATCCGTCCGGAGCTGCGCGTGCCGCTTGGCCAGACCGCCTCGCACCGGGGTCGTCCCCTGGGGGGGCCATATGCCTTCGCCGCGCCTCTGGGGCGCGAAGGCGATGAGGCGAGTCTCGGAATCATCGTGGGGTTCACCTTCGGCAGGCGGCCATGACGCTTCGGAAGAGTGCTGTCCTCGCGCCGGCCGTCGGCCTGCTCCTGGGCGCGGGCATCGGCTACGTGGATTCGCGCCCCACGTGGGATGACACGGGGATCACCGTCGGCGCCGTCGTCCTCTGTGCGTTCGTGACAGCCGCGATCAGCCCTCGCTGGGCCTGGCTCTCGGGGCTGGCTGTCGGCCTTCCGGTGCTGGCCTTCAACGCCGTGCTGCACGGCGGCTACGCGTCCGCGGCAGCGGTCGGGATCGGCGTCGTGAGCGCGGGCATCGGCTACGTGGCGGGCAAGCTCCTTCGCACCCTCGACCCCACGACCCACAGATAGGCTTGCGCGGGTCGGGCGCCCCGCTCATCGTTTCCGGTATCGGCCAACGGTCCGGCGTTCCGCGGTCCCGGAAGACGGGAGGCTCCCGTGCGCAGCATCCATCAGGACGACCACGTCACCCCGACCCAGCAGTTCGCCCTCGGTGTGCTGGTCCTCGGCGTCACCTGCCTCCTGTCGAACCTCGCCTCGTTCCGCATCAGTCCCGGCGAGGCCATCGCCGACCGGCTCGCGGACCATCTGATCGGCGGCCTCAGCGCCGTCGGCTACTTCGCGCAGCTCTTCACGGGAATCTGGCTCGCGGTCACCCTCATCTTCGACATCGGCATCGGCCGGCGCTGGGCGCCCCTCCTCTGGGCGGTGGCGCTGTGCCTCTTCCTGGCCCCCCTGCCCTCCCTCACCACCGACCTCGCGCTGGCGCCGGCGTCCCTCGCCGGTGCGGGCCTTCTCACCGTGCTCGGGCGCGCCCTCCTAGAAGCGACGCGACCGCAGGCCTCCTGAGGGACCGTCTGGCCGCTTCGTGACCGCACCCCCAGAGCCGACGTTTGCGCTCAGTCCCATCGGCGTCGTGCGCAGCGCGCGCACCGAACTCCTCGACGACGACTGGGACAGCGTGCCCGCCCGCATCGAGATCGCGGGCACCTTCCCGGAGGAGTGCCTCGACGGGATCGAGGCGTTCTCTCACGCCGAGGTGCTCTTCCTGTTCCATCGCGTGGCGGAGGCGGCGGTCGAGCGCGGCGCGCGGCACCCGCGCGGCAACCCGGCATGGCCGCGCGTCGGCATCTTCGCGCAACGCGGCAAGGACCGCCCCAACCGCCTCGGGAGCGCCGAGTACCTGCCGCGCGGGGAGGTCCGCCAGCCAGCGTGGTCGCACGAGGTGATGCGCGACTACTGGCGGAGCGTCGGCCCGCGTGCGTGACAAGGTCGTGGTGATCACCCACGCGAGCGGCGGGATCAGCGCGGATCCGTGACCACAGCCCCTCGAGCCGGCGCGGGACGTGGACGCCATCCATCGCCAGTTCCCCGGCAAGCCGATGTGGGGCACCGAGGTCGCGAGCACCGTCTCGACCCGCGGCATCTACGCCAACGACGCGGCACGCGGATACCTCAGCGCCTACGATCGCAACAAGCCGGACTGGGGCGCCACCGCCGAGGATTGGTGGACGCGGTTCGCGGCCCGGCCGTGGCTCGCCGGCGGCTTCGTGAAGCTGATCGACGTGGGGAATGGCGACCCATCTTGTCATCAATCGGACAAGGGGGAGACGCGGAGCACCTTCAACGGCCTCTGCTGCGCCATCGTCCAGGCGACGAAGGAGGCGGGGGAGCTGCGCATCGAGGCCACCTCGCCGGGACTCGAGGCGGCCCAGCTCGTCGTGCCGTGCCGAGCCAAGGTATCGTCATATCATGATCACTTCCGCACTGCTCGCGATCGCCGTGACTCTTCCGGCCGACCAGGACACTTCCCGCGGCCCGGTGCGGCCGGTGCCCGCCGTGGACCTCGCACGCTACGTCGGCCGCTGGCACGAGGTCGCACGCTTCCCGAACCGCTTCCAGGCGAAGTGCGCGGGTGAAACGACGGCGGACTACGAGCTGCTCGCCGACGGGCAGATCCGCGTGGTGAACTCGTGCCGGCGGGCGGACGGGGGGATGATCCACGCCGAAGGGCGGGCGCGGCTCGCCCGGCGTGACGGCCCGGCCTCCACGCTCAAGGTCCGCTTCGCGCCGCGGTTCCTGTCGTTCCTGCCGATGGTGTGGGGCGACTACTGGATCCTCGACCTTACCGACGACTACGGCGCGGTGCTGGTGGGGGCGCCGAGCCGCGGCTACCTGTGGATCCTCTCGCGCACGCCGCGGCTGGACGAGCCGACCTACCAGCGGATGGTCGCCTCAGCGGCGGCCCAGGGATTCGACGTGGCGCGCCTGGTGAGGTCACCGGCCCAAGCGGGCTCCGCACCACCGGGAACGGCCGCGCCGCGGTGACCAGGGTACTCTCCGAGACTCGCGAGGATCTGGAGGCACTGCTGCGCCTCTGACGCGCCGCCGCACCGTCCCTCCCCTACGGCTCGATCGCCAGCAGCGTGAAGGTCCCCGGCACCATCGGCGGCCGGGGCCGCGGGCGTTCCGCCGTCGGTGCGGGCGTCGGACCGTACTCGGCCGAAACCGTGTAGACCTTGCCTGTCCGCTCGTCGAGCGTGAGCGTCCGCGCGCCGCGCTGCGTGGTGACGTTGCCGCGCACGCTGAAGCGGTCCGGCGCGTCCTCGTGGACCACCGTCATCGTGCCTTCCCCGTTCGCGCTGAAGGCGTTCATCGTCCGCGGGTCGAACTTCACCCCGTCCGACCCCTGGCCGATGGGCAGCGTAGTGATGAGGCGGCCGCTGTTGGCGTCCACCACCGCCATCATCCCGTTGCCGCAGACCGAGAAGAGCCGCCGGTTGCGCACGTCCATCGCCAGGCCGCTCGGCCCCTCGCACGGCGCGATGGACCAGGTGTGCAGGACGCGCAGCGTCCGGGCGTCGAACTCGTTAATCGTGCTGGAGTCCTCGTTGTTCACGAAGACCGTGACCGCGTTGGCGCGGCCGTTGCTCGTGTAGCCCCGCCCGAGCGACGGCACGAGCGCCACGCCGTGGACGCCATCGGTGTTCGGGATGTCCCCGACCAGTTTGAGGCTATCGAGGCTCACGACCTGGACGTGCGTGCCCCACCTCTTGACGTTCACTTGACGCCCTCCTGGCACGTTTGCCCCGGACACTTGACCCGGAGGCCACGTGCACATTCCCTCGCCGTTCCTATCCCCGCTCCGCCGCGAGTCCTGGCGGCCCATCGCCCTCCTGCTCGCCATCCTCACCCTGGGCGGATGCATGACGTGGCGGTCGGCAACCATCCCGACGCGCACCCTCCTTGCCGGCCAGACGGAGACGGTGGTCCGGGTCCGGCGCCACGGCGGTGAGAGGCTCGTCCTTCTGGCGCTCCGCATCACCGGCGACACGCTGCACGGTTCGCTGCCCCACCGGTCCGACGATCTCGGGTCCTGGGATGTCGCGATCCCGCTCGCCGACGTCGAGGGGGTGGAGGTCGAGCGGATCAACGCCGGAGGCACCATACTGCTGCTCGCCGCGGTCGGCGCTACGGCGGTGGCCGTGGTGGCCGCCATCAGCGGAGGCTCAACCGAGCCCGTGCGACAGCCCTCGCCACCGCCCTCGGGGCCGTCGTGCACCGGCCAGGGATGCTTCCAGTTCTCCTGCCCGCTCGTGTACAGCTGGGACGGCACGCGCTGGCGCCTGGACTCCGGCACCTCCGGCGGTGCGATCACACGCGGGCTGCAGCGCACCGACGTGGACAACCTCGACTACGCGACCCCGCGGGACGGCATCCTGCGGCTCCGTGTCGCCAATGAACTCGCCGAGACCGACTACCTCGACGCTCTCACGGTGCTGGCGGTGGACGCCGACTCCGGCTTCACCGTCGCGCCCGATCCCCGCGGCGGTCTCCACACTCTGGGCGCGCTTGTCGCCCCCGTCTCGGCACGCGAGTTCCGCGGCGGCGACGCGCTCGCACGGGTGAGCGACGCCGATGGCTGGAACTGGGAGTCGGGTCCCAGCGGCAGGGACACAGCCCGCGCGGAGGACCTGCGGGACGGCCTCATCCTCGCGTTCGTGCGTCCGCACGGCGCGGCACGCGGCCACCTCGTCCTCGACGCCAACAGCAGTTCCTGGTCGGCGCTCCTGCTCGGCGAATTCGTGCGCGCGCACGGTTCGGCCACGCAGGCCTGGTACGATTCCCTCGACGCACGGCCGGCCGTGGCGCGGGCCACCGGCGCGCGGCTCGCGCGCGAGGCCTTCCTCTCGGCGGCGGTGCGCACGGGAGAGGGGTGGGTTCCCCAGGGGATCTTCTGGGAGGCCGGGCCCGAGGTCGTGAAGCGGCAGGTGCTCGACCTCGACCTCTCCGGCGTCGCGGGCGACACCGTCGTGGTGCGGCTCGAGTCCGCGCCCTCGTTCTGGCTGGTGGATCGCGTGACGATGGACTTCACCGCGGACCGGCCGCTGACGGTGCACGAGCTGCCGCTGCTCTCGGCCCGCGACGCGACGGGGCGCGACGTGGCGCAGCTCATCGCCGCCGCGGACGACCGGTACTACGTCCTGGCGCACGGGGACGCGGCCGAACTCCGCCTGCGCGTCCCGGAGCGCCCCGCCGGTACGAGCCGCAGCTTCATGCTGAGGACCACCGGCTGGTACCGCATTGACACGCCGAACGACGGCGTCCCGAACATCGCGGCGCTCGACGCCCTCGGCCGTGACCCGCTCGCCATCTCGCGCGCCTCGGTAGGGCGCCTCAACGCCGCGCTCGCGCGGCTCGCCGGAGGTGCCCAGTGAACGCGCGCCGCGTGGCCATCACCGGCGTCGGGGCCGTCTCGGCGGCCGGCGTCGGCGCGCCCGCACTGATCGACATGTTGCTCGACGGCCGGAGCGGCGTCCGCCCTGACGCCGCCCTCGGCGGCCTGCCGGCCGGGGCCGCGCCTGAGCTGCCCCCCGACCGGCGCACCCGCCGCCTAGACCGCGCGGCGCGGTTCTTCGCCGCCGCCGGAGACGAGGCGTGGACGGACGCGGGGCTTCCCGCCGAGCCCGAGGACGGCGACCGGTACGCGGTGATCGAGGGCTCCTCCCTTGGCCCGCTCGGCGACATGTTGAGCGAGCACCAGGCATTCCTGGAGCGCGGCGACACGCGGCCGCCAAGCCCGCTCACCCTGATCCGCTACACGCCCGGCGCGGGCGGGTCGCTGCTCGCCCACGAGCACCACGTGCACGGCCCCGTCTTCTACCTCTCCGCCGGCAGCGTCTCGGCGATGGTGGCCATCGGCGAGGCGTACCTCAAGGTGGCGTCGGGCGCGGTGGACGTCGCACTCACCGGCGGCGCCGAGTGCCCGCTCCAGCGAGACGTCGCCGCCGCGTTCCTGGCCTCGGGGATCCTGGCGCGCGACAACGGCACGCCCGCCGCCTGCCGGCCGTTCGACCGCCACCGCTCGGGGACCGTCCTCGGCGAGGGCGCCGGCGCGCTGGTGCTCGAGTCGGAGGCGCACGCACTCGCCCGCGGCGCCCGCATCCACGCGCTGGTGACCGGCTTCGGGATGGCGTGCGAGACGACCTCGGCCACCGCGCCCGACCCCGAAGGCACGGGAGTCGTTGCCGCCGCGCGCCAGGCGCTCGGCGAGACGGGTGTACGGGACGTCGCGTGGGTGAAGACGCACGGCACCGGCACGAAGCTCAACGACGCGGCGGAATGCCGCGGCCTCGCCCGACTCCTCGGCGCCCGGCTCGCCGAGGTGCCGCTCACCTCGCTGAAGGGCGCAGTGGGGCACGCGATGGGCGCGAGCGGCGGGATAGAGTCGGTCGCCGCCACCCTCGCGCTCGGGCGCGGCCTGGTACCGCCCTCCTGCGGGACGGAGGAAGTGGACCCCGACCTCGGGCCGTGCCGGATCGCGATGCGCGCCGAGCGGAGCGCCGCGGGCAGGGTCCTCCTGCTCGGCGAGGGCTTCGGCGGGCGCTGTGCCGCACTGGTCCTGGAGCGCTGCTGACCGCGCGAGGCGGGGACCGAGGCGCCGGACTCGGGACTGACCGCCTACCCCCTCGTGTTTGACCCGGTGCCCGGTCGCTGCGACCTTGGGTCGGTTGCCCTGGCCGCGTTCGGCTGCCACCCTCCACGCGGAGACCGCGATGCACAGACTCGCACTCGTTCTGTTGACCACGGCCCTGGCCGCCTGCTCCAGGTCCGAGCAGCCCCCGATGCAGTCCGCCGACACCCTTACCCGGCGCCAGCGTGACAGCGTCATCGGCGCCTCGAAGCTCCCCGGCGCCCAAGGCATCGGCCGCGCCCAGGCCGCCCAGGACTCGGCCGCCGCCCGCAACGCCCAGATCGACTCGATCCGGTGAGCGCGCGGCGGTCCCGTCTTGGCCTTCCTTCGCCGATTGCAGAGGCTGCCGCTGCGCCTCGGGCACTCGGTACGCGTCGCGATCATCGACCCGCGGGACGGGGAGGGGGCGGCGCTTCGGGATGGGAAGCGTGGACTCTAGAGGCCGTCGGGTCGATGGCGTAGCTTTCGTGCGGACATCGGCGGCGACTCAGACCGGGCCGCCCTCGAGTTCAGGGCACAACGGGAACAGAGATGAGCCGGACACTCCGGATCTTCGTCAGCTCCGTGCAAAGGGAATTCGCCGACGAGCGTCGCGCCTTGCGCGACTTCATCGAGGGCGACGCACTGCTGCGCCGGTTCTTCGAGGTGTTCCTGTTCGAGGACTTGCCCGCCTCCGGCAGGCGCGCGGATGAGGTCTACTTGGCCGAAGTGGATCGCTGCGACGTCTATCTGGGGCTACTCGGCAACGACTACGGCCACGAGGATGCGGCCGGAGTCTCGCCGACGGAAAGAGAGTTCGATCGCGCGACAACCGCGGGCAAGGAGCGTCTCGTCTTCGTGAAAGGCGACGACGACAGCGTCCGCCACCCGAAGACGCGCGCCCTCTTGAGCAAGGCCAGCCGTCAGGTAGTCTGGCGGCAGTTCGGCAGCATCCCCGAGCTGACCACGTCCGTCTACGCCAGTCTCGTGAACCACCTCGCCGTCCTCGGCGCGATACGCACCCGCCCCTTCGACGCTTCCGCCTGTCCGGACGCCACGCTGGCCGACATCTCCGAGGAGAAGCTCTCTGACTTCCTGGGGCGTGCCCAGCGCAGCCGCGGGTACGCGCTCGGGCCGGACACGCCGACGGATAAGGCGCTCGCGCATCTGAACCTGCTCGACGGCGGCCAGCCCACGCACGCCGCCGTCCTCCTATTCAGCAGAGAGCCGCAGCGTTTTCTGATCACGTCCGAGGTCAAGTGCCTGCACTTCCACGGCACGGAAGTCGGCAAGCCCATCCCTTCCTATCAGATCTACAGGGGCACCGTCTTCGAGCTGGTGGATCAGGCTGTGGATTTTGTGATGTCGAAGATCGCCCGGGCGGTGGGCACCCGCGCCCAGGGACCGGCCGCGCCGGTGACGTACGAACTGCCGCACGACGCCGTCGCCGAGGCGATCGTCAATGCGGTCGCGCATCGCGACTACGCCTCGAACGCGTCCGTCCAGGTGATGCTCTTTGCCGACCGCCTGGAAGTGTGGAACCCGGGCCAACTTCCGCCGCCGCTGACCCCCGAGTTGCTCCGCCTGCCGCATGCCTCGATTCCGCGGAACCCGCTGATCGCCGAGCCGCTGTTCCTCACCCGCTACGTCGAGAAGGCCGGCACCGGCATCCTCGACATGATCAAGCTGTGTGAGGCGGCCGGCGTGCCCGCACCCCAGTTCCGGCAGGACGGCGGGCAGTTTGTGCAGACGCTGCGGCGGCCCACGGGAGGAGACGGTGCGCAGTTTGTCAGGCCAGAGTCGGGGCTAGAGTCGGGGCTAGAGTCGAGGCTAGAGTCGAGGCTAGGGTCAGCGACCTCCGCCAGAGTCTTGACCGCCCTTGCTGCGGGATCGTTGAGCCGTTCGGCCATCGCGAACGCGGTTGGTCACAAGCAGATTTCGGGCGCCATCAACCGCGCGATCAGGGAACTCCTGGAACGAGGCCTGATCGAGCCGACTATCCCTGACAAGCCGAGAAGCCGCCTCCAGGAGTACCGGCTCACGGACCAGGGCCGTGCGTGGGTCGGTGGCAAGGAAACGTGATCGCTTGGCGAGACGATGACTGTGGACCAGAAGGCAAAGGTGCGAGACGGTGGGAAGAGCGGTCACGACTGTGACTGGGACGGCCGCTGACGGCTGACCCGCCCGCCGCTGCGACCAGGCCGCGTCGCGGCAGAATGATCCTGCGCGCGTAGGTCGGGTACCGTCACACTTCCCGCCCGCCTCCATCCTGCCCGCTCGCTCACCGGGGCGGGAGCATGGCGGCGCCGGCTGTCGCAGCAGACCACGAGCATCGGGTTGGAGCGCCGGCCCGTGGCGCGCCGTCATCCCCACGGTCGTCGATCGGTCTCTCGCTGCCACGCCAAGCGGCTCGCCCACTGGACCCTCTGGCTCGACGAGGCGCTCCTCGCCCCCGTCCCGCACCGCCAGGTGGCCCTCACGATCCCCAAGCGGCTCCGCCCCTACTGCCTCTACCGCCGTGCCGTCCTCGGCGACCTGGCGCGGCTGGCGGCCCGCATCGTCACTGCGGGCGTCCGCACCACCACGGGGGAGCCCGATCTCCGGGTCGGGATCATCGCCTGTCTCCAGACCCATGGTTCGCTGGCCGACTGGCATCCCCATCTCCATCTCGTCGTCACCGACGGCGGCTTCAGGCCCGACGGCACCTTCGTGCGCTGGCCCGGATGGCCGGCATACGATAGCGCCTCCCTGAGCGAGGCCTTGCGCCGCGCCGTGCTCCGGCTCTTCGTCCGCCGCGGCTGACCGTCCCTTTGCGCTCCGCCACGGGCGCTGCGTCGCAGAGACGGCGGCGCTCGCCGGTCGGACGGCACGCACGGCGCCCGGCTTCGCGCCGGCGTCTCTGCAACTCGCGCCTGAGGGGCCCACGGCCGGCACCGCGGCCGTGGACCCGCTCGAGTTGCTCTCCCGGGTCAGGTGATGACGCGCTACTACGGCTGCTACGCCAGCCGGACCCGGGGGGTGCGGCGACGCCAAGCGGCCGGAGGCACCGAGGTCGAAGAGCCCGTCGCGATCACCGAGCCGGTGGACTGGTCCCTGCGGGCCGCGCGGCCGTCATCACCTGCATCCTCGTTCACCGGCCCCGCGGCCTCGAACGCTCCCGGCTATAGGCTCCCGGCTATAGGCTTCTACCGGCCCCCGCCCACCAACCCGCGGCCTCATTGACGCGCCACCGACCCGCCCGGATATTCGGACCGGTACGAAGGAAGGCCCTATTCATTGGTGATCGTATGACAGTCCCCCGCGTGCCGGAAATGGCGATCGCGATACTCGCGACGTTGTCCCTCACGACCGCGGGCGCGGGGCAGCGTCCCGATTCGGCGCTCCGGCGCGTCGTGGCCACGCTTCCTGCGGGGACGGGTGTGCGGGTGGAGCTGGGAGACGCGCATCGCCTCACCGGCTCGCTCTCGGGCGCGGCCGCCGAGTCGTTCATCATCCAGACGGCGGCCGGAGTGTCGCTCGTCGTGCCGCACGCCGACGTTTCGCGCTTCTGGCGGCGCGACCGGGCCATCGGGGCGGGCGCGGTGGTCGGCGCCGTGTCGGGCGCCGGCGCGGGGGCGTTCTTCGGGCTCCTGGTCTACGGATTATGCGAGTACGACTGCCCCCGATCGGCGGCGGGAGCGGCCACCGTCGGCGCGCTGATCGTCGGCGCGGCGGGCGCCGCGGCGGGAGGGATCATCGGCGCCGCCATCCCGCGATGGCGGCAACTCTGGCGCGGCGCCGCGATCGACCCACGCGTGATCGAGAGGCCGCCGCGCGATTCGGCGGCGGCTTCGTCGCCCCCGAAGCGGCACATGGGCGAATTCAGTAGTGTCCGGTGGATTTCAGCGTGATCGGCCGCAAAGTCAACGCTGGTAGTGATTTCCAAGGATTCAGGGGTGTCCACGATTTGAATTTTGCCTTGCCGGTTGGCGATGCTCCGGGCTCTGAA
>Ga0315287_10003011_pt1 | contig 16160 bp, 20 predicted proteins | sample YL17G11_0_MG_FD_205037 | JGI IMG/M metagenome (GOLD analysis project Ga0315287, IMG submission 205037) | Sediment microbial communities from Yellowstone Lake, YNP, Wyoming, USA - YL17G11_0 | ecosystem: Environmental > Aquatic > Freshwater > Lake > Sediment | place: USA: Wyoming | collected... | reverse complement strand
CTGTTGGCCTTTGGCAAGACGATTCTGCGTTCGAGTCGAATGGGGCGATCCACGCACCTGCGGCGAAGTCAGGTCTATGCTGTACATGCCCGACTGGTGGCTGATCCCTCACACAGAGACAGGTTGCTGGCCAGAAAGGTGTTTGAGGACGAAATGGCCGCAAATTACAAGTTGTGCATTGATGGGATTGTGCCCACTGTGAATTCTCTATCTGGGAAGCTGGGGATGTAATGGAATCGACAAGTACAGCCTACGGGCAGCAGAACTTTCACCAGCGTATCCGCAAGCGACAGGGCGACCACGAGGACCGGCGCAGGCCCTACGATCCCCAACGGGACGAAATCGCCGAACTGCTTCGCCCGGATCTCGTCAAGGGTCAGGTCGGCCAGAAGGTTGAAGGTGCGTTCGAGGGTTCCGCCATTGTCGAGGGCACCGCGCCGTACTCCGTATTAGTGTGGCAGCGCGGCTTCCAGGGCAATATGGTGTCGAGGCGGACCGAGTGGTTCCGGGACCGCATGAAGGAGCCGCCACGCTCGACGGGCGTCAGGTTCAAGGGCAATGACGAGGTCAATCTGTACTGCCAGGACCTGACCGAGCACATGATGGACGTGTACCAGCGGTCGAACTACTACGACGTCATGCCGCAATTCATTCTCGACGGTGGGACCGTGGCCTCGGCCGTCATGCTATTCGAGCAGGACATCGTCAACGACCGCATGGTGTGCAAGGTGCCGGACTACGCGGCCGTCTGGCTCGATAAGGACATCTTCGGATACGACAACTGCCTGCACGTCAAATGGGAGTGGAACGCCTTGGAGGCGGCACAGTTCTTCGGCGAGAAGCAATTGCCGCGTATCGTCCAGGAGCAGCTCAGGAACGGCAATCACTATACCAAGACCGAATACCTACAGGTGATCTACGGCGCGGGCGACCGTATCTACGATGGCCTGAAAGACGTGCTTCAGACGCACCCGTGGATGGAGCATTTCATCTGCCTATCGGCGAATGGCGAGACCGAGCAGACGGTGCTCAAGCCCCGCCACAAGGGGCCGGGCTACTTCAGCAGGCCGTTCGCAAGCTGGCACTATCACCGAAACTGGCACGAGGTCTACAGCCGCAGTCCCGCATGGTGGGCGATCTGCGATATCAAGGGCAATAACGCCATGTGGGAGGCTATATTCGGAGAGGCTGAGCTTGCCTTGCGGCCGCCGTCATGGTCGATGGACGCGCTTCGAGGCATTCTCAACCTGAGTCCGGGCGGCGATAACTGGGCGCGCAGTGCGGAAGAGTTCGGGAATCCCCCCCAGTTCATCGAGCGAAAGACGCGATACGACGTGGCGATGGACTTCGCCAATCGTTTGCAGCGGTCCATAGAGCGGCATTACGGCGTACCCATGTTCATGGCCGTCAACCAGGCTATCGTCAATAAGCAGCAGCCGCAGACGGCGTTCGCCCTGATGCGGGCGGAGGCTGAGAATACGGCGCAACTGGCCCCGCAGGTCGAGACTTTCGAGAACCAGGTGCTCTCGCATACCCACGACGTGTTCATGGACTCCGAACGCATGGCCGAGCCGGCATATCCGTGGGGCCGACTGCCGGAGCCGCCGGACATCGTGCAGGAGTACAGTGACGGGACCATCGACGTGCAGTTCATCGGCATGCTGAGCATGGCCCAGGTCCGAGATCGCGAAGTGCTGAAGTTCTATCGCAACGTCGGAGGACTGGAATTGCCCTTTACCCTCAAGCCGGAACTGATAAACAAGATCAAATGGTCCCAGGCCATCGAGCGTGTGCTGGAGGCTGGCGATTTCGCCCAGGCGGACATCGTGCCGGAAGATGTATATCAAGCCATCGAGCAGGCCACCGCGCAGCGGCAGATGCAGCAGGAACTCGCCGAGTCCGCTCCGCAACTCACGAAGGCGGTCAAGAACCTCCAGAACAAGACGAAAGAAGACTCGCCGCTGGCGATGATGACGGGAGGGCGACAATGAGCCCGGAAGAAATGCCCACGATCATAGAAGAGGCGATGACTGAATACGCATGGCTTTGGCTCGTTGCGAAGAACGGAGTGCGGCCGGAACTGGGATCGATGGGAGGCGGGAAATGACGATGAAAAAGGAGTCGAAACGAATGTCCGAATCCGTGATATGTCAGCCGATTATCGTTCGGTCGGACGCCGACCTCGTATGCTCGGGCTTCGATCCAGTGGGGACGAGACGACTTTGCGAGCTGGATGCGCTGCGTCAATTAGAACCGCGTCCGGACCCAAACCTGCGCGTAATACCTAAGGGTTTGGGCTGTGATGCTGAAGGTTATTTGCGTACGGAATTCAGGCCGGACCCTAAAGGCGAGCGATTTGAGGATGTAGTCTTCCATATGGCCTCCAAAGCTATCGGCCATAAAGTCACAAGTTATGCCGAAATTGATGAATACTTTGGCATGCTCGACGGCGTCGTGAATCACTCCGAGGCCGCCATCGATAAGGCGACGGATTACGTTTGCCGGCATGCGGTTATGCCGGGAGTCAGGAAATGATAGACCGGGAAATGCTCGATTCCCTTGCACATCAAGTCGATCACGCGAGGCACCTGACGTGTCCCGAGTGCGGACCGGTGCAGCCGCTCGTTCCTGTTGCGGCCGACTTGACCCCGCCGGAAACATGCGAACTGTTCTGTCCGCATTGTGATGTGACATTCATCCTGAAAGTCAAACGACCGGTAAAACATGAAGGAGTCAGGAAATGATATGCGAACCATTCATCATCCGTGTGGACGCCGATCTGATCATGGGATGCCTTGACCACGATATCGCGGTGTGCGAGGAAGATGGATGTGGAGACTACGAGAAGAAAGAACCGAGGAAATGAAAGAGAATCCGACCAGTCAGCCCCTGATTACGCAGAACGACCTGGTCTCGGCCTATGCCGCCTATCCCGGCCTGCTTGAAGAATTGGTATTGCAGGTATTCGCCCAACTCGGGACGCCGGAGGGCCTGGCAAGACATAACGTCGCCGTTGCCGGCATCTCGCGGATGATCAGCACGCCGGAGCAGCAGCGGCTTTTGTGGAAGAACGTGGCGCGGGCCATAATCAGAACCGTAACATCAGAAGGAGTATCGAACGATGGCAAAGATCGAGAAGATCGAGAAGATCGAAACGCAGGAACCCCAAGCCCAGTCGGCCCCAGTGGAAATCGACAAGACCCCTGAGCAGGCGTTCAAGGACGACTGGAAGGCCAACCACCACAAGCTTGCCGTGTACATCACGCAAAAGGGCAAGATGCGCGGCGGTCTGAAACCGTCCGATCAGATCAAGGCACGGGAAATCCTCAAGAGTTACGGGTTCCGAACATGAGCGTCATCAAGGTCAAGTACAAGGGTAAATGGGTGGAACCCGAGGACGTGCAGGGCCTGCGAGAAGCACAGCAGAAACCCGCCGAGCCGCCCGCCGTGGACGTGGCCACCCTGCCCGACAGGAAGGCGTTGGACCCGGACGTGCCCATAGCCAAACTGGGCGATGATAGGCCGGAAGTCCGGGCGTACATTACGAAAAACGGCAAACTGCGCGGCGGCTTGACGCCTCAGCAGCGTACCCTTGCCGAGGACATCCTGGCAAAATATGGGATTGATGCGGTAGAAACCGCGTTTGACAGGCTTCTTATTTACGTACGGCACTCGGAAATCTCCGTGCCGACGACATTGCAGGCGGCTTTTTGCGACACCTACGGAAATCCGGTATACGAGAATTTCCCTCCGGTTCTGGCTGAGTGTGTCTCAAGAAATGTCATGAAGGAGTTCTGCGGAAGTCAGGCGGAAGAGCCGCTGCTCATTTTCAAGATCAGGAAAACGCAAACCGAGTTCGTTCTTGAGATCAAAGTGGATCAATTCGGGGTTCCGGTCAGTCAGATGCTCGAAAAGTTACGACCAGTACCGAAGAAATTCCGAAAAGGTATGCGCCATGACGGAAACTACAATCGATCGGTTAGTGATTCACGTACACCGCGAGGGACTCCTAAACGCTAACGTGCCTATTTATGACAATCAAGTGAAACAGACGCACAGGTATGGAGACAAAGCATGATTCGATCACCAAGTGTTTTCTATTCGCCGACCATGGTTTTCCATGCGGCCGACGGCGCGGCCGACGGCAATGATGGCGGTGGCGCCGATGGCGGCGCGGGCGCAGATGCCGCGGCCGGGGTCGCCGAGTCCTGGCATAGCCAGTTCGGCTTCTTCAAGGACAATCCCGATGCCGCGAAGAGGTTCAGTAAGTACAAGACGGCCGACGAGGCCTTCAAGGGTGCAGATGAGGCCGTCAAGCGGTTCGGAAAGCCTTACCATCTGCCGGATGACCATGCCAAGTTAAGCGGTAAGCACAAGGCCGAGGTCACGGCCTACGTTCGGAAGATGAGCGGCGTACCCGAATCACCCGAGGGTTACGAGTTCAACGTGCCGGACGATACCGCCGTTGACGATCAGGGTATGTCCGAGTTCCGTAAGCTGGCCCACGAGCGCGGCGTCGATCCGGAGACGGCCCAGGGCCTTCTCGATCTGCAATTTGGCCTGGTGGGTCGCCTGAACAAGGCGCGGGCCAAGATCATCGAGGGCATGACCAACAACAATTACCAGACGTTCCTGGCCGAGGACTGCGAAGGCGATAAGGAAGTCGCAGGTGCGCGGTTGGAGATGGTCAAGAAGTACCTCCAGACCCAGTGCAAGGGCAAGGACGGCCAACCTGACGCCAAGCTGTGGGAGGCGTTCAGCGCCCGGATCATGCACGGGGATAGGATCATCGAATTGCCGTTACTTCGGGCACTGACCGAGGCCGCCCAGATGCACGTCGGCACGGGCGGCGCACCGGGCGGGTCCAGTCCCTCGGCGGCGAAGCCGGGCGCGTTCAATTACGGGGAAATGGACGGGAAATGATAGGAGCGACACCGATGATGGACAAACCATTCAAGAGTCTCAAAGGGGATGATAAAAAGTACAGAGCCAAGGAGGGCGCCGACATCATGCGGCGGCACACTGAACTGATGTCCGACCCCGACTGGATGGAGGCGGCCAAGGCCATGATGGAAGAAGAAATGAAAATGATGGAGAAGGCCATCATGGCCTACGGAGAGATGGACAAGAAATGATGGTTTGCAGGACCGGCATGACGACACGGGATACGCGGCGGCTTCTCTCGAACGAGAAGGCGTACCACGATGCGCTGATCTATGTGACGATGGTCTGCAACCTCCGATGCCCCCGTTGTTTCCTCGGCGACCTTCCGGCCGAGAAACGCAAGTGCATGATGACCTGGGAGCAATACGAGACTGTCCTTCGCAGGCTCCGGGAACAAAGTGTTCACTTGCGGGTCCTGCAATTCACCGGCGGCGAGCCGACCCTGTGGCCGTTGCTCAAACAGGCTATCCGGCGCGCGAAAGAATTGAAGATTTGCGATCATATCCGTGTGAGTACGAACGCCGTTGATCGCGTGGCTGAGGATTACGAGGGGGCCGACAGTATCGCCGTCAGTCACTATGGGGCGGTGAATCGTCACGACATTCTTCGGCTGAAGAGGACGTTTCCCGGCAAGACGCGAATCCTTTGCGTGGATCATCTGCCGTGGCCGTTCCCGGAAGGCCCGGATACTTCCACGGTCCCCGCCGACTGCAACTGCGTCTTGTTGACTTTTCTCGGCGATAGGGTTTGGCCTTGCGGGTTCTCGGCGGCGAGAGGTGTGGAAGGTTCCGTGTCGATCCAGGACAACTTCTACTATCAGTTCGTCAATGGAAATCCGAAAGTGCAGACCCTGTGCAGTCAATGCCTGAGCAATCGCAATTATCGGGCGAAACATCTGGACGGTTTGACCGTGGAAATGGGCGTCTGGGATTCCGACCTCGTGCGCATCTGGGGCATCAAGAGCAAGTTATTGTGGTTGCGCAGGATAACCTCATGGTGGAAGGGCAAGGCCGTATGATTCTGAGAATTGCGATACTCGTGGGCATATTGGTAGTGCACCATGTGACGATGGGTCTGATCCTGTTTCGCCTCCTGGTGCAATCTCAGAGACAGATGGATAAAATGAAGGCAACAGAAGAATGATCGCACCCAACGATAATCCGGTAGGCCGCAATGACCCTTGTCCTTGTGGGGCCATTGGTAAGAAGTACAAGCACTGCTGCATGGGCAAGGACGTGCCGCCGAAACTTGAGCCGGCCGACATGCGAACGCTGCTGCATATCCTCTTGACAAAGTTCCAGCAGTTGACGAGAATGCAGGGTGTTGGAATTTCCGCCCAGGTATTCGATGAGTACCCGAAGGATGCCAAATTCAACGTGCAGTACGATCCGAACACGGAGATGTTCCGGTTCTGGGTCGATGCACCGAAACCGAGTCAGCAAGTGATAGGACCAAGGAGAATCGTGCTACCGAATGGGGGGATGGGTCCATGACACCGTTGGTATTGATGTTCATCGCGTACTTATCGATGGCATCCACGGCGGCGATTTTACTTGTGCTGAGTTCCGCAGAACGCAAAGAGATCGCACAACTGCTCAAGAAGAATTCTTCGTTGGAGCAGAAGTTGTATGAGGCCCGCTGCCATCGTGACGAGGCTTATGGCCGAATTGAGAATATGACCGGAATGAAGAAGGAGAGTCAGAACACTAAGACATAATCAGTACCCCAATTCAGACACCTCACGCAAGTGAGCCTGATGCTTCGACCCGTTGAAGTAACGGGTGGGCGAACGCCGCCCCTGAAGTGCCAGGAGCAAGCCCGCACATAGCGGACACCTTACTCCGATCAACTGACAATCAGAATCGAGTAAGGAGATCCGCAAATGGCGGAAATCAACGTAGCATCCAAACTTTCGTTTGGCGAAATCGCCAAGCGCACGGACCCGAAAGGCGGCCTCGTCGAAATCTTCGAGGCGATGCACGAAGTCAATCCGGAGCTTTCGCGCATTCCCGCCCTCCCGTGCAACCAGAGATATTCACACAAGATCAACCGCAGAACGTCCCTTCCCACGGGCACCTGGCGCAAAGCCTACAAGGGCACCGCCGCGAAGGCATCGACTACGCAGGCCGTAACCTTCAATACGGCGCTCCTGGAGGCCCTCTCCGAGGTGGACGCCACCCTGATCGACACCGCCGAAGACCCCAAGGGCACGCGACGGCAGGAGGATATGTCGTTCGTCGAGGGCATGAGTATGCAGGTCTGGGACTCCATCATCACCGGAACGGCCACGAGCGCTCCTGAGCAGTTCGACGGTCTTCAGCAGTACCTCAATAGCCTGTCCCAGACGCTGGTGTTCGACGGCGGCAACGCAGGCGGAACGAGCATCTACGTCGCCGATTTCAGTCCCAACGCCTGCTACCTGATCTATCCCAGCGGCGTTCGAGATCGCGGCACGCTCGGTCTCAAGATCGACAGTGCTCCCGACGGCGGCAACGGCAAGGTCTGGACCACCGATACCGACACCAACCCGTACCTCGTCTACCGCACGCAGTTCCAATGGTGGCTGGGCTTCGTGGTCCGCGACGAGCTCGCTGTCGGCCGAATCGCCAATATCAATCCGACGGTCGGCGGCACCAATACGTTCGACGAGAACGACCTGATCGAAATGATGGAGTACGGCCATTTCGGCCGGGGCACGACCATTCTGTGCTCCAAGGAGATCAAGGCCCAGATGCGCATTCGCCTCAAGGACAAGAACAATGTGAACTTCACCGTCGAGCGCGGACTGTCCGGCGAAGAAATCATGATGTTCGGCAATGCCCCGGTACTCGTGTGCAGCGCCATCAGTACGAGCGAAAGCACCGTGACGTGATAGCCGCGCGATCGTTCAAAACCAACAACAACAACCTTTCGATTGAAGGGATCAGCAAATGAGTTTCATAGATTCAAGATGGGAAGTGTGGGATAACGAGGCCCTTACCACCGCAAAACACTCCTTCACGGCGGACAATTTCTTCGACCTGGAGGAGGACGGAGTCACCGACGAAAGTATCGCCGCGGGACTCTGGCTCAATATCCAGGTCGGAACTGTGGCCGGCGGCCTCGATAGCGGCTGTTATTTCGCCGTCATCAACAGCGATGCCGTCGGCTTCGACAGCGGGATCAAGTGCCTCGCGGCCCTCGGCTGCACGGCCTATCCGCTGCTGGTGACGGAACTGGTCGCCGGAGCCCGCTTCAGTCTCGCCATGCCGAGATGGAAGCTGCACAAGTACCTTGAGGTGTACTTCGCGCCGATCAATCAGGCAGCGACGGGTCTCACGGTCGATGTCTGGTTCGGCCTGGAGCCCCTGTGCCCGATCAAGGTGCAGAAACTGCCCGGCGGCTATGCCTAATCGGCCTGACCTAAACGCAACATTTTTTGGAGACGATCCAATGAAACGCTTTCTGTTTCTTCTGAGCACGGCATTGCTGGTCATGTCGTGTGTGGCCCCGTGCATCGGGGCCGTAACCTACGACCAGGCGTACTATGTGAAGCAGAGAGGCTATGTCGGCGCCGGCAACTTCAACGACCCCCTGTACAACTTCTGGGGTGAGGTCCAGGGCTACCTCGGAGCCAGTGGAACCGGAGATACTTTCTATGTCGATTCCAACGTGAGTGTGGAAGGCGACGGCACAAGTTGGGCTAACGCCAAGAATACGTTGGATGAAGCCATCAACCTATGCACCGCGAGCAATGGCGACGTGATCGAGGTCGCCCAGGGGCACGCGGAGAACCTGGCCGCTGCCGACGCCGTCGATGCCGACATAGCGGGCATTACCATTAAAGGCGTTGGCAATGGCTTGAACATGCCGACCTTCAACTACACTGCGGCCGGTGGCGAGTTCGTCATCGGGGCCGCCGGGGTGAAGATTCAGGGCCTTCGATTCGTTTCGGGGGTCACAGCGGTCACGATGGGTATTTCCGTCGAGGCAGCGGGTGACTACTTCACCATGACCAACTGCGAGTTCGTCAATCCGGGGACCGCCACCTATGAGTTCTACGACATGGTGGACCTGGCCTCGGGCGCGGACTATGCGACTATCGTGGGCAACCGATTCCATTCGACCGTCACCACCACCGGCTGCAATGAGGCCATCGACGCCTCGGCTGGTGTCGTTGCCCGCCTGTGCGTTGCCGGCAACGATTTCCAAGGCGCGTTCGCCGTGGCCCCGATCTTTTCGGATCAGGTCAATACGGACATGCTGATTATCGACAATACGATCAAGTAGGCGACGGCAACGCAGTTCTGCATCGAGTTCACGGCGGCGGCGACGGGTATTATCGCCAACAACCGCTGCAATTCGGCGACCGTCGATTATGAGGTCGATCCGGGCTCGGCACTGGCCTGGAACAACGATGAAGGCACCCAGATGCCGGAGGGCACTTCGCTCTACGATCTGGTGGGCACTCTTCGTGACGCTGCGGCTGGTACGGGCGTCTATCCTACCGGAATCACCGACGATTCGATCATTGCCATGCTCTTGTCCAAGAGTGGCACAGCATCGGCAAGCTCATACAGCAACACTACGGACTCGCTGGAGGCCCTTGCCGACCACATCCAGACGCTGATTACTACGGCGGCCGGCGCGGATGTTTACCCGAGCGGGATCACAAGCGATTCGATTATCGCCATGATCCTGTCCAAGGCCGGTACGGCGGCGGCTTCCAGCTACAACAATACCACGGATTCCCTGGAGGCTCTGTCGGATCAGGTATCCAAGATTGATGGCGTGACGCTGGCTACGGCCCCGACGGCCGCATCCCTGGCATCCTTCATCGCCTCCGGCGGTGTGGCTCTGGGCACTCAACTTGCGACCAGTAAGTCTCTCGTGGACGCCCTCGGCACCAACGGTACGACCGTAGCCGATACCGCGACGGGCGTGGCAGGCATGGTCGGCGTCAATGATGCCGACAATGCGATGGACACTTCATCGGTCGCCGCCAATCCCTACGGTTCGGTTTATGAACGGCAGGCATATACGCAGGCACTCCAGGAAATCCAGATGGCCACCGGCCTGCGAAGCGTGCAGGGCACCGGCATGACTTTGGCCCTCTGGTACGTGAACGGCGGCGTCGTTTCCGGTAACGGCTTGAAGCCTTCGACTGCCTTTGGAACATTGGCCGAAGCTCTGGCCGTTTGCTCCAATACTGTCGATGACTGGATTCTTGTCATGGACTATTCCGGCGGCGGTACTACCATCGTTCTGACGGATGCCTTTTGTCATATCATCGGCTTCAACAGTAGCAGGGGAATGCCCTATCCGAGATTCAAGCCGGCATCGGCCGTTCCCGCGTTCGAGTTCAAGAACGCCAGCGACCGGGTGGAGCTGGCGAATCTCGTCATCGGCGGCGGCGATCAGACAAAGGCCGCCATTGTGGCCGATGCCGAGGCAAGTGCCGGTGCTTACGGTTGCTGGATTCACGATTGCGTGATTGGCCGTGATGCCGATGCTCCGGCGAACGACGGTATCGAGATTCAGTCGGGCGCGGATATGCCCTATCTCGTCGTCGAGAACTGCACGTTCTACGGTGTGGCGATGTCCGGCTGCGATCAGAGCGGTATCGAGATCGCCGGCAACTGCACTGGCGGTTCGATCCTCAACTGCTTCTTCCAGGACATCGGTAGTTCGACCAACCCTGCCATCAATCTGAGCGGCACAGTTGGCAATATGCGAATCCAGGGCAACCGGATTGCAGGGACGGATGATGGGGCGGCTGGCTGGGGGATTACACTTTCCGCCAACTGCACGAACATCTTCGTGGATGACACCCATTCAGCTTCCAGTGACGCGGCTGGCGATGCGAGTGCGTATCTGGATAGTGCGGCTGATGAGGCCAATGCCTGGGGTGCCAACTATACGGACATCACGCTCGATCTTCCGTAACACAGTTTTTGAGCAGTCCGGGTCGGGTCCTCCTTCCATACCCGGCCCGGCTGCCTTCTTGAAAGGAACGCAACATGCGGCGAGTGTACGTTATCACGGGGATAGCACTGGCCCTGCTCCTGCTGGGCACCCTGCTCCATTCCGCGCCCATCACCAACCCGATGGCGAATTACGGCGAGCCGGCCAACCGGCTCGTCACGATTCAACAGCCCTGGGTCTATGCCCGAAACATCGCCACGACCGGCTACGTGGGCGCGAACGACGCCACACCGGACCCTAATGCCATGACGTGGCAGAACACGGGGACCTATCTTCCCATCCCCGCCGAGTGGAACCACGTCAGTATCGGCTTCCTCGCCTATGGCGACGGCAACGGTGCGGGCGATCCGAACGCAGGGGTCTTCGACTGCAACGTCTACATCGTGGATACCTACGGCAGTTGGGACCACGTAGCGGAGTTTAGTGTCGCCGTGGGTGAATTGGAAGCGACGCACAACCCGGTGACAGGCGCGGAGATCAACGGCGGCTCTCTCGATTTGGCAGAATCCTACAAGTGGGCCGAAGGCAACTTCACATCCACTACGAGTTACGATTGGATCGCCACCCTCGACTACACGGGCTGCACCAACGGCATCGGCAGACTGAACTTCGATGCGATGGGCGCGCGGGTCTTGGTCATTCTCATCGACAACATCTCTGCGACTACTCGAATTTTTCCAGTTGTGAAGGGACGCTAATGAGGCGGGTATCGGCACTGCTGTTGTTCATGACTATTGGCGGAATCGCAGGCGCAGCGACCCGCGAGATTTGGTTGCCCCCTGCCAAGTACGCGACCGAGTACACGTTGTTCTTCTCACTGGAGGATGCGAACAATCCTCATCGGTTCTACGAGACCGCGCCCGCAGTGGCGGATGTGCATGTCTTCCAGGATGGAACCAGTGAGGCCCGCGCGACCAATGCTGTGACCGATTTGGGCCGCAGCTTCTCGCTCGTCCTGACGGTTGCCGAGATGACCGCCCGCATGACTATGGTCGATGTCAACGACGCCAGTGCGCCACCGTTGTTCGCCGACGCCATTTTCCATATCCCGACGTTCGGACACGCAAACGCCTACCATGTCTTCGACTACAGCAAGGACCTGGACCCGAATATCAAACTCATACTGGCCGACACGAACGAACTCCAAACCGACTGGATGAACGGGGGCAGGCTGGACCTGCTGATCGACGGCATCAAGGCCATGACGGATTTGATAGCCATTGTCACGACCACCATCGCCGGGCCGAATGACGCCAATACGTTCACGATCACAGCCGGACGGGACGCGAATGACGCTTATTGGTTCCATGCCATCATGGTCCAGGATGCAACAGATGGACACAGTGAGGTCCGATGGATCGAAGAATACTCAGTCGGCCGGATCGTCGTCGTGGATACGCCGTTCAGTTTCACCCCGGCAGCGGCGGACAAAGTCTGGATTCTTGGTGTTACATATGGAGGATTGCTCTATGACATCCGTAGCCTAATTCAGGTGTTTCGAGCCCCAATATATTATCAACACCAGACTGGAACGGGCGCAACCGGCGGGGCCGGAGGCACAACCCGTTACGATGCGAGCGGAGAAGACCCTTGATGCAAGATTTTGTGACACGAATGACAAATAGGAATGACGATACGCCGGTACTTCTCACCATAACCCATGTAGTGGTGATAGTGGCTTGCTTGGTTGCCGCAATAATGGCAGATGCGCGTGCTTATGGGAGCAAGTTTACCCTTTTGGACGGCATGATTGACGGCTTTTCTGGCTCTGTATCGCATGGGGAATCGCTCACGAGATATCTTGTACTTCTTCTTGGATGTGGCAATTCCTTTGGGGGATTGATTGTACCTACGGAATGTGGCTCGGCCCTTCTTCGATCTTTCATACCTGCGACGAATGATTCTCCCCTGAGACGATGCGGCATATCGAGCGGCGCAAGATTTGCAGTAGGTATTGTATCCATCGCGGGCACTGCGGTTTCGATAAAATTGCTCCAAGGGCTTGAGTTCTTTGCATGTTGGGCACTTCTTGGTTACAATCGTCTCAGACATGGGCAACTCCTAATTAGTTGTTCGTGTTCAGAGCCGGACGCAGGCCACAACCTGTGTTCGGCTCGCTTTATTCTACCCCACCTCTTCATCATGTCAAGGAGAATCTCCTATGGCCGATAATCCGAGTAAGAGAGCCATCGTCAACCGGGCATTGATGATCCTGAACGCGGGGCGCACGGCCCAGGCGGGAATGTTCTTCACCAGTCTGACCGATGAACAGTTCGCCGATTGGACGACGGTGAGCGAGACGGATTACCCGGACGCCCGCATGGCGGTGATGATCTACGAACACATCCTCAAGCAGGTGATCGAGGACATCCAGCCCGACTTCGCCAGCGCCTACGCCGATCTGGGCCAGCCGATGAAGGTTGATAAGGCCGACGGCGGCTGGTCTTACCTGTTCGAGTTGCCGAGCGACTTCCTGGCCCTCGTCAAGCAGTGCGCCCAGGGGGTCCCCTCGCAGGGCTTCGATTGTGAACTGCTGCACTTCAGGACCTATTCCCACGTGGTGCTCGGGACGGACGACCAGGCATACTACTGCAATACGAACCACACGAGTGTTGACGACGCCACCGACGGTCAACCCCCGGGTGACGATGGGGATACCAACTGGACCCTCTATGACGAGGACGGCTCGCTCGGGGCCGACTGGGCGGCGGGCGTGGCGTACAAGTATCAGGCCACGGGGCATCTGCTGGCGACGAACGATCTGACGGACGAGGACGGCGAGTCGGCGTACATCCAGTACCTCGCCTATGTCCAGGCGGCCCGCTCCGATGAACCCGCCTACTATCCCGAGAACTTCAAGAATGCCCTGGCGACCCGCCTGGCGGCCGAGATGTGCCTCGACGCCAAAGACTACGAGCGAAGGCGGAGACTCCTGGAGGAGTACCAGGTCCTGGCCAAGCCGGACGTCTGGCACGTCCAAGCCCGCCACAAGGACCGAATCAAGAAGACGACCGTATTCGATGCGAGGACGAAATGAAAAGACGATGGGAGTACCTCATTCCCCTATTCTCGATCCTGGCCACGGTAGCCGTCGCGGCAACCGTTCGTCAGAATATCACGTTGAGCAGTTTCAACGCCGGTGAAATGTCGCCCCTCATGGAAGGGCGAGTGGACTTCGCCAAGTACAAGGGCGGGGCCAAAACCCTTCAGAATATGATCGTCCGAACGCAAGGCCCCGTCACCCGGCGGCCGGGCACCAAGTACATCGCCACCGTGAAGGACTCGACCGATAGGGTGAGGCTGATCCCATTCGAGTACTCCACGTCGGACGCCTACATCCTGGAATTGGGAGACAAGTACATGCGCTTCTACCGCAACGGGGCGCAAGTCACCAGCGGCGGCGCCTATGAAGTCAATACTCCCTGGGACGCGAACGACATTTTCGAGATTCAGTTCGTCCAGGACGCACAGACGATGCGGATCGTCCACCCGGACTACAAACCCCGCAAGTTGACTCGCAACAGCGCCAGCCACACCAACTGGACTTTGTCGGAAGTCAACTTCGTCGATGGACCCTTCCTCGATGAGAACGAGACGCACGCCTCCACGATCACACCATCCGGTAAGACCGGCGACGTGAATCTCGTCGCTACGGGCGCCATATTCGATGTCAACCACGTCGGGGCCTTGTGGCAGATCACGCATCTGGTGGACGCCAATACGGTTTCGGGTAGCTTCTGGGGTCCATACACCGTGGCAGGGGGTGGTGTGGCGGCAGCGGCCGACGAGGAGGGCGACGGCACCTGGGAGGCCAATAGCGTCAGCGTCACCGTCTATGAGCATCAGGAATACACTGTGACAACTGGCGGCATGTGGTGGGGCACATTCATCATCCAACGGTCCTACGATAGCGGGACGACCTGGAACACCGTCAAGTCATTCGCCTACTCGGGTAACGGAAACATCCTCTACACTGGCTCCGAACAGGAAGATGACGCCATATATCGGGTGCGCATGGAGGACCAAGGCGGCGTCAGCGGCCACATGCACGACCGCAACGAGGGCATCTGCTCGTTCACCCTCTGCGCCGATGCCTTCATGCGGCATGGATCGGTCAAGATCACCACTGTCAGCGACGCCAACAACGCCGTAGCGACGGTGCGGACCTCTCTTGCATCGACCGACGCCACATGGCGATGGGCGGAAGGGGCCTGGAGCACCTACCGGGGCTGGCCGCGGACCGTCGAGCATCACGAGCAGCGATGCGTGTACGGCGGCACGGCGAGCTGGCCTCAAACGATCTGGGGCTCCATCACCAGCTCGCAGGACAGTGACTACGACGATTTCGATGAGGGGGTCGGCGATGCGGCCGACGCATGGACCTACGTATTGCCAGGCATGAACCCAATTCAGTGGCTCAAGAGCAGGGAATTCCTCATGGTGGGTACGACGGCGGGTGTCGGCCGACTGGGTTCGCCCGATAAGCCCATCAGCCCAGCTTGGCCGCCGATCTACCGAACGCAGACGGCCAACGGTTGCGCCTACATCCAGCCAGCCCTGGCCGTGGACGCCGTACTCTACGTCGAGCGAGGCGCCCAGAAGGTCCGTGAGTTGACCTACACCTACTCCTCAGATCGCTACGTGGCCCCGGACATGACCATTCTGGCCGAGCACATTACGGGCGACAGCATTACCCAAATCGACTTCCAGAACCGGCCGGACCCAATCCTCTGGTGCATTCGTGAGGATGGGGTCCTCCTGAGCTTCACGTATCAGAGGCATCAGGACGTGGAGGCGTGGGCCACACAGACGACTGGCGTTGGCGATGATTTCGAGAGCATCGCCCGAATCCCCGGCACGAACGAAGACGAGATGTGGGCCGTCGTCAGGCGGACCGTCGATTCCAATAGTGTCCGCTACGTCGAGCAGTTCCAGCCGTTCAACTGGGGCACGGACCAGAACGACTGCTGGTTTGTAGACTGTGGCAAGGCGGCCATTACCGGCCTGAGCCACCTGAACGCCTCCACCGTGAGTCTGTTCGCCGACGGCCGGCCCGTGGAAGGGACGGCACTCACCGTCTCCGCCGGCGCCGTGAGTCCGGCTCCTTCCGGGTACACCGATACGACGGTCGGACTGCCGTACACGAGCATCCTGGAGACCATGCCGCTGTGGGTAGACACGCAATCCGGCGATAGTCTCGGCCGCAATACCCGAGTCCTCCAGGTGACGGCCGATTTCTACAAGACGCTCGG
>Ga0315287_10003010_pt1 | contig 16165 bp, 20 predicted proteins | sample YL17G11_0_MG_FD_205037 | JGI IMG/M metagenome (GOLD analysis project Ga0315287, IMG submission 205037) | Sediment microbial communities from Yellowstone Lake, YNP, Wyoming, USA - YL17G11_0 | ecosystem: Environmental > Aquatic > Freshwater > Lake > Sediment | place: USA: Wyoming | collected... | reverse complement strand
CGACAACCGCCGCGCCGAGTACGGCGACGAGCGCAATCCGGCAATGCGCGAGCACTTCGAGAAGATCTCGCCCCTGAACAAGGCGGGCAGGATCACCAAGCCGCTGTTCGTGATGCAGGGCCGCAACGACCCGCGCGTGCCGTGGACCGAGGCAGAGCGGATGGTCGCCGCCGCGCGCAGGAACGGCGCGACGGTGTGGTACCTGCTCGCGCTCGACGAGGGCCACGGCTTCGCGAAGAAGGCCAATGCCGACTTCGCGTTCCATGCGCAGGTCGAGTTCCTGAGGCTCGCGCTTTCGGCCTGAACATCGGGCGCGATGGAAAACCGAAGCCCGTGGCCGACCTGATCCTCGCGGTCCACCTCGCCTTCGTCGCCTTCGTGGTCGGCGGGCTCGTCGCGACCTGGGTGGGTGCCTCGCGCGGAAGCGCATGGGCCTTCTCGCGCACGTTCCGCGCGCTGCACCTCGCCGCGATCGCGGTGGTGGTGGCGGAATCGCTGTTGGGCATCCCCTGCCCGCTGACCGCCTGGGAAGACGCCTTGCGAGGCGTGCAGCAGGACACCGGGTTCATCGCGCGGCTGTTGCGCGCCGTCCTGTACTGGAACCTTCCCGGCTGGATGTTCACGGCGCTCTACTGCGCGTTCGGCGCGCTGGTGGCCTGGACGTGGTTCAGGTTCCCGCCGCGCCCGCCCCTTCCTTCTTCTTCTCGCCGATCCGGCTCTCCTCGCCCTTGAGGAGCTTCGCGATGTTGGGCTGGTGCCGCCACACCAGCACGGCGCACATCGCGATCAAGGCGTAGAGCACGGCCCCGGAAATGCCGTAGTGCCATGCCGCGAAGGGCGCGAACAGCGACGCCACGATCGCGCCCAGCGACGAGTAGCGGCTCACGACGACGATGGTGAGCCAGACGACGAGCGTCGCCACGCCGACCCGCCAGTCGAGCGCCAGCAGCACGCCGGCCGCCGTGGCCACGCCCTTGCCGCCCTTGAACGCGAGCCAGACGGGAAAGACGTGGCCGATGAAGACCGCGAACGCCACCACTGCGAGCGTCACGGCATCCGCGCCGAGGCGCATCGCAAGCCACACCGCGAACCAGCCCTTGGCGCCGTCGCCGGCGAGCGTGAGGAGGGCCGCGATCTTGCTGCCCGAGCGCAGCACGTTGGTGGTGCCGGGATTGCCGGAACCGTAGCTGCGCGGGTCGGGCAGTCCCATGAGCCTGCTCACGATCACCGCGAAGGGCAGCGATCCGACAAGGTAGGCGGCGAGGGCGAAGGCAACGAGCGTCATGGCGGTACTTTACAATAAGGCATGGACGTCATCTTCATCCGCGAATTCAAGGTCGATGCGTGGGTCGGCATCTACGATTGGGAGATGCTGCGCGCGCAGACGCTGGAACTCGACCTCGAGATCGGCATTCCCGGCGCCTCTTCGGGGCAGAGCGACAACATCAAGGACACCGTGCACTACGGGCAGGTGGTCGAGCGCATCAGGGAAGAACTCGCCGTGCGCCGCTTCAAGTTGCTCGAAGCGCTCGCCGAGCGCCTGGCCGCGATCGTCCTCGACGATTTCGGCGCGCCCTGGGTGAGGCTCTCGGTGGCCAAGGTCGGCCACATCCGCGGCGTGCGCAAGGTCGGCGTGGCCATCGAGCGCCGGCAATCCTAGGCGGGCACTTTCATCCCGCGCTGCACCGCGGGGCGCGCGCCGATCGCGTCGTACCAGCGCTTCACGTTGGCAAACTGGGCGAGGTCCACCTGGTGCCACTCGTGCCGCGCCGCCCATGGGTAGGTCGCGATGTCCGCGACCGAATACTCGCCGCCAAGGTATTCCGCTTCGGCGAGCCGCATGTCCATCACCCTGTAAAGCCGCCGCGCCTCGTCCTTGTAGCGGTCGATCGCGTAGGGGATCTTCTCCTTCGCCGAACGGATGAAATGGTGCGCCTGCCCGAGCATCGGGCCGAAGCCCCCCATCTGCCACATCAGCCACTGCAGTTGCACGTAGCGCGCGGCGCCTTCCTTCGCCATGAGGCGCCCGGTCTTGTCGGCGAGGTAGATGAGGATCGCGCCGGATTCGAAGACCGTAAACGGTTTGCCGCCGGGGCCGTCGGGGTCGACGATGACCGGGATGCGGTTGTTGGGGTTGAGCGCCAGGAAGGCCGGCGTCATCTGCTCGCCCTTGCCGATGTCTATCGGGAACACCTTGTAGGCGAGGCCCAGCTCTTCGAGCATGATGGAGGCCTTGCGGCCGTTGGGCGTGGTCCAGGTGTACAGGTCGATCATGGTGTTTCCGTGAAGGGACTGCAGGAATGCTGAAGTGGATTCTCGTGCTGGTGGTGGCTATCGTCGTGCTGTCGCTGTTCGCGCCGCAGTTCGCGCGCTTCGGGCTGGGGCGCCTGCCGGGCGACGTCACCGTCAACTTCCGCGGGCGGCGCGTCTACCTGCCGATCACCAGCACGGTGTTGATTTCGCTTGCGCTCACGTTGCTCGGTCGATTCCTCTGATCGCGCACGAAGCCGGTAAACGAATGCGTGCCGTACGTCTTGTGCAGGAGACCCCATGTCCACCGCCAAACAGGCCGCGCATTTCAAGTTGAAGTCGCGGCAAGGGTCACAGATCGGCCAACTGACTCTTCTCATAATAATGCGCGATTCGCTCCCCGTCCCAGACGAATGACAAGTGCGGCCCCTGGATCGCGGGCTGCAGCGCGCGCGGCTTGAATGCCGCCGCGCAGTCGCCTCCCGGATTTCGAACGCTATCCCACGCGATCCCCATCGCGCCTTGGGCGCGCAGCTCGCGCGCGAAAGGCTGGGAGCGGGCATAACTTTCCCGATCGTAGAGCTCGGGCCGAACAATCTGCAGGCCGCAAATGTCGACGAGATCGGCATTCAGCGTGGCGAGGTAGCACCGCATGTCGATTTCTCCGGGAACTTCCTTCGTGCGCCCCAGGAAGATTTGCCGATGGTGCGCCGATTCGCGCACGGCAGTTTCAAGATCGCGGGCCGCGTAGTACGCGCCGTATGTGCCGTCGGTAAAGCGGCCGCCCTCGGGGTTCACATGGGTGAACGCTGCCATGACGGGGGAAGATCCAGGCCCGGAAATCCGATCCTCCTGCGCCACCAGTTGAATATCACCGATTTCGTCGCGCAAGCGATTGTTCGTGAGATTCTCGATTGCGATTACGGCATCGAGATCCGCTGGGTCGGTCACGCGCTCGAACAATTGGATTGGCGGGAACCTGCTGGGAACCAGGCGATAGCTTGGTTCCCAGGTAACGCGCGAAATCCTTTCAGGCCCAGCCACCGCGCTGGGCGTCCAGGTATTGGCGGACCAGGAACAGGTCCGCGACTTTTCCGGCCCGGAGGCGGTCCAGCGCGCTCCGGCCCCCGAAGAGCGGCCCCGAATTCGGTTTTCGAATCCAGGCGTCTGCCGCCTCATTCGACGGCAAAAGCATCTGCAGGGCTTTATAGATCCCGAAGACGTACGAAAGCCGCTCGAGGGTGTCAGGCGACAGCGCTCCGATCTCCCCTTTGCGCCAGGCGCCAAGCGTGGTCCGGGAGCGCAGTCCGAGGATGGCCATTTGCTCGGCGGTGCCCAGCTTCCAGGCTTTGGCGATATTGAAGAACGCGCGAATGCCTGCCGCTCCAACACCAGGGCTGCGGACGTTGATGCCAAGGGCGGGAAGGTCGTTGACAGGTGCGTTCATCGTTTCTCCTCATGTTTCGGAAGACAAGCCAAGCACACGTTCAATACCGTACCATATTCGCCAATATTGTTCAATAGTGGACATTTCGACGCTTTGGCGCGCAAAGCCACATTCGGGATAACCCTAATTAGCTCCAGCTCTTCGCCTTGGACATTATAAATGGGCGATATATGTGATATCACTATTGACATATTCGATAATATAAGTGATAGTTTACATATCACCACTATCACTATCGGGAATCCAGACAAATGGCCAAGAAATCGTTATCACTCGTCAGCTTTACGAAGGAAGAAATGCTCGCTGACCTCCGGGAGCTCATGACCTATCTCGTCTTCATGACCACCTATTCGGCCGGCGAGGCCAGGGCGATGGCGCTCGTTGGCAATGTCCCGCCACGGGAGGGCGGCCACGAAATCATGGATCCGCAAGCCACTGCAGACGACATGGGGCTCGACATCAGTCAATGGCCGATCACGAAGGGTTTCGACCAACTCTACGACTTTGCCGTCCACGGCATTGCGCGCTTCCCGCTGCACCAGCTGGGAAACGAGACCGACTTCACCTACTTCGCTGCACTCGTGGAGGATCTTGCAGGCTCGGTTCTAGTGGACGAAATCGCGGGCGGCAGCCGTAGGGACGGCACCAAGTGCCTCCTCATGGCCAAGCTCGCCGCCGCGCGCGGCGTGCTCGAAGGGGGCGAGCGATTCCTCCTCTCCCGCGGAAGCGATGGGAGCGATGAAAGCCATGACTCGCTCACCATTCGCGACGTCGCACTGCTCGCGGGGATGGAAGAGATGAGTGTGCGCAATGCCGCAAACCCGAAGCTCCCCAACCCGCTCGTCACGACCAAGGACGGGAACAGCACGTACATCACCCCGGCAAACGCCAAGGCCTGGCTGGAATCGCGCGGGCGCTACATCCCGATCCGCCATCAGGTCGACGACGTCGAGCTCGACCTCACTCGCAAGGGCTTCGCATTCCCTCTCGAGGCCTGGTCCTTCTTCGAGGCGCGGGCGGAGGCACGCGGGAATTCCTGGGAAAAGATCTGCGAAATCGTGAACGCTCCCGCCTTCAATCAGTACGGAAGCCCGGAGGGTCTTGCCCTCGACATGCCGACCACAACCAGGCTGGCTGAAGCGCTCGAGCTCGACCCGCGGCTGTTGTACCTGCGTCTGCGGGAGGTCTGCGCCGGGGAAGAAAGCCGCCGGGTCCGCAAGGAAATCGAGGCGGCCACGTCTGGCGCCCCCGGCAAAAAATAGGAGGCCGCCATGTTCACGACCCACGCCATGGAACGCTGTGCAGGCCGCGCCATTCCGGAGCGCGTGCTTGGCTGGCTGCAATCCTATGGCCATGAAGTCCGTTCACATGGCTGTTCGAAATTCTATTTCACCAAGGACACGCGCCGGCGACTCGCGCGCGATATCGGGCCCGCGGAATATCGCCGCGTCCAGCACAAGCTCGACTTGTACGCGGTCGTTGCCGATACCGGCTATGTCGTGACCGCAGCCTTCCGGAAACGCCGGATCAAAACCTGACCGCCCCAACGAAAGGAATTTCGAACCAATGGATACAACGCTGTTTTCAAAATACACTGCCGCCATTCGCAGTTCCGGAACCGACGTCCTCGACCACCGCCTTCTGATGCAGAGCGACGGCAAAGTGTCTGTGTACTACGCGCCATTCGACATCGTGAACCTTGGTGCTCGGATAGCAATCGTCGGCATTACGCCGGGCAAGACACAGATGCGAAACGCCCTGGCCGAGGCCCGGCACCAGATCTCGGCAGGAGCCCGCCCGGAAGCGGCACTCGCGTCCGCGAAAGCAACGGCAGCCTTCAGCGGCGACATGCGTTCCGCGCTGGTGGCCCTGATGGATCATGTCGGCCTCAACAATCGCTTGAAGCTTCGATCGTGCGAAGAGCTCTTCACCACCGCACGGTCACTACTCCAGACCTGCTCGGTGCTTCCCTTCCCGACATTTGCAGGAACCGAGGACTACAACGGGACCCCATCCCCCCTCACGCACCCCCTCCTTCGCGAGCAGGTAAGCCGCCATTTCGAGCCCGTCCTGAAAGCCTTGGCGCACGCGTACTTCGTTCCCCTCGGGCGAGTCCCGACAAAGGTCATGCTCGAGCTATCGAAGCGGGGGCTCATCGTACGCGACCGCATCCTCGACGGACTTCCGCACCCATCGGGAGCCAACAGGGAGCGCATCAGTTATTTCCTGGGACGGAAACCGCGCGAGCTGCTTTCAGCAAAGACTGACCCCGGCAAGATCGACGCCGCGAAGGCGTCACTGAAGCAGCGGATCCAGCTTATGGCGGCGTAGATGCACGGCGCTTTGGCAGTCCATACCATCGGTCTTTCAGCCTGGGGATTGCCTTCACCTGGACGCGCAGCCAGAGGTCGCGAGCAACATTGGCAGCTTGGAGTCGTTTCATCGCTATTGCCCTTCGCGACGCGCTCCCTTTCTTCACGCGTAAAGGACGGAAATTGAACTTCAAGACTAGGCCCCTTCGGTGAACACCCCGCGATAGGACAAGTAGCACGAGGCGACCATCACCGGTATCCACACCAGCATGCCCAGGCCGAAGGGAATCACCGCGACGATGAGGAAGAAGAACATCACGAGGCCGTAGACGAGGAACGGGCCGACGTTGCGAAACGTCGCCCCCAGGCTGGCCTGCATCGCCTTCACCGGGGCGACGCCATGCATGACCACCAGCGCCGGCGCGAACCAGTACGCCGCAAGCAGGAGGCCGGCGAGAATCACGCAGACGAGGCCTCCGACCAGCAAGGGCGTCGTGATCACGAATACCTGCATCAGCGCATCCGCGTCGCCGTTAAGCGCCGCCATCACGATCGAGGTGCCGACGAAGGCGATCATGATGCCGAGGATCAGCAGTCCCCCCAAAACATAGAGCGCGCCGAGGATGAGCAGGTTGGCGAAATTCGTCTTGAAACCGGCGAACAGGTGCTCCAGCTCCAGCTCGCCGCTGGTCTCGAGCGAGCGGCAGCCGATCACCAGCCCCGCGCCGATCACCGGCGAAAGCACCTGCCACGCGAGGCTGCCGAGGATCGGGACGAAGTTGAACACCACCGAGCAGATCACCAGCACCACGATGAACACGATCCACATCAACGGCGCCGCGGTGAAGAGGGTCCATCCGCCCTTTACCCACGACCAGCCGCTGCTGGCGGGCAGGCTGCGGCCCGGCATCACGAGGTTCAGGGGCTGTGCTTCGTCCATGGCGTCGCTCTCCGTGATGCAGGGAAGTGGCTGAGGCTACTCCTCGATGCCGACCGCAACAAGCACGGGATCGAGGACGCGAACAAGCTCGGCGGGCGGCATGCCCAGCAGGAACCCGCGCCGGCCGCCGTTGATGTAGATGAGCGGCAGGTCCAGCACGCTGCGCTCGAGGTACACCGGCATCGACTTCCGCGTGCCGAAAGGCGAGCAGCCGCCGACCTGGTAGCCGGAGTGGCGCAGCGCGTCCTCGGGCTTGCAGGGGAAGATGCGCTTCGCTCCCGCTACGCGCGCGAGTTCCTTGGTGGACACCTTGCGGTCGCCGTGCATCAGCACCACCAGCGGCTCGCCCTTGTCGTTCTCCATCACCAGCGTCTTCACCACGCTGTGCTCGGGGACGCCCAGCGCGGACGAGGACACGGACGTGCCGCCGTGCTCGACGTACTCGTAGAGGTGCTCGGTGAAGGCGACCCCGTGTTGCGCGAGGAAGGTAGTCGCCGGCGTGCCGCTGTTTTTCGCCATGGGGCGGGATTCTAAAGCAAGGTGCGCAGCAGCAGGGTCGTCCCGGTCAGGATCAGCAGCGCGCCGATCACGCGCCGCATCTGCTCCTGCGTGAGCCCGAGGTGGATGCGGCTGCCAAGCCTGAGCCCGCCCCAGGCGATCGGCGCGAGCAGGCCCAGGGCAATCCAGATCGGCAGCTTGAGGAGCAACCCGGTGAAAACGTATAACAGCGTGCGCGTGCCGGCTGACACGGCAATCAATGCCGAGATGGTCGAGCGGATCTGCGACTTGTCGCCGAGCCGCCCGGAAAGGTACGCGACGTACAACGGGCCGCCGGCACCGAACACCGCGGCCAGCCCGCCGCCGATGAGGCCGGCAGGCAGGCTCCACCAGGATGAGATCCGGTCCCCGGGCGCTGGGTTGAAGATCGAGTAAAGTCCCACCGCGGTGGCAAATACGCCGAGCGCGACCTTGAGCGGGTCCGGCGGCAAGGCCACCAGCACAGTCACGCCGAGCGCGATGCCGACGAACATGAACGGCAGGAGGCGCTTCAGCTCCGGCTTGCTGATGTGCTCCCGGCCGGTGGAACCGACGAACAGCGACGCGGACAGGTCGAGCAGCGCCATGAGCGGCACGAGGAAAGTGAGCGGCAGCCAGTTGGCGAGGATCGGCACGGCGATCACGGTCGAGCCGAAGCCCGAGATGCCGAAGATGGTGTACGCGAGCGCGATCACCAACGGAGTCACGATCCACAGTGCCAACGGGTATCCCAGGATTTCAGGCATGCAATCCCTAGCCGCGCGGATGGTGCTTCTGGTGGAGCGCCTTCAGGCGTTCGCGCGCGACATGGGTGTAGATCTGCGTGGTGGAAATGTCGGCATGGCCGAGCAGCAATTGCACCACGCGCAGGTCCGCGCCGTGGTTGATCAGGTGCGTGGCAAAGGCGTGGCGCAGCGTATGCGGCGACACCGGCGTCGCGATGCCGGCCTTCAACGCATAGCGCTTGATGAGCGACCAGAACGCCTGCCGCGTCATCGCGCCCCCGCGCGCGGTCACGAACATCGCATCGCTTTTCCTGCCCGCGAGAAGCTCGGCCCGCGCAGTCGACTGGTAGCGCTGCAGCCAGTCGGAGGCGACCTCGCCCAGCGGCGTGAGGCGTTCCTTCGCGCCCTTGCCCAAGATGCGCAACACGCCCATGTCGAGGCTCACCTGGATGGTCTTCAGTCCCACCAGCTCGGACACGCGCAGGCCGCTCGCGTAGAGCGTCTCCAGCATCGCGCGGTCGCGCAGGCCGAGTGTTGCCGTCTCGTCGGGCGCGGCGAGGAGCGCTTCGACATCGGCCTCGGAGAGCGATTTCGGCAGCGAGCGCGGCAGCTTTGGTGAATCAAGCTCGACGCTCGGGTCGTCCTCGCGCATCCCTTCGCGGACGCAATACTGGTAGAAGCGCCTGAGCGACGAGACGAGGCGCCCGGTGCTGCGGGGCTGCGCGCGCTTCTCGCCCACCTGCCACGCGAGGTAGCGCTGCAGGTCGCTCTTCTGCGCAACCGGCAAGCGCCCCTCGCCCAGCCACACGGCGAACTGCGCGAGGTCGCGGCGATAGGCGGCGATGGAATTGCGCGCGAGGCCGTCGTTCAGCCAGAGCGCGTCGCCGAAGCGGTCGAGCAGCGCGGTGTCAGGAATGGAGAGCGCCTTCATGGGCAAGCAGCCAGCGCTTGATGTCGAGTTCGAAGGAACCATCGCGCGAGCCCATGAATCCGCCGATCCTGCCGCCGGCGGCGATGACGCGGTGGCAGGGAATGATGATCGGCACGGGATTGGTGCCGCAGGCCGTGCCGACCGCGCGCGCAATCGAGCCGACACGCTTCGCGAGCTCGCCATAGGTCCATGTCCTGCCGCTGGGAATCTTGCGCATCTCTTCCCAGACGCGGATCTGGTGCACCGTGCCCGACAGCTTCACCGGAACGCGAAAGACGTAGCGCGGATTGTCGATCCACGCCTGCAATTCGACGCCGGCGAGGTGGGCGACGGTGTCCTTCTTCGGCGGCTTGGCGGTCACGGTCCGCGGCAGGTAGCGCACCTCGACGACGTGATCGCCGTCCGACAGGATGCCCACCGTCGCGAAAGGCATGCGAATGCGGGCGTCGAACCGGTCTTCGCCGGCCATGTTCAAGCTTCGCCCGCCAGCGTGCGCAGCTTCGCAACCAGCGCATCGGGAATCGCGATTGCCTTGCCGCGATTGGCCGCGCGCCTGGCGCCCGGCAGCCGCACGCCGCCGTCTTCGAGCATGGCCGCGACCAGCGCCTCGACGCGGTCGAGGAACACCTCGCGCCCGGCAAGCGCTTGCGGATCGATCACGAGGAACGCCTGCCCCACCTTCGAGGCCCGTCCTTCCTCGGTGAGGAAACTGTCCGCCTCGTAGCCGAAGTTCGCGCCGGTGAGCGCGCAAACGAGGAGTTCGACGGTGAGCGCCAGCATCGCGCCCTTCACGCCGCCCGCGGGCAGCATGCTGCCTTCGAGCGCGGCCCTGGCATCCGTGGTCGGCTTGCCGTCCTTGTCGAGCGCCCAGCCGGGCGGGATCGGCTTGCCGCCCTGTGCGGCGACCATGATCTTGCCGCGCGCGACTTCGGAGAGGCTGAGATCAATCACGATGGGCAGCGCATCGCGGCGCGGGAACACCGCGGCGATCGGGTTGGTGCCGAAAAGCGCGCGCTTGCCGCCCCACGCCGGCATCGCCGCGGGCGAATTGCTGAACGCGAGCCCGACCATGCCGGCCTCGGCCACCGGACGCAGGTGGTGCGCCGCGACGCCGAAGTGGTTGGAGTTGGTGACCGCGACGAAGCTCACGCCGAATTCGCCCGCGCGCCGCATCGCTTCCTTCACCGCGAGCTCGCAGGCGGAAAACGCCATGCCGGTCTTCGCATCGACGAGGCAGGCGGCCTTGTCGCCGCGAACGACCGCGGCCACCGCTTTTCCGTCGACGCGGCCGTTGCGAAGTTGGGCGCAGTAGAGCGGGACGCGCGACACGCCATGCGAGGCGATCCCCTCGCTGTCGGCCGCCACCAGCGATGCGGCCGCCACGCGCGCCATCGCGGGGGAGGCGCCCGCGCGCTCCAGCGCCGTTCGCGCGAGCCTTTCCAGTTCGGCGGGCGTGAGGGCCGGCGCGTTCATGCGGGTGCCGGAGCGACGGCGCGCCTCAGGAACTGCAGCACGAAGACGAGGGCAAACAGGCCGAGTCCCACGTAATCGACGTTGTCGGCAGGGATGATCACCAGCGTGCCCGCCGTCACCAGCAGGCAGCGCTCGAGCAGGTTGGTCTTCATCAGCAGCCACCCCTGCAGGCCGGCGGCCAGCGCGGCGATCGCGGCGAAGGCGAGGAAGATGATCCACGACACTTCCGGCCAGGTCGCGCCCGGCGGCAGCTGCAGCAACACGCCGGCGCCGAGCGGGTCGAGGACGAAGAAAAACGGCACGACGAAGGCCGGCATGGTGTATTTCCACGCCTGCATCGTGGTCTTGTACGGGTCTCCCCCGGTGATCGCCGCGGCCGCGAACGGGGACAATGCCGTGGGCGGCGACACTTCCGAGAGCAGCGCGTAGTAGAAGACGAACATGTGCGCGGCGAAGTCCGGCACGCCGAGGGTGATCAGCGCGGGCGCGGCGATCACGGCGCAGATGATGTAGGACGCCGTCACCGGCACGGCGAGGCCCACCACCCAGACGATCATCGCGGTGAAGATCGCAGTCAGTGCCAGGCTGCCGCCGGCATACGCGATCACGATCGAGGAAAACTTGAGTCCCAGCCCGGTGAGCGTGACCACGCCGACGATGATGCCGGCCGAAGCGCAGGTCGCCGCGACGTTGAGGACCCCTGTGGTGCCCGCTTCCATCGCCTTCACCAGCCGCCGCGGGTAAAGCGCGGTGTCGCGGCTGAGGAAGCTCACGAAGAACGCCGCCACGGTGGCCCAGAACACCGAAAGCGCCGGCGAGAAGCCCATCATCATGAAGACGATGATCGAAGCAAGCGAGACGAAGTGGTACCAGTACTTCTTCGTGAGCGACCACGCGCTCTCGACCACGCCGAACGCCGCGTCCGAAAGCCCGAACTTGCGCGCGTCGAACTCCACCATCAGGAACAGCGAGAAGTAATAAAGCAGCGTCGGCACCGTCGCCATCTTGATCACTTCGAGGTAGGAGATCTTGAGGAACTCCGCGATCAGGAAGGCGGCCGCGCCGAGCACGGGCGGCGAGAGGATGGCGCCCAGCCCGCCCGCGGCGAGCAGCCCGCCCGCGGCATTCTTCTCGTAGCCCGCCTTCTTCAGCATCGGGTAGGCCACCGAGCCGATGGTGACCGTGGTGGCCACGCCGGATCCGGAGGGGCCGCCCAGCAGGAAGGACGAAAGCACGACCGCGCGCCCCGCGCTGGTGGGCTTGCCGCCGAGAAGCGAGAAGGAGAAGTCGAGGAAGAACTTGCCCGCGCCGGAATACTGCAGGAAGGCGCCGTAGATCGTGAACAGGATGATGAGGGTCGCCGAGACGTCGACCGCGGTGCCGAAGATGCCCTCGAGCGTCATGTACATGTGGCCGACGAGGCGCCCGAGGTCGTAGCCGCGGTGCGTCCACGGCGAGGGCAGCCACGGTCCCACGAAGGCGTACGCGACGAAGCAGGCGATGATGATCGGCATGGTCCAGCCCGAGGTGCGGCGCGTGGCCTCGACCACCATGAACATCAACGCCACGCCGAATACCATGTCCCAGGTGTTGGGGTCGGTATTGCGGTCGGTGAAGTTGTCGCCGCCGACCACCATGTAGACGATCACCACCACCGAGAGCACGGCGAGCAGGACGTCCCACCATTGCAGCTTGTGGCGGTATTGCCTCGCCACCGGGAACAGCATGAAGGACAGGAACAGGATCAGGCCTACGTGGATCTCGCGCAGGAAGTCGGTGCGCACGATGCCGTACGCGGCGTAGAGGTGGAACACCGACGAGAGGACCGCGACGCCGGTGAGGAACGCCGGCAGCCAACCCTTGTAGCGGTTGAACGCGCCCTCGTCCTCCTCGATGAACTCCTCGACCTTGCGGCGCTGCTCTTCGCTCAGCGCCTCGGCGCCCAGGATGGTCTCATCCACGGCCGGCTCCCCGTTGTCGTTATGCGTGGGCCATTCTAGCCGTTAGCCCCCGTGGCCGGTGGCCATTACGGCGCCCATCACCAGCGCGGCGATCACGAGCGACTCCGCGACCACCAGCATCACCGGCCGCCAGCCCATCACCATCAGCGATTTCAGCGAAGTCTTCATGCCGATCGCGGCGATGGCGATGACCAGGCACCAGCGCGACAGTTCGCTGCCCGCGCCGACGACGGCCGCCGGGATCCAGCCCATGCTGCCGATCGCCACCAGCGCCGCGAAGGCGACCGCGAACCACGGCAGGAGCGGGGCGGAGTGCGAGGTCTCGCTCGAACGCAGGTGCAGCACGACGCCGATCGCGAGGCACACCGGCAGCAGCATGCCGACCCGCAGGAGCTTGACGATGGTGGCGGTGTCCCCGGTCTGCTGCGAGACCGAGTAGCCCGCGCCGACCACCTGCGCGACATCGTGGATCGTGCCGCCGAGGAACACGCCGGCGCCGGTATGGTCGAGCCCGAAGGCCGCGACCACGATGGGATAGGTGATCATCGCCAGCGTCGAAAGCGCGGTGACGGCGATCACCGTGAAGCTCGCGTCGCGCTCGGCATTCGGGTGCTTCGGCAGGATCGAGGCGATCGCAAGCGCGGCCGACGCCCCGCAGATCGCCACCGCGCCGCCGGTGAGCGTGCCGAACGCCGGGGATTCGCCGAAGAAGCGCGAGAGCACGACGCCGGAAAGCACGGTCACGATCACCGCGACGATCACCGTGGCGACGGGTATCCAGCCCAGCGCCGTGACCTGGTCGAAAGTGATGCGCAGCCCCAGCAGCGCCACGCCGATGCGCAGCAGGTGGGTCGCGGCAAGCTGGATGCCCGGCCGGCAGCGGCCCTCTTCCGCGAGGAAGTTGAGCGCCATGCCGAGCAGCAGGGCGAACAGCATCGCCGAGGCCTTGTACGTTAGCGAGAGGAAGGTGGCGGCGATGGCCACCACCGCCGCGACAGCGAGCCCCGGCCCCGCCTCGCGAAAAAAGGGGACGGGACCCTTTCTCGACGCAGCGGTCGTCATGGCAGAAAAAGGGTCCCGTCCCCTTTTTTCATGGGTGCAGGACGATCTTGGCGCTGGCGCTCTTGCCTTCGTGCAGGTCGCGGAAGGCGCGCGCGCCCTCGGCGAGCGGCCTCTCCTCGACCCACGCGAGGTCGCCGAACGCGCCGCGCGCGAGCGCCGCGACGGTCGCGCGCAGGTCGGCGGTCGAATAGGTGTAGGTGCCCAGCAGCGTGATCTCGGCAAGCGTCAGCTTGCGCATGTCGATCTCGCTCGCCCAGTCCTGCAGGCCGACGTGCATGATCACCCCTCCCGGCTTCACCGCCGCGAAGGCCGCGTTGCGCGTGGCCTTGGCGCCCACCGCGTCGATCACGAGGTCGATGGAATTGTCCGGCGTCTTTTCGGAGAGCGGGTCGAAGGCGCGGCATCCGGCGTGCTTTTCGATCGACGCGCGGCGCAGCGCGTTGGTCTCCGCCACGCGCACATCTCTTGCGCCGTAGCTTCGCGCAAGCAGCGCGGCAAGCATGCCGATCGCGCCGCCGCCGATGATGAGCAGGGAGCTTTCCTGCAGCGGCCGGTGCATCGCGCGCATCGACAGGTTCATCGCGTGGAGCGCCGTCGCGGCCGGCTCGGTCAGCGCAGCCATCACCGCAGTCATGTCCTGCGGGATCTCGACCAGGCTCGAGGTCGGGATCGACATGCGCTCGGCGAACGCGCCGGGGCGCGTCATGCCGACCATGGTGCGGTTGGCGCAGAGGTTGTTCCTGCCCTGCACGCAGAACTCGCAGGTGCCGCAGGTGATGAGCGGGTTCGCGGTGTAGCGCGTGCCGATGCCGGGCCCGGCGACCACCGTGCCGGCGAGTTCATGGCCGAGGATCAGCGGCGGGTTCCGGCGCGGGTCGTGGCCGTGGTAGGCGTGCATGTCGGACCCGCAGATGCCCACTGCGTCGATCTTCAGCACCACCTCGTTCGCGGCGAGCGAAGGTTCGGGCTCGTCGCGGTAGGTGACCTCGAGGGGATTGGTATAGACAAGGGCCTTCATGGTCGTCACTTTGCGGTGAACCCGCCGTCGACGGCAAGCGCCTGGCCGGTAATGTAGTCGGAAGCAGGGCTGCACAGGAAAACGGCCGCGCCCTGCAGGTCAGACAGCTCACCGTTGCGGCCGATCGCCGTCTGCGCGGCGAGCGCGGCGATGCGCGCGGCGTCGCCATACACCGGTGCGGTGAGCGCAGTCGGAAAGAAGCCCGGCGCGATCGCATTCGCGTTGATGCCGAAGCGCGACCATTCCTCGGCCATCGCGCGCGTCAACTGCACGATGCCGCCCTTGGCCGCGCCGTACGGCGCCCCCCTCGGGAACGCGCGATACGACTGCAGCGAGGCGATGTTGAGGATGCGTCCCCACGCTTTCGCCTTCATCCCCGGCACGAACGCGCGGGACAGGAAGAACGGCGCGGACAGCATGACCTCGATCTGCTCGTCCCAGGCCGCGTCGGTGATTTCGTCGGCCGATTGCCGGTGGTTGAGTCCCGCGGCGTGCACGACGATGTCGATCGCGCCGAACGGTTTCGCCGCCGCTTCGGCCAGCGCGCCAAGCGAGGAGCGCTTGCCGACATCGCCTGCGACGCTTGCCGCGGCCCCGCCCGCTTTCGATATGGCGTCGCGCGCCTCTTCCAGCGCGGCCTCGCGCCGCGCGCACAGCACCACGCCGGCGCCGGCTGAGGCGAGCGCTTCCGCAATTGCGCGCCCGATGCCCGAGCTCGCCCCCGTGACGAGCGCCACCTTGCCGCCGAGGCGGAAGCGATCGAGCACATCCGCCATCTTCAGGCCGTCACTTGCTCGCCGAGCGGGAACTGTTCTCCCGGGAAATACTTGTGCAGCCGGTCGTCCGCGGTGCGCGCGTGCGCCTCCATGCCCTCGAGGCGCGAGATGCGCGCGGTGACCTGCCCGGTCTGGCGGTTGGCGTCGCGCGTCATGCGCTGCCAGGTAAGCGTCTTGATGAACTTGTGCACCGACAGCCCGCCGGAATAGCGCGCCGCGCCCTTGGTCGGGAGGATGTGGTTCGGCCCCGAGGTCTTGTCGCCGAAGGCCACGGTGGTCTCCTCGCCGAGGAAGAGCGAGCCGTAGCAGGTGAGGTGCTGCAACCACCAGTCGAGGTCTTTCGCATGCACCTCGAGATGCTCGCTCGCGTAGTGGTCGGAGATCCTCACCACTTCCTCGCGCGTGTCGCAGAGGACCACTTCCCCGTAGTCGCGCCACGCCGCGCCCGCCGCATCGCAGGCGGTCGGCGGGAGTGCCGCGATCAGTTCCGGCACCAGCTTCATCACCTGCTCGGCCAGCCGCGACGAATCCGTGAACAGCCACGCCGGCGACTCATGCCCGTGCTCGGCCTGCCCGACCAGGTCCGTGGCCACCATCATCGCGTCCGCCGTCGCGTCCGCGATCACGGCCACTTCCGACGGGCCGGCGAAGACGTCGATGCCGACCTTGCCGAAGAGCATGCGCTTGGCCTCGGCGACGTACTTGTTGCCGGGGCCGACGATGATGTCGGCCG
>Ga0315287_10003008_pt1 | contig 16172 bp, 12 predicted proteins | sample YL17G11_0_MG_FD_205037 | JGI IMG/M metagenome (GOLD analysis project Ga0315287, IMG submission 205037) | Sediment microbial communities from Yellowstone Lake, YNP, Wyoming, USA - YL17G11_0 | ecosystem: Environmental > Aquatic > Freshwater > Lake > Sediment | place: USA: Wyoming | collected... | reverse complement strand
TGAGCGCGAAGCAGTCGAAGTATGCGGCTCCGAAGAGACAAGGCGCCAAATTCACCGCACCCTTCGACGAAGCTCAGGATGCTAGATTGTGCGCTCCCGGGAGTACTCATCGTTTCTGAACTCTTACGACACACCTTGATCGTACGCAACCTGAACCGGTAATTCCTACAGCCTCCCTTGGCACGATTCTTGAACATCTGCCCAGTGTAGGAAGAGAGGTTGTGCTCAATGAAGTATCGGGTCACATTGGGGAGTCTGATACTGGTCGCGATATGCCTTGCGGACATGCTTGTCACGCTGTATTTCGTGATGGCAGGCGTCGCGACGGAGCAGAACCCAATCATGGCCGCATGCATGAACCGAAGCCCGATGGTGTTCGTGCTGGTGAAGGTGATCAGCTTCGTGCCGTTCATCATCGCGGTCGAGGTCTACCGGAGATGGAACCCGAAGTTCGCGGCCGCCGCATGCCGCTACGCGATTGTGCTCTATCTGGTTGAATATGTTACCCTTACGCTGGGTGTGAACTTGTTTGGGTAACCGTGCTCTTGCTTCCCTGCCCGCTCCCTGATGACCGGCCGGCCCCGACACCGGCCGGTCCCCTTTTTGTTAGAGGTCATAAGTAGCTCCACATGCCCGCCCCTACTTTTATCTATGAACGCTACTCCGGCTCACGCCAACGGCTTGAGCCCGACGAAGAGCCTGCTGTCGAGATCGGCGAGGGGGTCGCACTCTCCGGCTGCCGCTGCCCTGGCGAACACCCGTCCGGGATGCGAGGCACGCATGGCCCTTGCAAGAACGCCGAAGCCTTTGCGCGCATGCTCGGCTCTGAAACCGTATGCCCAAGCAACATCCATAGCGAAAGCAACATCGTTCGCGATCTTGGCAAGCCCTTGGCGACCCTCCGCGACAAGCGCGAACATCTCCTCGGATGTAAGGCCATCGCGCAAACTGTGCCGGATCGGCACGGATCGCCCCGCCGCGTCCGTCGCTGGGCCGGACGCGCTCACCAGCCGTGACAACTGCCCGATGGTCCCACGCGCGCCCGATTTCGCCGCCAGGAGCTGTGGCCCAAGATCGGCAGAATAGTAGTCGGTCCGGCTCTGAAGAAGATCAGTGACCTCCTCCATGTAGGCGCTCCAAATGTCCGGATCCGTTCCTTCGGGCGCGTCGGGCAGCGCGAGAGTCGAACCGACGAACGCGCTTATGGACGCCCCCGACTCCCTGGCAATCTGAAAACCCAAGTCGAAAAGCCGCTGCATTGCTTGCATAACGGCATCGACCCCGCCCGTGCGCATCAGATCACATAGTGCGGCGGCGACGGTGTCTCTATCGACCATCTCGCCGGACGAAGCAACCGACACCCCGGCCAGTTTGTTGATCTCATCGGGCCCACCCGGAGTGAGGCTCAGTTGAGCAAGGCCCCACAGTGCCTCTTGGGTGATGAACTTCAGCCCGAACAGATTCGGGTCGCGGGTCAGGTGACCTACCAAAGAAAGCTTCTCTCCGGCCTCGCGCTGGCCGGCCTCCGTGATCGGGAGGAACACGGCAGCCTGGTCTCCATCGAAGTCCGCGTTCATCAGGAAGCACACCAGCGGATGGAGCCTGATGACCTTTTCGAGAGTCCGCACGGGATGGAACGCTATCTGCGAGGTGGGTAGCACAGCGGGAGCGCGAGAGAGAATCACCCAAGATCGCGACATGATCTCGTCCAGTTTCTTTGCGGCGGTCTCCGTGCGGTTCTCGACTTCAGTCCTATCGCCGAGTTCACGTATGACCAGCGGTCCGAATATCGTCCATGCGATCTCATCAGCGAGTCCAAGTTGATCCAAGGCCAGGTCCAGGCCCGGCGCAAGCACGGTGCGCCCGCTGAACATGACCTGGTTCCCCACTCGCAAACGATCCGGCGTGATGAGCGCATCAAAGAAGCTACTCACCCGCGATTCCAGATCCCCAAGAGCTTTGCACACAAGAGACGCCGGGGCGCCGCCTGCAGTTGCGAGTTCCAGCTTGGCGTTCGCTTCAGCCAGAGCGCGATACTCTGCAAACTCGTCGAGCGCCCCAACCTCACTGACCTCGTGGTCCTTGAGCCAGGGATGCGTTATAGGCTGCGCCAGCTTCAGCACATCTCCAGAAGGGGAGTCTAACCGCAGTGACACTTCGGACTGGGTGAGTTCAGCCCTAATCCCGGCGGCGGAGAGGCGCCTGACAAGCTCAGCAAACTTGGGAGTCGGCGGCTCAGCTTGCTCGACGGGACCGGCTGCCACTTGCTTCACGAAATCCTCGGCGTCGGGCCGGTCGTTCGAGCAGGTGCTGTAGTTATTCAGCAGAGTCTCGAAGCACTCCATGTCGCGAAGGGCGTGGTACTCCAGCTCACCCTGCATGTTGCACCTCGGCCCGTGCGTGCAGGCGTGTATCTTGCCCGCCGCCGTATGAACCGAGCGGCTCCAGTAGACCCATCCAGCTACGCTCGGGCGGTCGAACCGCTGACCGAGGCGAGGGTCAAAGAGAACCTCCATTCCGTCCTCGGGCAATCCGGTCTTGCGCAGGCGCTCTCGAATCTCGAATTCCGAAGGGGCATGGAACGGTGGCACAATCACCGGCGCTCCCTCCACACGCGCAATGCGGCTTATCACGGCCTCGCGGAACTGCCCGAAGTTGCATCGCGTATGCAGACCAATGAAGCTGCACACGAGGTCCACGGGCGTACCGTCCGCAAGTCGTGGCATCTGGTTATCCGGCACTATGCGACTGATTACGCCCTTCTGTCCGTGGCGGTTCTGCAGCTTGTCGCCGACGAGCGCCTCGTCAGGATAGCTGAGCCGCTTCGCGGCCGAGTCGCTTACGAGCAAGCCATCTTCGTATGTCTCCGTGCCCATAGAGACGAACGCCGTGAGCAGGTTGCGACCAGTCCAGATGCCCTGCAGGTCAGGCTCTTTCCCGGTTTGGACGATTGCGGGTTCGGGGTCTTTGGGGGGCCTTGACTGGCGCAGCATATTGGTTCCCATCAGCGCCCGGTTCACATCATTATGCTCCAGAAATGGGATCATCGAGGCCGATAGACCGAGGGCGGCTTCGGGTCGATCATCGATGATCTCGATCCTGCCGTCCCGAATCCGCGCGCCCATCGCGATGGTCAGAATGTGGCCGATGTTTGGGCCTTCGGGAGTCTCGAACGGGCAGACCCGCCCGAACTGGCTGGGAGTGATCACCTTCTCAATGTTCGGTATTATGATGCGCCGCAGGTGCGTGATCGCGGACAGCATACTGGTCTGGTCTATCCGCTGCCCCGTCGCCCAGCGGTCATATACCTTGCCGGACGTCACCACATCGCAAACCCACGTCTCCAACGGCAGCCACGCCCGAACGAGCGGCTCATCCCATGGCAGGTCGCCGTTTGCCTCTCCCAGTCGCGGTTCTATGTAGTCGTAGACCTGCTCTCCGGCGCACTTGATCTGGGCCGTGTCGAGATTCTCATCGGATGCCAACGGCACGACCACGAAGTGACCTTCATCGACGTGGAACAGCCCTTCCTGGTTCGGGCAGGCGATTGTATAGGCCACGCTCACGTCTCCGACGGTCACATCGACCCTGCACGAGAACTCACCGTGTGGCTTGACGGCGTATTGTGTCAATGGCAGTCGCCGCGCGAGAAGCTGCGGCAGCGTTTCGTTGCAAAGCTTGTCGTATGATTCCCGGTGCCAAGGGGCACCGGCTTGTATTGCGGAAACATCGATTTCACTCATTGTCCTGGTTCCTCCATTCGCGAGCGAGATACTTGGCGGAGTAGTGGAGGCGCGATTTGGCCGTGCCCTCTGGTATGCCGAGCGCCTCGGCGGCCTGCCTGATCTCCATGTCCGCTTCGTAGACCATCTGTATCAACTCGCGTCTTTCTTCCGGCAGTCTGTTGATTAGTCTCCGGAGCATTGCCGAGCGTTCGGAATACTCCAAGGCCTCTCCGGGGCCCAGAGAAGCGGAATCGATCATCCAACCCGGGGCGACGGAGTCATCATCGTCTCTGTCTGACTTGATCTCCAGCGGCGTTTCCCGTCTGCGCTTAGTGGAGCGAAGGGAGTTCAGGGCAAGGTTGGTGCTGATCCGATAGAGCCAGCCTTTGACCGTGCCACGCCCGTCCCACTGCTTGGCGCTGGTCCAAACCCGTAGCAACGTTTCCTGGAGCAAGTCCTCCGCCACGTCCGTATCATGGACAACCGATTGGAGGTGTCGAAGGATGCCGGACACATAGCGCAGCCGAAGCGCATCGAATCCGTCCACGTCGCGCGACCGTATGAGACTCATCAATTCCGCATCGCTATGCTTTGTGTAATCCATAGTCCTTGCGTCACCACTGGTAAAGACACCACAAATGTCGCCGGAGTTCAATAGTCACATACAACAGCAGAGGACTTAGCCCACATTACTCGTGACAGGATGCAGATGCCGCGGCAGTGCTTGCGACATCTGGCTATGGTGAACAAAGCGGGTTAGAGGTGAGAATCAGTCGCTGCTTTGCCGAGCAGGTTCAGGCTTGTCTTGGTACCGCTTGCGCAGGATTTGGGGCGCCTCTGATCTGCCAGCGTGTGCCGGTCCTGGAGTAAGAGTCTGCTGAAGGCCTCGAAACGTGTCTCAGCTATCAGCCATCAGATCTCAACCTGCAACTTGTAACTCCCTACCTATAATCCTCCAGTACCCGCGCGCCGTCTTCGGATGTGCAGACGTAGAGTTCGGGAGCGAGGCCGGTTTTCTTTTGATATTCGCGCTTGACCGTCTCGACGAAACCCGGCACTGAGGCGTCCGCAACGAGGCTCACGGTGCAGCCGCCGAAGCCCGCGCCCGCGAGACGCCCGCACAACGAGCCGGGGGCCGCGCGGGTGACCGCCACCATCGCCTCCAACTCGGGGCAGCTTACTTCGTAGGAATCGCGAGCGGAATCGTGAGAGGCGTTCATCAGCTCACCGAACTCCTCCAGGCCGCCCGAGGCCAGCACTTCGCGGCACTTGAGCCCGCGTTCGTTTTCGGAAATTATATGGTCGGCGCGCATGTAGACGTTGCTGGGGAGCCTGTCGCCGTATTCGTGGAGGTCGGCGCAGGTTACATCACGCAGGGCCTTCACGTTGGGGAGCCACTGCTGGAACAGCCGCACGGCTTCCTCGCATTGGCTGCGGCGGAGGCCGTATTCGCTGTCGACCAGGCCGCGCTGCTTCATGGTGTTGCAGACGACGACTTTGACCTTGGATGTGTCCAGCGGGAGCTGCTCGAATGCGAGGCTGCGGCAGTCGAGGAACAGCGCGTGGTCCTTTTGGCCGTTGCGGGAGACGAACTGATCCATAATCCCCGTGCTGACCCCGACGAACTTGTTCTCGGCGGCCTGCCCGACGAGCGCCATATCAGGGCCGCTCATTTTGAAGCCCGTGAGGGCCTGAAAGAGCACCCCCGTCGCCATTTCGAGCGCGGCGGAACTCGACAGCCCCGAGCCCAGCGGCACATTGCCATGCAGGGCGATGTTCGCTCCACGCAGCTCGATGCCCTTTTCCTGGATGAACTTCGCGACGCCTCGAACGTAGTTCGACCACTTCTGCGCGCCGTCATATTCGATGTTATCGAGGTCGAACTCGGCGGCCTTGTCGAAATTGGCCGAATACACGCGGACCTTGCGGTCATTCCTGAGCCTGCCGCCGGCTATCACGTCGACATTCACCGCGATGGGGAGCACGAAACCGTCGTTGTAGTCGGTATGGATGCCCATCAGGTCCACCCGGCCCGGGCCTTTGACCAACACCGACGGCGCCATGCCGTAAAGCCTCTGAAAGTCGTCTCTGAGTTGTGCGATTCTTTCGGTCATTATTTTGCTCATTTGTGACGCTAGTTTCGGGATTTCCGTTCCGCTAACGCTCCACTCAAATCCCGAAACACCTGGCAAGTAATTCTCGGCTGATCGCTTGTATCCGTCATGCTGAACTCGTTTCAGCATCCAGGCTATGAAGGGATGGATCCTGAATCGAGTTCAGGATGACGGCCGCATATCTTCTACCGTGATCTACTTAGAAGGCACTAGCCCTCCAGGACGATACGCGTATTGTCCACCGTGCTCGGCTCGGCGGCTCTGAGCTCGGCGGCTTTTTCTTCGGCCAATGTGTCATTTATATACGATCCGGCGCCTGTCTCGCAGCCGGCGATGTATTTGAGCTTCTTTTCGGTCCGGTTCGGCGGGTGGAACTCGATATGGAAGTGATAGTAATCGTGGTCACGGCCATCTGTCGGGGCCTGGTGCATGATCATCATATACGGCAGCGATATCCCCCACAGATTGTCATACTTCAGCAGGATCACCTTGAGGATATTCGCGAGGTCGGCGCGTTCTTCTTCGTCGAACGTGAGCATGGTCTGGTGATGCTTCTTCGAGAAGATATACACCTCATAAGGGTAGCGCGCGAAGAACGGGATGGCCGCGACAAACGAGTCGTTTTCGGCCACGATTCGCCTGCCGTCGGTTTGCTCCTCGGCGATGATGTCGCAGAAGAGGCATCGGCCCGTTTGGGCCTTGTGTTTTTCGGATGAATCGAGTTCGCGTTGGACCTTGGGCGGGATGAACGGAAACGCGTAAATCTGCCCATGAGGATGGTAGAGGGTCACGCCGATGTCCTTGCCCTTGTTTTCGAATATCAGGACGTAGTTGATGAAATCCTTGCCGCCCAGGTCTTTGAAGCGATCGGTCCAGACGTCCACGAGGTTGCGCATACCCGGCAGGTCCATGTCGGTCAGCGTGCCGTCGTGCCTGGATGTGTAGCTGACCACCTCGCATATGCCGTCCGCGGGCCGCACTTTATAGAGTTCGCTCCCCTCGACGCCCGGCACGGGGGCGGGGTGTTTCATGGACGGAAATTTATTATCGAAGACGACTATCTCGTAATCCTCCGCCGGGACCTCGGTCGGGAACGCGCCGGGTTTGGTGGGGCACAGCGGGCAAAAGTCGTCCGGGGGCAGGAATGTCCTGTCCTGCCTGTGGGTAGCGGTAATCACCCACTCTTCGAGGATCGGGTGCCATCTCAGCTCTGACATGTCTTCTTATCTTCCTGTTTGCCTTGACTGGTGAACGTGTAGTAGATCAGCTTCCTGCCGTCCGGAAGCTTGATCTCCTGCTTGGTCATCTTCTTCGCGTCAGCCATCATTACTCCTTAGGGCCGTGGTGTTACTGTTTTTCTTATTAGGCGTTGGGAAGGGAGATACCTGCTTTGGCATGGGCAGAGCAGCGGCGAAATCGCCAAAAGCCGTCAACGCAGCGTGGACAGAACCGCTTGCCCGATTCCGAAGGCTGATGCGTTCAGCACGTAGAAAAAGGTAACGTTATAGCATGTGTGGACGATCCACGGCGCTCCGAGATTGCCATATCGCCGGCGGAGGTGCCCGAAGAGTAGTCCGAAGGCAAACATGTACAGGAAGTCCACCGGCAGGCGTGATCCCGTGCCGAACAGGCGGACATCGCGCGGGATATGATAAACGGCAAACACGAGGGCCTGTGTGACGTTGACCAGGCGCGGAGACCAGGCTTTCGCCGTCAGCATTCCAAAGAGGTACCCTCTAAACACAAACTCTTCCAAAAATGCCCAGCCTGCGCAATAGATCAAAGCATTCAGGAGCACTCCAGGCAGGAAGGGTATGGCAAATGCGCGTACCCCCAAATCCGAGGCGAACATGTGTTGGCGCGAGAATGCAATGAATGCCGCAGCCAGAACGGCAGCTAGAGCGAAGACCGCGACTGTCCACCTTGTGCCCTTGAACAATGCCGTCCCCCTCGGCCAACCTCCTTTGCGTACCACCCAAAATACGAACGCAGCCATCAGAGCCAATATGGCGATCTGGAATGGTGTGTCTGAGAGCAGATAGCTGTAAGCGGCTGATCGTGGCGACACCCAGAGCAGTGCCAACGCTCCAAGCCCGGCCATCGTGCCGGATGCAATACGTATTGCGCCGCCTTTGGATATGAGCGAAAACGTGAATGCGCCCAGGCAAGCGAGGAAGGCGGCATACCAAATCAACACCAGCCATTTTGGCCAATAGGGCATCGCCAGGAGCGCGAACAACCCCGGGCGTGGATGCAACTGCGGAGTGAAGACCCACGCGGGAACGGGGGTGTGCAGGTCTAGCTTCGCTATCTCCCAATTACTCCGTGTTCGGAGTGATCGAACTTGCCACTTTAGCACCAGCGGGAACTGGTGATCCGTGCTGACCCATACGTCCATTGCCGTGGTCCCGGTTTTCCCAACTCCTCGCCAGTGTTGAGCGGGCAGACCATGCAGGGACGTGGTTTCAACCAACCGGGCGTGTATAAGAGTGCAGTGTGATTGGAGGTACGTGTCGAGGAGCACTTGGTTCGGCCAGGATGAAGGGAATGCATACCACCGGGGCCGACGCTTGCTGCTGATATCGGCTGTGGCGCTGTACGTGTGTGGGCCGTCGTGCACAATGTACACAAGCAAGTCGGGATTGAAGGAAGCGCTGGACTCAACACGCCATCGGCTGGGCCCATCGAACCAGATGCGGTGTCTGAAGCTCGCCGCGCGGCCACCGGCACGCTGAGCGGTTAACGTGACCTCCGCATATCCACTACAGTTCGGCTGGTTGGGCGGGAGGCCGAATTCGCGCGTGACTCCATCCGCACCGGCAGCAACTGCGTGCAGCAATCCGCAGAGGAGAACCAGACAGGTTGTACATACACATCTCATACCGACACAGTATTCGCCGCAGCGGGGCCGAAGTCCTTTAGCCCCTGACTCTACAGCACCTCCGGATTCACACAATTCGGAGGCGTTATTCCCTCGAATACCGCGATGATATTCCGAACGGCGATCAGGCCCATGTTCGTGCGGGTCTCGAAGGTGGCGCTGGCGATGTGGGGGACGATGACGACGTTGGGCAGGTCGGCCAGGCCGGGTTCGAGGGCGGGTTCGTTTTCGTAGACATCCAGGCCGGCGCCCCATATCTCGCCGTCCCGGAGGGCTTTGACGAGCGCTTTCTCATCGACTACCGGCCCGCGGGAGGTGTTGATGAGGATCGCCGTGGGTTTCATCAGCTTGAGTTCAGCCTCGCCGATCAAATGCTTCGTCTCGGGCAGAAGGGGCACGTGCACACTGACGAAATCGGATTCGCGCAGGAGGGTTTCCTTGTCGACGAACCTCGCGCCGGTCTCGGCCTCGAACGCGGGGTTGGGCTGGAGGTCGGTGTAGAGGACATTCATCTCGAAGCCCTTACTCTTCTTGGCGAAGTTGGAGCCAATGCGGCCAGCGCCGATGACGCCGAGAGTCTTGCCCGTGATGTCGCGGCCCAGAAACAACATCGGGGCCCAGCCCTGGAACTTGCCCGCGCGGAGGTAATTGTCCGACTCCACTATCCGCCGGGCCGTGGCAAAGAGCAGCGCCCACGCGATATCGGCGGTGGCGTCGGTGAGCGCGCCGGGGGTGTTGGTTATGATAATCCCGCGCTGGGTGGCGGCGGCGATATCGATGTTGTTGAACCCGACGGCGTAGTTGGCGAAGATCCTGCATTGCGGCCCGGCGGCATCGAAGATCTCACCATCGATCGTGTCGGTCAGCAGGCACAGCACCCCGTCGCGGCCTTTGACCTTCTCGATGAGTTCTGTGCGGGTCAGCACGCGATCGTCCGGGTTGATCTCGACCTCGCAGCGCTCTTTTAGCAAATCGATCGCCGGTTGCGGCAGCATTCGGGTTACGTATACGTTCGGTTTGGTGGACACTGATTAGCTCCTTTGTCTTATGTTAATCGCGAAGGCGCGAAAGGGCGAAAGCGCGAAGAGGGAAGGGAAAAAGCAGATTCCTCACATTCGTTCGGAATGACAAATTTGGAGGCTTCTGCTTCTTGCCATTCCCCTTCTGGCTTTCCCGTTTTCTGGTTTTCGCGATTAGTCCCTTCCCAGCTCTCCGCTTTCCGCCTTCTGCCTTCCGCCGCGAAGCCTACAGCTTCGCCCAGGCCTTATTAAGCGCGCGTTTGGCGTTGGCGACTATGATTTCGGATGATTCGCCGAAGGCGGCGATGGGTTTGACCTCGAACGAGAGCGGTTTGGGCGTGACGCCGTCGAGATAGCCGATCACAAAAAGGCCCTCCAGGAACGCGGCCAACTCATCGACGCCGTTTTCGCCGCCCTCGCAGCCGAAGCGCGGATGCTCGTCGCCGTAAGCCGGGTGGGAGGCGTCACGCATCACGCAGTTGCCTATGTGAACGTGCACGACCAGGTCCTTCGCGGGCTGCAGCATTTCCTCGACGGATTCGCCCAGGAGCGGCAGGTGGCTGAGATCGAGCATCAGGCCGAAGTTCGGATACTTCGCGCGCACAGCCTCGGCGAACTTGACGGCCTCGGTGGTCGGCCCGATGAGAGCGTTCTTGCCGTAAGGAACCCGGTCGAAAGTCTCCAGCGCGATCGGCAGATTGCCCTTGGACCGGGCGTAATCGCATATTTCGGCCACGGACTCGTGCAGCAGTTCATACGCCCTGGCCCGCTCGGATGCGCCCGGGTCCTTGCCGGAAAGAAACGCCAGGCCGGAACAGCCCATTTCCACGGCCTCGTCTATACAGGCCTTGATGTTTACGACAGCCGCGCGGCGGCCGGATTCGTCGGGATCGTTGAGGTTGAGCTTCCGGCTCAGGAGAGTGGGCTGGGCTCCGAAACAGTATTTCATGCCCGACTGCCGGAGCATGGCCTTGGCGGCCTTGCGAACCTCGGGGTCCTTGATCCAGGTAATCTCGGCCAGGGTGAAATAGTCATCCCTGCAGACAGCTTCGAGGGTTTCGAGTATCGGCCCCTCGCCTTTCATACACTGCGGGTAGGCCATGAAGTGGATCAGGCCGAGGTCGGCGTATTTGTAGATCGATTTGGTTTGCATGCGTATCTCCTAGCTTCGGCATCAGGGGGACGAATGTCCCGGGAACGCGCGTCCGGGATACATATCCCGGACGATCAAGCTTCGGCATCAGGGGGACGGATGTCCCGGGAACGCGCGTCCGGGATACATATCCCGGACGATCAAGCGTATCTCCTAGCTTCGGCATCAGGGGGACGAATGTCCCGGGAACGCGCGTCCGGGATACATATCCCGGACGATCAACTTTCAACTTACAACTTGCGACCCTTTCGCTATAAATTCCCAGAAGTTCCCGCCCAGTAGGCCGGTGATGTCGCGGCGGATGTCCTGCTCGCTGACCTGCCAACCGGTTGTGGCAAGGGCGGCATATTTGTCCGCGAGAGCATCGGCGATGATCGGCAGCGAATGCCTCCATTTATAGATCACCTGGTCGAGCACGCGCGCGTCGGAGTGCTGAGGGGTAAAACTCAGCCCCAGCCATTCCAGCCGCATCCGGGTCAGTTCATCGATGAAATATGGGCTGTTGAGATACCACCAGCAGCCGAAAACGTGCACGTTTCTGAACTTGCGGGCCGTTACGCACAGTTCCTGCTGGTTCTCGCGCGAAAGCATCGTGACCAGGAACTTCACGTCCGGGTTATCTCGACAGATGTTTTCCAGCGCGGTCATATCGGCCTTCGCGACCGAGTCCCCCGCGAGCCTGAGGACGGGGTTGACCTGGCGCTTCACACCGATCATCAGGCCGATGGCAAGGCCGGTTTCCTTTGCTATTGGAAGCGCGCAGTCGGTTATCAGCCGGCCTCGCGGGGAATCCTCGGGGTAGGCGAAGTCGGGGGGCAGCGAGACGGCCATATACAGCGCGTCCATCCGGTCTATCCACTCGGCCATAAACCGCCGCACTTCCGCGCACGTGTTTCCGGCGAAGTCGAGCGCGACATCGTATCCCCACTCCCGCAGCCTCGGAGCGGCGGTTTCCCATGAGTTCAACAGCGCATCGAGCCGCAGGGCCGCGTGGAACCTGGGGTCCCGCTCGAATCCCGCCAGCCAGACCGGACGCTCCAGGTCGTCGAAGGGATCATTGGTCATCACCACGCTTTCGAGATTGGCGATTTCGAAAACGCGGTCTATGTAATCCCGAATGGTGATGCTCTCAAAGAAACTCCGATAGCCTTCCAGACTGCGGGATGATGTGTCGAGGCCGAGCGCATCGAGCGTGGTCAGGACCCCCCGGCAGGACTCGCTTATCGGTGAGTGGTCGATGAACAGCGCCTTCCACACCATGTCGGCCTGCCGCTGCTTGGGCATGGCCCAGAAGTCCTCATAGGAGATATCCATCCAGCGGAAGGCTTCGCTGACGAGATAATGATACGTGAGGAGATCGTCGATCCCCCAAAGAACCAGATCGCCGAACGCGGGGTCGTGGACGTGCGTATGCATGTCCGTGATCTTCGTCTCGGATATGGCACGCTGGATAGTAGCTTTGATGTTGACAGTTGAACCGCGCGTAGTCATATAGCTTGTTGGCTAAGTGCAGGATTACAGCGTTTCACCCTCACCCCAGCCCTCTCCCTCAAGGGCGAGGGGGCAGATTGTGCAGGATTACAGTGTTTCACCCTCACCCCAGCCCTCTCCCTCAAGGGCGAGGGGGCAGATTGTGCAGGATTACAGCGTTTCACTCTCACCCCAGCCCTCTCCCTCAAGGGCGAGGGGGCAGATTCTGGCCCAGACGATCAAGGGGACAATATGTCCCGGGAACGGCGTCCGGGATAACATATCCCGGACGATCATCATTGTCGCGCCTCCTCGGCGTACTTCGCGGCTCTTGCGACGTTTTCCTTCCAGAACCCGATGAACTGATCCAGGGTCGGCGGCACATAGATGGTATTCGCGTAGTCCTCGGGGGCAACTCCATCGGCTTCGAAGACGCGGGGCCATTCGGGCCAGATGCGGACGAGGATCTCGCCGCGCGCGGCCCAAACGCTGCCCTGGATGGGATAGCCGCTTTCGTCCATGTCTTCGTAAAGGGTTTTCCAATTATCGATCTCAAGCGGCATGACGTCCAGGACCATTCGCTGCACGTTGCCGAAGTCTGTCGAGAAAGGCACGTCCAGGAGCTCGGTGTTCTGGAAGAAGTTGCGCTTGGAGGCGGTGAGAATGCGGGTGCGCGCAAGACCCTCGTTTTTCTCCAGCAGAACCACGGCGCGCTTGGTGCACAGCGTACCCGCGCGGTCGATGGCGTCCTCTTCGGGCTCGGGGTCGAAATCCACGCCCGCGGCTTTGAGCGCGGCAATGAAATCAGCATTATTGATGGACGGATCGGTCAGGAGCTTGATCGACGCGGGATCGATGGCCTTGAACGGGCTATCGTCGGGCAGCGAGGCTAGAAGCGACATTACGCGGCAGCTGCGGATGGAGTCGTTGAACCGTCCGATCATGCTGGTCACGACCGACCCGCCTTCGCCGTCATCGACCTTCTCGCCTGTCCGGCGTTCGTAGTCGCGAATGCCCTGCTCGGTAGCCACGGAGGCCGCATACATCTGCGAGACTTCGTAAGAGAGCGTCACGTTGGTGAACATTCGCTCGGTAAGGGCATCCGGGTAAGCTTCGCTGAAGCCGGCGTTGAAGATGCGGACGGTGTTCAGGCACGCTTGACCGGTGCAGGCGATCTTGAAATGGTTGTTGGCTTTGCCGACCCGAGGTCCCACTGCGTCGGCATACCTGGTGTCGGAGTTTTCGAGCAGAATCCTGTCGAAAACACTCACTCGTTCGCAGAGGGTCTTGTATATCTGCCCGCCGGCGCGGGTGAGCTTCTCCTCATCGTCGTGCCAGTCCGGGCGAAGCTGGAACGCGACACGCCCCAAGCCTTTGAGCAGGAAAATAGAGCGCAGACCGAGCATGGCATCGACGACTACCCACTCGGTGAACCTGGTCGCGGCCCATTCATCATCGTGCCGCCCGCTGACCTGCTGTTGGGCGATATCCCGGCGGACCTCATGCCACTTATTGGGGAACTGCCGGATGAAGTCGGTGGCTCCCGGTCCCCAGATGTTTCCGATTCCCGAGAGGTCGTCTTCGCCCATCACGGCGATGGCGGGGTTGGTGGTCCCGCCAAGGCTGCCCATCCGGCGGCAGCGGGTCGCGTGCAGGCCATAGTCATTGAAGAACTGGGTCTTGGTGAGGCCGTTTTCGCGGGCGAAGAAGAGATCGGGGTAATACATCCCAGGTTGGTAGAGAGCCTCAAAGCAGGCGAGGTAATCGCCGACTCGATCGTAAGGATCGCGCACGTTCTCATCCTGCCACTTCCGGGCCCACGCGGCGAAGACGTTGTCGCCCTTGTTGACCGCCAAATCCTCGGCCTTGATGCGCGTGGTCACGCTCCAAAACGTCTCGTTGTCGACGCCGGACCAGCGCCGGAGCAACTCCACAAGGCTCTGCTTGAGTTCGATGGCATCTATGTCCGAGATGATGCCCTCACCGTGCAATTTGTGGTTTTGGAGATTGTGATGCAGTTCGACCGGCGATGAGAGCGACTCAGCCAGGCTCAGCGTGAATGCCATGATCCGTTCCCGCATCGGGCGGGCGGCAACCGAATATCCGGCGTCGAGCGCTTCAATGATGTAGTCCATCGAGGTCACGAGTTCGCCCGGGGCCGTGAAAAACAATATCTTCTGGCAGGCGAGTTCCATGTCCCATCCGGGCATCATGCCGGCGGTGCGTCGGTCTGTCCCGGCGATCAAGGTCAGGATCGTGTTCGTGTCCAGAGGCATGTAAGGTTCCTCGCTATGATGGCATTCTGGGCGCAGCAGCCGACTCGCGCTCTATGAGACGCACAGGAACTATACGTCCAGCCTGCCTGTTTGTCAACACCAAGTAAGACTAGGGTTTGGTGACAGCCCGGCCATGCGCTTCGATTGCCGGCTTGCCGTTTCTGAGCAGGACCGTGCCGGCTTTGCTCGTGCGAACCTCGTGGAGCTTGCCAAGGATCGGCAGCCTGTCAATGGTGATGTTCGCGTCCCAATTGCCGTTGAGCCTCACGCGGCCGTCGGGCTCGATGTCGCAGATTTCCTCGATCCCGATCAGGCACAAGAGGCTGCCCCACGTGTAGTGGGGGACTGAGCCGCCCTTGCCGTCGCAGTAGAAGTTCTCGCGGCAGGTGCCGTGCTCGGTCCAGTTCTTCATGAACAGGTCCACGCCCTTTTTGGCGAAGTCCATTCTCAGTTTGTCGGGAGCGCAGCGCTTCAGGCCCTGATACACGAGATAGTTGCTGGGAGACCAGATCTTGCCTCGCCAGTAGTGCTGGACGGGGAACGTGGGGTCGTCGCGAGAAATGGTCGGCATTACATACTCGCCCCAGAACTTGTTCGGATCGGTCAGCATGTCAAGCATTCGCTTTGCGCGCGCCTGGTTCGGGATGCCGGCCATGAGCGGGTAGAAGTTGGTCGGTGATATGCGTGGCGAGAATGTGACCGGCTTGCTGCCGATTGACGGTCCCTGCCAGAACAGCCGGCACTCCCACGCGCCGTCCGTGCGGTAGTGCTCCATTTTGATGTCGTAATACTTGCCCGCCTCGAGATGGATAGGCTCGGATTCCAACCGCCGCCACCAGCTATTGCGCCATTCATTGATGACCAGCTTGCCATCGATCGAGAGCCGAACCCCGTCCGGAGCGGTCACCATGAACTTGTGAGGCCCGGAGACGGTGGGCTTGAGCTTGCCGGCCCAGCGGATGCTGTAATGGCCGTCTGATTTGGGCGTCTGAACCGGGGCCTCGCTCCAGTAGAAGCTGGGCTGTGGGTCGATCTGCGTCTTCTGAACGGTGTTGAAGTTCCTGCCCACGCAGTAATCGGCGTCTAACCCCGGCTTGCCGGATGCGGTCGATAGGAATTCTTGGGCGACGATGCCATACTGGGTTTTGGGCTCCCAGTAGCGGTTGCAGTATACGCCCAGTTCCTCATTCCACATCAGCTTGTTGATGCGGTCCGCCATGGCCTTGTGTTCCTCGCGGAAACGGCGGGCGTCCTCAGGTTTGCCGAGCGAATCGGCGATGCGGGCCAGATATTCGGCGTCCGCGGCCCACATTGCGCTCAGCCCGACGTCGTCCAGGTTCATCGACGAGCCGACCATTTTAGTATCGTCCCACATCGGGCTGTCGTCCAGGCCGCTTTCCCACTTGGCTTCCTGGAGGCCGCCCGTTTCGCTGCCCCATTCCAGCAGGCCGTTTTGGTTGCCGTCACGGTAGGGCAGGCCGTCGGAAGGGCGCTTGGCAAACCACCAGTCGTGCCATTTCACGAGTTTGGGATA
>Ga0315287_10003004_pt1 | contig 16178 bp, 15 predicted proteins | sample YL17G11_0_MG_FD_205037 | JGI IMG/M metagenome (GOLD analysis project Ga0315287, IMG submission 205037) | Sediment microbial communities from Yellowstone Lake, YNP, Wyoming, USA - YL17G11_0 | ecosystem: Environmental > Aquatic > Freshwater > Lake > Sediment | place: USA: Wyoming | collected... | reverse complement strand
TACTGCCTCACGCCTTAATCTCTCCACGCACACCCCCGACTCACATTGTCCTCAATCGCGTCCAGGACCGCCCGGGCGGCAGCCGCCCCAACCTTCTCAGACACGCCCGTCGCGGCCGCAACCGCTGCGCCGAGCTCTTTCAGGCCCACGGACGGGCCGCTCGTGGCGGCGGGCGGGGCGAGGAGGGCGCGGCGGGTGAGGGGGGGGCGGGCGCAGGGGAGGGGGGCCAGGGCGGGGCGGGAGGTGGGGGTGGGGGCGCGGGAGAGCATGCTGGAGCGGCGGAGAGTTTTTTTTTTTTTTGATGGGAGAAAATAAAGATGGAAGGAGAGGTCATGATGGCCGAGGAGCAAAACAAAAACATTTTTTTTTTGGCGCGTGCGCCCGTCCCCAGGCCTTTTTTGGGGGGGCCTCCTCTCCCAAGGCAGCGCTCTGCCAGGACCAGGCCACCACTCAGGCACCCCTGGCCGTGTGAGGCGAGCGGCCCCGCCCCCCAAAACAGAGACAAAAGGGCTTGAGGAGGAGAGACGAGGCAAAAAAAAAGAGATGCCCCGCCACCACGCCCTGTCTGGCCGGGCCCTCCTGTCCCTCCTCGAGTCCGCGTCCCTCGCGGACGTCGCCCTGGCGGCCGGGGATGGGGGCGACGGGTGCGACGCCCCCCCCCTGCCCGCCCACCGGGTCATCCTGGCGGCCGGGTCGGGCTATTTCGCCACCGCCTTCACGGGCGCCTTCGCGGGCGGCGGCGGTGGCGGGGCCTCCCCACCACCCCCGGGCGGCGGCGGCGGCGGCGCAGCCCAGGCAGCGCCCGACCCGCCCCCCGCTCCCGCCCTGCCCACCATCCGCGTCCCGGGCGTCTCTCCGCCCGCCCTGGCCGCCGTGGTGCGGGCCATCTACGCGGGCGACGCCCGGGCGGCGGGCGTCCCCGCATTTGCTGAGGAGGGGGAGGAGGAGGAGGAGGAGGAGGAGGAGGAGGAGGAGGAGGGGGAGGGAGGCAGCGGTGAGCGGCCGGGCCGCCACCCCGCCCGCCGCCGCGCCCACGCCCCCGCCCGCCGCCCGCCCTCCCCGCCGCCCACGCCCGTCTCCGTGACGGCGGTCCTCGCCGCGGCGGACTACCTGGCCGTCCCCTGGCTGGCCGCGGCCTGCCTGGACGCGGTGCGGGCCGCGCTGGGGCCGGCCACCTGCCTGCCCGCGCTCGGGCTGGCGGCCACGTACGGTGGGGAGGGGGGCGGCGCGGCGGACGGGGGCGCCCTGTACGCGGCGGCCCTGGCCCTGGCGGAGGCCCGGTTCGGGGACCTGCTGGCCGCCGCGCTGGGCCCGGGCGGCGGCGGCGGCGGCGGGGCGGGCGGCGCGGCGGGCGCCCTGCTTGCCAGCCCTGCCGCCCCGGGGCGGGGGGGGCCTGGCGGGGCAGCCCCCTGGACCAGTGAGGGGCGGGGGGGCCCTGGGCCGCCCGCCGCCGCCGCCGCCGCCGCCGTTGCGTTCGCCGCCGCCGGCGCCCCGCCCCACCGCCGGGCACTGCCCACCACCCCGCCCGGCACCGCGCCCACGCCCTCGGGCGGCCTGTCCGCCCTCCCTCGGGACGCCGCCCTCCGCCTCCTCACCTCCGACGCCCTGGCGGCCGTGGATGAGTGGGAGGTCCTGGCGGGCGCGGGCGCTTGGCTGGGCGCCCAGCTGGCGCGGCGGGCGTGCGAGCCCGAGGCGGCCGCGGGCGACGCGCTCGCGTGCGTGCGGTTGGACCCGGGCGAGGTGCTGAGCGCGCTGGCGGCGGCGGACGACGCGGCGGCGGCCGGGGATCAGGGGGGCTCGTGCGCCCGTCCCGTGCGCATGTTGGCGGCATTGCCGGCGGGCGCGCGGGCGGCGCTGCAGGCCGCGGCGGCGGCGGCGGCGGCGGCGGCGGCGGCGGTGGCGGTGGCGGGGCAGCCGCCGCGGCCAGGGACTGCCCCGCCGCCGCACGCCGCCGCCGCCTCCCTCCCCGCCCCGAGCCCGGCAGCCGGCCCGGCCACGCCCAGCCCGGCACCGCTGCCTGCCGGGCGGGGCGCCACGACGACGACGACGGCGGCGGCGGCCGCCGCCCGGCGTGGCGCCCCCCGCGGCGGGCCCCGGGGCGGCGGCGCCCGCCTGGTAGTGGTCGGCGGCCACGACGAGGGGTGGCGCCCCATCGTCGGGTCGGAGGTGTTTGACCCGACGGGCGATACCTGGTCACCCGGCCCCCGCTGGCCGCCCGCTGGTGGGGGCGGGGGTGGCGGGCGGGCCGCCCCGGGCGCGGGCGCCGCGGCGGGCGGCGGCCCCATGCCGTTTGCGGCCGGCGCGGCCGTGCGCCGGGGCGGCCTCGCCTTTGTCGTCGGCGGCGCGGCCACCCGGTCCGTCGCGGCCGCCATCACGTGGGCGAGCGCGGCGACGGCGGCGACAGCGGCGGCGTCGACGGCGCCCCCACCCCCTCCACAACCGCCCGGCCCCAAGTGGACAGGCCTGCCCCCGCCGTCCCTGGCCCGGCGGCACGCGGCTGTCGCGTGCCTGGACGGCGGCGGCGGCGGCGGCGGCGGCGGCGGCGGGGGTGGAGAAGGAGGCGTGGGCGGCAGCACCACCACCCCCGCCCTGATGCCGGCCCTCCTACTGGCGGGCGGGCGGCCCGGGGTGGGCCCCGAGCTGTCCGCGGTCGAGCTCTACATTCCGTGGGAGGAAGCGCCGGCCGCCGTGGTGGAGGAGTGGGGCGCAGGCGCAGGCGGAGGCGGCGACCACCAGTGGCGGCGTGTGCGGCGGAGTGGTGGGGGTGGCGGCGAAGGGGAGTGGTGGGGCGGCGCCGCCGACGCCACCGCTGCCTCCCACGCCGCCTGGCCACCCCCGCCCACCGCCCTCAGCGCCGGGGCCTGGCGCCCCGGCCCGTCCCTCACCACCCCGCGCAACGCGGCGGCGGGCGCCTCCCTGGGCGGCGTCGCCTTTGTGGTCGGCGGCCAGGGCGGCGCGTCCACGCACGGCTCCTGCGAACGCTTCGACCCGGCGGCCGGCGGGCGGTGGGTGGCTCTGGGCGCGGACGGCGCCGGCAGCGGCGGCGCGCTGGCAACGCCCCGCAAGTATGCGACCGCCGTCGCCTGGGGCGGCCGCCTGGTGGTCGCGGGCGGGGTGGACGCGCGCCGGGTGCGCCTGGCCAGCGTGGAGGCGCTCGACCCCCGGGAGGGGCGGTGGAGCGCCCTGCCGCCCCTGGCCGCCCCGCGGTCGGGGGCGGGCGTGGCAGTGTGCGCGGCCGCGGGCGGGGCCCTGGTCGCCGCGGGCGGGACCGGCGCGGCGGGCGGGCCCCTGGACAGCGTGGAGGCACTGCCGCCTGGCGGGCGGGGGTGGGTGGGCCGGGCGCCGCTGGCCGTGCCGCGCAGTGGGCTGGCGCTGGTGGCCTTGTAGGGAGGAATGACGAGGAAACACAAGGTGTGGTCCGCCGTAGGCGTGGCCGCCATGGAGATGGATGCGAAGAGACGGAGAAGAAAGGTTGAACGAGCGTGAGAGGGCCCAGGTCTCACTCCGTCGGTGCCGAAGAAAGTGCGCGACAGAGAGCGGTCTTTCGTCACTCTCTTCGCGCACACCATGCCCGCCGCCATCCCTGCCGCCCGCCGGCCCAAGCGCAAGCTGGAGGAGGCGTGCGCCACCTGCGGGCACTACCACGACGTAAGCTTGAAAGAGAGAGAGAGAGAGGGAGAGAGGGAGAGAAAGAGAAGAGGAAAGCATTGACTCCTTCGCAGCGCGCCCCTTTTTCTCTGCCTGTGCCTGACCTCCATCCATGCTCTCTCCTTCCACATCAGTACGAGGGCGGCGAGCCGTGCGGCGTGTGCGGCCACACCCTGGCCGCCCCATCCCCAGCCTGCACGTCCGCGCCCTCCGTCCCCGCCGCGGGCGCCCCGCCCGGCCGGGCCGCGCCCGGGCTGTGGTTTGGCAGTTATGCCAACGCGGCCCGGCCGGCCGCCCTGCGCTCCCTCGGCGTCACCCACGTCCTCTCCCTGGTCCCGGGCGGCGGGGCCCTGTACCCGCTCTCATTCACATACGCGTGCATGCCACCCGGGAACCCGGACCTGGCGGCGGCGGTCGGGACGATCGGTGAGGACAAAAAGGCGGAGGCGGAGAGGGCGAGGGTTTTTGCGTTGCGCGCGCGCCTCTCTCTCTTGTCAAACTTTTTGTCTCTCTCTCTCTCTCTCTCTCTCTCTCTCTCTCTCTCTCTCTCTCTCTCTCTCTCTCTCTCTCTCTCTCTCTCCCTCATCACCCCCATCACGCATCCCGCCTGAATTTTTTTATTAGATGAAGCCCTCGCCGCCGGCGGCTCCGCCTTCATCATGTGCATGACGGGCACCTCCCACGCGCCCGCCGTCGCAGCGGCCTGGCTGGTCGCCCGCGGCGGGGCGGCGGGCGTAGACGCCGCGGTCGCGGCGTGCGCGTCCGTGCGGCCGGGAGTGGTCTTGAGCGCGGCGGACGCGGCCCGCCTGCGCGCGTTTGTGGCGGGCGGGGTGGCGGGTGGTGGCAATGGGGGGTAGAGAGGAGGAGTGTTGTAGAGAGACGAGAGTGGAATGCACGACGTGAAAGAGAGCGTCCCTGGTTCGACCCGTGCCGCCAGTGTTTTTTTGCCGCACGTGTATTTTCTCCCATCCCCATCCCCATTCTCATGAGTGTCAAAAGGGCACCGCGCAGCCGCTTCCCATGCCAGGCATGGACGGCTGCACGGACGGCCCCTGGCCGGGTCGCGCCACCTTTGTGGTGGCAGGGGCTGAAGTAACAAACGGGTTATAAAGTGTTGAAAAATGCCTTTTCAGCAATGATATATCAATCTCCTGACTGGTTAGCTCAGTGGTAGAGCGTCCGACTGCAGTACATTTGTGTTCTCCCTATTGGAACGATTTGCGGCGTGGCGTTCGGAAGCGCGATGGTTCGAACCCGTCACCAGTCTGTCTTGCTTTTTTTATCCATTTTTTTGCACCCCACACGGACCGCCGTACACTCTGCCGCCACGCAGGGTTAGCAGAGCAATACCCTGAAGGGTGGTGAGGCGTCAAAGAGGGGGGCGTGTGGCCGTGGCGGGGTGCAAAGGGGAGAAAGTAGCAGCTAGGTCTCTGGCCTTTTTTTGCGCATTTGTTTTGCTTTTTGCACCCCCCGCCTGCGCGTCCCCTGCCCCTCCTTGTTGCCGAGCTATCCTCAGGCCGGTCTAGGGTCGGCTGGGCTCTACGCTGGCGTGCGTGGGGAGGCCAGGTGCCCCCTGTAACGCCGTGAAATGGCCCTAGGCGGGCTCTCCTTCTCTTCTCTCTGCCCCGCATTCGCCCACCGCTTTTGTGGCAAAGCCTAGGCGGGCGCACACGGCGGATGATAAAATAGAGGTTGGTGGGTTCACTCTCCTCCTCTCCTTCTGTCTTTGCCTTTGGGGCACCGGCACCGCCCACGACCGCGTCCTCTTCCGCCGAGGGGAGGAGGCTCGCCCAGCGGGGACTCGCGGAGAGTACATACTAGGGCGCGCGTGTTTGACACGGCACTGAGGGCGCGGACGCCTAGGCGCACTCTTTCTCCCAGTCAAAAAAAGAGCCGAGGCGGCAAGACGCTCAGACGCGCCCCCCCATTCCCTCTTTTCTTTTTTGCGTGCGCGCCAAATGCTGGCCGCCGCCTCACATAGCGTGCTGAGGCGACGCTCAGGGCTCCTTCTGTGGCGGACGTCTAGCAGTTACAGCAGAGGCGGGCCGACCCCGACCACGAGCAGCAGCAAAGGCGGTCCGACCCCAACCACGTCCACCCTCACGCTCGAAGTGAGAGCCGGCACGGGCGGCTTGGAGGCGGCCGCCTTTGCGGCCGACCTGTTCCGCATGTACAGGGCGTACGTGGCGACCCGGCCAGGCTGGTCCTGGGCGGAAAAGGCGGCCCTGCCATACGCGGGCGGCGGCGGCGGCGGGGGCGGGGTCCGCCTGGCGGCTGCGAGGATTGCGGGCCCTGGCGCAGCCGCTGCCCTGGCGGGCGAGGCCGGGGTCCACCGGGTCCAGCGCGTGCCCGCCGCCGCGTCGAGCGGGCGCACGCAGACCTCGGCAGCCACGGTGGCCATCCTGGGGGAGGGCGCCGGAGTGTCGGGCGCGGGCGTGGCCTCGCCGACCGCCCCTCAACCCAGCAGCAGCAGCCGGGCCCGCACCCGCCCGCGCGACGCGGCCGCGGTGGCCGCCACCGGTGGCGGTGGCTCTGCCCCGCCTCCCCCGCTGGACCCGTCCACCATCCGCATCGACACCTTCCGGTCCTCCGGGGCGGGCGGGCAGCACGTCAACACGACCGACAGCGCGGTGCGGGCGGTCCACCTGCCGACCGGCACGGCCGCCGTCGCCCGGGGCGACCGGTCCCAGCACAAGAACCGGGCGGCCGCCCTGGGCGCGCTCGCCGCGCGCCTGGCCGGTGCGGCGGTCGGCAAGGCCGCGGCCACGCGGGCGTCGACGCGCAAGGCTCAGGTCGGGTCGGGCGACCGGTCCGCCCGCGTGCGCACGTACAACCTCGTCCGGGGGAGGGTGACCGACCACCGGACGGGCGTGGTGGTGGCCGACGTGAGTGGCGTGCTCAGCGGGCGGCGCCTGGGGGAGCTTTTAGTGGAGGACTGAGGGGGTTGTGTAGGTGGGTGAACAGAGAGAAGGGGGGAGAGGCCTGCGTTGGGAGTGTGTGTAGCGTGCGTGCGTGCGTGTAACGAGCGTGCGTTGTTGAGACCCCTCAAAAAGAAGAGGGAGAGAGATAGAACGGGAAAACACGACACACGCGGCACCACGACACTCGCTTACCCGACCACCTCCTCTCCCCTCACCCGCTCAGCCCAAACAGGCCGCTGACCGCCCAGTCCGTCACCCGGTCCGGCAGCAGGCGGGGAGCCGTCCACACCGCCCACTTGTGTGGGATGAGCTCGACCCGGGGCGGCGGGCGGGTCGCGAGCGCCCACGCCCACCACCGGAGGGAGGAGGGCGCGGGCGCCCCGCCACCGCCGCCACCACCTCCCGGCGCCCGCCCCGCCCGCTGGATGACGTCCGCGATCACCATCCCCGCAGCCGGCGCGGGGTAGCCCGCCCGGCCCTCCCGCCCCATCAGGCGCATGAACGTGGCCAGAGAGGCCGCCCAGGCGGTTTGTGAGTACTGGCCCACGTCCAGGGCGTCTGCTTTCGCCCAGATGGCGGTGGCAATGGCGCCCAGTTCTGTGTGCATGCGAGAGCGACGATAAAGAAGAGAGGGTGTGTAAGAAGTGTTTGTGCTCGCGTGAAACTAATGTGCCGGGAAGACGCCCCCCCCACTTTTTTTCTCTCTCTCTCTCTCTCTCTCTCTCTCTCTCTCTCTCTCTCTCTCTCTCTCTCTCTCTCTCTCTCTCTCTCACCTAGCACGACGACTTCGACCCCAAACGGCGCCACCTCGCGGCGCAGGGCGTCCGACGCGCCCTCCAGGCCGTGCTTGGAGGCCGCGTACGCGCCCATGTAGGGCCCTGCCACCTTTCCGGCGACGGAGGAGACGTTGATGATGACGGGCCGGCCCCGGCCGTGGGTGGGCGGGGCGAGGGGCGGGAGGGGTGCGAGCGCAGGGGCGGGCAGACGGGTGCCCTTTGAGGCGGCGCTTCCAGGCGCCCGCCGCCACGCCGGCCCCAGGCCCGGCACGCCCGCCGCGTCCGCAATGCCCAGTAGCGGCCCGACCGCGCGCGTGACGGCCAGGGCGCCCACCAGGTTGACGGCCAGGGTGGCGTCCAGCTCGCCCGGGGGCTGGGCGAGGAGGGGCCCTGGGAAGGACACACCCGCGTTGTTGACCAAGGCCGCCAGGCGGCGCGGGGGAGCTGCGGGGGAGGGCCCGCCCGCGCTCTCTAAAGCGGTCGCAATGGTCAGGGTGGCGGCCGCGATGGAGGCCGGGTCGGCCACGTCCAGGCGCAGGGCGGCCGCCCGGGCGGGGCCACCGCAAGCCGCGACCAGGGGCACCTCGCGCGCGGGCGCCCGGACGCCGGCAAACACAAAGTAGCCGCACTCCGCCAGGGCGACGGCCGCCGCGGCGCCGATGCCGGTGGAGGCGCCCGTGATGAGGACGGCGCCCGCGGGGGCGGTGGTGGCCGGGTGTGGGAGGGTGTGCGGGGGAGGCATTTTTGGAGAGAGAGTGAATGGGGCAGAGAGGAGGTGGTCAAGGTGGATGGAGAGACGTGTGGCCGCCACTTCGTGCTTGTCTTAGGATTTTCTCTTTCTGTCTCATTCTAACCACACACAAGCATGCTCCATCCCTCCTCTAGTCAAGGTCTGCCGCGGGCGCGACGCCCGCCGCACCGCCACCAGCGCCGGGCGAGCGGCCGCCACCGCCGCCGGGCGCCTCTCCACCACCACCACCATCACCTCCCCCATCCTCTGTGCGTGCCCGTTTCTGCCCTTTCCTCGCCTTCTTCTTGGCCCGCTCCGCCCGCTTTTTAGCTGTCCGGGCCTCATCCGCGGCCGCCGCCGCCGTCCGTCGGGCCTCCACGCCCGCCTGAGCGTCTGCGGCCGCCTCCGCGGCGTCCATGGCGGCCTCCCGGGCGGCGTTGCGGGAGCGGGCCAGGCGGTATATGTGGAAGGTCGAGGACCCTGCGCCCGCGGCGGAGCCCTGGACGTTGCGGGTGATGGTGGGGATGGACTCGGTGATGACCTTGAGCTTTTCGCCCAGGGCGTCGGCCTGTGTGCGCGTGAGGTGGGGTGGGTGGATGTGGGGCGTGCGAGATGTGGATAGTGAGTGGTTGAGCGAGCGAGCGGGCGAGCGAACGGTTGGGGTCGCCCCCCTGCTCCCCCGTCAGCGCACGTCCCACGCCTTCCCTCGCCATACGTGCTCACGAGGAGCGTGTGACCGCACACATCACTGCGCACACGCGTACTGCTCCAGGTAGCACGCCCACGCCCGCTCACCCCCTCAATCTGTGTCCCCCCCCCCCCCCTAACATTCGTCTCTCAACTCCGTCTCACCTCCTTCACCCGGCGCTCATACTCGGCCACCGTCACCCGTTCACCCGAGGCGGTGGTGACGAGGGCGAGGGCGCCGGGGGCGTCGCCATCCGCGTCGCCGCCGGGCGGGGCGGTCCAGGGTTGGAGAGCCATGGGCAGGAAAGAAAGAGAAAATAGATGGCCATGGATAGCTGTGCGTCCAGTTTCCCAATCGTTTTCCTAGCCATCGTCGGTTCGCGTCCCCACCCACCCCACCCGCCTCGCCGCGACACGACATCGCTGGCAGGGCTGTGAACAGGGATGGCGTCCTTCACCTCTGAATTGCTGCCCCGGGTCGCGGAGTGCGGCCCCGCCTCTTTCCGAGGCAGGGCCACAAATCCCAGACCCGCCGTTGACCTCCGCTCCGCTGATGGCGTCACCTTCAGCGCCGTCCCGCGTGCCGTCGCCGCGGGAGCCCGCGTCCTGTTGCCCGCCCTCGAGACAGACAGCACGCTTGTCATTCCCATACCGGGCGTCAGCGCCCGCCCCCTGGCGTGCGTGCTCGACTTCTTAACCTCCAGGCACGCGCTGGAGCGGGAGCTTGCATGGAGGGGACGCACGGGCGAAGACTCTGCCACCACCGCCCACGAGGCCTGGGCTGCCCAATGGGCGGCCACCATGCCTGGCCCTGACTTGGTGGCCCTCGCATCCGCGGCGTCCTACCTGGACGTGCCGCCCCTGCTCGCCCTGGCCATTAAAAAGCTGGCCGCCAGCCTCGCCTCAACGCCGGCCGCGGTGTTGAGGCGCGAGTTCGGCCTACCCGACGACCTGGCCCCCGGAGAGGCGGCCAGGGTGCGGACCGACTGCGCTGGCGCATTTGACCCGCCCGGGTGGTGATGATAGAACAATAGAGCCTGTAGAGTCGAGTCACAACAACCACGCCTTTCATTTTTGTCAAATCGTTTTGAACGTCTCCACGATGTGGCGCAAGTCGCCCTCCGCCCCTTTGAACCCCTTGGTCGGGCACGCCACGAAAAGCGCGTACACTTTCCCCGATTTCAGCGTCACGGCGGCCAGGTACGTGAAGTCCGGCCCGGCGACCTCATAATCGTAAAACGCGCCGACGCCCTCCTCTTTTTCCGCGGCGCTGCGTTCCACCGCTTTTTTAGAGGTCGCCGCCGTCAGCGCGTCCTGCAGGTTGTAGTCCGCCCCCGCAAACCCCTCCAGCGTCCGGTCCACGTCCCCGAGCTTGAACCCCTTGTTGTCCTCGCCCGCCCGCCCAAAGGTGATGACGTAAGCCTGGGGCGCAGTCCCGGGCCGCCCGGGCGCCCGGACGCGGGCGTCAATGCCGACCATGCCTTTTTCCTGCTTGCCGATCGTTTCCACCTTCCAGGTGGACGGGTACTCGAAGGAATACCTGTGTGTTATAAGGAAGATGAGAGTGGGAGAGAAGGAAATGAGAAGCGAGACGGACAAGAGAGTTTTTTGATGCCTGGAGAGAAAGAGGGCAAGCGCGGCCCACACCCCTATTTTTTTTCTTCATGGTTACTCACTTGGCCGACTCCTTGGCATTGCCGCCGTACCCGCCGTACGAGGTGGGCGGGGAGGCGGTGCCGTAGAAGACGGAGAAGGCGGCTGGGAATGAGGAGGGTGATGATGATGGGGTTGGTTGGGAGGGTCGAGAGACGAGAGGGTGGGGTTGTCCCCGTCAGCCCGCGCCCCTGCCGCGGGACCAGCCCCATTTCCCGCATGCACACCACTCCAGGCTCTCCCCATAATACTCACTGCCTTCACCCTCGGCCAGGGCCGGGGCTGCGCGCGCCCCAATCGCGGCGAGGGCCGCACCCAGGACGACCGCCCGGCGCGACGAATCGGCGGACTGTGAGGCATCGTCGCTGCCTGTCGCTGCGGTGACGACTGCGACGCGTGGGGCTGGCGCTGGCCGACGCGTGGGCCGGGTGGCCGGGCAGCCGGCCGGGGTGCGGGGCGGCGAGCGGAGGAGCTGCATCGTGTTTTTGGGTTGGGACAAGAGAAAGAAAAGAGGAACTGCACACCCTCTTGCGTGTGTGCGTGCCGATGATAAATCTACATCCACCCGTTCTCCCCCCCCCATGACTCAATCACACACGCCCGCCACCTTGATCGTCCCCGCCAGCAAGAGGTCGCCCGGCCGGGGGCCCGCACAGGGGGCCAGGACCGAGAACGTCCCCCCACCGGCAGGCTCGTAGCCGGCGACGTACAGAAAGCCGGCGATGTTGGTGGAGGCGAGGGTGGCGGCCTCGGCCGCGTGCGAGACGGCGAGCAGCGAGTGGACAAGGTCCGCGCCCGGCGGGGCGGGCAGGGGCGCGATGCGCAGTGGGTCCGACACGGCGGCCGCGCCGATGGGCAGGGCGGTCGCGGGCGCCCGCGGCCCCCCACCCGCCCGGTGGACGGCCCGGGCGAGGTCAGCAGCCTTCACGCGGGTCATGACGGGGGAGAGGGGCGGGCCGGTGGGCGGGCCGTAAAAGTATTCGCGCACCCGCCCCGCCCGGTCCGCCGCCCGGGTGGCCTGGTCCCGGGCGGTGACGCCGGGGGAACGGGGGAGGGTCACCACGCGTGGCGGGCGGGGGGCGGCGGCGGCCGGCGCCGCGGAGAGGTCGGACGCCAGGCGGGCGGCGAGGGCCTCGTCTCCCACCACAAACAGGGTGTCGACCGCGAGCGCGCCCACCGCGTGCAGGAGGAGGTCGTACCCCAGCCCCTCGCACCAGCCCATCCAGTTGGTGACCCAGCCGGCCGCCCGGGCCCGGGAGCGGGGCGGGGTGGCCGCCGCGCGGGCCGCCAGGAGGCCGCCCAGGCGGTCGACGCAGAAGCGGAAGAGGGCCGGGTTTTCGGACGGCGAGGCGTGCCCGAAATAAAAGGCCAGCGGCGGGGCGGAGGCGTCCGAGGCCAGGCTTTCGGCGGCGGGCCCGACCGGGCCGGACACGGGCGCCGCACACAGGGTCCCCGGGACGGTGATGCCGCCCTGTCCCACGTCCAGGTCGACGGCGGTGCACTCCCACTGGCCGCGGTGGGCGTAATTGAGCAGGACGCGCGAGATGGTGCTCTTCCCGGCGTCCGTCGGGCCCACCACCATGGCCCGGGGCCCGTGGGCGCCGTCCGCTGACGCCAGTGCCGCCTCGCGCGCGGCTTCCAGGGCGTGGTGGGCGGCCAGGTAGTGCGGCATGGGCGTGGCGTCGGCCTCATACACCAGGCGCACCGCGGCCGCCCAGGGGACGGGCGCGGCAGTGGCCGGGTCGCCGCCCGCGGGCGCGCCCGGGCTCAGGCTGATCACCGCGCCCTCCCAGGTGAAGATGGCAAAGGGGCAACCGCCCGGGACGGGGCGCGGGGCGCCCAGGGTGAGCTCTGCGCCAAAGATTTCGGCGGCGCCGTCCTCGAGCTGCGTGGAAAGATGGAGAGAGCAGGTGAGGTTGAGGGAGGGAAGTGGGGGAGCGCCCCGCCGCAGGTTTTGCCGTCTTTTTTCTCTCCACCCTCCCTCCTCTCTGGCCCTTACCGTCACCACTACGCCCGGCCCGGTGGGCAGGGTGTCAATGCGCAGCTCGTTTTGCTGTGTGTGGAAGGGTGCGTGTGAGGAGGGGGCGTGGGCGTGTGAGAAAAGAGAGCTGCACCACGTCCCCATCAGCCGCTCTGCCTTTTTGTTTTTTTTTTCCACCCGCGCCGCCAGCCCCTCTCCATGTCTCCTTCACGCACCTGGGCCAGCGAAAATTTCCGGCGCTCCATGGTACGCTTGGGATGCGGGTGAGGTGGTGCGCGCGTGAGTGCAAAAAACAGTCTCACGACGCCAGCTCTCGACGCTCGCTCGCCCGACTCTTTTAGCCGCAAAAAAAAAAGGAGTGTGCTGCTGGGTCAAAACGCGTGCTCATTCCATTTTCATTTTCATTCATCTAAACACAAAGTGCGATACCCCTACTCAGATCTCACAGGGGCCGCATCGTCGCGGCCAGGGCGGCCAGGCCGGTAGGGGTGCCGGCCGCGCGGGTCGCCCACCCGCCCGGCGGGCCATCCCCACCCCCAGCGGGCGAAGGTCGAAAAGGCGCGCTGGGGGCCACCACGTCCGCCCGCCGCGGCCGCTTCCCACCAGGCCGCCTGCTCTTGCCGGCCCCACACGCAAACAGACGCCGCGGCGCACCCTCACCCATCACCACCAGCCGCGGCACCCGCCCCCCCGGCCCCCCACCCAGCCCCGGCAGCGTGCCGAGCGGGCAGGGCGCCCAGCCGGGGGCGAGGGGGAGGGGGTCGCCCCCGTCTGCGGCGGCAGCCCCACCACCGCACCCGCCCCGCCGCCGCTGCTGGAGGGCTGCCACCAGGTCGGCCTGGGCGGCCGCGGCGGCGGCGAGGGCGGCTCCGGGGTCCGCGGCGGCGCCGGGGTCGGCGGCTCCGGGAGGCGGGGCAGGCCCCCCGGGCAGGCCGCCGGCGCTGTCGGCGCCGCCCGCCAGCGCGGCCGCGGCCGCGCCTGCAGCCTCGGAAGTAGGCCCACCCAGCGCGGCCACGGCGAGCAGCGACAGGACCAGCGCCCGGCGGGCGGCGGCCGGGCGGCGCGGGGCGAGGGCGGCAACCCAAGCGGCTGCCCGGGCGGCGGCGGCGCCCGCGCCCGCGCCTCCCCCGCCCCCGCCCAGCAGGACGCCCGTTGCCGCCTCCACCAGCGCGCCCTCCAGGCCCGGCCACTCCCGGCTCAGGGCGCGCAGCGTGGCGGCGGACGCGGCGCAGGCGATGGAGGCGGCGGCGGCGGCGGCGGGGGCTCCCACCCTGTCATCATCACCGCTCCCTGGTGGTGGTGGTGGTGGGGGCGGAGGTTCGGGCGCCCCGCCGCCCACCACGCCCGCCGCGACCAGGCCTGCGCAGCCAGGGGGGACCGCGTCCTTCAGGCGGCCCAGCAACTGGCGGCGGTGCCGCCTGGCCGCGTCCGGGGTGGTGGACGGCGGCGTGCCGCCGCCGCCAGCCCGCTGTTTGTGTGGGAGCGCGCCGTTTCCCTGGAGGCTCCTCCCCGCCGCCTCCATCCGCGCGCCCCAGTACCCGCCCAGCAGGCGCCGCACTTCTTCCCCCCTCTCCACTCGCTGCGCCTCCTGGGCGCCCCAGTACGCATTCCCCAGCCAGGCCACGCCCGCCGCCGCGGCCAGGCGGAGGGAGGGCAGGGAGGGCAGTTCATTGTGCGTCGCCTCGTGGCGCACGTCCACCAGGAGGCGGGGCAGGCCGGACTCGGCGGCCAGGACGGCGACGGACCGGGCGATGCGGCCCGCCTGGCCGGCGTCGGCGACGCCGTTGACCAGGCGGACGGCGGCCATGGCCAGGGCGAGGCGGAACCCGTGGGTCGAGGTCGAGGTCGAGGTCGAGGAGGAGGCGGGGTCCCGCCTCCCCTCCTTCCTTCCCCTCAGCCCAAGCTCCGCTTCCACAAAGGCGGCGGTCGCGTCCACGCCCAAGGGCACGCGGCCCCGGATGCGCCAGGCGGCTACGGTGGCGAGGGCGGCGTGCGCGGCGGCGGCGGCGCCTCCTCCGCATGCGACGGCTTCCTCGCTCTCATCAAAGACCCCTAGCAGCCCGGCCCGGACGCCCGCCCACTCGGCCCAGGAGCTCCAAGGGACAAGGCGGCCGGGGGCGGACATGGGGAAAGAGGCGAGTGAGGTGTCTCCCGCCCTCTCTCCCACGCAGGGCGGAGTGTCGTTGTGGTAGTGGAGAGGGCAATACATGCTCTCTACTCCACACCTCTATTGCCCCTCCTCCGACAGTCACACCACCCCCAACACAATCATGTGCCGCGTACCCGCTGGCCCCCCACCCCAAGCTCTCTACGAGGCGCCTACCTGGCTGGGTGAAGAGCAGGCGACGCCGCCCGCCCTGATCCCGGCCTCTGCCGCGCCGCTGGCCGACATCGAGGCGGATGCAGACGCGGATGCCGCGCTCCTGGACTCCCTACTGCTGGACACGTCCGGCCCAGATGAAGCTGCTATCAAGGCTGAGCCTCATGAGGAGGTGAAGGCGGCGGCCGCGCCGCCGCTGCCGCCCGTGTCCGCAGCGGCGGAAGCAATGACACACCGGGTTGCACTTGCCGGCGCCGGTGCTCCGCCCTTCCTCGCCGGCATGTTCGCCGGCCTGCCCCTGGCCTACCCCCCGGCCGGGCTGGTCTCGCACACGGCGGCGGGCCAGCTGGCTGACGGGCTGGCGCTGCAGACCAAAAAGGTGAGCGACAAGGAGGAGCGTTAGGTAACGAAAGTGCCAAGAAGTACCGTTTGTCATGCGAGGCCGAGATTGTTGCGGGGCGCATGGTGCCTTCCGCCCCGACATTGTTGCATGTCCCCCCTCAAGAGACTTATGCGAGCCACACTTTCGTGAAACCGCGAGTGAGCGGGGACGGAAACGCGGAGATGCGGCCGGGGTGTCGCCTGAAAGGCAACACCCTCCCCCCGCCCGAAAAAATGCCAGGCTGTGGCGTTTACCGGTCTGGACGGGCCGTGGCGGGGGCTGCTCGATGCGGGTTCCGCACCCGAGGCATGGCCAGGTGGTCTGCTGACACGCCGGGACGGTGGTGGGGGCGACCTGCCCTGGCCAGTGCCGCGGGGTGGAGGGTCGCCGCCGAAAGAGGGTGAGGGCCGCGCCGTCGCCCCCCGCCTTCCGCTCAACCCCCCTGCCCATCAACCCCCCCCCCCCCCCTCCTCTTTCTCACTTTCCTTCTCTTCCCTTCTCCCATGCAGTCGTCCACCGTCCCGCCCGAGGTGGAGCGCGTCAAGAAGCGGCGCCGCGAGTCCGCCCAGCGGTCCCGGGCCCGCAAATCCGCGTTCATGTGCGCGCTGGAGGTGGAGAACGAGGCCCTTCGGTGCGCGGTCGGGCGCCTGGAGGCGGCCCTGGCAGCCCTGACGGGGCGGGCGGGCGGGGAGTCGGCCATCACGGTGGCGCGGGCGGCCGCGGTCGCCATCGCCCGCCAGGCCCCGCCGATTGTGACGCCTGGAGGGGGCGGGGGCGGGGGCGCGACGACGGGGTCGACCTACCACCGCCACTACCCGGCTGAAGGCTCGTCGGCGGCGTCGGGCGCGTCCACGCCGGGCGCCGCCCGGGCGGAGGCCGAGGCGGCCGCCGCATTTGGGATGGTGCCCGTCTGAGAGTTGAGACAGAGAGATATAGAGGGAGAGAGGGAGAGAGGGAGAGACGTTGAAGAGTCGGCCGCCCCCCCCCCCCCGCCGGCCGCCGAAAAAAAAAAAAAACAAAGAGGGGGGGGGGGGGGGGGGGGGGGGGGGGGGGGGGGGGCAGACGAAAACCCCCCACCAC
>Ga0315287_10003001_pt1 | contig 16185 bp, 18 predicted proteins | sample YL17G11_0_MG_FD_205037 | JGI IMG/M metagenome (GOLD analysis project Ga0315287, IMG submission 205037) | Sediment microbial communities from Yellowstone Lake, YNP, Wyoming, USA - YL17G11_0 | ecosystem: Environmental > Aquatic > Freshwater > Lake > Sediment | place: USA: Wyoming | collected... | reverse complement strand
ATTTTATATTCAACTATTATTAATATCTAAGTTAAATATTATAATTATTAATATTCAGGTTCTAGTTTCTTATAATATTCAAATCTAACTTGGATATTAATAAAGTCTAAACCTAAAATTTTGATTTTGATTAGAAAATTTTAGAAAACAAGTTGTTAACCATAATTTTTATATAAGAACATCTATTTATTAGAATTTTAAGTCTAACAAGTTGTTTTCTAAAATTTTCTAATCAAAATCAAAATTTTATATTTAGAACATATTAATATTAAAGCTAATATTAATAAATATAAGAAACTAGAACCTGAATATTAATAATTAAAGAAATTAACTTAGATATTAATAAAGTCTAAATATAAAATTTTGATTTTGATTAGAAAATTTTAGAAAACAACTTGTTAGACTTAAAATTCTAATAAATAGATGTAATTATATAAAAATTACTATAATCAAAGTGTTTTTTAAAATTATCTAGCTAAAATTAAAATTTCATATTCAACATTTATTAATATATCAGTTAGATTTGAATATTATTATAAACTCCAAATTGAATATTAATATTTAACAAAATTAACTGATATATTAATAAGTTTGCTATATGAATTTTTAATTTTAGCTGGAAAATTTTTAAATATAAAATATAAAATTAAAATATTATTATTATAAAATGTCGGGGGATTTGGTTTGTTTTAGTTGGAACGCTGATAATATTCACATTATGTGAAGATTATTTAAATAATGAAACTATAGATATTATACAAAAAAGGGAGGATTTTTCTCTAAACGATCTAAGTGTTTAAATCCTTTGGTTTTTGTTACGATTGAAGATTATATTATTAAATTTAATCCATTTATGGTAGGGATAACTAAGTGATAACTAACAGCTCAAAATTTCATAATAAATTTTTACCAAGTAATATGGGAATATTAAGTTATAAGAAGTTAGGTACTGATGATTATGATAATAATTATGTAAATATCAATATCAGTAATAATAAAAGTATTGCTACTTATCAAAAATTATTTAACTCGCGTCAAAAAAATGCGGATGAAATAGTTTGTATAGATTATAGTACGGTCGTTGACAATCCGATGTTAATGAAAGGAGAATATAATAGTGATCATTTAGGTATTATAGGGGTTTACCAAATATCTCCATTAAAATATTAAAATTAAATTTATAATCACAAATTATAAATTTTTTATTTTTTATTTTTTATATAAAGTAAAAATGGATCCTATAACAATAACTAAAACTGTTGATCAATCAACAGTTGCAATCGGACAACCAGTAACATTTACTATTAAAATCACTAATAATACGTCATGTAAGATTAATAATGTAATAGTTAAGGATTTTCTACCTGGATTCATTAATATTATAGTATCTCCAGGATCTATATTAAAAAACCAAACTGTTATTCATAAATTTCATAGTCTTCCACAAGGAGATTCTATAATTACAATTATAGCTACACCTACAGTCCTAGGACCATTCATAAATACTGCAGTATTAAAATATAAAAAAGATTGTTGTAAAAAAGATCATTGTAAAAAAGGTTGTTGTGTGAAATTAAAGGCGTTTGTATCTATCATTGTAACGCCTATCAAGTTATCAATCACTAAAACTTATACTCCGTCTAATCCAAAAATTAATGATACTGTTGTTTTTAGTATCACAGTAACTAATCCTAGTTCTATACCAATTAATGATATAATTGTTACTGATATGGTTCCTCTCGAATTTAGTATTGATAGTACATCAGGTTGTTCAGTTGTAGATAATTTAGTAACTTGTAATATTGGAACTTTATTACCAGGAACTAGTTCGAACATCATAATTATTACAAAAGCAAATACTGATGGAACTTTTATTAACGAAGCTGTAGCAAATTTTTCTATAAATGATATATCATATAGCGAAAGTGATACAGTAACTATTACTGTAGCGCCTCCTGAAATACAATTACAGTTTATTCAAGAAATAATACCACAAGTAGCATTTCTTGATTTTAATGTTATTTTTAGTATTAGAGTTACTAATTTAGGAACAACATCAATTAATAATATGATATTAACAGACCAAGTTCCAGATAATTTTAATAATATCATACTTGAAGGATGTACAGTTGTTGGTAATTTAGTTACATGTAATATTCCAGTTTTAATTAGTGGAGAAACTATAACTTTTACGTTCACAGCATCTGCTATTAAAATTGGAAGTTATACTAATACCGCTGAGTTAACTATTGGAGATAATGTAGTTGCAACTGTGAGTGGAGTAGGAGAGATCATAAATATCAGTTAAATTTTTATTTTTTTATTTTTTATTTATATATATAAATAAAAAATGAGTTGTCCAGTTACATTCGCGAATATAATAAGGCCTTGTGATGGTGATACTTTAGAAATTCTTGCTGAAGTAGTATTAGTTTCTAATGTCAATTATTCGATAATTAGAGCTGCCGTTAGTGAAGATAATAACAGAACATTAGTTGTCCATCCTACAGGAAAAGGATCTTTAACAACAACACGTCCCGATAGCACTATATTAGGTGGAAATCTTAGAGGAATAAGGGCGATAGATTTACAAATAGATCGAACAGTTGCAGATCAAGTAGCAAGTGGTAACTATTCAGTTATAGGAGGAGGCAGTGAGAATATATGTTCAGGTGAAGCCGCAACTATTGCTGGTGGAAACAGAAATATTTCTTCGGGTACTGTATCAACTATAAGTGGAGGAGATTCAAACTTAGCTTCGGGTGTTATATCAACAGTTAGTGGAGGAAGTGGTAATATATCAAGTGGATCTGCGTCTGTAATCAGTGGTGGACAAGGGAATACTTCTTCTAAAACTTTTTCTACAGTTGGAGGAGGAAATGGGAACAACAATTCAGGTCTACTTTCAACAATTGGAGGAGGCTTAAATAACAAGATTACTAATATTAGTGCAACAATTGCTGGAGGTGAATCAAATAATGCTTCTGGAAGAATATCTACGATTGGAGGTGGTTATAATAATAGTGGTTTGGCTGCTTTATCAACAATTGGTGGAGGTGCATCGAATATTGCTTCAGGGGAGAATTCTACGATTTCGGGAGGGCTCAGTAATAATTCTTCAGGGGAGGATTCTACGATTTCGGGAGGACTTAATAATAATGCTTCCGGTTCAAAATCTACGATCGGTGGAGGTCGTTATAACAGTATTTCTGAATATCAAAGTACAATTGCTGGTGGATTTGGTAATAGTGTTTCGGCTGCTATATCAACAATCGGTGGAGGTGTTAGTAACAAAATTACCAATTCTGGTACAACGCGGTCTGGAGGTTCAACAATTGCTGGAGGTGAATCAAATAATGTTTCTGGTGAATATTCTACGATTAGTGGAGGTAAATTAAACAATGTTTCTAAAGATTATTCAACAATTTCTGGAGGATATAAGAATAATGCTTCAGGAGAAAATTCAACAATTGGTGGTGGCCTTGGTAATAATACTTTTGGTAGCAATTCTACGATTGCTGGAGGTTCTTTCATCGAAACTTCAGGAACAAATTCTACTATTCCTGGAGGATATAAGAATAATGCTTCAGGAAATTACTCAACAATTGGTGGAGGAAATGCAAATAGTGCTTCTGGAAATGCATCTACTATTGGTGGAGGTTTTGTGAATAATGCTTCAGGACAAAACTCAACAATCGGTGGAGGTACTGGTAATAATAATTCAGGACAAAACTCGACAATCGGTGGAGGTACTGGTAATAATAATTCAGGACAAAACTCGACAATCGGTGGAGGTACTGGTAATAATAATTCAGGACAAAACTCAACAATCGGTGGAGGTACTAGTAATAAGATTTCAGGTACTAGTGCATATTCAACGATCGGTGGAGGTCAATCAAATGATATTGACGGTATAAATTCTAATATCTGTGGTGGAATTGATAATCAAATTAAGGGTAGAAATTCAACGATTATGGGTGTGGCTAATGTCATTAAAAGTGATGATTCTGCAATTATTGGAACTTCGAATAGCATTTTTAGTATTGATTCTTGGGTTATTGGGAGAGATTGTACAGTTCAAGGAGCTAATTCTATGGCTTGTGGAACAAATTGTAAAGTTGAGGGCGCTAACTCTATGGCTTGTGGAACAAATTGTATAATACCACACAACAGAACTTATCTTTGGAATAGCTCAAATACTAATTTACCAACTGCGAGCAGTACAGATAATCAAGTAATTTTTAACTTAAAAAATGAAAATTATACCCCTGCACCATTGATTAATACATTTTTTATCAATGGAAATCAGACTGTAGAAGGCAACCAAACGGTAAAAGGTACCAAAAGTTTTTTAATTGATCACCCTGTAGACGATAAGAAATTATTAAAGCATATGTGTATTGAGGCTCCAACAGCAAGATTATTATATGAAGGGACGATTCAATTAATTGGCGGCAAAGCAAGTGTTGATATTGATCTCGCAAGTAAAATGATGGATACAACTTTCTCTAAGCTAACTCATACACATCGAGTATATTTAACAAACAAATCAAATTGGGACCTAATTAAGGTAGAAGATTATGATAAACTACAAAGTGGAAAGTTTGTGATTATTAGTAATAATGATCAATCAAATGCAATGATAGATTGGCTAGTTACTGCTGAAAGAGTTTTAGATGAAGAAATTACCATTGAACTTGATAAATAATAATTTTCATATATATGAAAATTAACAATGAACTATTATTTAAAATAATATAGAAACATTTTAGTCAAAATTGTACTTATATAAAAGCTTGATTTGGTTGTTCAAATTTCTGTTATATAATTTGAAGTAATTAACATCCTATATAAAAAATTTTTGAGTTAATATTAAAAATTAATATTTTTAGTTTATATATAAATGGAACTATATCATAATAATAAGTTAGTACGAAGCAATTCGTTATTTGATCCTGCGGATGTAGCTAATATTGAAATCGAATGGAATAATAAAAATAACGTATATTATACATTGATAATATATGACATGGATACTCCTTTTACTTATATTCATTTATTAGTTACTAATATCCCAAAAAATGATATTGAATATGGAACAATAGTTTTAAATTATGTACAACCTAATCCTCCATCAGGTAATCATAAATATGTAATCGCTATTTATGAACAACAAGAATTAATAACTAATTTTAAGTTTGAAGCAAGAAGTAGATTTCCTTTATTAGATTTTATTAAACAGAATAATTTAAAATTAACAGATGAAAAAATGATTACGTCGGGTAATATAAATAATTTAAGAGATGATCCTCCTAAATATAAGCGATCAAATAGTAATAATATTATAAGAAAAGATTATGATTTAAATGACAAAAGTAAAAAATATTGTTCATGTGTTGTCAAAGTAGCTGAAAAGAATAGCGAGAGATGTAATTTAGAAAAAGATTGGGGTAATATGATTGATGGAAAAACATGTTATTCCCCCATATGCCGTGTGTGCAAAGACCACAGGAACTAGTAATAGAAATTGTGGTATAAATTATAGTTACGATTCTATGACAAAAGAACAATTAGCGTCATTTTTAAATCTCAATAATATCAAAGTTAACAGATCAATGGATAGAGCCGAACTATTAAGAATAGCAAAAAATAAAAAATTATAAAATTTAAAAATTGATTAATAATTATAAGGAATAAAATTAAAAATGATCGCTCAGAACCAAGTATTAAGAGGTACATATACTCCAATTTATTTAGGCAATCCGTTAATTCAATTCTTTAATAATGGTAATTTTGGGTCGATTGATCCGGCTGATGATATAACAAATTTATTTTCAACAAAATTAATGGATTTTCTACCATGTCTCAAATCAGGATTTTGTTTAGTAAATTCTATTATATTGTTGTTTTACATTTATGGGAAGAACAATAAGTTGCAAGAAAAAGAAAATCTACAATATTTTCATCTAGATGATGTTATGAACAAATGTTTTGTTGATATGGACTCCGAATTTTACAGTGACGATTTTCATGGTAGAATGTATATGAAAAAATCTATAGAAAGAGGAATTATTAATCATCCCTTATCTACACAAGATGTTATCAGAATAAAACGACCTGAATTCAATCAAGATAATACTCCCATCAAATTGAAAGATAGTACATACATTTATAAGAAAGCAACACAGAATTATTATATGCAATTATTATGTTCTCTTAATTATTATAGTAAAAATGATTTAGCTATATCAGATAATTTTGAAATTATCGAAGTTTTAGATCATGAAATCATGCAGAAACAAATGATTGAAGAATATAATATCATATATAATACATTAGAACAATGGAAATTACGAAAAATGAATAAAAAATAGCTAATATAATAGCTAATATAAAAAAATTAAAAAATATAAAAAATAAAATTAATTTTTAAAATAAAAAATATAAAAAAATTAAAATCGTGATAATAAAATAAAAAATAAAATTAATTTTTTATTAAATTAAAATCTCACATTTACCTTAGAAATGGATTCACTTTGGACACACGAATTACACGAAGAAGCTGTCGCTAGATATCAATTTATTGTAGTTACCCCAATTGGGTTACCTAGAGTAAATGTAACTGATATGAAAGTTATTTGGGCTTTATATCCTGATTTTATCTTCAATACAAAATATCGTATTGCTGGTAAAAAAGAGGATATTTTGAAACTAATGGAAAATGTTGGTTACGCTGAAGAAGATCTTGATACAGTTTTAGAGGAAATTAAAAATGATTCCATCACTAGTGAGAATTTTGAAAGTGTTCCTGAAGAAGCAGAATACTCTCCTTATGATGTAGAAATCGCTTATTATAATCAATGGAAAGATGAATATCTTGAATCTCAAAAAGGAGCTAAAGGATTAACTTTATCAGAATTAATGAAGACTATTAATCCTCATATGTCTCTTGTCGAGGAAAAGAAAGTTGTTCCTCGTATTCCTACTGGCTCTGGTAGAGGAGCTTCTGGTTTAGGAATGGGTAAACAAGCTAAATCAGAGCCTAGAGAAACTACTCCTTCTCCTAAAGGAAAAGTAGGGAGAAAAAGTACAACTCTTCAAGATAAAATCGACAAATTGGCTGAAGATAAACTTATTAATGTAACAAAGATAACTGCAACTGGAACTGGGACTAGTGCAGTTATTAAGAGACAAAAGACTAGTTTATTTGTGTCTCCTAATTTACCATTGACTTCATCGAGCTTAGAAGGAATTCTGTTAGCATTAGATATGTTAGGAGGTGAGGATGAATATCCTGAAGATTACCAAGCTGCTTTAGATTTCAAATGGAAAGATGGTTCTAAAACCGCTAGTCCTAAAACAACTAGTACTACATCAACTACTTCGACTAAAGCTCAATCAAAGACAATTGTTCCAGAAGCAGTTCTACCTTCAAAAAAGATTAACCTTCTTCCACCACCATCCACTACTGGGAGAAAACCATCATTAGTTTCTGGATTAGTTGTTCCTGAAAACTCTGAAATCTAATAATCATAATATAAAAAAACTCTTTTAAAAAAATATGTAGCATTAGTTACATATTTTTTTAAACTTTGTAATTGTTAAAAAAATAAAAATGAATATTTACGATCGTAATATTTAAGATTAAATGGATACGTCTATCGAGATTAAAAATGTATCTAAAATAGAAGTGAATTATAAAGATGATTGGTATAGATTTTATAACAAAGAAGATTATGATAATTGGATTAAGACGATTTCTAATAAAGAATATGTATGTGAGAGTAGATATTATAAAGGGTTGGGAACTATGGATATATACATCAAAAAAGACACAATTAATTCATTAGAAAGAGATGACATATTTTTACCAATTTCTAAGATTTATAAAGTTATTTATCAAACATGGACTGATGGTCAGATGGGTAATTATGGTTATGAAACTCATCATCAAAAAATTTATTTTAATAAAGAAGAAGCTGAACGTGTTGTTAAGGATAAAAATGATAGTATTAGTATTTATGAACGTATGTGTAGTGGAACGTCTTTAAAAGAAATAGATGTAATATTCAAATCGGATGGTTCTTATCAAGAAGTAACTATTAATAAAGAGAAAAAATTTCTTGAAAAAGAAGAAACCAACAAATGATTATATTAAAAAATTTTAAAACTCAGAATAATTAGAGATTAGATATAATAAAATTATTATATCTATTTGTTATACATTTTAAATGGGAATGATTTAGCATCACTATTGTTAGATATTTGTGATGATTTGAAAGTATGAGGTTTAAATTGTTTTGGAGTATCTATTGATTCATATTTAACTATGATCGGTTTAGTGATATTTTTCTCTGTATTCTTGATGGTTAAAACACGATCTTTTGTATCATTCCTAAGATTTATATCTTTATTTTGTCCACATTCAGTACATGCTCCAATTGTATTATTTGTATAATATTCATAAGCTTCTTCTAATGTAGGTTGATGTTTACCTAATCTTAAATTTACTGCATTATGAAATTCCCATGTCCACTGAAAAACACCAATGTCTCTACCTTTTTTATCTTTAATATTAAAGTAATTTTCTATTGGATACATAGATATGTATTTTCTAAAATGCGGTTGACAATGTTTACATTTAAACCCATCACATAATGTATTTATATTAACAACGAAACTATCTTTTAATGATTGAGTAACAGCTGCTATTCCATCCATATGTATTTTAAACCATATTCCTGGTCCGATTTTTTCGATATTCATTAATGCTAATCGATCCATGTTATAATCAATATTATTTTAATAATATTAAAATAATTAAAAAAAATAATAATTTATGTACTAATCATCATTTTTAATTCCACAAATAATATCAAATGAGTAAACCTCTCAGATTGATTATTGTTGATCAAAACAAAGTACCTATCAATAATGCTTTAACAACTAACAATCAAAATAATAATCCCATTAATAATAATCCCATTAATAATAATGCTTTAGTAGTTCAAAATACTAATATTAATGTACAAAATAATAATCAACAAGCGCAAAGAATCAATACTCAAAACAATCCTAATTATCAACAAATGCAATTGATTGAGGTAAAATGTGGTGTTGTTACTAAGATAGCAAAGAAGAATAATGTAAAAGATCCTACTGAACTAGTTATTCATTTTCCTAATATGAATAAATCATTCAATGCTATTTGTAAAATATTTTGTCCGTTAAGAGAAAAAGATACTATTTATACTTTGTGTTATCTTGATCAAAATCAAGTATTGCATATAACAAAACAACCTTTTGCTCAAGCTCCTATTGATAAAGATTATGTTATCCAATGTTTTATACGAGCAACTAAAGCTCCATTTATGTCGTGTAAAAGATTATATGATAATATAAGTAATATTGCTGGAGGAAATGACCACGTTATTACTTATTTATCTCAAATGGCTCAAACTTGGAATGATGAACATAATAGTGATCTTTTATATCTGTTTGATAAAGTTGAACCCGATGTCATTAAAAAATTATTGGGGTGGTGGTATCGAGAGCGTAATTTACGTAGATTATGGTTATTTGGCTTAACAAATAAAGAAGTTAATGCATGTAGATTAACTTGTGATAAGATCTATGAAAAATGCTTAACCAATCCATTTACTTTACCTGCTATACCATTGGAAAAATGTATGACTATTCTTGATATTTTAAACAAAAAACTTGATATTAATGATAACATACGAGGATCAATTATTAGGATAATCTGGAAGAATTTGTATGATCAAAGTTGGTCATGTGTTCCCATTAAATTTGTTACAAAACAATTTCCAGAATTGATTAATCACTTAGATATTCTTCAACAAGATTATGGATTAATTCCCGATTTAGATTCATTTTATCTTAGATATCCTCATAAAGTAGAGAATTGGATTGCAGATTATATCATTGATAAATGCTCAAAAGATATTATAACTTATGATATGCCTATTGATGATGTCATTAGGCATAGTGCTCATTTTACTAGGGAAGTTAGTGAAGATCAGAAAAAAGCGATACATGGAGCTCTCGATCATAATATATCGATAATAACAGCGCCCCCGGGATGTGGTAAGTGCCTGGGAAGAGGTACTAAAATCTTAATGTATGATGGGTCGATAAAATCTGTTGAAGCTATCGTCGTAGGCGACCTTGTTATGGGGCCGGATTCTAAACCTAGAAAAGTTTTATCTAAATGTGTAGGAAAAGATGAAATGTTCAAGATTATTCCATCGAGGGGAAGATCGTTTGTCTGTAATACACCACACATGTTAACTTTGAAAGGTATGGTTCCTTATATATCATATTTAAAGAACAAAAAGAAAAAACACGAAGTTAATTCATCAGAACGAGGAATTCCTAAGAGTAAAGCATTTTTAACTAAAGAAGAAGCACAAACTTATTTAGAAACTCTCAATGAGGATATTTTTGACATTCCTCTCGATGAATATCAAAAAAGAACTCAATGGCACAAAAAATATAATTACTTATTTCATATTGGTATTGATTTTCCCAAAAAAGATATTCCTATGGATCCGTACATGATTGGGTTTTGGTTAGGAGATGGTTCATCTGATTGTTCAGCTATCACTACAATAGATAATGAAACTATAGATTATTTTAGTGAAACTTTAAAATCTTATGGTGCAGAATTAGTTCAACGCGGAGAAACAATCACATATGGTATTAGAGGTCTAGGAGAAAACTATCATAAGTATAGAGGTAATGCTTTCAGAAATACTTTAAATGATCTAAATCTTATCGATAATAAACACATTCCTGATATTTACAAAATTAACTCTAGAGAAATAAGATTAGAATTACTTGCTGGATTAATAGATTCAGATGGACACGTTCACGGCGAAGGTAATTGTATCGAAATTATACAAAAGAATGTTAAATTGTCTGATGATATTGAATATCTGTGTTTTTCATTAGGATTTATGGTTACCAGAAAAGAATACACAAAAGGTTGTATGTACAAGGGAGAAATGAGAAATGGATTATATCAAAGAATGGAAATATTTGGAGAAGGAACAGAAGATATACCTACAAAAATTCTAAGAAAAGAAATGAAAGAACGCCTAATCAATAAAAGAGCAACATGTCTTAGTTTTAAAGTAGAACCAGTCGGTAATGGAATTTACTATGGATTCACGTTAGATGGAGATGGAAGATTTTTATTAGGTGATTTTCTCGTAACTCATAATACTTTTTGTTTAGCTCAGATAATACACAATTTAGATTTAAGAAATGTACCATATGCAGTCGCAAGTTTTACGGGAAAAGCAGTAGCTAGGATTAGAGAAGTTACTAAATCACAGAAGCCATCTACTATTCATAGGTTAATTTATAATGCTAAACAAGATCCTATAAAACGAAAGAAAAGCCAATTTGAAAAAGATATTCCATTAGCTGATTATGAGCATGTAATTTTTGATGAAGCAAGTATGATTACTACAGAATTATTATATGATTTCTTAACGGTATATCCTGATATTAAGAAATTAACATTTATTGGCGATGCTAATCAATTACAACCTATTGGATGGGGTAGTTTCTTTCAACAAATGTTAAAATCTGAAACTATACCAACTTATAAATTAACAACTAATTTTAGAGTAATTACTAAAGCAGGATTAAAAGATGGTATTATATTAAATGCTAATGAAATTATGACTCACGATAATCGTCTCCCGTTTGAATTTATACCAGCTGAAAATTTTAGTGTTATGGAAGGCTCAATGGAAAGAGTTTATGATATAATTCGTGGTTGTTTTAATAGTGGAATTAAATCAAAAGATCTAGTAGTTATTTGTCCCTATAATAGATATGCAGATCAAATTAATAGAAAATTTCAGACTATATATGATATGGGAGGAAGAAAAGTTACTGATACCAGAGGATATACATGGTCTATTGGCGATCGCGTTATGTTAACAGAAAATGATGCTGAAATAGGAGTATTTAATGGTGAAACTGGCTATATTAAAGATTTAACCGATAAAGCATTATTAGTTGATTTTGGACAAGCCGGATGTCATGAATTTCTGATAGAACCTACTGAAAATAACAAAACTTATACTAGATATGGACAAGCGTTAGGATATAGTCATCAGGATGGAATTGCTGAAATGGCTGGAGAAGATGAAGATGTAGTTGATACTGAAAGAACTGTTAAGAAATTAGCTTTATCATTTTGTATTACGGTAGATAAATCACAAGGTTCGGAATATCCTTATGTAATAGTATATATACCTGAATTTAACACGGGTTCATTTATTAATAAAAATAGAATTTATACTGCATTTACTCGATCACAAACAATGTGTTGGATTGTGGTATCAGATATTTTTGATTTAAATGCTGCTGCTATTAAGAAATCACCAATGAGATTTGATAATCTTGCTAAACGTCTATCAAATAAATTACCAAATCTTAAACCTTTCAAAATACCATTTAAATTAACTGGAGATAATGAAATGGATTGTGATATGTTTGATGATTTTGATATGGATGATGGCTATTTTATTGAAACATAGTTATATTATTTGTATATATAATATAATTCGGATATCTAAATATTAACAATATAATTTACGTATATTTTTTAATATTGGTAATTTCTATTATTAATGTGCATTTATGATTGTTAAAATATAATGATTTAAAATGTAGAATTGGTGTAAAATTAATTGGTTCATTCATTTTCTCGTCTAAATTAACACTAAGTAAATATTCCAATATATTTTTTGGTAGATTATCTGATAATTTAAAGATAATGTAAGGATCTTTATCAATAATGTTATTATTCGAATCAGACCAGTAACATAATGGATACATAAATCCTGTAGCACGAGACATTAAATTATCCTTATTATAAAAATGAGGCATATCTACTTTTTCTTTATTATTAAATATAAAATCTCTACCTACATCATAGACTTTGTTAATAAAATCTATGAAATCTAAATTTGTTATTTTAACACAGACAAATCTATCTAATTCAGTAGCATTTATATTACAAAATAAATCATCCCATATCGAATACTGAACATTACATCCATTATAACGTTCATATAATCGCATTTCACAATCAGTTACTATAAAATCTTTTAAATCATAAGCCAAATTTAAGAATTTGGGAGTTTCATGTTCATTACAATTTTTTGTATCAATTTCTATATTATTATTTGATAGTGATCTTTTAAATAGTGCTTCATTGAAATCTTTAAAATTCATTCTAGTAAAAAGGATTTATTTATAAATTTATATAAATCCATGATTTATTTTTAATTTTGTTTTTATATTACTAATATTATGTTACTAATATATTATTACCTGACAAAAAATATATTATTACTCAGTAATAATATGTTATGAATTTTAAAAATTCATTAAAATCACGTTTGTTAGGATTTAAGATATGATTAATACAAGATGCAGTTACAGCTAAAGGTATGATGAATCTAACTTTAGCTGGTACAATTGAACTTACTATTGTTGATCCGATTGATGTAATAAATCCTACGATTGAACACATTAGAATGGATGTTAATGGATTTTCAATAAACAAATTTTTATCATTACATGAATGAATCCTAATGCAAATCCTGCATAAACCATAGATTCATCAGTATTTAGAGTATCTTTTGTTTTGATTAAAAATCTTCTAGTGGTTAAAAATAATGAGGATAACATATCTCGTTTTTCTAATCTATTTTATTTTAATTTATTTTTTTATTATTTTTAGAGAAATGATAATTCTGTTTGATATTTACAAAAATTACAAGTAAGATATTTGACTAAGTAATCTTGATTAATAAGAAAAATCGTTTTGCATTGATTGCATGACGTATAGCTGCCTTTTGTAAATAATTTATCTGTAACAGGACTTATAAAATAACCACCTAAACACACTTGACACGTGAATTTTTCTTGGTTATCATAATAATCTTCAGTTAGTCTTACTTTATTATCACACAAATGACACTTCAATATCGTCCCTACTAAAACTTTACTCATCGTATTATTTATAATTATGTATATAATATTTAAACCATAAATATTATATATTTCTTTATCAAAATAATGTTCGTAACCATCGTCCTTTAGGATCTCTATTTTAGAGAATAATTCGTCATTTTTAATAATTACGTTCAGATGTTTATCATTAAAAATTTTTTAATCTCAAAATAAAACTAATTTTAATTAAAAGATAATTAAAGATTTCTTAAAATAAAATGGAAGAAAATATCAAGATCGAAGAACTTTTTAATAAAATAGTTTTTTTATTAGTAAAAGAAAACTTGATCGGTACATGTTTATTAGGAAGCATTTTATTACATGAATCTCTTAAAAAAAGAGGAATTTCGAGTAAGTTACAAGAAGGATATTTCATAAATAATGATATGTATTACGGGTACCATATATGGTTAATAGTTAATAATAAAAATTATGATGTGGGTCTTGCAGTTACTAATATTATTCACAGTGATATATTCAAAGCTAATGGAGTAACAACTAAGATTACTATTGACGAACCAAAAGATTTAGAAAGAATAGATCTAGATACCAAAGAAGAAAGATTACAATATCAAGAAATGAAAAGAAGTTATACTAATTACCTAAAGAATCCTAATACATATTGGAAGAATCTAGATAAGAAACATTTACGCTCATGGGAAAATCTAGGACAATATAAATAATATTTAAATTAAAAAAATAATATGTAGATATTATTTTTAAAATAAATTCTTTACCCATCGTGCTTTAGGATCTCTATATTGTAATGAAAATCCACCATCGTTCATCATTGTATTATATTTTATTTTATCTTTATCTTTTAATGATCTGATATAGTTATTATTCTGTTCTTCAATGGCTGATATAATTTCATATACTGTTTTAATTTGAAAATATTTACAATCCTTAAATTCTTGATCTAAAGTTTTTGTGTTAATATAAGGACATTTCCACATGACATCATCCCAAATTTTATAACCATATTTTTCTTTTAATATAGTTTTGATTTGTTTTAATTTGATACCATCTGAATCTATCTTTCCATCGGTGACCATACAATTATTAGTGTTAATATGATTTAACATACTATATAACTCATCTATTTGTTTTTCATCGTTACATGTATAAATTTGTATGGCGATTTTAACATCATGAGCATGCTTATCATATAAAATCTTCAATGATTCAAATCTATGTTGTCCATCGATCAAGTAACATTTATCGTCAAAATTAACAGCTACTAGCACTCCTGGAAATGTAAATTCTTTATATTTTTTATAATATTCAAGTTGAAATTTTACTATATTATCAACCAAATTTTTATTTAGATCGCGTTGATTCTTCCATAGTTCAATTTGATTAAGACTAGTATAATATATGTAGTAAATATTCTGTTCCATTTCAGTTTCCATCATCTAATAATTTATATTTTAATATTTAAATATATTAAAATTAATTTTATAATAGAATATATTATATAAAATAAATAGAATAAATATGAACAATAAAACGGATAAGGTAGATAAAATTTTTAATCAAGTAGTTCTTTTACTAATAAAAGAAAACTTAATTGGTACATGTTTATTAGGAAGTATTTTATTACTCGAATCTCTCAAAAAGACAGGAATTGATAGTAAGTTACAAGAAGGATTTCATATCATGTCTGGTTAATAGTAAATAATAAAAATTATGATGTAAGTATTAAAGTATCTACATTTTTACACGAATTTATGTCAAAAATGATACATAAACTCGGTATTGATGAACCAAAAGATATTGAAAGAATAGATTTAGATAATCATCTAGAAATTTATGAATATCTTAGAATGAAAAAAGCTTATAGCGATTATTTGATAACCCGAAATATATTGGAATACTTTTGATAAAAAACATTTACGAGATTGGGGAACTATGATCTAATCTACTATAATTTTAAATGATATTTAAGTCTAACTTAAATATTATATCGGATTACTAATAATTATAGATATTAGCTTTAATATTAATATTTTACAAATATAAAATTTTGATTTTGATTAGAAAATTTTAGAAAACTGTTTGTTATAGTTAAAATTCTAATAAATAGATGTTATTATATAAAAATTACTATAATCAAAGTGTTTT
>Ga0315287_10002999_pt1 | contig 16187 bp, 19 predicted proteins | sample YL17G11_0_MG_FD_205037 | JGI IMG/M metagenome (GOLD analysis project Ga0315287, IMG submission 205037) | Sediment microbial communities from Yellowstone Lake, YNP, Wyoming, USA - YL17G11_0 | ecosystem: Environmental > Aquatic > Freshwater > Lake > Sediment | place: USA: Wyoming | collected... | reverse complement strand
GCTGCCAAGGATTTGTTTGAGAATGTAGATTAGAGATTTATAATCACGGCGTTTTCGTCGCATTCGGGAAACTTGGGGCAGCGGAGGCAGTCTCCCCATATTTTTTGCGGGAGGCTTGCTTTGTCGGTATCTTTAAAGCCCAGCTTTTTGAAGAACTCGGGATGATACGTCAGGGCAAAGACCCTTTTTAACCCCAATGCCTTTGCTTCTTTGAGGCATTGTTTTACAAGGTTTTTTCCGACACCCCTATTTTGATAGTTTTTGTCTACTGCAAGGGACCGTATTTCCGCAAGGTCTTCCCACATGATATGCAGTGCGCAAACGCCGCAAACAGCCTTGTTGTCTTCGCATATCACGAAATCCCGAACGGTTTCATAAAGTTCATTGAGAGCTCTGGGAATCATCTGTTCTTTTCTGGCAAATTCGTTGACGAGTTTATGCACAGGTTTCAGATCGGATATTTTAGCTTTTCTTATTTTCAATGTATTTCATCCCTTCCGTAACGGCTTGTTTGTTGCCCGCGATAAGCTTCTTTTTGCTCTCCGACATCGAACTCTCAAGCGCCTTGAAGACGGACGGTTTTTTCACCAGGCCGGACTTTGCAATGAGAGCTCCAAGCAATACCATATTGGCCGACTTAGTCTCTCCGAGCTTTCTTGCCGTCTCGGTTGCCGGGACGCCGAAGGCCTTAATATCTTCCCGAAAGGCTTCTCCATTTATTAGTGAGGAGTCAAAGAGTAGAATACCGTTCTGTTTCAACTTAGGTTGAAATCTTGCGAGCGAGGCGTCGTTCATTGCGATCAGTATGTCCGGTTTTGTAACCACCGGGCAACCGATCAGTTCGTCCGAGATGATTACCGTGCAGTTGGCTGTGCCGCCCCTCATCTCAGCCCCGTAAGAGGGAAACCATGTGACTTCCCTTCCTTCAAGCATTCCTGCATGGGCAAGTATATTGCCAAAAAAAAGTATGCCCTGTCCGCCGAACCCGCCTATTATGATGCTGTTTTCCAAAGTTAAGCCTCCCCGAATTTATCTTTGAAAGTTCCAAGAGGAAATACAGTTGTCAGCTCGGATTCAATCCATGCAAGAGAATCTTTTGGAGATAATTCCCAGTCCACGGGACAAGGTGAGAGTATTTCGACCAGGCTGAACCCTTTTCCTTCTATCTGATATCTGAAGGACTTCTCTATCGCTTTTTCCGAGGCCATGAGATTCCTGAAGGAATTGACCGACGTCCTGGCTATGTAAGAGACACCTTCAATTGTTGCCAGCAGTTCGGACACATGCAGGGGATATCCTTCGGTTTTTGTATTCCTGCCGGCGGGGGTTGTAGACGTTTTCTGGCCCGGAAGCGTAGTGGGCGCCATCTGGCCTCCGGTCATGCCATAGGTGGCGTTATTCACAAAAAATACGGATATGTTTTCTCCTCTGTTAGCTGCATGGATTATCTCTGCCGTTCCGATTGCAGCGAGATCTCCATCCCCCTGATAGGAAAAGACCACCCTGTCAGGCATAGAGCGTTTGAGGCCGGTTGCTACTGCGGGCGGTCTTCCATGGGCGCATTCAATCATGTCGATATTGAAATAGTCATAGGCGAAAACGGCGCAGCCCACAGGGGCGATGCCGATCGTCTTTTCCCTGACGCCCAACTTATCGATACATTCGGCGATCAGCCTGTGTATCAGACTATGCCCGCAGCCCGGACAGAACCGAAAGGGAACTTCCTTGAGGCTCTCAGGCCTTTGAAAGATTTTTTTCATCCGTCTCCTCTGTTTACAAAAGCGCGCCTTCAAGAAGGCCGTAATCACTGACCGTCAATTCACGGAATCCGAAATATTCCATAGTATTAATTGTAAATATGAGGCCGGGTATAATCAAGTCCGCCCTTTCAGGTTCGAGACCCTTTACTTTTTTTCTTTCTTCAAGCGGCAGGGCAAGGAGTTCTTTCCCCGTCCGAAGCAGTCTGTCAAAAGGAATTTTGTGCATGTGCACTTTTTCCCGTTTATAACGTTCAAGCTTCAGGTCAATTGATGCAAGGGTGGTGAATGTACCGGCTGTCCCTATGAAAAAGGTGTTTTTGTCGAAATATCGTCCGATCCTCATATGGAGGTTTTCCAATACGGACATGATTTCATTATTCATTTTATCAAGGTCGGCTTGAGCAACAGGGTCGCTTTTCAGATATCTTTCGGACAGTTTTATTACTCCTACAGGAATGCTCCCCATTACTGCGGGATTGCCGGGTTTATAGATTATCCATTCAGTGCTGCCGCCCCCTATATCAAGAATAAGCTTGCTGCCGGGATTTTCTACCTTACAAGGATACCCTTCCGGTATCCCACGTTTAAATAGTCACCCCCCGCTTTGATTAGACTGAGAGGAGGTGAATGATATCCCGTGATTTGTATCCTCAAAAGACAATAAAATTCCTTTTAAAGTAAGTTCCGCTTCTTTTAGGCCGGGGATGATTTCTATGGCTATGCCCGTTTCGTTTAGCGCTTTTTTTATAAAGATACCCGCATTGGCTGCCTCGCGGACGGCGCTTGTGGCAACCGCTCTTATATCTCCGACCCCATACTTTGCAATTACCGCCGAAAATCCCTTCAGAGCAGTCAGGGAGTCTTCAATGTTTTTGTCCGGCAGTCTTCCGGCGCTGTCGGTACCGTTGCCGAGCCGGGTAATCTTCCTGTCCGAATAAACCTCGATGATTTTATTGTCCCTGACATCGGCGATTAAAAGTCTGAGAGTGTTTGAACCGACGTCTATGGACGCACGCAGCGACATGGTGATATTATAACCTAAAAAAAGCGATTCACCACGGAAACCCTGAAAAAGAGGTGTCCCGTGTTCACTATGCTTTAAAAATCACTCGATTCAGGTATAATAGAAGTGTCTCATGAAGGGGGAAATTCCCGATTAAGTTGATTTTATGCTGTTTTTTATGGTATAAAACTAAGATTTCTTTGGCAAAGGATGAAAATATTTTATAAGGAGACCGTTTGTGAACATATACGAAAACATAATTATCATGAATGCCGCCATCTCTGATGAAGAGGCAGAGGCTGCCGTGACAAAGATCAAGGATCTTGTAACAGGCCAGGGCGGAGAAGTGCTGAAGGTGGATGTCTGGGGCAGGAGAAAATTGGCTTACGAGATCAAGAAGCAGAAAAAGGGTTTGTACGTGCTGCTTATATTCAAAGCACCCTCTGCAACGGTCAAAAAACTTGAAGATTTCTATAAGGTTTCCGATACCGTTTTGAAATACATGGTTGTAAAGCTTGAAAAAAAGCAGGTGCAGGAGCTTGAAAAGAGCGAACCCGTTGCCGAAGCGCCGGCAGAGCAGAAGGTCGAAGCTTAAGTGTACAACAAGATCATCCTGATCGGAAATCTGACAAAAGATCCCGAACTGAGATATACCCCTCAGGGGACGCCGGTGGCTACTCTGAGGCTTGCCGTAAATCACCGGTATAAGCAGGCTGACGAAATGAAACAGGATACGATGTTTATCGATAATGTCGTTTTCGGCAAACAGGCAGAGACATGCAGTAAATATCTGAATAAAGGAAGCTCTGTGCTGGTTGAGGGCAGGCTTCAGGAAAGAAAATGGGAAAGCAACGGGCAACAAAAGAGTAAATTTGAAGTCGTTGCCCAGTCGGTCAGATTCCTCTCCAAAAAAGGGTCCGGACAGGACGCCTCTTATAGCGGAGGGGGTGAACCCGATTTCAACCCGCCTGAAGAAACTACGGATTTAGAACCATTTTAAAGGAACGGAATATTGATTATGAGAAAGCCATTTGAGAAAGGAGCTACATTGCTGCAAAAGAAATTTCAGAGGAGGAAGTTTTGCAGATTCTGTTCGGAAAAAGTTGAGTATATAGATTACAAGAATATCAAGATGCTCAAGAGCTATATTACCGAAAGAGGAAAAATACTTCCGAGGAGAATGACCGGTACCTGCGCAAGACACCAGCGTGAACTGACTGCATCAATAAACCGGGCAAGGAGCATAGCTCTGCTTGCCTTTGCGGAAAAATAGGATGCGGGTCCCGAAGACCTGGGTCCCTTTCCTTGCGAAAAAGGTCGTCGATAATATTATACTTAAAAACCTTGTAAAGCCCGCCGTCCCATTGGAAAAGCTCCTTAAAGAAACAGGTGAAATCATCCTGGAGGAGCTGACGATAGAAGACAGATTACACGAAGAAGTCAGGGAGATACTGAAAAGCCACTCTGCGGAGATTGAAAAGGGCCGGATGGATTACCGGAGACTCTTTGAACTCACCAAACAAAAGCTTGTAAAGGAAAGAAACCTCGTCCTATGATGCTCTCTGAAGACAAGATATCACACCTGTCTCATGTACTCTTAAAAGGGCTTGCTAAACGAAAACTTATCGAACCTGCGGAAGATGAGGCAAAAATCCGGACTGAAATCAAACGGACTATAGTTGCGGAAATGAAAATCGGAGAAGAAATAGACGCAATTGTCAAAAGAAAACTCCAGTCATACTCCAGAAAAATCGTTGAAGGAACTCCCGAGTGGGAACTAATGTACAAAAAGTTCTACAAAGACGAGGAGATAAAGAGAGGCAGGGCTTCCGGGTAGCGACGCTACTCCCGTTCCTTCTTTTCCTCACCTATCTCGGCTTGCTCTTTGAATTCCCCATAAAGCAGAAAGGCCCTTGGTTCGTCTTCGGTATTGCCACTGTTGCGCTTTGCGCTTTTTCCCACGTAAAGGACAAAGATAAAAAGTATTCCGTCGAATTTCTTTTTTCTCTTGCGCTCATGATTGCCGGCGCAGTGCAGACGTCTCATGTGCCATGGCTGAAGCTCGGGTATTTCCCGTTTTTTTTAGCCCTGATTGCATTCTATGGCAGAAAGACCATCCTTTCACTCCTGGTACTCATTCCGTTTCTTGAATTGAAAAATCTTTCCAACATGCAGGGACTCATTGAAGAAATCGGTTTTCTCTCCTTCCTGACGGTAACGGTAGGTCTATCGCTTTTGGTGCGGGACAAGGCGGAGAAAAAGGCAGGAGGCGGGCCGCCCCTCAGAGAAAAAGAGCTTGAAGGTTTGGGCGATTCAATTACTGAGACGAAATCTTTTTATGATGAAAAGGTGATATCCGATTATCTTGAGTCAATGTTTAAACCCGATGACGAGATACATGAACTCCTTAATGTAGCAAAAACCGCCGTCTTTGCAGATTCGGTCAACCTTTTCATCGGTTCCGGCAGCGGGCTGAAATTGAGATGCTCCACGGACGGCCTCGAGGGAATTATACCATCGGACAACGGCATCATTACCCTTTGTTATAAAGAAAAAAAGGCCATTGTCTCTTCGGAACTCAATGAGAAGAAGATAGAGGCCGGCTATCTGAAAAAAGGCGGCATCTCATCTCTGGCAGTCGTCCCTGTTATAGACGGCAAGTTCCCGCTTGGTGTGATAGCCGCCGACAGCGCGCGGTTTCATGCCTTCTCCGGCGCCGACAAGGATACCCTTAATGTGTTTTCGATGCAGATTATGAGGGTCCTCCAGAGGGAACGTGTTTATCCTCAAATACAGCGGTCACAGTTTACCTTAAAGATCCTCAACGAAGAGAGCTCGAAACTCCTCTCGTCCCTTAATATAGACGTTATTGTCACGAACCTTATTGACGGCGCCTGCAGGATTGCTCCGGCAATGGCAGCTTTTTTTATGGCAAAAGGCGGGGAATTCGAGCTACTGAATCAAAAAGGGCTCCAGCCTCCTGAGAAGAAAACATACAGTCTGAAAAACACTCTGCTCGACATGGTGGTGAAAAACCGTGAGCTTTATAATCTGTCCGATGTCAGAGATTACCGTTCACCGGTCATGCCTTTCAAAACAAACAGTATAGGCTCCGTCGTATTGCTGCCACTGCTGTATGAAAAAGAGCTTATGGGTATACTCGCGCTCTTTTCGGAAGAAACGAATGCCTTCAGCCCTTTGCAAATAGATCTCCTTAAGGTGCTCGGAAACCAGGCGTCAATCTCCATGGTTAATGCCAGGTTCCATGCCGAGATAGAGAGACTCGCCGTAACGGACGGCCTTACCGGGCTGTTCAATCACAGACATTTTCAGGAACGGCTGTCACAGGAATTCAGCAGACTTGAGAGGTTCTCGGAACCTATTGCACTACTTCTGATAGATATTGACTACTTTAAAAAAGTAAACGACACCTACGGCCATCCGGTCGGCGATGCGGTACTCAAAGGGGTTGCCGAAAAGATCAAAAAGACGGTGAGGACCATAGACATACCTGCCCGGTACGGCGGTGAAGAGTTTGCGGTCATTCTGCTGAACACGGATGCGAAAGGCGCAATGAACATGGCGGAACGCCTCAGAAAGACGGTCATGAATACGGAGTTTTCTTCCGAACAAAAAACCTTTCATGTCACAATAAGTATAGGGATATCAACCTATGCCGAAGGCATAAAGGAAGGCAGAGAAGAATTCATCGAACGCGCCGACAAATCCCTCTACCACGCTAAACGAAACGGCAGGAACAGAAGCGTGCCGTGGGATGAGATAAAGGAATAAACCTGAATTTATTATATTTTATAAATAGTTGCGCCCCGCTCTTGACACGACTCGCTCCCACTTGTTAAAGTATTAGCACTTAACCATTGAGAGTGCTAACTATGGAAAATTTAAACGAAAGAAGCAAAAAAGTCCTATATGCGGTGATCCAGAGTTACATCAATTACCCCGACCCAGTAGGGTCAAGGATAGTCACCAAGAGGTACTCTTTCGGACTTTCTTCTGCTACGATACGGAACATAATGGCAGACTTGGAAGAAATGGGTTTTCTTGCCCAGCCTCACACCTCTTCAGGCAGGGTCCCGACGGACCTCGGGTACAGGTTTTACGTTGATTCGATTACTGCAGAAGGCGATTCTTATTCTAACATTGAGATTGAGATCCTTCAGGGGTTATACAGTAGACTTGAGATATTAAAAAACAATATAGATTTACTGCTGAGCGAAACGACAAAGAGCCTTTCGATGTTATCGCATTACCTCGGCGTAGCAATGTCTCCGGCGTCAGACATGACGACACTGAGCAGGATTAACCTCCTGAAGTACCACACAAATAAGGCGGCTGTGGTGCTCTTTACCGATGAAGGACTTATAAAAAACAAAGTCATATCAGTAGACCCGGAAATTTCCCAGAAAGATCTGAACAGGATCGCCCATTACCTTAACTCTGAATTTTCCGGCTCTACCTTTGATGATATCCGCCTTAGATTATTAAGAGAGATGTCGAAAGAAAAGTTAAAATGTGATAGCCTTATATCCAAGGCAATGAGCATATGCAAGGAAGCGCTTTATTTCCCATTCAATGAACTTTTTGTATCGGGACTGTCGGAGGTGCTTGAACTGCCGGATTTCGCCGATCTGAAAAGGATCCGGGAACTGTCAAAGGCAATCGAGGACAAGCATGTGATAATCATGCTCTTAGACAAGCTCGCTGACTCTAAAGGTGTGCAGGTTGTTATAGGCTCCGAGAATTCCATGGAGGGGCTGAAAGACCTTAGCCTTATAGTTTCTCCCTGCAGGAAGGGAGACCGGCAGGTAGGCGTTGTCGGCATTATCGGGCCTACGCGGATGAACTATGCCAAGGCAATATATATTGTCGAAAATACGGCAAAATTTATTACCAGAATGCTCGCTGGAAGATAGAGCGAAATATACGGGAGTATCATATGAGCCAAAATCAAGCTGTCCCGCCTGAAGAAGAGTTAACCGTAATAGAAGGAGAGACTGAAAATGCGTTTGCCGATGAAGGCGCGCGCCTTACGGAAGAGCTGAAGGAAATGAGCGAAAAATATCTGCGGCTTTATGCCGAATTTGACAATTACAAAAAGAGGGTCAATAAAGACAAGGAAGAGCTGCTCAAATACGGGCAGGAAAGCCTTCTTTATGAACTGTTGACCGTTATCGATAACCTTGAGCTGGCATTGAAGCATGCATCGGATGAAGTTTCTACAGGGCTGATACAAGGTGTTGAAATCACCTATAAGGAATTGATGAAGACGCTTGAGAAATTCGGACTGACTGCAGTTGACGCGGAAGGGGAGAACTTTGACCCTTCGGTACATCATGCCATGTCGCAGGTTGAGCGTGACGACGTGGAGGAAAATATAGTCGTGGAAGAATACAGAAAAGGTTATAAATTAAAAGACAAAGTGCTGAGGCCGTCGCTGGTCTCCGTGTCGAAAAAACCGCCGGAAGATAACAGAGAGACGGAAGCAATGAAGATAAATAACATTACAGAGGAGGAATCTTAATATGGGTAAAGCAGTCGGTATAGATCTGGGGACTACGAACTCGGTTGTGGCTGTTGTTCAGGGAGGCGAGCCTGTTGTAATCCCGAATCAGGAAGGGGCCAGAACAACCCCGTCTGTTGTTGCCATCACCGATAAGGGAGAACGGCTTGTCGGACAGATTGCAAAAAGGCAGTCGATTACCAACCCTGAAAACACTATCTTTTCGATAAAAAGGCTCATGGGCAGGAAATATGTTTCTCCCGAAGTGGAACATGCCAAAAAAAGGCTTCCGTACAGGATAATTGAAGCTGCGAACAATGACGCCCATGTGGAAATAAGAGGGAAAAACTATTCGCCGCCTGAAATATCGGCAATGATACTTCAGAAATTGAAACAGGCAGCGGAGGACTATCTCGGCGAGCCGGTTACAGAGGCTGTGATAACCGTGCCGGCTTATTTTGACGACAGTCAGAGACAGGCCACCAAAGATGCGGGAAGGATTGCAGGGTTGAATGTCCTCAGGATAATCAACGAGCCTACTGCTGCCGCGCTTGCTTATGGCATGGATAAAAAGAAGGAAGAGAAGATCGGGGTCTATGACCTTGGAGGCGGGACCTTTGATATATCCATACTCGAGATCGGGGATGGCGTTATTGAGGTCAAGTCGACAAACGGCAATACCTATCTCGGTGGCGATGACTTTGATTTAAGGATTATGGACTGGCTTGTCGAGGAATTCAAGAAAGACCAGGGGATAGAACTTAAAAACGACAAGATGGCACTGCAGAGGCTTAAAGAATCCGCCGAGAAGGCAAAGATAGAGCTTTCAACGGCTACGGAGACGGAGATAAACCTTCCCTTTGTTACGGCAGATGCATCAGGGCCGAAACATCTGCTTATGAAACTCACAAAGGCCAAGCTTGAACAGCTTGTCGGGGATTTGATAGAGGATACGATCAGGCCATGCAAAAACGCCTTGTCAGACGCAAATCTTTCAACGACCAATATTGACGAAATCCTGCTTGTTGGTGGACAGACAAGGACACCGAAGGTGCAGCAGACCGTTCAGAACTTTTTCGGCAGGGAACCCAACAGGTCCGTTAATCCCGACGAGGTGGTTGCAGTCGGCGCGGCAATTCAGGCTGCGGTCCTCAAGGGAGACGTCAAGGAAGTATTGCTTCTGGATGTAACCCCCCTATCTCTGGGGATTGAAACGCTGGGCGGCATCTTTACCAAGATCATTGAAAGGAACACGACAATTCCTACAAAGAAGAGCCAGATATTTTCTACGGCTACGGACAATCAGCCCGCTGTTTCTATAAAGGTATTTCAGGGCGAGAGGGAGATGGCTGCGGACAACAAGCTCCTCGGCAACTTCGAGCTTATCGGGATCCCGCCTGCGCCGAGAGGCGTGCCGCAGGTAGAAGTTACTTTTGATATAGACGCGAACGGCATCCTCCACGTCGCGGCCAAAGACCTCGGCACGGGCAAAGAGCAGTCTATCAGGATAACCGCCTCAAGCGGTCTTACGGAAGAAGAGATAAAAAAGATGGTGCGCGATGCCGATGCTCATTCCGATGAGGACAAGAGGAAAAAACAGCTTGCCGAAGTGAGAAACGAGGCCGACACCCTTGTTTACTCCGTAGAAAAATCCTTAAAAGACTATGGCGATAAGATTTCCGAATCCGAAAAGAAGGAGATCGAAGAGGCGCTCGAAAGATGCAGGAAGGCGAAAGATACCAGCCAGGAGCCGTCTGAAATAAAATCCGCCGTAGAAAACCTTACGAGTAAATCGCATAAACTTGCGGAACATCTGTATAAAGGCGCGGGAGCACAGCCCGGCGCCGATGCAGGAGCCGGAACGGGAGCGTCCGGCGCAGGTGCGCAGTCGGGAGCGAAAGGACCTGAAGAAGAAGTTGTGGAAGCGGAGTTCGAGGATGTAGATAAAGACAAAAAGTAAACTTAAAATTGAAGCCGCGGTCCGGAAACCTTTCCTGATCGCGATAATCCGGCATTAATATTGAAACCCCTCTAAAGCCTTTGTCCGAAGCGGACTTTTAAAAGGGAATTTAGGGGGGTGAATTTTGTATAATACAAATCTAAACCCATCAGTTGCATAAAATGAAAGACTGATATGATAAAAAAATATTTAGAACGCGACAAAAGATAATTTGTATCCACCTGACGGCACTTTTAACCTAATGTGTCTTTTAGATAAATGTATATCAAACAGTGTTAATAGTGCATTAAGGAGTCGCCTAAAAGCTTTTTTAACATATCAGTCTTTCAAATTTAGAACTTGTTTTGAAATGTTTATATCAAATCTGATAATGGAAATATAATGAAAGACTATTACGAAATACTCGGCGTGCCCCGTGACGCCTCCGAGGCCGATCTCAAAAAGGCTTTCAGACAGCTTGCCATGAAGTATCACCCCGACAGGAACCCCGACGATAAAGAATCCGAAGATAAATTTAAGGAAATAAACGAGGCCTACTCGTGTCTTTGCATTGCCGAAAAGAGGGCCCACTATGACAGGTTCGGTACGTCTGAAGGAATGGGCGCCGGATACGGCGGCAGTCCCTTCGGCGGAGGTTTCGGAGATGTTTTTGAGGACCTGTTCGGAGATTTCTTCGGGACATTCTCAGGCAAGCGCAGGGCAAGACCGACAAAGGGAAATGACCTGCGGTACGATCTTGACCTTACCCTTATGGAATCAGCCTTTGGAATTGAAAAGGACATTGAAGTGCCCAGATGGGAAGACTGTAATGCATGCAAAGGAACAGGCTCTGCTCCCGGAAAAGCGCCTGTAAATTGTCCGAACTGTCAGGGGGCCGGCCAGGTCAGAATGCAGCAGGGGTTTTTTAGTATATCGAAAACCTGCGGCAAATGCGGCGGCGAGGGCAGAGTCATAACGGACCCGTGCAAGACCTGCAACGGCCAGGGCAAAACAAGGAAGAATAAGAATATTAATCTTAAGATACCCGCAGGCGTTGACACAGGTTCAAGGCTCAGGGTCTCCGGCGAAGGGGAGATGGGCTTCCATGGCGGCCCCAGCGGCGATTTATATATTTATCTCAATGTCGAAGAGCATCCCGTTTTTAAGAGAGACGGGCACGACCTTTTCTGCGACGTCCCGATCTCATTCCCCCAGGCAGCCCTCGGCTCCGAGATCGAAGCGCCGACTCTTTACGGACCGGAGAAGCTCAAAATACCGGCAGGAACCCCCTCGGGAAGAATATTTCACCTGAAAGGAAAGGGCGTCCAGAAGCTCGGCGGCAGCCACCGGGGAGATCAGGTTGTCAGGGTTTATGTCGAAGTGCCGAGGACCCTTACAGCGAGACAAAAAGAACTCCTTGAAGAATTTACAAAGATAAACGGTGACGAAATTGCAAAGTCTTTCAAGGACAAACTCAAAGATTTGTTTACCGGGGCGGAAAAGTAGAAAAGGTCAATACATAACTCTATAAAATTTTCCCTATGTTGAGGATATATCTTCCCAATACTCATAGCGTAAATAATCAAATCTCGATTACCGCAGACAAGGCCCGTTATCTCGCCTCCGTTCTGAGATGTCAAGAAGGAGATGCTCTTGTCATCTTTGACGGAGCAGGAAACTGTTTCAAGACAACGATATCAAAAGCCGGCAAGAAAGAAGTACTTGTCGACGTTCTGGAAAAATTCCCATGCAATTCTGAATCGCCGGTCAATATCACTCTTGTGCAAAGCCTGCTTAAAGGCGAAAAAATGGACCTGGTTATACAAAAGACAACGGAACTTGGCGTAAGGGAGATAGTTCCCGTCGTAACAGAAAGAAGCCAGTTGAGAGAAACAAAAAAAGTTATACGGTGGCAAAAGATTGCCGAGGAAGCATCAAGACAATCAGGTCGAACTGTAATACCTGTTGTTCATGCGCCGGTTTCTTTTCAGGATATATTCACAGGCAACGATTTAAAAGGCTTCATTTTTTATGAGGAAGGTGGTGAGCGATTTTCTGATGCGGTTTCATCCTTTATACCTCATCCTTTATCCTTGTTCATCGTAATCGGCCCCGAAGGCGGGTTTGCAAAGGAAGAAGTAGAACTGGCAAAAGAAAAAGGTCTCGTTGCGGTATCTCTCGGCAAAAGGATTCTCAGGGCGGAAACCGCGGCAATCGCCGCAGTAACGCTGGCGCAGTATGCATTAGGAGATATGGGGTAGTTGCCGGCGCCTTTGCCGTTATGCGGCTGGCAAGGCAGGGTAGAGCGCTAACTCGTATTATACATAAATTTTTTTTAATTGAACCGAGGACAGAGTATTTGAGCTCATTCTCGGTCGTTCCTCCCTGCGAGGCTTTTGCCTCTTTATCTTCAAATACTGTAATTGACTATCGACAAAAAAAACCGCTCAAATACTCCATCCTCAGTTGCTGTACCAATTTTATGAATAATATAAACTAAACTTTCTTTTCAGTTATATTTGCAATTCTGTCGTTCATTATCACAATCCATCCTGTTTCCGATTCAAGATGGACCTCTTCCTCCCCGATCTCGACAAGCTTGCCGGTATATGTAATCCCGTCTCCCGCTTCAACTATCACTGTCTTACCGATTAAATCGATCACAATGGCTCCTTTTGTTTTTCGGGTTAATGGCGCTCGGGGTACGCATAAGCATCAATCCACATGAATCCTTTGTAGTATGCTATCGGCAGAGATCCCGCGTGCACCGATCCCAATCCATCACTATACTCTGTGAAGTACTCATGATACACGTTCGGCACATCCTTCCATGTGACGACCGCAGCATCCATATTGCCGACCGGCACAAGATCATCAAGGCTGTTGTGAAACATCTTTAAGGGCATTGACGGTGTCCAGTCATAAAATCCGTCATTTAGTAATAGCCTCCGGTAAATCGGTGCATTCCGGTCCGTGTCTTTCAGATCGTTGTAGAACTGATCGGTCAAAATGCTCTTTGGCCCTGAATAAGGAGTTGCCTTCTGCATTAGGACGCTGATTTGGTTGCCCGAGAAAGAACCATTGAGCATGGAGTATAGCTGCTCTGCGTATGTCATATCTTTAGGCGGCGTGTAGGAAGTTACCTGACCTTTAACCGCCTTATAAAAGTTGAAAGCGTCGGTATTAGCCTTGTAGACGTCGTCGTATCCGGCAATAGTATACGGCAGAAAATATGGTGAGGAATAAGTCGCATCGGCATTGATCATTAAATTGCGCATCGTGTCGGAAAGTGAATAAGGACCGTCAAGCGCAGCTACTGCTGAAACGGCAAATTCACCTTTCTTCTGCAGGCGCTTGGCGGTGACCATGGTTGCATAGCCTCCCTCTGAAAAGCCGATGAGGTAAAGCCGGCCGTTCCAGTTTGTGTTTTGGTCGGACGGGCGCCAGGATTCTTTGCTGTCCTTCGCAGCCCGAATCATTGCAATGATTGAATCGGCTATTGTTTCCAAACAGTAGGGGTGTACGTCATTGTTGATACCCATACCGGGGTAGTCGGCGACTACAGTTATATAGCCCATTGATGCAAGCGCCATGGCGAACGGCACCGTCAGTTCATTGTCTATCACATTCCCGTTGGAAGGCGAGTAATCCCGCTCAACCTGTGTGGGGTGCTGCAAGGATATGATCGGAACATTGATCTTGATACCTGCGACGCTTGTCGGCACTACGAGCAGTCCTGAGAGGCGCTGTGCCGTCCCGTCAGGACGGGTGACGTCATAGTAAATCTTGTACATATTGAAGGGATACCTGAAATTCGGTATCAGCTTGTTCCACAGATCATACCAGGCCGATTTCCAGGCGTCCTCCTGCGCGGATGTTATAGCGTCCAAAGAGCCATAATTCTGCGGCATATTGAGACTAAAGATAAATGTTAAAAACAACTCAGGGGCCATGCTCCCTATGTGTTGAACAGGGACTGTTCCTGATTTCTTTGGCGAAGACGAGCCGCCGCAGCCTGCGAGCAAAAATAAAGAAACAATCAAAACCAAGAAACCAAGTATTTTTTTGTTCAGCCCCATTTATTTCTCCCTTATCATTGTGACATTGCCTTTTCTTATAAATGATAACAAATTATGCGACTTACAGGAATGAAAAAGCGTTTATCCTGTTTCTCTATTGAAAATGGAAACGATTCTTTAAGCATTCAGTTAGGAGCTATGAAATCCTCCCCTTTGCAAGGGGAGGTTGGAGGGGTTTTTGAAAAATAATTAAAACCACCCCTACCTCTCCTTGCAAAGGAGGGGATTAAACCCGTAACTGAAGGGTTACGCGATTCTTTAAAAATTTGCTTAATTTTAAAGGATTTGTTATAAGATAAAAAGATTATGAAGAGTCAGCTTAAGTATCTGCAAAATCTTTTTTATGACCTGTTGAATGATTTTGGCCGCGTTTATGTTGTCGTGAAATATTCGGATAACACAACTATCGGTAACAGGGGGTTTACAGAGGAAGAAAAGAAAAACGGCCTGGTTTTGATTTTTAACCTGAAGAACCATAAGAACCTTCAATGGAACGAAGATGGAAGCATTATCACTGCCCTTGGGTTCGGAGCAGTCAACAGGCCTGAAAAATGTTATCTGCATGCAGACGATATCGTATCGGTCTTTTCTCCGGATGCGCGGGTAAAGTATGACAGGTGGGACATCCGGGACGCCGCCGGACAATCGGAAGTAATCAAAAAATCTGAAGAGGAGAAAACGGACGAAGAAAAAATAATATCGCTGGATGGATTCAGAAAGACAAAAAAATAATCCGCATTACATTATTAGGGTCAACAGATGCCGCCGGTATTAACGGTTTCTGTATGTCAAAATTTTAGACGCCTATGCAGGCAGTTTGCCTAATTCCGCACACGAATATGTCTTATGCCCGAAGGTTTCCATGCGGGAGATATGACGCGCGGGGGTTCTTTTTGTTCAAGGTATGATGCCCATATAAGTTTGAAATCTCCGAATTTGTCATTCACTGCATCCATCGCCTGAAGGAGCGCCTTCTCTTTGCGCTGTTCTTCAAACAGTAGTATCTGATTACGTTCTTTAATGAGGCTTGACAAAGACACCCCGAGCAGTCTTACATTATATCGTAGTCTGATGCCATTCAGAATAGAGACGGCATTTTTGTAAATCTCATGCGTGTGGTTTGTATAATCAGGCAATGTTATCTGTCTTGAAAAAGTCTGAAAGTCAGGATATCGCACAACAAGGGTTACCTTCCGCCCGGTAAAGCCGTATCGTCTTGCCCTCCGTCCGACCATTTCACTTAGCTTCAGAATCTCTGCTTCTATATTTTTCCTGTCAGATAAATCCTTTGGAAATGTCATGCTGTGTCCAACGGACTTTGGGTCTTCCTCATGGACATAAAGCGGCCTGTTGCAGAGTCCCATGCCCATAGTCTTTAGATGTTCACCCATAATACCGAATTTATTTCGCAGCAGGCTCACCGGCGCCCTACCTAATTGCCCGCAGGTCTTTATACCAAATGCCCCAAGCTTTTCTGTGAGCCTTGAACCAATGCCCCAGAGTTCCTTCAGCGGAAGCTCTTCAAGCAGGGCTTCCACATCTTCAGGTTTAATCCGCATCAATCCATCAGGCTTTGCAATGTCACTGGCAAGTTTAGCTATGAGGATGTTCGGAGCAATGCCGACCGTGCAGTTGATGCCAAATTGTTCCTTGATTTGTGTTTTGATGCGATAACCTATAGCCTCCGGCCCGCCGAACAAATGGTGTGTAGTGGTCACATCAAGAAATGCCTCATCAATGGAATATGCCTCTACATCGGGGGTGAATTGCAGATATATCTTCTGCAGTTCCGTGCAGGTATGGGTATACTTCTCATTATCACCGACAACAAAAATGATATGCGGACAGAGCTTCTTCGCCTCATAAACATTCATCACGGTCTTCA
>Ga0315287_10002998_pt1 | contig 16187 bp, 11 predicted proteins | sample YL17G11_0_MG_FD_205037 | JGI IMG/M metagenome (GOLD analysis project Ga0315287, IMG submission 205037) | Sediment microbial communities from Yellowstone Lake, YNP, Wyoming, USA - YL17G11_0 | ecosystem: Environmental > Aquatic > Freshwater > Lake > Sediment | place: USA: Wyoming | collected... | reverse complement strand
TCTCTTTCTTCTTTCCTTTCTAATTGTGCCATCTCGATTCTTCGTGGGTACCAGTTCTTCTGAGTTTTGTTTCTCTCTCCATCTCTCTCTCCTCTCTCTTCCTCTCTCTTCCTCTCTCTTCCTCTCTCTTCCTCTCTCTTTCTCTCTCCCACCTCTTCTTCCTCTCATCCCTCTTTACTACTGCTGCAGCGCCGCCGTCAGCGCGGCCATCTCCGCGGGCTTGAGGCCCTGCGTCGCGGCGGCCATCACCGCGGGGGGGAGGGCCCCCTGCATCTGCTTCAGGAGGGCCGCGGCCCTCGCCACGGTCTCGGGCTCGGCAGAGGCGGCCCCGGCGCCGCCCGCGCGGCCCGCGGCGCCGACGACGCCGGCGAGGGCCGCGACGACCGCCGGCAGGCCGGCGTTCCCGACGCCCAGGACGCGCGCGTCCGACCCCTCGACGAGCCTGACGAGGCGCGCGGCGGAAGTGCGGGCCTCTGCGAGGTCCGAGCGCAGAGGCAGCCGCGCGAGGAAGGCCGCGGCGACCGCGGGGCCGCCGACGGCGGGCGAGGCCCCCGGCCCAGCGGCCAGCGCCTCGGCGGGCGCGTCGAGCAGCTTGCCTAGGGCCGAGACCGCGTTGTCCCTCGCCGCCCGCGCGTCGTCCTCGTCGTCGTCCCCGTCGGAGGGGGCGCGCCCGGCGGCCGCGGCCTCGGAGGGCAGCGGGCGCGAGGCGGCGCCGAGCAGCGCCGCCGCGACCACGGGGCCGAGCCCCTGCGCCAGCAGCAGCTCGGGCCGCTTCTCGCCGACGACGCCCAGGCCGTAGGCCGCGCACTGCCTCAGCGGCGCGGAGGCCTCGCCCGAGCGCACGCACTCGAGCAGCAGGGGGACGGCCTGGGGGCCGTAGCGGGCGGCCCCGAGGGGGGAGTGCTCGACGACGTCGTCGACGAGGCAGACGGCGACGCGGCGCTCGCCCTGGGTCACCGCGGCCTTGGCCTTGGCGGTCTTGGTCTTCGAGCCGCCGGCAGCGGCGGACGCGGGCTGCAGGAGGGGCGCCATCAGGGGCATGACGGCGTCGACGGCGGGCATGGCGGCGTCGCCAAAGGCCGCGAGCAGGGCCCCGACGACGCCCGCGGCGGCGTCGAGCAGCTCCTCCTCCTCCTCGCCCTCGGCCTCCAGCGCCTCGGCCTCGTCGTCGTCAAAGTCCTCGTGCGCGGCCCTCGCGGCCCGGTCCTCCCTGCGGCCCGCCGAGGCCTCGAGCACGGTCCTGACCTTTTCCGCGGCGAGCAGAGCGTCGGAGGCCGAGAGCGCGCCGTCCCCCGCGGCGATCTCGATCACCTCCCTCGCCGCCTCCAGGGACGTCAGCAGCACCTCCGCGTCCGGCTCTTTCCCGATGGCGTCCAGCAGCGGAGGCCACAGGAACGCGGCCATGCGGGCGACGTAAGCGGCGTCCGCTCCCGGGAACGTCCCCTTGGCCGCGGCGGCGGAGGCGGACCGCAGCAGCTCGGGCATCGCCTGCGCCGCGGCGGCGCGCACGCCCTCGTGGAAGTAAAACTTCAGCAGGGGCACCATGATGCCCGTGACCTGCTCCACGTAGGGGTAGAACCCCTCCTTGAGCTCGTCGGCGTAGCAGCAGATCATGTGGCAGGCCGTGGCCTTGTCCTCGAGGACCGAGGTGCGGATCTGGATCTTGCGGTCCCCCACGAAGATGGTCTCGATGTCGTCGTCGTCGCCGCCGTCGCCGCCGCCGTCGCCAGAGGCGGACGCGCCGTTCCCTCCTCCCTCTCCTCCCTCGCCGCCCTCCTCGTCCGCGTCGGTCACGTGCACGTCCGGCTTCAGCTGCGCCGCAGCCAGCAGCGGCGGCATGACCGTGCCCAGGTAAGGGAGAAACTCCTGCCCGAGGCACTTGCAGAGGCGGGCGCCCGCCTGCAGCGCGTAGGACGCCGTCGGGTCGTCGTCGGTGAACGGCGCCGAGGCGGCGGCGGCCGCGGCGGCGGCAGCGGCGTCCCCGGCTCCGCCTGCCTGCGCCGCGGCCTGCTGCTGCGCACGCTGCTGCTTCAGGGCCACCTCTTGAAGAAGTCCCATCACCGCGTGCGCGTCCTCGCGGAAGCGGTCGCGGCCGACCGCCATCCCGACCAGCGAGACGCACTCGAGCGCCTTGGCGCGCAGCAGCGCCGATGAGCCCGAGCCGCCCCCCGCCGCCGCCGCCCCCGCCGCGCCCGCCTCCCCGACGGGCTGCGCCAGCGCCGCCCGCAGCAGCGGCATCACCTCGTCGTAGTGCCTCGCGAACGCGTCCTTGGCCGCGTCGGCCACCGACGCCAGCGCCGTCAGGGCCCCCTCCGTGACCAGGCGCGGCCCGGACCGGAGTAGCCCCAGCAGCGTCGTCACGAGCTCGTCGAGGTGCGGGTCGACGTCGGCCTGCTCGGCGTTCTCCGTGAAGTTGACGAGCGCGGCCGCGGCGTGCGCCTGGACGCGCGCGACCGGCGGGGAGCCGTCCCGCGGCCGCCCGTCGTCGCGCATCGCCGCGAGCAGGGCCGGCAGCACGCGCGAGCCCTGCTGCGACTGCAGCTGCGGCCCCAGGTCGGTGCACATCTGCCCGAGCGCCTGGCAGGCCGCCCACCGCACGCGCGGGTGCGGGTCGCGCACGCCGGCGAGGCAGAAGTCGACGAGCGAGGGCAGCTGCGCGCCGAGCACCTTGGAGCACCCCTCGGCGATCTGCGCGAGGCAGACGAGCGCGGCGTGCCTCTTGCGCCAGTCCGCCGCGTCCGCGAGCAGCCGCGGCAGCGCCGCCGAGGCCAGCGGCGCGACGGCCGAGCCGCCCATCGCCAGCGCGAGCCGGTCGAGGCACTCCTGCCCGACCTCGAACAGCTCGCCGTCGCCGTCGCCGAGGTGCGCGTCGGTGTCGGCTCGCAGCCAGCCCTCGTCGTCGTCGACGTCGAGCAGGAAAGCGAGCAGGACCTCGAAGAGGCGCGCGACGGCCGCCGGCAGCTTGCGCATCATCCCGGGCGCGCGCTGCCTCGCCTCGCAGAGCGTCAGCACCAGCTCCGCCGCGAGCTGGCGCGTCGCGGCGTCGAGGGGCTCGGCGGCGGCGACCTGCAGCATCGCGTCGACGAGCTCGGGCAGCGACCGGCGCAGGAACCGCGGGTGGTCCTCGGCGACCTCCATCAGCAGCTCGATCCCCTCGCGGGCCGAGACCTCGTCCCCGGCGTTGAGCGCCCCGCCCACGGCGGCCAGAGCGCCCGGCACCAGCGACGAGAGGCCGTCGCGGTCCTGCTGGCTGAGCGGGCTCTGCACGAACGCGACGACGGCGCGCACCGCCGCGATCGAGACGTCCGGGTGCGGCGAGGCGAGGCAGGAGGCCAGGACGCCGTGCAGGGTGCCCAGGTAGGGCAGGAGCGGCCCCGCGAGGTAGTGGGCGAGGGCCGAGAAGATGAGGAGGCCGGCCTCGACGAGCCGGGTGGAGTCGCCGGCGCCGGCGCCGCCGCCGCCGCCGCCTTCGCCGCTCGCGCGGGCGCCGTCCCCGGAGGTCGAAGCGGCAGCCGGGGCGCCGTCGCCGCCGGCGCCTCCACCCTGCGCGCACTGGAACACAAACGGCAGCAGCTCGTCCCACGCGCTCTCCTCGATGGTCGCGCCCGCCAGCTCGGAGATGGTGTCGCAGACTTTCCGCGTGACGTACCGCGTCGGCTCGGAGCGCACGGCCGAGAGGAGGCTCTGCCTGACGGCGGCGCGGGAGGCCGGGGCGAGGGCGGACCAGAGGGAGGGCTCGTCCTTTGTGAGGACCTTTGGGGTTTGGAGTTTTATTTGGAGCGAGTTGGGAGAGGGGGGAGTCGGAGGGGAGTCGGAGGTGCGTCAGAGACGAGGAGAGAAGAAAAACGAAGAGGGTCGAGAACGTTTCTTCGTCGTTCTCGATCGATTCGATCGACTCCGCAGCCGTCGGGGCAAGAGCATCACCGCCCCCCCTCCCCCCCGAGTTCCCTCTCCTCTGTACTCTCTACGTGCGCCTCCTCTCTTCTACCGACTCGTCATTGACAATACCGACTACCAATCTCCTCCACCCTCTCACCTTGCGCAGCAGCACGGCGCAGAACGCGCGCGAGTCCACAGAGGCGCTCGACGTCAGCACCGAGAGCAAGCCGGCGCACAGGCCGTCGGGCGACGACGCCTTGGCCCCGGCGAACTGGGCCTCTCCCGCGGCGCGAGCGGCGTTATCCGGGCTCATGAGCACGGAGACGAGCTGCTCGAAGGCGGCGTGCTCGGCCGGGACGCCGGAGAACTGGGAAGGCGCGGCCATCGTTGCGGTTTTGGGAAGGGGGGAGCGCTTGATTGATGGGAAGCGAAGAGCGAGAGCAGCGGCGACGGATCGAGCAAGCAACGGACGCGGCTGCTGCTTGCAGCGTTCGCCCCGAACCGATAACTCCGCTGTCCGTGCTTATCAGAAAAAAGCAGGCGGTTGCCCCTCTGAAGTTCGAGAGCCGGAAAAAGAAAGAAAGAGAGAAGAGAAGGGGAAAACTTTCGCTTCCTATTCTCCAGTGCGGAACAATGAAGCGTACCTCTTCGTTTACTCTTTTTCGTTTTCACTCGCGAACCTCTAGCCCTCTCTCTCCTTTTTTCTCTCTTTCTCTCTCTTCCCTTCTCTCGCCGCCCCAAAGCTGACCCCCTCCCCACCCACCCACCCTTTCACTCTTTCTGCGGATGCGGTCCCCGGGGCCCGCGCCGACCACTTCGACGCCTGCCGCCTCCGCCTCCGCCTCCGCTCCCGCCCGCGGGGGGAGTGAGGCCGCCCCCCTTCGCGCTCGCTCTCAGCTGCTGCTGCCGCTGCTGCGCCGCCGCCTGCGCTGCCGCCGCGGACGCGGGCGGGGGCGCGGGCGGGGGCGCGGCGCTCGACGCCGACGCGTTCGTGCCGACCGAGGAGGTGGAAGAAGTCCTGGAGACTCGCCGCTGCTGAGGCTGCGCGGGGGCTGCTTCTTGCTGCTGCTGCTGCTTCGCCGCCGGCGCCGCCGCCGCCGCCGCCGCCGGCGGAGGAGGAGCCTCGGGGGGCGGGGTCTCGACGGCCGCGGGGGGGAGCGGAGGGGAGGCGGTCCTCCTTGGCTGCCCCTGCGCTTGCCTGCCCTCTCCCTCGGCCTTAGTTCGCTGAGAGGGAGCGAGAGCAGGAGGCGGAAGACTGGGAGGAGACTCCTTCCTCGGCTGCTGCTGCTGCTGCTGCTGCTGCTGCTGCTTCGGAGGCGACGACGGGCGGCGAGGCGAAGGCGTCGAAGGAGCCTTTGCCGCCGCCGCCCTGAGCCTTTCCACCTCCGAGGCGAGCACCGCATTAGCCTGCTCACTGGCGAGGATCATGTTGCGGAGCTGCGCGATCTCGTCGTCGAGGGCCTGATGAGAGAGAAAGAGAGAGAAAGAGAGAGGGGAGACGAGGGAGTGAGAAAAAAGAAAAAAACGACAGCGACGAAACTTTCGAAAATCCAAAAAACAAATCTCTCTCTGCTCACCTCGAGCGTGCCGCGCTGCGAGTCCAGCGCCTGACGGAGCCGCTGCATCTCCTCCATGCACCCCATCGCCCCTCCGATCGAAGCGTAGTCCCCTTTGAGGCGCAGAACGCCGTTCTCGGCCTTTGGACATGATTTCGAGTTTTTTGTGAGGGGCTGAGTTTCTTTTCTTTCGACGGCGACGGGCGAAGAAGGGAAGGCAACAAGAAGGGGAAAAAAGGAAACGGCCGTTTCTACTTACCGAGGTGAGCCACTCGATGACGCCGTGGATGCGCCCAGCTACCTCCTTGAACGCGACTTCGGCGTCTTCGGCGATCCCGCCGCCGCTCGGAGGGGGGTCTTGCTGCCGCGCGGCGGCGGAGGAAGGAGGAGGAGGAGGAGGGGGATGAGCTTGCAGCTGCTGAGGAGGAGGAGGCGCAACAAACGAAGGCGGCGGCTGTTTCCTTTGCTGCTCTCCCCACGCTCCCTGCTGCTGCTGCAGATGCTGCTGCTGAACCCTCCCCTGGAAGGGTCTCTGCTGCCTCGGCTGCTGCTGCCTCGCACCATAAGGAGGGGGAGGGGGCGGCCTCTGCTGCTGCTGCTGCTGAGCTTGCTGCTGCTGAGCGAGCAGAGCGGCGACGTCGGCGGCGAGCCCTTGCGGCTGCTGCCCCTGTCCCCCCTGTCCTTGCTGCGAGTTCGGAGGCGGCAGGAACGCCGCGCCGGGTAATCCCAGGGCATGCGGCTGCTGCTGCGAGGGGACGCCGAGGGCGCCCTGGTGGAGCCACTGGCTGTTCATTTTTCGTTTTTGTTTTCGGACGGGCGTTTTTTTCCTCTCTCGTTCGAGCGAAAGTGATTTGTGTGCGATGACGACGTGAGAAAAAACTCACTCTTCTTTTCCTCCTTCCTCAACTTTCTTCCTCTCTCTCTTCTTTCCTCCTTTGTGCGCGTACACGCGCAAACGAATGCGGCGGCGCTGCATCGCATCCCTCGCGGCGAGGCACCAGCGATGTCGTCCTCGAGCAGCAGCGACGGCGACAGAGTCTCTTCTTTGGCTAGGAGGCATCGGTCGAGAGATCAGCGCTGTCAATCAACGCTCCTTCCGAGCTCGATGCCTCGGCAGCGACGCCCGCGGGTTCGCCGCCAAGCCCCTCAAGGGCGCATCTGAGAGTGAGAAAGCGCCAGCGAGTTCGAGTCTGCCACGATCAGGAGCAGAGAGCGCAAAAGCGCAAGTGGCATCATCAGCGGCACCATCCAAAACCGCCGTCGCAGAGCTCGCCGCCGTCTTCACCTGCAACGTCTGCGACCTCCGCTCGGCCAAGGGGTTCTCCCGCTTGGCTTACGAGCGCGGCGTCGTCATCGTCACGTGTGAGGGGTGCGAGTCGATGCACGTGCTTGCCGACAGGCTCGGATGGTTTGGCTCCGCGGGCGACGCGGCCGACTTTTTAAAGGAGAGAGGAGGAAACGGAAACGGAGGAGGGGGCGGAGGAGGAGGGGGAGGTAGAGAGGTGAGGTCTAGGGCCGTTTCGCAAAAGAAGTCGCCCTCTGGCGATTCCGGCTCGGACTCGACCAGAGCTGGAGTGCTGGAGTTGATGCCGGGGGACCTCGAAGGGTGGAGCAGCCGAAGCAGGAAGAAAGGAGAAGAAGAGGAGAGAGAGAAGAAGAACTGATCATTTGTAGAGAGACGAACAACAGAAAAGGCACTAGCTTTGTAACATTAGAGAAGAAAAACGAAACCTCGAAACCCCGAAATGATTGAAACAAGAAGCAGAAAACGAAAACAGTCGGGAAGAAAGCTCTCGGGGGGAAACGAAAAGAGAGAAAAAGATTTCACTTTTCCTCCTTGCCCTCCCCCTTCCCCTCCCCCTCGCCGCCCTTCTTCTCCTCCGTCGCGGCGCGCACGGCGGCCTGCAGCGCCGGGTCGGACACGTCGACCCCGGGCAGCGACCCCAGCACCCCGGAGACGAAGTCCGCGCCGCCCAGGACGGCAGCAGCGCCGGAGGCGGAGGGCCCGACGTTGCCGGCGTCGGCCTCCTGCATCGAGAGCGCGAGGGCCATCTTCAGCTGCTCGTCCTCGTCGTCGTCGCCGCCGCCGCCCGGGGCCGCGGGAGCTGCTGCCGCAGCGGGGGCGGGGGCTCCCGCTCCCGCGCCGTCCGTCTGCTGCATCGACATCGCCAGGGCCTGCTGAAGCAGCGCGTCCTCGTCCATGGGCTCTGGGGCGTCGGCAGCAGCACCAGCAGCAGTTCCCGCCGGGGCGGGAGCAGCAGCAGCAGCGGTGGCGCCGGGGGTCGCCCCAGCAGCATCCTCTCCCTCCCCGCCTCCCCCCGCGGCCGCGGCCAGTGCAGCCTGCCTGGCCTGCTCCTCCTCCATCGAGACCCGCAGGGCCAGGGCGAGCTCAGGGTCGAGGGAGGGGTCGACTCCGAACTCGAAGCCGCCGCCTCCACCGCCTCCGCCGCCGCCGCCGCCTCCGCCACCGCCGCCGCCGCCCCCACCAAAGTCGTCGTCTCCCGTAGAGAAGATCGGCGTCCCGAACAGAGCGTCCGACAGGATGGACCCGGCAGGGACGGTGACGAGGTGCGAGTTCCCGCCAGAGTCGACGGCGGCGCGGAAGGCGTCCAGCTTCGCCGCGTTGGACCCGGGGGCGTGTGCTGGAGGGGCGGCGGCAGTGGTTCCGTCTTCTTCTCCTTCGCCCCCTGCCGCTGCTGCTCCGTCGCTGGGGCCGGCAGCAGCAGCAGCAGCAGAGGAAGATCCCCCTTCTCCTCCACCTCCTCCTTCCTCGCCGAAGAAAGCCACGACGTCGACCGCGACGTTGTTCTTCTTCAGCTTTTTGCCGATCTTCACCAGAGTCGCCTCGTCCTCGACGAGCGGGGAACCAACAAAGACCACAATGCGCTGCCTCTGGTTCTTGTTCTGCCGGTGCTTGAGCGCCAGCTGCGCGACCTGCACCGCGCGAGAAAGGCTCGCGTGGCCCGGCTCGAGGCGCACGCCCTGCATGGCGTTGAGCACGGCACCGAGGTCGGGCGTCGGCGTCACGAGCACGCGCGGCGTCGCGCCGCCCGAGGTGAGGACGCCGACGGCGTTCTCCGGGTTGGCTTGGGTCTTGGCCCCCGCGAGGAGGTTGACTGCGTCCGCCTGGGCCTGGCGGTGGCGGTGGTGGAGAAAGAAGAAGAGAGAGAGGGAGAGAGAGAGAGAGAGAGAGAGAAAGAGAGAGAAGAGGTTGAGTGAGGGAAGGAAAGAAAGAAAGAGAAAGAGGACGATGACGACGACGCGCGATCGACGGGAAAAAAAAAAAAAAAAAAAAAAAAAAAAGGCCAAGGAAAATGCCTCTTCCGTTTTCTCGCTCGTTGTCGTCCGTTCTAAAGCGTATCTTTTCCAGCTCGAGGGCCAGAGGGGATCGAGAGCCTCGACATCAGGCGCTGCAAGAAAGAGAAGCATGAGTCGCACACTGCTCTCAAAGAGAGAGAGCGACCGAGAAGAAGGGAGGGCAGCAGGCGAACGCCATGGAAAAAAACAATCGACTTGAAAAAAAAACATCAAAGAAAACGCCTCACCTGGAACCTCGTGGGCGCATAGTCCCCGTTGCGCGTCCACTCACTGTTGTCGACGACGACGATGGTTGCCTCCATGGCTCGTTGGTTAGGGTATTCCTGCGCGTGGAATGGGAGAGAGAGAAAGAAAGAGAAAAGATGAGCGCTGTGGAATCGATGCAATCGAAAAGCAAAGCGAGACACGAGACGAGGCGCGCCCTCTCTCGCTTCTTTCGCCTCCTGGACTTGAGAGGGCGCCGCTGCTCGGGCAAGGAGACGGGAGATCACGAAGGTCACTCACGGATTGCGCTCGGAGAGGAAAGAGGCAGGCAAGAGAGACAAAGCTGCTTTCCTCGCGAACGACAGAGAGAGAAAGAGAAAAGGAAATGAGAAATTGTAAGTCATTGACGTCGACCTCCTCCTCTTCTCCTCCCACTTTCTCTCAAATTTGCACACTCAAAAAAAAAACGCACGAAAGAAACGAAGCAACAAACCACCCTCCGCTACTGCGAAGGGATGTCCTCGAGCCTGAACACGGCCGGCCTCTCCCCAAACTCGGGCATGCCCCCGACCTTGCCGGGAGGGTAGAACGGGTTCGCGCCCAGGTTTTCCCCGGGGGCCTCGACGCGGCCCTTGCTCCTCGGCCGCAGCCGCGCGACGTACGCGTCGGGCAGCGCCGGCCCCCCTCCCCCGCCCTCGCCTCCCCCGCCTCCCCCCTTCCCGGGCCACACCAGCTCCCCCTCCTCGTCCCAGCCGAAGCCGTCGCAGAACGGGTCCGAGAAGGGGACGGCCCCGTGGTCGACCATCAAAGACCGGACCTCCGCGCCCGTGAGCTCGCCGCGCTCCCGCAGGGCGGTGACTAGGGCGGCGAAGGCGGCCCAGTTGCGCGCGATGCCGTAGGCGGCCTGTGGTCGGTTCGGGTTGTTCGGAGTTGAGAGTTTTGAGGGAGGAAAGGAAAAGAGAACCAAGGGGGGGAGAAAAAGTGGGTTTTTGTTTTTCCCTCTGGCGTCGAAGAAGGAAAAAAATAAAAAATAAAAAACGAATCCTCTTCTTCTCACCTTGGCCTCCGCGGCCCGCAGCAGCGCCTCGATCTCCGCCGACGCCGCCGACGCCGTCGCCGACCCAAACCTCCCCACACTCCTCGCCGCCCCTCGCCTCCGCCCGTAGGACTGCTCCGTGTCCATCGCGGACAGCGGTCCGACGGCCCTCGACAGCCCCGCGCGGAGCAGCAGCTCGCGGGCGACCGTCGTCGCCGAAAGCAGGTCGCCGCCCCCGGCCGTCGTGATCCCGCCGTCGCCCAGCGCCAGCCTCTCCGCCGCCCTGCCCGCCAGCCTCGAGACCATCAGGGACTCGCAGTACCCTCGGGTCATGATTCCCGTCTCGAGGTGTTCCTCCTTGGGGACGAAGTGCGCGAACCCCGTCGGCGCGCCGTCGGGACACGCGACGACTTTCGCGAGCTCCTCGTAGTCGGGGAGCATCGAGCCGACGAGTGCGCGCCCGGCCTCGTAGACGCAGATGGCGCGGGCCAGCGACGCGGGGACGCGGGTGCCCTCGTCGTCGCCTTCGCCGCCCCCGTTTCCTGCGTCGCCGCCGGCCTCGGCGCCGCTGTCGTTGTCCTTGTTGCCGCGCTTGTAGAAGGAGTCCTCCAACGCTTGGTAGATGTCCGCCTCGGCGATGGCCGTCGCGCCGCGGCGGACGGCGACGAGGGCGGCCATCTCGGTGACGTTGCAGAGCATGGCGCCTGTCGTTGTGTTTTGGTTTCTTTCAGAAGGAAAAAGTGAGTTTTTTTCTCCTTCCTCGAAAAATAAAAAACGGAAAAACAAGAGAGAAAAGAAAAGAGGCGGGAAAAAAAAAAACCTCGTCCCTCTCACCCGTGAAGCCCGCCGTCGACCTCGCGATCCGGCTCAGGTCCACCCCCTTCTCCACGCGCTTGTTCCTGCAGTGCACCGCCAGGATGGCCGCGCGCCCCTGCACGTCGGGAAGCGGCACGACCACCATGCGGTCGAAGCGGCCCGGCCTCGTGAGCGCCGAGTCGAGCGCGGCAGGCCGGTTGGTGGCGGCCATGACGATGACGCCCGTGTTGTCGTCGAAGCCGTCCATCTCGGTGAGGAGCTGGTTGATGGTCTGGACCGCATCTGTTATTGTGTTGTTGTCGTCGTCGTCGTTGTTGTTTTGTTGTTGTATTGTTTGGAGAGAGGGGAGAAGAAGTCGAGGCATGAGGTTTTGTTTTTGGGGGGGGGGAAGAAAAACAAAAGGACGAGAGGAAAAAAGGCAAAGGCTCGGATTAAGAAATTCAACCATTATTGTCTATCGCTGTCGTCAACCCCCCTTTGTAAAGGGGGTAAGTAGCGCGGATAGTCTGCTCGTCATAGCCAAAAAAAGGGGGGGGGCCGATAAAAAAACTCATACTTACCTTCGCCGCCTGCAGAGGTGCCGCGCGCCTGGCCGATGCCGTCAAACTCGTCGATGAACAGGATGCACGGGCTCGACGCCCGCGCGGCCTCGAAGATCGCGCGCACCCTGTTGGCGCCCATGCCCACCACGGTCTCGAGGAAGTCCGAGCCCGACGTCGAGAAGAAGGGCACTCCCGCCTCGCCCGCGACGGCGCGCGCGAGCAGCGTCTTGCCCGTCCCCGGGGCGCCGACGAGCAACACGCCGGCGGGCGACCTCGCCCCCAGCCTGAGGTACTTGCCGGGATTCTTCAGGAACTCCACCAGCTCCATGATCTCGTCCTTGACCGTGTCGATCCCGGCGACGTCGCTGAAGTCCGCCCCGGCCTCCCCGGCCTTGAGCTTCTTGACCCTGTTGGCGTCCTTCTGCTTCTTGCGCGCGGTGCGCGTGCCAAACCTCCAGAGCTGCTTGGTCGCGAACGACAGGAACGCAAAGGGCGCCGCGGCGCGGACGAGGACCCACACGCCGTACTCGAAGAGCCCCGCGCGCCTGGCCTCGACCTTCACGCCGTTGAACACCAGGTGGTCGAGGAAGGCGGGGTCGTAGGGGAGGCCCACCTTCACGGCGCGCACGCCGCCGGGCGCCGACGCCTTGAGCTCGACGCGGACGTCGCCGCCCGACGGCGAGAACTCCACCGCCTTGACGTGCCCCTCGCGGACCAGGCTCCACAGCTGCGTGTAGCTGAGACTCCGGAAGTCCTCCGGCGGCCCCGCCGTGCCCGGAGCCTGACGCCGCTCGCCGGGGAGCCTCGGGTCCGAGGGCACGCCAAAGCCGCTCTCCGGCTCGCCCGGGTCGGCGTCGGCGAAGTCGGCCGGGTCGGGCACGATGCTGCCCTTCAGCTCCTGGGGCACCACCTGCCAGGGCATCAGCCCGACGTTCCTGGCCTCCTCCGGGAGGTCATCGATGTCGTCGCGCTGCTTCCCGGTGCCTTTCCTGTTCCTCCGTCCTCCCCGCGCCTCCGCCTCGCCGCCGCCCTTCTTCCGGCCTTCCTTTTTCTTCATGTTGCGGAGGCGGACGATGGGAGACTCCGGGGAGGTGCGCAGGGCCGCCTCGAGCTTCTCCTTCCCCTCCTCGACCGACTCGAACTCGTCCTCGGAGGCGGAGACGTCCTCGTCCTTCGGCTCGACGCCCGCGGCGCGCCAGGTCCTCGAGAAGCCGAGCGGGTCGGCGACCGACTCCGGGGGGGCGTTTGGCGGGGGACGGGGCGCCTCGCCGGCATCCCCCGTGCGGAGGTCGGCGGTGAGGGCGGCGAGGTCGACGTCCCGGAGGGAGGAGGAGGAGGTGGTGACCTCTGCGGGCGGCGTCCTGCGAGGGGGAGAGAGAGAGAGGGAGAAAGGAGGGGATGAAAAGAGATGAGGTCGGGTTTTTTTCGAAAGAAGGGGAGAAAAACGAAAACTAGGCGGCATGCGTTCCCGATTCTCTCTCGAATTCCCTTCTCTCGTACCTTTTCCGGGCAGCCGCGGCGGCCCTGGGCGCGGCCATCGACACGGCGATCCCCCCGAGGATGACGGCGACAGCGGCGAGGAGGCGGTGGAGGAAGGCTCCTTGTTTGGTGTTGTTGTTGGTCTTGCTGCTCGTCGCGGAACTCGTCGACGACGAGTTCGGCGACGATGACGACGTCGACGGCTGCTGCTGCTCTTCGCTTCCACGGTCGTCTCCTTCATTCGATGATCCAGAGAGAGCAGAGCATGCGCCTCGTGCTCTCTGAGGAAGAGAGGGGATTCCAGACGCTGCTGATGTCGACCTCCGGGTTGGAGGAAGAGCAGCGGCGAGAGGGGCGAGCCGCCGACGGCGGCGGACGACAAGAGCAGCAGGAGGACGGGATCGGCTCTTGCTACTGCTCGCGACCGCCATCCTTCCCGACGACGACGCTGCTGACGTTGAGGCGACGCCGCCGCGTCCCGCCTGCATTGTCTCTCTCAAATTAGCAGCGAGCGAGAGAACAGAACAGAACAAGCGCGGTAAAAAAACGAGCCGCTAATTCGCTCTGCTGAGAGAACCAACTGTGTTGCTTTTTCGGAGAAGAGGCGAGCGGCTGTGCAAAGCAAAAATCAGTTTTCTCGGCGAGTCGCCTCGATCGCTGCTGCTCCTTGCTTCGATCCGGCGACTCCGCCCTCTTTGGTTTCCTAACGGAGGCCTTCCACTTGCGCGAGGGCATGTCGTCGCCTCTGCGTGATCCCGACGACGACCCGTTCAAAGATGTGACGCCTCCCTGGCTCTTGCGGAGAGGGGAGAGCTTGAACAATGGTAATGATGGCGACGAGGAGACGACCTCGATCGCGACTACCCTTGCCACCCCGACCTCCCTCCTCGACCTCAACCGCGACTGCCTCACCACCATCCTCTCCGCGCTCCCTCCCGCCTCCATCGCCTCCGCGGCCCTTTCTTGCTCCCTGATCGCCGACGTCGCCAAGACGGACGCGCTCTGGCGGATGAAGGCCCTCGAGGATTTCGGAGCGAAGACGGACGTCGACGCTTGGACGCGGCGCGGGGTCGTCAAGGGGAGGAGGGAGCGCCGGCGGGCGAGGAGGAGGAGGCGGGAGCTTCGGAGAGGGGGCCAGGGAGGCGGCGGCCGCGGAGGAGGGGAGCTGCTCGACGAGGGGGAGGAAGCAGAGCGGGAAAGGGACGACGAGCGCGCCGCCGAGGCGGCGCCGGAGACGTACCTCTGCCTCTACCGGCTGCTGTCGCGGCTGGACAGGTTGGTCGGCCTCTGGAGGGACGACTCGCTGCCCTGCCATGCGCAGGCCCTCGCGGAGCGGAGGGCGAGATGGGGCCGCGGTGGAGGAGGCGGCGGCGCTGCCGGAAAGACCCCCAGGAACAACAGCGGCGGCGGCGGCGACCACGACGCCATCGCCTCGCGCCCGGGGGACTTGGTCGCGTTCTCCTTCTCCTCACGCTCCCTCGTCGGGCACCGCCTCTCCTTCAAGAAACCCAGGGGCGGCCAGCCGCGGAGGGTCGAGGTGGCGAGGCTCTCCCCGTGCTCCGCCGCCGCCGCCGCGGAGGTGGTCGAGGCCGGGCGGTGCGTCCTGCGGCGCAGGACGTCGTCGTCGACGGGCGGCGGCGGCGGCGGGACGCCCGAGGGGGGAAGGGGCAGCAGAGGAGGAGGAGGAGGGGGCCGTTCCCCTTCGGCCCTCTCGGGAACTCCTCTGCCCCCGCTCTCCGGGCTCAGGATTGGCGGCGGCTCGTCGTCATCGGCAGCGGCGGCGGCGGCGGGGAGAGCGAGGAGAACGTCGGCGGCGAACGCTTCCGGGAGCAGCCCTTCGCCTCTCTCGCTCCTCCCTTCGCTCGCCCTGGGCTCGTCGCCGTCCTCGACCTCGGCGGCAGCCTCGGCCGCGGCCGTCGCCGTCGGGGCCGCGGCGCTCGACGTCGCCTCCCTCGCCGCTGCCCCGGCTTCCTCCTCCCGCTCCTCGTCCTCCCCGATGCTGGGCTCCTCGCCCGTGCTGGCGGGCAGCTTCGAGTTCGAGATGCTCCGGTTCCTCGGTACCAGCATCAGGGGCGGCGCGGCGGGAGGCGGCGGGCGCGCCGCGGCGGCGCGGCGGGCCGCGAGGGAGCTCGCCGAGAGGGGCGGCGTCGCGACGCACCTGACGAGGATCAGCGTGCCCCGCCCTTCGAGGGCGCACCCGCTCGCCGGGCTGTGGCGAGGGGACGCGCCGGGGGTGGCTGCTGTCGTTGTCGAGGATGCTGCTGCTTTCTTGCCTCCGTCGCTCACGGCGACGACGCCTCGAGTTTCCTCGGCCTCTTCTTCCGCGGCCTCGGATTCTCCTCCCTCTTCCTCTTCTTCGGCTCCTTCTTCGAACGGAGACGAAGATGACGACGAGGACGACTTTAGCGCGAGCGATGACGACGAGGACGACAGCGAGAGCGATGGCGGCTTTTCCTCTTCGTTTTCTTCGTCGTCCTCTTCAGAAGACGAAGACAACGGCGGCGGCGGCTTTTTCCACCACCACCACCGCCGCCTCCCAAGGCCCGAGCTGCTGCAGCAGCAGCAGCACCAGCGCCCCCACGTCATCTCCCTCGCGTACGACTTTGCGGGCCCGCACGCACGCGTCGTGGCCACGCGCGTCGCGACCGTCGGAGGAGGGAGAACGCGAGGAGGAGGCGGGGGGAGGGAGCGGCGAGAGCAGCAGCAGCAGCAGCAGCAGCGAGGCAGCGGCGGCGGCGGCGGCGGCGGCGGCGGCGGCGGCGGCGAGCTCCTCTGGACCGCCTCCGCGGCGCCGCTCGGCAAGCCCTGGCCCGCGAAGGAGGCAGCGCTCGTCGCGATGCGGGCGAGCCTCGCGGGGGGCGACGACCACCTGGGGCGGCGCGGGGGCCACGTCGGCGAGAGGGAGGTCGTCGAGGTGAGCCGCGGGCGCGGGAGGGAGGGGGGCGGCGGCAACGGCGGCGGCGACGGCGGCGCTGCCGGCGGCGGCGGCGAGGCGTGGTGCGAGGGGCGGCTCTGGCGGTATGCCGACGGCGGCCTCGCGTTCGTGTGGCTCCCCCGGCAGCCCGCGGGAGGGGAGCGGCTGGTTGACTATGAGAGGGTCTTCGAGGTGACGAGGGAGAGGAGGAAGGGGAGGAAGGAGAAGAAGAGGAGGGGGTCGAAGGAGAAGAAGAGGAGGGGGTCGAAGGAGAAGAAGAGGAGGAAAGAGAGGAGGGCGGCGAGAAGGGAAGAGGAGGAGCGGCGGCGGCAAGGGCAGGGCTCTTGACCCCGCTTTCTCTTTTTTTCTTTTCTCCCTCTCTCTCTCGCTTTCCTTCTCTCTCGCTCGCTTTCCTTCTCTCTCTCTCGCTGTCTCTCTCTCTC
>Ga0315287_10002997_pt1 | contig 16195 bp, 13 predicted proteins | sample YL17G11_0_MG_FD_205037 | JGI IMG/M metagenome (GOLD analysis project Ga0315287, IMG submission 205037) | Sediment microbial communities from Yellowstone Lake, YNP, Wyoming, USA - YL17G11_0 | ecosystem: Environmental > Aquatic > Freshwater > Lake > Sediment | place: USA: Wyoming | collected... | reverse complement strand
GCCTGGAAGTTTGTTTGTTCGGTAGGAGCCTTGTTTTACTTTTGGAATAATTCCTTCGGTTAATGTTTTGTGAATACGTTTCAAAGCAAGTTCTTCAAGAGTATTGTTTTTTGAAAACTCATCCATAAGAAGTGCCGCCCGTGTTATGTTTAATGATTCCTGGTTTATTGGATTATTTATGTTTTCAATTGCCGATTTTATTTTTTGCTGGTCAATGTTTATTCCAAGAAGTTGAAGTGAGCCGTGAACTATTTTTACAAGCGCTTCTTTTTTGAGCTGCGATTCCCAAGAGAGAAGTATTGGTGTGTTTTCTATGATCGCCCTTCCATACTCTATTGATGCAATGTTTTTAAGTGTCTTTGAGGTTATTGAATACTCGGGTAGAAACATGATTAATTCTCGCATATTTCCCGCAGGAAAGTAAAGATATTGTGTGAGTCTGCTATAATGCTTGTAATTTGCTAAAAAACTAGAGGAGAAGAGGAGAAAAAATATGTTACCGATATTGGTATTGCAAGGTGTGTATGATAATAAGCCGGAGAAACTTCGTGTTTATCTAGTTCTTATAAACAAATGGTACTTAGATAAGAGAACAAAGGTTTCGTTGGTTCAGAACGGCCGAGAATTGGAAGTTTACAACGGTTATAAAGGTAAAAGTATTTTTTGGTGGAATGGCCTATCTAAAGCAGCAGATGATACTGATTTATCTTGGTACGCATCTTTAGTATTTTCTCTAGAGGGCCTGGATGTTGTTAGTACCGCAGAGATTGTGGTTGAGATAGTAGGTTCTGAGTTTGAACCCATCAGGGTTCCTGTAAACCCATATTTTATTAAAGAGAAAAAGGAAGGAGTATAAAGATGAATTACCCCATTGTTTTGCACGGTTACAGTGCCGATGAAATTCTTGTTTGGGTCGTTACTGATAAAGTGGGCCAGCTTAGAAAAACCAAGGTTCATCTGATTTGTAGTGGTGCGGAAATTAATAAAGGGAAAGTGGAGATAAATAACGCTGAGATAGGAGAACCTTTTGATCCACCCACTATAGTTAATATAGGTGCTGTGTCATTTCCAATAAAAGAAGGCATGCGGGGGAGTTCTGACTGCTCTCTTGTTGTAAGTATCGGGGAAAAAAGACTACAACCTATACGTTTTTTGATCCCTAAATGAGTGACTTAAAATGTTAAATTTAGCCTTTGGTTTATTGTTGGATCAAAGGCTATTTTATTTCTACTTCTAAATCTCAACTGGCAATAATACAACCCTTAACGCTTTGTCTTTAATAAACTCCGGATTTGCTGTGCTGGTAATTGTAGTTTGTTGGCCTTCTATCGTATCAATTACTGCTTCCTGATGTCTTGCGTCCAGCTCGGAAAATATATCGTCCAAAAGTAAAACAGGCCTTTCTTTTTTAATCTTTTCAATGTATTCAATTTCCGAAAGTTTCAAAGCTAATACTGCACTTCTTTGCTCACCCCGTGATCCGAATTCAGAAACGTTGTGGCCGTCAAAAACTAGTTCGAAGTCGTCTCTGTGTGGTCCGATTAATGTTGTCATTGCTGCAAATTCCCGGCTCTTATATTCCTCAAGCCTTTCCTCATTTATTTCGTTTTTAATGTAGCTAATCTCAAGCTTAGTTTCGGCGGTGTTTAATCTTCTTCCGTTTTCGCTAATATGGGGTCTAATATTTTTAAACATCTTTTCTCTTTTTTCCTGAATTACTTTTCCGTTTATTAAAATTTTCTTATTGTAAAAATCTATTTGATCGAGACCGCCAAATCCTCCTGCAATATTTTCCAGCAATTTATTTCTTTGCTTTACTGCTTTTGAATAATCAGTTAGCGCGCGTTCGTACTCAACATCAGTTTGGGAAATCATATCGTCCATATATTTTCTTCTCTCAGACGGAGAGCCTGTTATAAGTTGAATATCCTCTGGGGAGAATAGAACTGAATTGAAAATTCCGGTGAAGTACTGCATACTTTTTGCAACCTTGTTTATCCTAGCTTTTTTGATTGATACGTTTTCAAATTTTTCGTTTCGAATTACCTGAAGTTCAAGTTCAAATTCCTGATCTGTTGATTGGATAGTAGCGTTGATAATACAAAAAGGTTTGTCATACTGTATGAGGTCCTTGTCGTATTTTGACCTACCAGATCTGCCAGTTGAAAGCATATGAATCGCCTCCAAAATATTAGATTTTCCCGAGCCGTTTGGTCCTGTTATAAGAGTTAGTTGTTTATCAAAATCCAACGTTAACTTTGAATGATTTCTAAAGTTTGTAAGTTTTAGATTATATATTTTCATTTTATTTATTTTTTGAAAATTATTCTCCTGAAGCCATTTTCCTATAAAAGTTTCTTTTGATTAGGATTAGTATTTTTAGAAATTTCTAACGGTTGGCAAGTAGGGCAGAAGTAAGTTCCTCTTCCATTAATTTTTATAAACTTGATAGCACTTCCGCAATTTGTGCATTTATTTTTTAAATAAACCTTGAAGTGATTTTGCTGGCTTCCGCTTTTCCCAAAAATATCTACATACATTTTGTCGGGTAAAGTTGAGCCACGGTTTTTTATTCCTTCGGTTAAGACTTCACGGATAGATTTCAACAGTTTTTCTGCTATTTCTAATGTCATGTTTTGAGTAGGAAGCAATGGATTAATTCCAGCCAAAAACAAAGCATCGGTTACGTAGATGTTGCCAATTCCCGACACTGTTGTCTGATCCATTAGCACATTTTTAATGTTAGTCCGTTTGGATTTTAATGCTTTTAAAAAGTTTTTAGGTGTTACGCTTTTGTCCAGAGTGTCTAACCCATATTTTTCAGTCAATTTCTGTAAACCGGTTTTGTTTGTCACGAATACTTTACCGAATTGTCTCATGTCCGCGAACTTCAAGTGGCTAATTTGCTTGCCTTTTTGGATTTCTACCACAACTTTTACCCAATCATCACTTTTATGGCTTAGTTCCCGCAGCAAAATTCTTCCGGTCATCGCCAAATGGAACACTAAATAACTGTTGTTTGATATTTTTATGACTATATTTTTGGCAATTCTATCTACGTCTTGGATTTTTTCACCAACGATTTTCTTTAAGTCAGATTGTATGTTAGACGGAAGCTTGTAGTACTTGGATATTTGGATACCTTTTATCTCGTAGCCTACTATGTTTTTCCTAAGATCTTGTGAAATTGTATGGACTTCCGGAAGTTCAGGCATTATTATGATATTCTTCCCATTTTTCCCTTACAAAGTTCTCAAACTCTGCTCTAAATCTATCCGCTGAAAACTTTTGAGCGTGTGCTCTTATTTTTTCGTGATCAAACGTCTTAGCTTTAATTAGTTTGTCAAACTCTATTAATTTTTCTGATAAACAATCTACGGTTGGTTCGTCAAAGAATATTCCATCCTCATTTTCAATTATCGTTTCCAAATGACCTCCTGACCTATGAACTAGTACTGGTTTTCCATGAGCCATTGATTCAATTGGGACTATTCCAAAATCTTCTTCAACAATTGGGTTAATAAGTCCTGCGCAGTTTTCCAAGATCTCATGTTTCTCTTCGTCCGAGACCCTGCCTTTAAAAGTAATATTATCTTTTGCAATTTCCTTAAGGTAGTTCTCTTCTAATCCCGTACCTACAATCACAAGAGGAAAGCGGACTTTATTGAAAGTTTCAATGAGAATATCAAAATTTTTGTACTTTGATAATCTTCCTACTGCTACAAAATATGGTGCGACTGCTTTTTTTAATCCGTCTTCAACTTTAAAATTAAGATCAACCGGCGGGTAAATTACTTTTGCATCTCTTCCATAAAACTTCTTAATTCTTTTCTTTGTATTTTCAGAATTGGCTAAAATGTAATCAGGTCTTTGAGCAGCTACGTAATCCCAAATCCTTAACGCATTTGCAATATAACTGTAAATTGGTTTGAAAAATGGTTTTTCCCACTTAGTATTTTCTTGAGAATATTTATATAAAAAACGAGGGGGTGTATGAATGTATGTTATATGTATTTGTTCCGGTTTCGTAATTATTCCTTTGTTCCATGTATTTCCGTCCGATATAACTATGTCATAGCTTCTAAAGTCAAAACTTTCAAAGATTGTGGGCATGGTAAAGAGAAAGAATAGTTTTGAAGTAAGTTTATTCCAAAAGCCTTTTGGATAGATTATCTCCCGGCTTTTTATAAAATCCGGCAAGTATTTATCGCTGTACTTGGCCGTGTAAATAGGTGAATCTGGAAAGATTTTTGCTATTTCCTCAAATGTCTTTTCCGCTCCGCCATACTGCACTAAAAACTCATGTGCGAGAGCTACTTTTGGTTGTTTCATGGATGTATTATACCGTATTCATGGTCTGATTTTTAATTTAACCTTTATGCTCCCTGTGGTTTCGGTAAATCTATATGCAAACTCTTGACACTTCCTGAAAGTTATGAGTTCATTTACCTATGAAGAAGAGCAATTTAATACCATTGGTTTTGGTAGTAAGTACCTTCTTGATCCTTCCCATAGCTTTCTTTTTTCTCAACACTAAAAATGGTGGAAATGTTCAGGGTGCAAAAACTCAAGCAAATAAAAAAGGAATAATTTTAAAAATCTCTTCAGGTAATGGAACTTGGGATATGATGAAATACTTTTGTAAAACAAAAGATGAGTGTTTAACTTCATTGTTTTCCGGAAAAATAATTGATACGACTAGCGGGGGAATCGTCGAGGATAGTAATGTTACTGTTGATTATTCTTCAGACTGGACTAACTATGAATTTATAAAAGTATTTGTGAAACCCGGTTGGGGTTCCTCAACAAGAACTTTTAAAGTTACATCTGCTGGGGTGATTCCAAACGTAACAATTGAAAAAGTCACTTACGGAGGAATAAACTACAATGTTATCTTGGTTCCTTTAAACAGCGTCAACGGTGAACTTTTGGAAGCCGCTTCTTTTTCCGATTTATAAAACTTACTTCTTGTAGTTTCAATTTTTCCTTTAGTAGTCTAATATTTATACATGCAAGTCATTACCCGGGACTCTCATCTTTGGAATTATATGATACCTGAAGTAAGGGAGCTGGTTGAGGACGGTGAAACCGTTTTGACATTTGTTCATGAAAATAAACACAAAGCCGAGATTTCCGATTATTCTTTTATTGTCTTTCCATTTGCAAAAGCTTTTGAAGGATTTTTAAAAAAGTTTTTCCTGGACGGTGGTTTGATAACTGAAGACGAATATTACAGCGATGAAATTAGAGTAGGCCGACTTTTGAATCCTAACTACGCAGATAACTCAAGCATATACAATAGAATATGCGGACATGCCGGTGGAGGAGGGAAATATGTTGCCGAAAGATTATGGAAAGCATGGAAAAGAGGACGAAACTTAGTTTTTCATTACTTTCCTCACAACTTTAGAAAATTGTACTACGATGAAGCTCTTGATGTTATCAACGATATTATTAACGCAATGGCTGAGGCGGTTTCCGTGTGCAGATTGCCTGAAAAATGAGAACGAAAGGATTTCAAAGTTTTAGTAAGTTGTTTCAAATTTAGAACCTAAAACCCTTGCTTTAAAAGTCTGTTTTCCTGAAGTGTTAACTTGAAGTATGTAATTTTTTGTGTCCTCTACGTTTTCATAAACATCTTGGGATTTGAAAAGTAGGTCAGTAATCCCGTCTTTTTGGATGAAAAAAGGTTGGGTGTATGCTTCCCAAATCTCCCCGTTGTTAATTGAATAAAAAGTTCCGTCAATTAAACTGTTTTCCCCGTCGTACGGGTTCAGTTCTACGAGTGGAAATTCGGTAAACCAGCTACCATTTTGACTTCCGGAGACAGAAATATCGGTTTCAGGAGAGTTAGCGTCTAGCTTTTCTCCGAAAGCTGCAAACCAACTGAAGTGCTCTGTTTGAGCAGTTAGCTTATGAGTTTCGGAATCATAAAAACTAGGAAGAATCTCCCAAAGTTTTGTGGCTTCATTCCAGAAATATAACCTAATGGACGATAAAATTAGGTTACCTAGCGTATTTGGATCTAAAGAAATCTCTATATCTACCAAGTTGTCAAAAGTTTTTATCTCGCCTCCAAGTTGATCGAAAGCTTCAGCAACAAAAGATGTGTTTTCAATATACTTGAGAGAGTTTTGAGAGTAGGTAAGAATAGGTTGGATATAACCAGTAATTTTTGAAGTAAAAAATTTTGCAACATTTTTAAAACTTAGACTTTTATTAGCTAAACTTACTGTCGGCTCGCTTTCACTGGAAATAAATTCTGCAATTCTATCGTTTACACTTTTCCATAGATAAACACTTTCAGAACCGTGGTGGTTCCCAAGTAAGTCAGTCCACGAAAAACTTTTCCAAGGATCTTCATTTTTAAAATCCTGCCAGCCAAACGGATCAACTCTTCCGCTAGGAAAATCATCCAGAAAGTTTCCGTTTGCATTAAGATCTTTTGTAACTTCGAAATGCAGATGAGGCCCCGTTGTTCTTCCGGTCATACCAACTTGTCCTATTTTATCTCCGATATTCACCCACTTTAGACCATTTTTTGTTATCAAACCGTTGTCTTGCAGGTGCATATAGATGGATTGATAGCCGTTAAGATGATCAATTTTAATGGTATTTCCACAGGCTGAACAATAATAGTAACTAGTGTAGCCGGCAGCTGGTGCTACTATTTCGGTTCCAAATTTTAATCCAAAATCTATCCCGCTGTGTGAACTGTAATAAATGTACGGTTCAAAATTCTTGTAGCCTAAAAAATTTAAAGTGCTGCTGTTTTCTTCCTGCGGCTCAGAAAAGTAATTATAACCAAGCATGGGATAGCTGTGATCAAAATAGGAAGTAATTTTATCAATAAGTTCATTTTCGTTTTGTGTCTGCCACGGGATGTTAAACAGAGGAAGACGTATAAAATCCTTTTTTGGAATTTGGAGTTTAAAAATTCCTTCAGAAAGAACAACCGCAAATAAATATTCCGGTTCTGAAAAAACCGGTGCCAGCTCCAAAGTTCTGTCAAAGGAGGTGCTATTTAAGTTTGTATCAGTCCAAGTATTTCCAAGATCCGAAGTTGAGTAAACCGTGTAAACCTGTTTTTGAGGATTAAGCCGACCGACATAGTATCGCTTATTATAATAGGTGATATTTCCAACGGCGTAATTTCCAAAACTATCGAGTTTATGCCACGTATTTCCGCCATCTGTAGATAAAAATATACCCACTGTGCCTGCCGACCCCGCTAAAATTATGTCTCCGTTGATATAAAAATAGGCAATTCCTTTATTAGTTAGGGCCGTTACTTCTGTCCAGGAAGTGCCGTTGTTAGTGGTTTTGTACACCTTATCTCTGGTGGCGGCGAAAGTTATTTTTTCCGAACTTTTTACATTCTTAACCCCAACCCCGTCGCCGGTTACGCCTACCTTTTGGGTCCATGTTTGACCTTCGTCTTGAGAAACCCAGAGTCCGTAGTTTTCTTCTCCTAAATAGATTGCTTTTGAATCTCTATCAACTTCAGTTGAAACAAAAGGCGGTCCGATATGACTCCAAGTGGCCCCTTTATTATTTGAAACAAAAAGCCCAACAGTGTTACCCTCTTCTAAATAAGTTGACGCGTAGATTTTGCCGTCATAGTATTTTATATCCCTGACCCCTCTATGCTGAAGGCCTAGCACTTCCCAAGTTTTTCCAAGATCTCTGGACAAATAAACTGCATTTGTTGGCGGAGGTATTAACCACTGTCTTGTGTCTAACTCACCGGCTAGAATTCCCCAAGGTGATTGTTCAACTGATGTAACGAATCGAGAGTTTAAACTGGTTGGTATCCAGTCGCTGTCAGCGTAAACGTAGCTAAAGCTTATACACCGTACAAAAATTAAAAATGATAAAAATGAAAAAAGAACTGTGAATATTTTCCTCACAGCTTTTTTATTAGTACCAAAGCCGGTTGGATTCAATGGAGTAGGTTCTAGTTTGAATAGGATGTAGTACAATACCCCTGTGAATAATCTAGTGAGTAAGATAAAAAACAATAACCCCGACCTTAAAGCCGCTGAAATCGAGGGGCTTTTATACCTATTGAAAACAAAAGCTTCTCTCACTAATCAGGAATTTGTAACTTTAACTGGAATTCCCAAGGAGACCCTAAAACAGTTTAAAAAATGTATCCCGGATTTGCTAGAAAGGTCTGGTGATGACTCTGTGTCTTTAAGCGAAAAAGGAAAGAATGATCTTGGTAGTCTTCAGCTTAAATCTTTTAAATGGTCCTTATACCCAGGTGAGATTGGTCATAAAGAGTCATTTAAAAAAGTATACGAAATAAGGAATAAGTATGACATAAGTCCAAGGAGAGAATTTGATCAATTTTTAGCAACTCCTGAAACTTCCTATATGAAATCAGAGATACTTTGTGAAAAAGGAATGGTTGATGGAAAGTCCATTGCATTTATAGGAGACGATGATTTGAATTCTTTGACATTAGGAATTCTGGATCCAAGTTACAAAAATATAACCGTCTTTGATATTGATGCTCAGGTTTTGGATTCTGTAAAAAAAGCAGCTGAAAAAATTGGTTTGAAAAATATTGAAACAGTTAGTTATGATGCGCGAAATAAGCTTGATAAAAAATATTTAGGAAAGTTCGATGTTGTAGTTTTTGATCCACCTTACACAAAGAGTGGGGTAACATTATTTTTAGAAAGGGCAGTTGAACTTTTGGGAAACGTAACAGGTTTCGAGGGGAAGTATATTTTTATGTACTATGGAAACAGTTTCAAGTCTCCGGAGAAGGTTTTGAAAATTCAGGAAGTAATAAATAGGTTCAACCTGAACATAGAAGATAAAATTGAAAAGTTTTCCAGGTATACAGGTGCTGATTCTATTGGGAGTGCAAGTTCTTTGTATATTTTGAAAGCCAGTAAGTTTACTCACTTGATAAATTTCGACTCAAAAAGGATATACACCTACGAGGAACAGAAGGAAGAAAAGTTTCCTTTCGTGGATCATGTTGCTTTTAAGGTTTTTGATGTGAAAAATGAGATATTAAAGTCGAAAAACAAAGTTTTGAGTGCTCTTGGGAAGGTTTGTACTGCGCACAAACTTAAGGTAATGGATAAAAAAATTACCAGTTTTAAGGGTGGTGGTATGACAGTTACGTTTGTCTTGGCAAATTCAAACCTTGTGGCACACACATGGCCGGAATTTGGGTCAGTTCATATTGATCTAATTACGTGCTCACCTATATATAGAAAAGATGACTTACCGGCTACTATTTCTGAAGTCTTCGAAACCCAGAAAATAGAGACTTTCTATATAGAATAGGGCAAGGTTGTTGACATTGGCTCTGGTTATTGCTATTTGTTTAACACTGAAGTAATATTCAGCTCTTGTACTTTGAAAATTTCCTTTGAAGTTTTGTTTATTCAAGATTTATAAGGCAAAAAGAACGGGTGCTTTTGGCGGACGTTCACTAACGCATTTCTGAATGTCTACCATTTAGCATATCTAGCTTTTATCTTAAGAATTTGATCCTGGTTCAGGGTGAATGCTAGCGGCGTGCTTAAAGTATGCAAGTCAAATCCGCCTTCGGGTGGATGGCGAACGGCTGAGTAACACGTAGGAATCTACCCCCAAGTAAGGCATAACCCATCGAAAGGTGGGATAACTCCTTATGTGATGGTAACATCAAAGATTTATCGCTTGGGGATGAGCCTGCGGCCTATCAGGTAGTTGGTAGAGTAAAAGACCACCAAGCCTATGACGGGTAGCTGGTATAAGAGTATGACCAGCCAGAGGGGCACTGAGATACGGGCCTCACCCCTACGGGGGGCAGCAATGGGGAATTTTGCGCAATGGGCGAAAGCCTGACGCAGCGACGCCGCGTGAAGGATGAAGGCCTTCGGGTTGTAAACTTCGTTGTAAGCACCGGCTAACTACGTGCCAGCAGCAGCGGTCATACGTAGGGTGCAAGCATTACCCGGTCTTATTGGGCGTAAAGAGTTCTGTAGGCGGTTGAATAAGTTGGAAGTCAAAGACCCCGGCTCAACTGGGGGAAGGCTTTCAATACTGTTTGACTTAGAGGTAACTAGGGGGTAGCGGAACGCATGGTGTAGCAGTGAAATGCGTTGATATCATGCGGAACACCAAGGGGGAAGCCAGCTACCTGGGGTTTACCTGACGCTGAGAGACGAAAGCGTGGGGAGCAAAACGGATTAGATACCCGTGTAGTCCACGCTGTAAACGATGCCTGCTGGATGCTTGACTTTTGTTGAGTGTCGAAGCTAACGCGTTAAGCAGGCCGCCTGGGAAGTACGGTCGCAAGATTAAAACTCAAAGGAATTGGCGGGGACCCGCACAAGCGGTGGAGCATGCTCTTTAATTGGCTGATAACCCAAGAACCTTACCAGGGCTTGACATGCATGAAGTAGTGAACCGAAAGGCAAACGACCGGTATCCAGTCCGGAGCTTGCACAGGTGTTGCATGGCTGTCGTCAGCTCGTACCGTGAGGCGTACCCTTAAGTGGGTCAACGAGCGCAACCCCTACTGTCAGTTGTATCACTCTGACGGAACTGCCTCGGCAACGAGGAGGAAGGTGGGGATGACGTCAAGTCAGTATTGCTCTTACGTCCTGGGCTAGAAGCATGCTACAATGGCCGGCACAGCGAGAAGCGAAACCGCGAGGTGGAGCAAATCTCAAAAACCGGCCCCAGTTCGGATTGGAATCTGCAATTCGATTCCATGAAGTCGGAATCGCTAGTAATCGGCGGTCAGATATACGCCGGTGAATACGTTCTCGGGTCTTGCACACACTGCCCGTCACGCCAGCAAAGCTGGAGCTACCCGAAGTCTCATTTTGTATGGGCTCACGGTAGAATCAGTGATGAGGGTGAAGTCGTAACAAGGTAGCCGTAGGGGAATCTGCGGCTGGATCACCTCCTTTCTAGGGAGAAATTCGTTTCTCACCTTGTGATTTAAGTTAAAGTGCTTGCATTTTAATGGTAATCAAGAGGGAGGCTGTAACTTTGATTAACAGAATCTTTACCATCTTTGATGGAAAGCCTGTTGAAAAATAAGTTACACTTTCTGCTTAATAACCCTAAGAATAGTAGAAAGTTAAAATAGATGCACATTCTCACAAGCATCTTGGGTAGGTTAGAAGATAAGCCTAAATCTTCAAATGAAGCTAATCGTTCTTTTTGCCTTTTAGATCTTGAAAAAAAGTCCGCAGTAAAATGCGGACTTTTGCGTTCCTGTGTTAAAATGAAACCTCAGAAAAAGTCGACCTTTAATTTCTGCGGTACACCGCCGATCTGTAGTACGCTACAGATATAACTATGAAAAAAAATGAAAAAAAGATTCTCACTGAAATAGTTCTTGGGATAATTAAAACCAAAGCTGGGAAGGTTATCATTATAAATCGCTTATGGCCTGAGAAAAGTGCCGATGGGTCAACAAAACTTACTTATGCTTTTCCAGGTGGAAACATTGATGAAGGTGAAACTCCCGAAGAAGCTTTGATCAGAGAAGTTAGATGTGAAACCGGTATAAAGATTAAAGTATTAAAAAAAATATCCGAAAGAACTCATCCTCAATTTCCGGTGAAAATAAATTATTATGAATGCGAATTTATTCCTGGAAGTATGAAACCAATAATGGATGTACATGAAGTTGCATCAGTAAAGTGGGTAAGTCCCTCCGAGTTAAAAAACTATTTTACAACAGACTTAGATCCAAAAGTCGCCAAGTTTTTGGGAATTTAAAAAGGTAAGAAAAGTTATTGAGAATCTTCGGGGGTTACTGCGGAAGCATTTATTATTGTCTCTAGAAGAGAGGTTATGTCTGCATATCTTTGAAAGCCCTCATCCGTGATTGATACGTTAGCATTGTTCGCCTCACTTATAGCTTGTGCCTTTTTAAGCGTTCTGTCCGTCAGACTTTGTTTAGTTTGAGTAGTTAGGGTGTTTAAACCTTCTAAATTTTTCTCTTCAAGTTTCTTTGGAAAGTTTGTGATAAATGGACTTAACTCGTCTCTTATGGATTTTTGAACTGTATCGTTCTTACCATCTAACACTATTGGGTTGGGGTAGTCTTTTTCGATATCCTGCTTTATTTCTTGAAAACTATTACTTAACTCTTTCTCAATTGACTCTGGTGCTCCAGACCCTTCAAAGATATTAGTCATTAGAGTTCCTCCAAAATATATACCTTGTTAGAGTAGGAAAACTTCATCTCCTTCTCTTACTTTTTCACTTGTCTTAACTCCTACTTCCTGATCTTTTTTTCCCTCTTCAAGGTTCTCGTGCATAAACTGCATCTCTTTTATATCCTGCTCAAAATCCGTTGTTGCACCTTTGAATTTTACTTTATCTCCAACCTTTAGAGTGTCTGAAAGTTTTATAATTCCAACACTTATTTTATCGAAGAAATGAGTTATTGTTCCTATTTTCTTTTCTGCCATTTTTAAGTAAAAACACCTCCTTAAGAAGGCATAACTGTTACTGAAGTTATTATATCAGGAAAGTTTGGTGATGGTGGGTGATCCAGGAATCGAACCTGGGACCTCTTCCTTATCAGAGAAGCGCTCTAACCATCTGAGCTAATCACCCGTAAATATGAGCAAATTCTATCATGCGATGAAATTTGAGTCTATTAAGACATGATCCTGTAAAACCCGTTAAGATTCTTAATAAAATTATTAGAGCTTGACTTGTTTTTGTGTTTTGTAGTAGTATCTTCCATACGGAATGGAAATGCTATCTTACCCCTCGAGGAAGCTCTAGATTTCAACAAAAAAAGGTTAATAGAAGTTATTAAACACGAGCAGTGGTGTGTAGTTTTTCTTTTTAACCTGTTGTTGGAAGAGATTGTGAATTGGGCTGAGCATTTCGGGCCGTTAGCTCAGTTGGCTAGAGCGCTTAAAGATTTGCCGGAGGCAAAGCTTGCTGCGAACTTGAACTTTCTAGCTAAGTAGCTAAATTGAAATAATGAAGCGATCTAGGGCCGTTAGCTCAGTTGGCTAGAGCGCTACATTTGCAATGTAGAGGTCAGCGGTTCGATTCCGCTACGGTCCACCAAAAATATTTTGCTGATGCTCTGTCTGGTAAGAAGTACTTACCAGTCAAAGTTTCAGCGAAAGCTGTTAAGGTTCTTTGAAATCTGAACAGAAAGTCTTTCATCCATCGTTTTTTTAACGATGGAGACAATTTAGTTCAATTTCTCGGATAGAAATGAAGTTATTAATGCATGTGGTGGATGCCTTGGGTATTCGTGCCGATTAAGGAAGTGCAAGACTGCTTTAAGCTTCGAGGAGCTGTCAAGAAGCGTTATTACTCGGAGATTTCCGAATGGGGCAACCTGATCTATCGCAAGATAAGATCACTCATTACCAAAACCTTTGCTTTTGCAGAGATATAGGTAATGTAGAGGAGACTCGGCGAACTGAAACAACTTAGTAGCCGAAGGAAAAGAGACAATTTGTTATTCCCTTAGTAGCGGCGAGCGAAATGGGAATAGCCCAAACCTGAATTGTTTAAAGATAAAGGCAGTTTGATTTATCAGGCTGTCTGAATCCTTAAACAAAATAAATCAGGGGTATGGAAAATCCAGTTCTGTCTTTAAGACAGAGAAGAGTTACAAAATATTTTTGTAGGAAAAGACGCCTGGAAAGGCGCGTCATAGAGAGTAAGAACCTCGTATCCGAAACAAAAATAACTCTTTGGGTTTATCCTGAGTAGCACGGGACACGTGAAACCCTGTGTGAATACACGACGTCCACGTCGTAAGGCTAAATACACGAATACACCGATAGCGTATAGTACCGTGAGGGAAAGGTGAAAAGAACCCCTGTTAGGGGAGTGAAATAGATCCTGAAACCGCATGCAAACAAGCTTGTAAAGCCCGACTTGTTCGGGTGATACAGTGCTTATTGAAGAATGATCCAGCGAGTTAATCCTGCAGGCAAGCTTAATCTGTTAAAGCAGAGGAGGCGTAGGGAAACCGAGCCTTAATAGGGCGATTAGTTTGCAGTATTAGACCCGAAGCCAAGTGAGCTAACCATGACCAGGGTGAAGTCCGTCGAGAGACGGATGGAGGCCCGAACCGGTGTGCGAGGAAAAGCGCTCGGATGAGTTGTGGTTAGTGGTGAAACGCCTATCAAACTTGGCGATAGCTGGTTCTCCCCGAAACATGTTTTGGCATGACCTTTGTGTTTTATTTTGCGAGGTAGAGATACTGGAAGGGGATGGGGGGCGCAAGCCTACCCACTCCTACCAAACTCCGAATGCGCAGATGATTGACACAGGGAGTCAGTACCATGGGGAAATCTCGTGGTACTAAAGGGTGACAACCCAGACCATCGATTAAGGTCCCTAATTTTTGCTAAGTGGGCAAGGAAGTGAAATCGTTAAGACAGCTAGGAGGTTGGCTCAGAAGCAGCAATCCTTTAAAGAAAGCGTAACAGCTCACTAGTTAAACGATTTTGCGCCGACGATTTAACGGGGCTAAAGCAAAAAACCGAAGTCGTGGATTCCCGTCTTTGACGGGGATGGTAGGGGAGCTTTGATGCAGCTGTGAAGCTATTACTGTGAGGTGTAGTGGAGCGGCATCAAGTGAGTATGCTGGAATGAGTAACGAGATTTGCGTGAAAACCGCAAACGCCGAATTTCTGAGGTTTCCTCCGACATGCCAGTCAGCGGAGGGTTAGTCGATCCTAAGGAAAGGCCGAAGGGCGTATCTGATGGATAGCAGGTTAATATTCCTGCACTATTGTAGATTCGTTCTGACCGCAAGGTCCGGTCGCGAAAGCGACATACCGATGGGGTAACGAAGTTTGACGGATCGGGCCCGATAAGGATTTGGGTCCCAAAAGCAAGTTAGTTCGTGTAGGCAAATCCGCACGAGCGTTTTTACATGAGCTTAGGGAAAGTTCATCGCAAGATGGATAATTCGATTTGTTCAGGTTTCCAAGAAAACCCTCTAGGGAGATTTTACAGTATTCGTACCGCAAACCGACACAGGTAGAAAGGTAGAATATACCAAGGCGAACGAGAGAATGGTGGTTGAGGAACTAGGCAAATTACATCCGTAACTTTGGGAAAAGGATGCCCACGCCTTTGGCGTGGGGGCACAAAAATGGCTCGGGCGGCTGTTTAACAAAAACACAGGTCTCTGCTAAACCAGTAATGGGAGGTATAGGGGCCGACGCGTGCCCAGTGTCCGTAAGTTAAGACCGGGGGTGACCGCCGCAAGGTGGAGGCTTCTGGTTCAAGCTCGGATGAACGGCAGCAGTAACTATAACTGTTCTATGGTAGCGTAATCCCTTGCCGGGTAAGTTCCGGCCCGCACGAAACGCGTAACGATCTGAGCACTCTCTTAACCACTAACTCGGTGAAATTGAACTACCGGTGAAGATGCCGGTTACTCATTGTTGGACAGAAAGACCCCGTGGAGCTTTACTGTAGCTTGGTATTGGCAATCGGTTTTAGTTGTGTAGTGTAGGAGGGAGTCTTGCGCCTCAATTGGTGCAAGACGTCGATGAAACACCTCTCTTTTAATGTCGAGAGTCTTACCGTTTCGCATAACCTGCGAAAGGGACAATGCCTGGCGGGCAGTTTATCTGGGGCGGATTCCTGCTAAAAGGTAACGCAGGAGCTCAAAGGTTCCCTTAATGCCGATGGAAATGGCATTGTAAGCGTAAAGGTATATGGGAGCTTGACTGCAAGACTTACAAGTCGAGCAGACACGAAAGTGGGACTTAGTGATCTTCCGAGTGCCTAGTGGTAGGCCCGGAACTTATCGGATAAAAGCTACCCCGGGGATAACAGGCTTATCTTACCCGAGCGTCCATAGCGGCGGTAAGGTTTGGCACCTTAGACATAAATTAGGGGTGCTACGAAAGTGATTTCGTACCAAAAATTCGGCTAATAACGGTGAACTCCTAACCGATTTCATTTAGATTTTTAAATGAAGCGAAGGAGAATACCGTGGGAAGTCTTGTATTTTGTATTTATTTATAAATTACAATGACCCCGTATCGACTGATCCTGAGAGTGTTACTTACACTCAATAATGGTGAGATAGAACTTTTTTCTATCAAACGCCGACTCCTACTCTTGGCTTTAAAAAGCTAGGACAAGAGGAAGAAGATATAGTCAATGCAACTAGAAATAGTTGGTAGAATGCGATGTCGTCTCGTCATATCCTGGAGCT
>Ga0315287_10002996_pt1 | contig 16195 bp, 18 predicted proteins | sample YL17G11_0_MG_FD_205037 | JGI IMG/M metagenome (GOLD analysis project Ga0315287, IMG submission 205037) | Sediment microbial communities from Yellowstone Lake, YNP, Wyoming, USA - YL17G11_0 | ecosystem: Environmental > Aquatic > Freshwater > Lake > Sediment | place: USA: Wyoming | collected... | reverse complement strand
GGATGCGGTGGATATGCCGGTGATTGCCGCGGGGGGAATTGCGGACGGACGCGGAATGGCGGCTGCGCTCGCGCTCGGCGCCGAGGGTGTGCAGGTCGGCACCCGTTTTGCCGCAACGGTGGAATCATCCGCGCACGAAACCTACAAACGACGTGTGGTCGAAGCCGGTGACGGCGGCACCCTGCTCACCCTCCGCGCGTTGATGCCCGTGCGGTTGCTCAAGACGCCGTTTGCGCTGAAGGCGGCTCAGGCAGAGCGCCGCGGGGCAGGGCGGGAAGAGCTCGAAACCCTGCTCGGCCGCAAACGGGAGGAGCAGGGAATCGCCGAAGGCAATCTCGAAGAAGGCATGTTCGAGGCCGGTCAGAGCGCAGGGTTGGTGCACGAAATCCTCCCCGCCGCAGAAGTCGTCCGGTCGATGATGGTTCAGTATTATCAGACTGTTCAGCGATTGTCCCGGGAGGGTCGATGAAAACATTTCACGACATGTTGTATGAAAAGGTCCTGGTGTTCGACGGCGCCACCGGGACCCACCTCCAGGGGCAGAACCTGAGTGCCGACGATTTCGGCGGAGAACATCTCAACGGCTGCAACGAGTACCTGGTCATCACGAAACCCACGGCGGTTGAGAATATCCATCGCGACTATCTCGATGCTGGTTGTGATGTCATCGAGACGAATAGCTTCGGTTCGGCGTCGATTGTGCTGGCCGAGTACGGTCTCGCCGACCGTTCCCATGAACTCTCCTTTGCGTCGGCGCAGATCGCCAGGCGCATGGCGCAGCAGTATTCAACGGCGGCCCACCCCCGTTTTGTCGCCGGCTCCATGGGTCCGACAACAAAACTGCCGTCACTCGGGCATATTTCCTTCGCAGACATGGCCCTTTCCTACAAGACGCAGGCACGCGGCCTCGTGGAAGGCGGGGCTGATCTGCTCTGCCTGGAAACGTGTCAGGATATTCTCCAATCCAAGGCGGCGCTTTTCGGCGTGTTCGAGTATTTTGCCGAAGCCCGGCGCCGGGTTCCCGTAATCGTGTCGGTGACCGTGGAAACAATGGGGACGATGCTGCTGGGCACGGAAATTGGCGCCGCGCTGGTTTCCCTGGAGCCGTACGACGTGGATGTGATCGGCATGAATTGCGCCACCGGGCCGATGGAAATGTCCGAGCATGTACGCGTCCTTTCCGCCACGAGCCCGAAACCCATTTTTGTCATGCCCAACGCCGGGATGCCTGAAAATGTCGGCGGTCACGCGCACTACACACTCACGCCGGAAGAGTTCACGCGGTTTCTCACCCACTTCGTCGAAGATCTCGGCGTCAGTGTCGTGGGCGGGTGCTGCGGGACGACACAGGAGCACATCCGCCAGCTTGTCCGGGCGGTGGGAGGCCTCTCGCCCCGGGCGCGAACGCCGGACTTTATTCCGAGTGCCTCGAGTCTCTACCAGTTTGCTCCGATGCATCTGGACCCGCCCCCCGTGCTCGTGGGAGAACGCACCAACGCCAACGGCAGCAAGTTGTTCCGTGATCTGCTGGCGAAAGAGGATTGGGAGGCGATTGTGGCGATGGGGAAAGAGGCGGTGAAGGAAGGTGCCCACATGGTGGACGTGTGCGCCGCGTATGTCGGGCGTGACGAACGCCGCGACATGGCGGAGATTATTTCACGGTTTAATACACAGGTGACCCTTCCCATCGTGATTGACTCCACCGAAGCGCCGGTGATCGAGGATGCCCTGCAACGTATCGGCGGCAAGGCGATCATCAATTCCATCAACCTGGAAGACGGAGAACATCGCGTCGACGTCATCCTCCCGCTCTGCAAGAAATACGGCGCCGCGGTGATCGCCCTCACCATCGACGAAGAGGGGATGGCAAAAACCGCCGACAGGAAACTCGCCATCGCACACCGGATCTATGACCTCGCGGTGAAGAAATACGGCCTCCGCCCTCATGATCTGATCTTTGACATGCTCACCTTCACGCTCGGATCGGGCGACGAAGAATTCCGCCGTGCCGGCATTGAAACCCTGGAGGCCATCCGCCGCGTCAAACACGAACTGCCGGAGGTGAAAACGTTGCTCGGGGTGAGCAACATCTCCTTCGGGCTTTCACCGGGCATCCGGCATCCACTCAACAGCGTGTTTCTCCATTATGCGATCGAAGCCGGACTCGATATGGCCATCGTCCACGCGGGCAAGATCATGCCGCTCTACAAGATCGATGAACGGGGACGCGAGCTGTGCCGGGAGCTGATCTTCGACGAGAGACGGTTCGAGGAGGTGCCGGCATGAGCCAGGCGAAGAATATCAGGAAGGTCGTCTACGATCCGCTCACGGAGCTGATGGCCCACTATGCAGGCAAGGGGAGTGAGAAAAAGGAACGGACCGCCGTGGCCGGGCCGGTCGAAGAACGGCTGAAGAACCGGATTATCGACGGCGACAAAGTCGGGTTGCAGGCCGACCTTGACGAGGGGCTGAAGTCGTACGGCGCGCTGGAAATCATCAACACCATCCTCCTGGGCGGCATGAAGGTGGTCGGGGAGCTCTTCGGCAGCGGACAGATGCAGTTGCCGTTTGTGCTTCAGTCCGCCGAGGTGATGAAATCTGCGGTGGCATACCTCGAGCAGTTTATGGATAAGGCGGATGCCACATCAAAAGGCACGATGGTTCTGGCCACGGTCAAGGGCGATGTGCACGATATCGGCAAGAACCTCGTCGATATCATCCTCACGAATAACGGATACACGGTGGTGAACCTGGGCATCAAATGTCCGGTGGAAACCATGCTGCATGCCGCGGAGGAACACCGGGCGAGCGCCATCGGGATGAGCGGTTTGCTGGTGAAATCGACCCTCATCATGAAAGAGAATCTGGAAGTGATGAACGAGCGGCAGCTGAGCATTCCCGTGATTCTGGGGGGCGCGGCTCTGACCCGCCGGTATGTGGAGCAGGATCTCCGGTCAATCTACGCGGGCAAGGTCCTCTATGCCAACGACGCGTTCGACGGGCTCCGGTACATGGAGCAGATCGCCGCCGGAACGGTGGACTACCCCGCAGCCACGCGTGCCGCTGAAGACGAAGAGGTTCTGACCGGCACGGAAGCGAAGATCGCCATGGCCGAACGCGAAGACGCGCGATATACAACCCCCCGGGGCCCGGCGGGCGGCGCGCTGCGCTCTGCGGTCCGCGCCGATGCACCCATTCCCGCTCCCCCCTTCTGGGGTGCGCGCGTGATCGACAATATCCCTCTCGCTGATGTCTTCGCGTATATCAACGAGGTTGCGCTGATCAGGGGACAGTGGCAGGTACGGAAAGGGAAACTGACCGAGGACCAATACCGTGCGCTTTTGAACGAGAAGATCCTCCCCGAGCTGGCCCGGCTCAAAGAACAGGTGACGGCGGATCGGCTCCTGCAGCCAAAGGTCGTCTACGGATACTTCCCCTGCCGTTCATCGGGGAACGATCTGATCATCTACACAGAGGATATGAAGTCAGAGCGCATGCGGTTCGCTTTTCCGCGCCAGCGCGGGGACAGGCATCTCTGTCTTTCCGACTACTTCGCCTCCGTGGAATCGGGCAGAATGGATGTCGTGGCTTTTCATCTGGTCACCATGGGCCGCGTGGCGTCGGAGTATTCGGCCCGGTTGTTCGCGGCTGACAACTACAAGGAGTATCTCTACTTCCATGGGTTGAGCGTGGAAAGTGCGGAGGCGCTGGCGGAACTCTGGCATAAGAGGATTCGTACGGAATTGGGAATAGACGGAAAGGATGCGCCTGATATCCGGCGCCTTTTCTCTCAGGGCTACCAGGGATCGCGGTACAGCTTTGGCTATCCCGCCTGCCCCAATCTGGAGGATCAGACCAAGCTGTTTGGGCTTCTGGACGGAGAGCGGATCGGCGTGGTTCTCACCGAGGAATATTCGCTCGAACCCGAACAGAGTACCAATGCCATCATTATCCACCACCCCGAGGCACGGTACTTCACTATCAAGTGATCTTCAGCCGTCCCGCCGGAAATCAGACAAAACGGCGAAATCGAAACGGATTCGAAGATTCCGCCTCATCATATTGCAATTGGACGAGGTTTGCCTTAAATTCCCGTATTCCCCATCGACATTGTGTTCCACACGAAATCATAACGGAGGAAATTCCACATGGCAACGATGATAACTGAAGAGTGCATCAACTGCGGCGCGTGCGAACCGGAGTGCCCCAATACCGCCATCTATGCCGGCGGCGTGCAGTACGAGCTGAACGGGCAGATGATTGATGCGCTCTCGAACGATTTCTACTACATCGTCCCCGAGAAGTGCACGGAATGCGTCGGACATTTCGACCAGGAACAGTGCGCGGCCGTGTGCCCGGTTGACTGCTGCGTCCCCGACCCGAACCGTACCGAAAGCGAAGAGGTGCTCGCGGCCCGCGCAAAAGCAATTCATCCGTCAAAGGATTTCCCGGAGTTGAGCGCGTCAACGTCGCGTTTCCGCAAGGGCTGACGTTCTCAGGCGGTTTCCCTGCAACACGCGAAGGTCGGACTTCTCCCCTGACGGCACCTGCCGGCTATGGGTGAGGCACCGGCCTTCATTTTTTACATGAGGGAGCAAGCGATGACCATCGGTCCGTACGAAGTGCTGCGCGTCGAAACCGGACGATTCGGTCTGGATGGCGGGGCAATGTTCGGCGTGGTTCCGCGAACCCTGTGGGAACGGACCAACCCGCCCGACGAACGGAACAGGATCACCATGGCCGCCCGCGCGCTCCTCTTACGCGGCAACGGCCGGACCATTCTGGTGGATACCGGAAACGGCACGAAGTATTCTGACAAAGCCCGGTTGATCTACAAATTCGACAACAGCACGTACACCCTGGCCGGATCCCTGCGTGAACACGGCGTGGCGCCGGAGAGTGTCACCGACGTCATACTCACGCACCTCCACTTTGATCATGCCGGAGGTGCCACCGTCATGGCCGGCGGAAAGGTGGAACCGACATTCCCGAATGCACGGTATTACGTGCAACGGGCCCACTGGGATGCCGCGCACCACGCCACAGAACGGGACAAGGCCAGCTTCCTTCCGGACGACTACCTCCCGCTGATGGAACACGGCCTTCTGGAATTTGTGGACGGCGAACGGGAAATTCTTCCGGGGATCAACGTGCTGCTGTTCTACGGCCATACGACCGCGCTCCAGTGCCCCCTGATTTCCGACGGCAGAACCACGCTGTTCTATTGTGCCGATCTGATGCCGATGGCGCCCCACGTACAACTCCCCTGGATTATGGGCTACGATCTGCGTCCGCTTGTCACGCTGGAAGAAAAGCGTTGTATCCTCCGCCGGGCCATGGAGGAACAGTGGGTATTGTTTTTCGAACATGACCCCGCGATCGCGGCTGCGCGGGTGATTCACAACGAAAAGGGATATGCCGCCGGCGAGCGGATTGACCTCTGACGCGGAGCACGTATGAGCGAACGGTGGATAGTGGTTGCGCGTGCGGAAGACGTCCGCGAAGGACGGGGCCTGCGCTGCCGGATGGGCGATGATGAGGTGGCACTCTGGCAGGTGGACGGCCGCTACTATGCTCTCAGTGCGGTGTGCGCACATCATCACGTTCCCACACTGCACGAAGGAATCCGCGAAGGTCTGACGATCGCCTGCCCGCTCCACGGGTGGACCTATTCGCTGGAAACAGGCCGCTCGGTCAGTGGTAGCGGACGCGTGCGCACCTACCCCGTGAAAGTTGAAAAAGGGGAAATCCTTCTCGCTGTGGAGGATGACGCCCGTGCGTGACGGTGAGAGAATCAAGCGCAAAGCAGCGGAATTGGGATTCTCCCTCACCGGGATAGCGCAGGCCGGTGAGCTTCATCCGGAAGGAGAGTTATTGCATGAGTGGCTGGACCGGGGTTATGCGGCCGGCATGAACTGGATGGAGAAACGCGCGGAAGAACGCGGGGATGTACGCACGCTGGTGCCGCAGGCCCGGTCCGTGATCGTGGTTGCGATGAACTATTACACTCTATCAGTCCATGGGACCGAAGGCCCCGCGACCAGGATTTCCCGTTATGCCTGGGGTGAAGACTACCATTCGGTGATGGGAGAACGGCTCTTTCAGCTCTGGGTGTGGATGCGGGAGGAATTTCCCGGCGTAGAGGGGAGATGGTATGTCGATACGGGGCCGGTAATGGAGAAGGCGTGGGCGCAACGCGCGGGGATCGGCTGGCCGGGGAAGCACACCAATGTCATCAGCCGGGAGTTTGGTTCGTGGGTGTTCCTCGGCGTGATCATCAGTTCATTAGCGCTCGAACCGGATGCACCGGCGGTGGACCGGTGCGGTACCTGCACACGCTGTATCGATGCCTGCCCGACGGCGGCGATTGTGGATCCATATGTTCTGGACGCAGGCCGGTGTATATCATACCTCACGATCGAGCACCGCGGTCCGATTGATCCCGATGTATCGGGAGGGCTGGATGGCTGGTTATTCGGTTGCGATGTCTGTCAGGACGTCTGTCCGTGGAACCGGAAACGGGCGACGGCATCTCCTCTGGCGGAGTTTTCGCCACGGGATGGATTTCTTCATCCGGATGTTCAAGCCTGGAGGGAGATGACAGGGGATGAGTTTGTCGCGCAGTTCGCCGGCAGTCCGGTGTTGCGGGCGAAACATGCCGGTTTCGCGCGCAATCTGGCTCTGCTCGGGATGCCGGGCAAAGCATGACCCTTCAGGCTTCATTTTTGCATCTTATTGAAAAGGTTTGCTACAGGAGCATGACATGAGCACCCATCACAGCATGATCATCATCGGATCCGGCCCGGCGGGATTGACGGCGGCACTGTACGCGGCGCGGGCCGCTCTGCATCCGGTTGTCTTTGAAGGAATTCAACCGGGGGGACAGCTGACGATTACCACGGAGGTGGAGAATTTTCCGGGATTCCCCCAGGGCATTATGGGGCCCGAACTCATGGAGCATTTCCGGGCGCAGGCACAACGCTTCGGCGCTCAGTCAATCTTCAAGAATGTCTCCCGCGTGGATTTCTCCCGAAAGCCGTTCCGGATCTGGAGCGATGATGAGGAATTTTCGGCTGATGTGGTGATCGTCTCGACCGGGGCGTCGGCCAAATTGCTCGGACTTCCGAGCGAGAAAGAGTACATGGGGTACGGTGTATCCGCATGTGCGACCTGTGACGGATTCTTTTTCAAAGGACTCGAGGTGGTTGTGGTGGGCGGTGGCGATACGGCACTGGAGGAGGCGACGTTCCTGACGAAGTTTGCGACCAAAGTCACGGTGATACACCGCCGTGACACATTGCGCGCATCCAAGGCGATGCAGGAGAGAGCCTTTGCGAATCCGAAAATCGCTTTTGTCTGGGATTCGGCGGTTGAGGAGATTCTGGGAGAGAACGAAAATGGAAAAAGGAGCGTGACCGGGGTCCGGCTCAAGAACATGAAGTCGGGGGGAACGACGGTGCTGAAGACCGACGGCGTGTTCATGGGGATCGGGCATCAACCGAACACCAATCTGTTCAAGGGTCAACTGGACATGGACGCGGTGGGATATCTTGTGACGAAGGCCAGGAGCACATACACGAATATTCCCGGGGTTTTTGCGGCGGGTGATGTTGCCGACAGTGTGTACCGTCAGGCGGTTACGGCCGCCGGTTCGGGGTGCCAGGCAGCGATTGATGCCGAGCGGTGGTTGGAGGGTCAGCACGGCTGAGGGAAGTTGTCCCATTCATATTTTCGCACGAGCACCAGGAGAGTTGTTTCTCCTGGTTTTTTTTGCCGTCTCAGGGGTATGTGTCGCCGGTGCCTCACGAGGACCTGAGACTCAGTGTCACATGTGTCACATGTGACACAGGAGCCACATGAGTCTCACGGGCCTCACGCAACAGAATGGCAGAATATGTGACATATTGGCGTCTATTAATGACTGAATGGCATTAGTAGTGTGACAATTGGTCTGTCTAATGATGACAGTATGGCTTACAATGCGATCGGTACTGTCGTCCAAAAATCTAAAATATTGATAAATAACAACTTAAAGAAATGGCACACTGATTGAGTAATTACTTGGCAGACAACAAACAACTTCAACCCATCAACAAGAAGGAACATTGCCATGCTAGTTAGACTTCAGCGTTTCCCGTCAGTTCAACCCGCGTGGGTGAACGGCATGAATTTCGATTGTGATGTGGATTCGTTCTTCGACACACTGCTGGGCGGCACCGTCGCACCCCGGACCCGGCGCGTACCGGCATTGGACATTCACGAAGGCCAGGATGAGAGCGTGCTTGCCATGGATCTGCCGGGTGTTGCCAGGGAAGACATCAAGATCTCCGTCGACAAGGGTGTGTTGACTATCAGCGGCGAACGGAAAGTCCCCGGTTTGCCGGAAGGTTCGGGTCCGCTCCGCAATGAAATCACCTATGGCACATTCGTCCGCACTCTGGAGCTTCCCCATCCGGTTAGTGTGGAAGCGATCTCCGCCGAACTGAACAACGGCATCCTCCGGGTTGTGCTCCCCAAGGCGGAGGAGGCAAAGCGGAAGGAGATTGAAGTAAAGGTGCGCTAAGAGACTCGCCGCGAAACTGGAGAAGCCGGCGGGAGCCAGGCCGCTCGGGGAAACCGAGACGGCCGCTTCCGCCGGTTCGGTTTGGTTGACTTTCGTGTTGGATTTTCATATAATTATACGATAAATCAACAACTTACAGCCTTCTCCGGACCTACAGTCATGACATCGTCCACCCGCTGGTTTCTTGTCATCTTCGCCATTCTCGCTGTTGCCGCGATTTTGATCACCGTGGTGTTTGTGCTGGTCCTCGGCGGTTCAGACGAACGTACAGAGGTTGTGACCAGCGGTTCGGGGGACAAGATCGCTGTCGTGGATATCAAGGGTGTGATCACGTCATCGGAAGAGGTGATACGCCAGTTGAAGAAGTACCGCGGGATGTCGTCGGTGAAGGCGGTCCTTCTGCGTATTGACTCTCCCGGCGGCGGTGTCGTTGCGAGCCAGGAAATGTACGAAGAAGTCCGCAAGACACGTGATGCCGGAACTCCGGTGGTCGTGTCGATGGGTTCGCTTGCCGCGAGTGGCGGGTACTATGTAGCATGCGGGGCATCACGAATCGTCGCAAACCGGGGGACTCTCACCGGGAGCATCGGTGTGATTGCAGAGTTCCTGCAGCTGCAGGACCTGCTCGGCAAGATCGGGGTGGATGTCAAAACGATCAAGTCTGGAAAGCTGAAGGATTCAGGCACCCAGACACGGAAAATGACCGAAGAGGAACAGAAATATTTTCAGGCGCTGATGGATGATGTGCACCGGCAGTTTATCGGCGTTGTTGAGCGCGAGCGGCATTTGAGTGGTGCGGCAACAAGGGCGCTGGCTGACGGCCGCGTCTACACGGGTGAGCAGGCGGTGCCGCTGGGGTTAGTGGATACCCTGGGCACCTATGAAGACGCGGTGAGCATTGCGGCGGCCATGGCCGGCATCAGCGGAGAGCCGGCGATTGTGAAAGAGCGGAAGCGCCGTTCATGGTTTGAATCGGTGGCGGGCGATGTCACGGAAGAAATGCGCGCCATCAAAGAAGAACTGCTTACGCAGCCGGTCCTGTCGTTCCGGTTCACAGGGTCGCGTTAGGCAATGAGGGACACGGCAGAACACCAATCACTTCAGGAGGATCGACGGTGACAAAGGCTGATATTGTGGACCACATTGCCACTGAGACCGGCTTGACGAAGGTGGAAACCGAAGCGGTTGTGGACGGGTTCATTTCAACGGTCATCACCGCTTTGAAGGAGGGGAAGAACATTGAGATCCGCGGCTTCGGGAGCTACAAGGTGAAGAAGCGGAAGGGGCGTGTTGCGCGTAATCCCCGCACCGGCGAACAGGTGATGGTGGACGAACACTGGGTGCCGCTCTTCAAGGTCTCCAAGGAAGTAAAGACGCTGGTGAACGAGAACATGAAGAAGTTGATGTTGTAAGGAGTAACGGGAGCAGCAGATGGCAGAGGTCAGGACGGTCTGTGGTGCATGCGCGAGTCCCGTGAAGCGTTCGGAGACGCGATGTGCCCAATGTGGAGAAGCCCTTGAGTGGGGGCGCGGTGGCCCGACAAGAAAAGGCGGAGGGAGCAACTCCCGTGGTACGAGTGTGCCGGCGTCAAAGAAACGGTTTGAGTTGTGGCAGGTGATTTCGTTTGTCGCGCTGGTGGCGCTGGTGGCGGTGCTGGTTACGCTGGAGTTGTCGCGCGAGCACGTGCCTGCCGCTCCCGGTCCGTCCGGAGCGATGCCGGTGATGCCTCCCCCGATGCAGCAAACGCCCCCGTCCGTCGACCTCGGGCCGCTTCAGGCCGCGGTGGTGGCGAATCCCGGAGACCCCGGGGCTTTGCTGAAGCTGGCCAACGGGATGCATGACAACGGCCTGTTTCAGCAGGCCGTGGACACGTACACGACGTATCTGAAGTCGCATCCTAACGATGCCAATGCACGCGTTGACATGGGAATTTGTTACTATCAGATGGGAATGGGTGATTCAACGAACTCCGGCCGACTGTTTGATATGGCCATAACGGCGATGGAGACGGCGATCCGGAATACTCCGACGCACCAGCCCGCGGCGTTCAATCTGGGGGTGGTCAACCTGACGCGCGGACGGCTGGAGGAATCGAATGCGTGGTTCCGCAAGGCCGTGGCATTGGACAAGAATTCGGATCTCGGAGTCCGGGCCCAGCAGATGTTGTCACAGCATTCATTTACACAATAAGCCTAAGAGAAAGGAGGCAGCATGCCTTGCGGCAAGAAGCGCAAGCGCCACAAGATGGCGACCCACAAGCGCAAGAAGCGGCTGAGAAAACAGCGGCATAAGAAGAAGATCCGTTGAGACGTTCTCAAGGGCACATCCCGCACCTCGTGCGGGATGTGTGTTCTTTCCGGTAAGCGAGGTGGTTGCTTTTCTTTGACGTTCTTCCTATTATTTATGTCCACTGTTATGTATCACTGTTCTGCAAGAGCCCGAGGTGTACTATGACAAAGAACGAAGGCATGGTAAAAGGACTGGTGATCGGTCTTCTGGCGGGCGGGGCTGTCGGTGCGATCCTGGCCTTGCTGTATGCCCCCAAAAGCGGGAAAGAACTCCGCGCCGACATTCGGGAGCGCGCAGACGAATTCCGGGACGACGCCGAGGAGTACGTGCACACAATGCGGTCGAAGGCCGGTGAAATCGTCAGCGAAGCCAAACAGCGTTCCGACACGCTCATCACGGATGCAAAGCGGAAGGCCGGCACGTTGCTGCAGGATGCCGAGAAAGTGCTTACGGATGCCCGGCAGAAATCGGGAACCGTTGCCGAAGAGGGCGCGCGCGTCAAGAACGCCGTCAAAGCAGGCATGGATGCCTTCAAAGAAGAGCGCCGCCGCTCGTAAGCCAACCTGATCAATAGGAGACGCCCGTGGAACTTGTGCTCGTTCTCGCTCAGATTGTTGCGCTCCTCTGTCTCTCCGCGCTGTGCATCTACATGATTGTCGTCCTCTTGCGCGTTCGCGACGCCCTGACGAACATGGAGAGGGACGTGAAGGAGATCACCAGTAGGGCCCTCCCCGTGCTGGACAACATGGAGTCTATCACCCTGCGTGTGAAGAGTATTACGGAGAACCTTGACGAGCAGGTGGGTGCCGTTCGTGATTCCATCGCTTCGGTAAAACTGGTGGCCGAGAACGTCGTCGATCTCGAACGCAGAGTGCAGGAGCGGATCGAGGGGCCGATCCTGGAGACGGTAGCCTTCGTCTCGGCGATCTTCAAAGGTTTCCGGACATTTTTTGACCGCGTGCGCGTGTGACGGAACGCGGCGGGCGTTGTTCTGCCCGCCCGCTCCCGGCGCTGCGGAACGCGCCTGAAGTTTCTCCGGCCTGCCTCATCATGGCCGGTCCCCAGCCGCCGTACCGTGGTTCCCTCGCGTAAGAACCGTTCTGTTCCAACCACCGCCGCTGCGACTCTTCGGGGTTGCCCTGCCGGCGCAACAGACTGGAGGTTTGAAAGTATCCATGAAGGAATTCACACCTGATTTGATCCGCAACATCTGCCTCATCGGGCACGGAGGCGCCGGTAAAACCATGATCGCCGAAGCCCTCCTCTTTTCTGCCGGCAACACCACCCGGCTGGGCAGAGTCGAGGAGGGGAACACGGTCTCCGATTACCGGGTAGACGAAATCGAACGGCAGATTTCCGTGAGCAGTTCGCTTCTCTTCTGCGAGTGGAAAGGGAAGAAAATCAACATCGTCGATACTCCCGGATACACCGACTTCACCGGAGAGGTGAAGGGCTCCCTGCGTGTCACCGATACCGCCGTCCTGCTGATCAAAGCCGTGGAAGGCGTCGAGGTGGGCACCGAAATTGTCTGGAAGTACGCTGCGGACAACAACAACGGCGTGTTTGTGCTGGTGAGCAAACTCGATCAGGAGAACGCGGATTTTGAACGGGTGGTGGAACAGGCCCGCGAAACGCTCAGCCATGATGTCATTCCCGTGCAGTTCCCGCTCAAGCAGGGATTAGGCTTCGAAACGATTGTGGACGTACTCCGGATGAAGCTGCTGAAGTTCGTGCCCGGCGGCAACGGGAAATATGTCGAAGAAGAAATCCCATCCGACGTCTATACCAGGGCGGAGGAGATGCGCCAGCAGGTGGTTGAAGTGATTGCAGAGACCGACGAAAACCTTCTCAACACCTATCTCGAGAAAGGGACGCTGACGAGCGAAGAGTTGAAGCAGGGACTGCGCGCCGGTATCCGGCAGAGGAAACTCTTCCCGTTGTTCTGCACAGCCGGCACCCAGAATATCGGTCTGACAAGTTTTCTGGATGCCGTCACCGAGTATGCCCCGTCCCCTGCGGAGATCGGTCCGCTCCAGGCCAAAATGCCGGGCGGGAGCGGCGAGACAACGGTGGCCCAGGATCCGCACGGCCATCCCTCCATGTTTGTGTTCAAGACCGTCTCCGAGTCGCACGTTGGCGAACTTTCTTTCTTCCGTGTCTGTTCCGGCACGGTTGCGCCCGGACTGGATATGGTGAACAACACCAACGGGAAGCCGGAGCGCCTCGCGCAGTTGTTCGTTATGGAGGGGAAAGACCGGAAGGAAATCGGTCATCTCCAGGCGGGAGACATCGGTGCGGTCGTAAAACTGAAGGACACGCACACCAATGACACGCTGAGCACCAAGGCCCATCCCGTATCCTATCCCACGGTGGTGTTCCCCGAATCCGTTTTCCATATGGCCGTGGTGCCCCGCTCCAAAGGAGACGAAGACAAGATCTCCACCGGACTCCATTCTCTCCATCAGGAGGATCCCACCTTCCGGTTCAGAGTTGATTCCGAATTGCACCAGACAATTGTGAGCGGGCAGGGCGAAGTACATCTTGACATCATGGTCAAACGCCTCAAGCAGCGGTACAGTGTGGAGGTGGATCTGGTGGAGCCGCGTGTACCGTACCGCGAGACCATCAAAGCGGTGGTCAAAGATTCCGAGTACAAGCATAAGAAGCAGACAGGCGGGCACGGACAGTACGGACATGTTCACCTGCGTTTGGAACCGTTGAAGCGGGGGCAGGGCTTTGAATTTCTGGATGAGATCGTCGGGGGTGTTGTGCCGGGCAAATTCATCCCTGCAGTGGAAAAAGGTGTTGTGGAATCCATGAAGGAAGGCGTGCTGGCCGGCTATCCGGTGGTGGACGTCCGTGTGGCGCTGCATTACGGTTCGTACCACGATGTGGATTCCTCGGAAATGGCGTTCAAGATTTCCGGGTTGATGGCATTCCGCAAGGGGTTTCTGGAAGCAAAACCGATCCTGCTGGAACCCATTTATGATGTTGAAGTCAGGGTGCCGGAAGATGCCATGGGCGACGTCATGGGCGACATCTCGTCGCGCCGCGGGAAGATCGGCGGCATGGATTCAGCCGGGCGGTACCAGATCATCCGCGCTCAGGTCCCGGCGGCGGAGTTGCACCGCTATGCCACCGTGCTGCGGTCCATGACCGGCGGCAGGGGTGTGTACACGGCCGCGTTGTCCCATTATGAAGAAGTTCCGCGGGAAACCGCCGAGAAGGTCATCGCCGCTTCCGAAAAGAACAGGAACAAGGAACAGGAGGCATAGGACAGAGCCATGGAGCGCATGTGGTCGCCCTGGCGTTCGAAGTACATCGCCTCGTTCAAGAAGCCGCCCCGGCGCACGAAGCGTACGGACAGCCTATTCACCAGTGCCCTGAAGGCCAAGGATGACGACGCCCAGTTGATCGTCTGGCGCGGTGAGCACTGTTTTGTTATCATGAACCGCTATCCGTACAATAGCGGGCATCTTCTGATCGTTCCCAACCGACAGACCTCCAGCCTCCAGGACCTTACCCTGGTGGAACTCGCCGAAATCATGCAAACGGTCCAGCGCTCAATCCGGGCGCTGGACGCCGTTATGGGTCCTCAGGGGTACAATTTCGGCGCCAACCTGGGTCGGGTGAGCGGTGCCGGAGTGGACGATCACGTCCACTTTCATATAGTTCCCCGATGGAACGGCGACACGAATTTTATGCCTGTCCTGGCGGATACGAAGATTATTTCGGAAGACATGGTGGATACCCTGAAAAAGCTTCGAAAACAGTTCAGGAACGGGGATCGGTGATTAAACGCCGCTCATCCGGGAGTGTCTAATCCCATGGAGACCTTGACCGACCTGGAACTGGTGGATGAGGTCCGGGGGGGCAACCGGCAGGCCTTCACCGAGCTCATGCGGCGGCATCAGAAGAAGATTTACTGGGCCGCACGCCGAATGCTGGGGACGCATGCTGATGCCGATGATATTGTGCAGGAAACGTTTCTCAAGGCATTCATGAACCTGGGGGAGTTTCGGGGCGATGCCGGCTTTTTCACCTGGATATACAGGATCGCCATCAATCTCTCCCTGAATGCGCTCCGGAAGCGGCATCTGATCGACTATCTGCAGGAGAGTGAGCTCGCACGGAAGGTTTTTCCTGCACGGGAGGATCCACAAAAAGACTTGGAAGCGAAAGAGCTGGAAGCGTTTGTGGTGAAAGCGGTTGCGACCCTGCCCGACAAACAACGGGCGGTCTTTGTCATGCGTTATTATGAGGAGTTGACCTACGAGGAAATCGCGTATGTTCTGAAGACCTCGGTGGGAGGATTGAAGGCGAATTACTTTCATGCGTTGCGGAAAGTGCAGGAATTCCTGAGGCATGCGACTGAGAGCTGATAGGTCGAAGGTTACGGACGAAGAGGAGAGAGCGCTTGAGGCGTCGGTCCGGGAGCTTTCCCAGGGGCAGGTGGAGACCCCACACCCTGCGGATGCCTACTGGCAAAACCTTATCATTCGCATCAACAAGAGGGTAGACGAGGCCACAAGCGGCAAGGCCATTTCGCTCAGCTGGGCTGCCCGTGTGGCCATCCCGGGTGTCGTGGCTGTCCTTTCGTTTCTTATCGGGTTACGTTACTACGCGCCGGACCGGCTGGTGACGCCCGCTTCGCTCCTTGAGGCGACATCGACCCTTCCCTCGGCTACCATCGATTCCCTGGTAGCCCTGTCGCTCTCAGGAGCGGAGAACGCTCCGGACGAGACGGTCGCCGGATGGGTTCTTTCCATACCTCATGAGATGGCCTCCGACTACCTCTGCGAGTATGAAGGGACAACGGTGTTGCTGGGTGACCTGTCGGACACTGAGGTCAAACACCTGCTCTCCGCGCTCGGTTCTGGCCCCAATTAATACTGGAGACGTCATTATGCATCGACTGTCTATAATGATCGGAATTGCCCTCGTGTTCAGCGCTGCTGTCGCGCTGGCTCAGGGGTGGCACGGGGCGGAAAAGCGCCCGTTTGAACGTATCGAGCGGTTCAAGGAAGTCCGTTTGATTGAAACCCTGGACTTGAAGGAAGAGCAGGCCGTACGGTTCTTTACCCGGATGAAGGATTTTGAGAAGCGACGCCACGAATTACAGAAGGCGAAGGGGGAAGCGCTGGACAAGATCGAACAGGCAATAAAAGACGGAGCTGACGACAAGACGCTTGAGAAGCTCTTCCCGGATGTTCCTGCCGCTGACATGCGCATTGGAGAGGAGCGGGCAAAATTCTTCAATAGCCTTTCCGATATTCTCACCCTTCAGCAGAGGGGGAAACTGTTGTTATTTGAAAGGAATTTTGAACGGGATCTGCGGGACGC
>Ga0315287_10002994_pt1 | contig 16206 bp, 8 predicted proteins | sample YL17G11_0_MG_FD_205037 | JGI IMG/M metagenome (GOLD analysis project Ga0315287, IMG submission 205037) | Sediment microbial communities from Yellowstone Lake, YNP, Wyoming, USA - YL17G11_0 | ecosystem: Environmental > Aquatic > Freshwater > Lake > Sediment | place: USA: Wyoming | collected... | reverse complement strand
AACCGGCACGATTCCATGGGGGCCGATCCATTCGTGCCAACGCTCGCGGGTGAGCCAGGGGCCTACCTGGAGTGTCGGCCTTTCAATAGGAGGCAGGTGCGGCTGGCCATTGATGACAAAGGCCATATCATGCTTCTGGCGCACAGTTGTCCCGGTCGTCACTTCCGTCCAGTTTAGCGTGTCAACCGACCACAAGGCGGGCTTCCCCCAGAGGGACCCCGCCGGCGGATCGTTTTTGGAAGTCTTCCATCCTATCCTCTGTGGGGCGGTTGGAGGCAGGCCCACTCTGACAACGAGCCAGTAGGTTGTGTCTTTCTTCTGGGTGAAGGGGTTGGCAATCTTCGCTATATTGACTTGGAGGAACATGTTGTGGTCGGGGTACCTCATCTCCCCGGCGATCGGGCAGACCCACCCTTGCACGCCTGTGCCGTAGAGCCGGGCGGCGACGTTACCTTCTCCGTTCCAAGTCCACAATCGCGCGCCCGGTCTGCCGCCGGTGTCACTCCAGATGGATATGTCGGGCTGCAGCATGTTAATGTCACCCATCATGTCCTCTCGCCAGGAAACCCAGAAGTGGATGTCATCAATGGGTGCGGTTTTTGTGCACATAAAGTCGTCTGCGACCCACTGATCGACTACGCAGACATCCCAACCCTGCGGGTCAGGCAACTGGGGGAAGTGCATCTTGTGCGGGTCGCCGGGATTCCAATCGCCCAGTGTTGCCGGGCCAACGCCGGCCAACAGGACAATTGCGCACGCAACAAATAACCAATTAAACTTTACAGCCTTCATAGTTCAGTCCTCCAAAAAAAAGATGGTTCCTTCCAAATGCAGAATATTCTATTTTGTTTTTGTTATGGGTCGTCCGGCGGCACAAGCCGCAGACTAATGTCGTTTGCTCGTAGGGAGAGTTTGTTGGACGGTACAAAGGTACGTCCGAAAATCGAACGCAAAAATGACACAACAACACCATCACAAACACTCCTCGTTATGGTGCCTTGTTCCACAGTTTCTTAATAATAGACTATCATACCACAACGGCGCCTAAACGAATAGTAAAATCTTGAAAAGAACCAGCAGAATCCGCAAAATTCACACCTATTATTGGACAGGGGGTCTAACTGCCGGTTGTCTTGTTGTCTGAATCGCTAACTTCTTTATTATCAAGCAGATACAACGTTGCAGACAAGGTTGCAGGATTACTTATCGTAGATCTTGCTCGGATCGTAGGTTTTCTCCGTGACAAAATCAAGTTTTTTTGCAGCATCTTTGTTTATGGCCCGATAAAAACACGATTGATAGCCGACGTGGCATTGGCCTGCATCAACGGTTACTTTCAGGATAAGGCAGTCCTGGTCGCAATCGACCAGGATCTGCTGCACCTTCTGGATGTGTCCGCTTTGTTCGCCCTTTTTCCATAATCTCCGCCTTGATCTGCTGAAATATGTGGCGTAGCCTGTTCGAATAGTCTGATCGAGCGCTTCCTGGTTCATACAGGCGACCATAAGAATCTGTCCTGTTGCTGCATCCTGGGCAATGGCTGTGATTAGGCCCTTTTCGTCGAATTTCGGGCTGAAATCCGGGCCTTCTTCAATAGACTTGCTTACGCTCACGTCTATGGCCTCCTAAATCGTTGTTCATAGCTGCTTGCCAGGGTAGGTTGTAACTGCTATTATCGGCAAAAACAAGGTCATATTTAAGAGAAAGTTGTGCCGGTGGCCGACACCAAGCCCAATAAGAGAAGGCAGATACTGGTGGTGCTTCGCACTGTCGTGGTCATTGTTGGCGTTATTGCCGGGGCGGTTTGGCTCTCCAGGGAGGGCAGATGGGCGAATCTGAAGGCAATCTTTGCCCGGATGAATATGTGGGTTTTTTGCGGGGCATTCGGGATTTTCTGCCTCAGCCAGATTATGGTAGGCCTTCGTTGGTGGCTTCTGCTGCGGACTCAGGGTATCTTCATAAGTTTTTGGATGGCGGTGAGATTATACCTTCTTGGGTGGTTCTACAACAACGTCATGCCAGGCTCGGTCGGCGGGGATTTGATTCGGCTTTGGTACGTGACGAAGCATACGGACAAGAAGTTCGAGGCGGGCCTGAGCGTGTTAGTGGATAGGGCGATAGGCCTGATTAGCACCCTGGCAATCGCGGTTTTCTTCTATTTTTTCTTCCTGCGGCCGGATGGCGGAAAGATCGAATTGGCCGGTCGAGATGATTCTGCGGGCCTCTTGGCGCGTTATTGGTGGCTGGTTGTTTTGCCGTCTGCGGCTGTTGTTGGATGTTTTCTGGTGCACGCGAGGGGGCGGGCGATGCTCGGAAAGCTATGGGGTGGCGTCCGAACACAAGGGGCCAAAGCGTTTACGAAGCTGGTCAGTGCCGGCAGGCTTTACAGCAGGGACCCTCTTGCGATCCTCACGACGTTCCTGCTCACAGTTGTTTTGCAGATTATGACCATCACGGGCTTCTGGTTTCTCGGGAGGAATCTCGGAATTGAAGCGAGCATCAAGTATTATTACGTTTTCTTCACGCTTGTGTGGGTGCTTGGGACCGTCCCGGTGAGCATAGGCGGTGCTGTGGTGATCGAGGGCATGCTCGTATGGCTCTTCGTCAATTTTGCGGATGTTGCAGAGGCGGATGCGATGGCGCTGGCCCTGTGTCAGCGGTTTATCTGGATACTCGCATCTCTGCCTGGAGCTGTGATACATTTGATTGGCGCACATTTGCCGAAGGACTTTTCTGTTGACTGCGACAACTCGGTGAAGTAGTGTATGTTGGTCGGCGGCGGGCGCGGGAAGCGCGCCTGCAATAGAGCAAGACAAGGTTGTCTGCAACGACAAAGGACTATGCGTTAGAAATATGGCCGTTACGGGACGTATCAAAGGCTACTTCCTCCGTGGTCTGGCTGTTTTGCTGCCGGCGGTTCTGACTATCTGGATATTCGTGGTGGCGTACACTTTCATCCAGGAGAATGTCAGTGTTCACATAAATCGCGGCCTCGTTTGGGTGATAGATTGCTTGCAGGGGGACGGGGGCATTCCCAAGGAGGATCTTACCGAGATTCTGGTGAAGCGAAAAGCAGGCTCGATAGTCGGTTTCATCATCGCGCTGATTGCGGTCTGCCTGGTCGGGGCGATATTGGCAAGCGTGTTCGGCAGGGCTCTGTGGCGGATGATTGAGGGATTTATCTTGAATGCGCCCGGGCTGCGAAGGGTTTATCCCTATGTTAAGCAGGTGACGGATTTCCTTGTGTCGCCGGAACAGCAAAGGAAATTGTCGTTCTCGAGGGTGGTTGCGGTTGAGTACCCTCGAAAAGGTATATGGTCGTTGGGGATGGTGACGGGCTCGGGTCTTAGGAAGGTGACAGAGAGTGTGAAAAAAGAGTTTCTGACGGTGCTGGTGCCCACGGCGCCGGCGCCGTTCACGGGTTTCATAATAATGGTCCCGAAAAGGAATGCAATAGATTTAAACATGACGATCGAGGAGGCGTTCAGATTCGTGATGAGCGGCGGTGTGATAACGCCGGACAAAGGCAAGGAGATGCCCGCATTGCCCGGTCCCGATTCGCAGAGTAAGGAGTAAGGACGTATTTTGTTGTAAGAAGACAGTTAAGGAGAATAGCTTTGCTTTTCATGATTAGCGGCAAACATGTAAATATAACCGACGCAATGAAGGCATACGCGCAGGAAAAGACGTCAAAGCTTCCGCGGTACTACGACAGTATCAATCAGGTTGAGGTGATAATCAACGGCGGCGAGGGCGGCAAGGTAAGCGTTGAGGTGATTGCGCGGGCCGAGCATAGCAAGGTTTTCGTCGGGACTGAAATTGGCGGGGATGTTCACGGGTGCATTGACGCAGCCGTTCATAAGCTCGAGCAGCAGTTGAGACGAGCGAAGGGCAAGGAAAGAGACAACAAGCATCCGGGCCCGGCAGAGACGACGTAGTGGGGCAGTCTTTTATGTGGCCCCTTTTTGTATTTGGTTCGGCTGGATAGGCCGAAGGTATTTTTTTAGAGCCGATACGATGAAATTTGCGGATTTTGTGTGTTTTGAAGCGTTAATTCCCAAGCTCAAGGCTGTTGACCGCGACGGGGCGATAGCCGAGCTTGTCTCATCGCTGGATGCTGCGGGCAGACTTGGGAAGGGCAACAGCAGCAAGATTACCAAGGTGGTGATCAGCAGGGAGAATGAAGCCAGCACGGGTATAGGCAGAGGTGTTGCGGTGCCGCACGTCAAGCACCAGGCGGTTGGCGACGTGGTGGCGGCGGTTGGCTGCTGCCCGGCCGGGATTGACTTCTCTGCGCTCGACAAACAGCCGGTCTATTCCGTGATACTCCTGATAAGTCCCGCGGCCCATCCGGACAAGCATCTGCAGGCGATGGAAAAGATCTTCAAGCACCTTCAGCAGGAGAGATTTCGCAAGTTTCTCCGCCAGTGCCAGCGGGCCGAGCAGATTGAAGATCTTCTGAGGGAGGCCGACGAGGACCCTTCTTTATGAGTAGGTGTTCTGCCGACCTTGGCGGGGCGGCCCGCCGCCCCGACTCGCGTCGGAAGACGCGGGGGCAGGCAAGCTTGAGAACCCGAAAAGGGGATGAATGTTTTGGACAAACTGGTTTGCGAAACGGAAGTTGAAATAAAGAACGCGGACGGGCTGCATATGCGTCCGGCGATGCAGTTTGTTGATATTGCAAACCGGTTCCATTGTGACGTCACGGTCAGCAACGGCGAGACGAATGTGGACGGCAAGAGTATTATGCAGATGAGCATGCTGGCGGCGACCGTCGGGACCAGGCTGAAGATCCGGGCCGAGGGAGCAGACGCCCAGGAGTTGATCGGAGCTTTGCGGGAGCTTGTTGAAGAGAAGATGTTCGGCGAGCCTCCGCCGGAGAAGTAAAGCGGGGAATTGGTTTCGTATCTCCCCCTCGGGGCAGGCGTATTTCGTATGTCGTATTTGGTATGTCGGATGTCGTCCCGGCGTGCCGGGATAGTGAACTGCGCGCGGGGGAATTGGGTTTGATTGGGTTTGTTTTGAATGGCGTTCGCTGTTCATTGTTCGTTGTTCTTTGGCATAAGGCTTTGTTCTTGCTGTACTTATGTTTATATTACCCATTTTGAAATTGGGTTTGTTTTGCAAAAAAGGCTTAAGGCCACAGAGGTCACAGAGAACACAGAGGAGTTGTACATTGGTGAGATGTACGATAGAAGACCGGTGTATTTGTGGCAAGCTGGGCAGGCTGAGAGACTGAAATCCGAAATCCTAATATCGAAATCCGAAACAATGTCAAAATCGAAATGAGCCAAATTCAAAACAACTCCTCGTCGGTAGTGGGGTTGGGTAGGCATGACACTATTTACTATTGACTATTTGCTATCTACTGTTGACTATAGACTATTTGTTAGATGTATATTATACATCACAGACTGTTGGGTGTCAAGTTAATTTTTTGACAGAAAGGATTAGCCACGAATTCACACGAACTGACACGAAGGGAACCACGGATTACGCGGATTTCGCAGATTATACGGATTTGGGCATAAGAGTATATAAGTGTATGGGTATATACTTATGGGGTGCCATATCAAACGAGGTCTTGGGGTAAGGAGTTATTTGGTTGCGGATAAGCTGGACTTTAAGCCCGGAGGGCGGAAGTGGGGCGGATGGGGTAGAATTGGGTGTTGGTTTTCTTAATCGCGGATCCATTCGACAAGCCCGCCGCGGCGGGCAAGCTCAGGACAGGTTTGGGGGGTTTTTCAACAGGGCCCCGCTGTCCAGAGCTTTACAGAGGCAGCCGAAAAATGTACCGGACACCTTTAATTATCCCCTTTAATTATCCGCAGAGGCAGGCGAAAAATGTACCGGACACCTTTAATTATCCGGACACCTTTAATTATCCGCCAAAATGATTTATGGTGGATGCATCAATCAGTCAGTATACCAGCCTGGCTGCCAGAGCCAGCTGTCAACCAGCTTAGCCAAGTCGGCGAAATCTACATATCCACTCTGGTCGAAATCACAACCCTGGCACCAATCCGGCTCTGAACAGCTACTTTGCCAGTATTGGGCCAAATTAGCCAAGTCTGCGAAATCAATTTTGCCGTTATCAGTGACATCAGCTATTTTGCCAACCTTAACCAAGCTGAAAGACGTGTTGTTATTTTCGTTTGATTCACGGATGGAATTCGGCTCATCTACAGTAACATATAGTTCGATTTCGATGTCATTAAAGTCTTCGGCGGCAATAGTCCAGAGGTGCCATACATCATAGAATGAATTGGGTTCGAGCTTATTGATGTTGAGATTAGCTATCTCCGGACCGGTTGCGGAGTCTCTATGAATGGTGACAGCTATATTTTCAGCGGGCAGACTGCCTGTATTCGCGATTCTTGCGGTTATCGCCCGGATTTTGGGGCCGATTCGTTCGGAAATTATATGTGCGACAGTGAGGTCAGCAGCCATCACCTGGATGGAGGCAACGTTGTTATTTCTGTGGGCATCTTGTATTTCAAGATTCGGGTCTATCACAACATATATCTGCTGAGGTTCATTGACTTCGGGGACAAGCCAGGAGACGGAAGCGGCAGTAGTATCTCCGGCTGGTATTGGGCCGGGGATTGTCTGGCTACCGATTAAGACGCCATTTGCGTTGGGGTCGCCATTGTAAAATGCGACCGGGACATTTACTTCTGCGACGTCACCTGCATTATGAATTACCGCGTTAATATTAACGGTCGAGCCGGGCGTTGGATTTGGAACACTTAAAGATATGTCGCCGGAGTCAATTGCCAGGTCGCCTCTGATTGTATGTCTTAATACGTAGAGGTCCACACGATTTGGTTCGGGGATGCTGTTGTGTTCGATCACTTCAGCGAGGCCATTGTGGTAGATGATTTCAACCTTGTTATATGCAATGGCCAGTTCGCCGGCGCCGGCATAGGTTGCCGAAAGTGAACGCTCCATATATCTATCAGTCGTAAGCTGGTATGACTTGCTCCAGATGGATAAAGCGGGGTCATAGGTAACAGTGAAGATGTCCACACCTTCTGCGGAGGTGTCTGCCCAGAAAAGCGACATTTGGCCGGCCGGGCTTTTGGCCAGGCGGAAGTCCATTGCCGCCGATGAGCCGACGGTGGAGAGTATCTGCTGAACGTTGTTGACATCCAAGTTGCGGCAGCTAACAATGTTTGCGTCGCGGTACCAGACAAGAAAGATATCGTTTTGGTCATATATGACTTGCGGATTGGCATCAAGGGAATTGTCATCGGTAATTCGATAAGGTTGCGACCAGCTTGAACCATTATATGTCATCGCGTAAAGTTCCTGGTCGGTGTCGGTGGCCCAGTTGCAGTCGGTGTCGAGCGAATAAACGTAAACAGCTTCATTGCCGTCGTAAGCTAAAGCGGTTTTGAGAATCAGGCCGATGCCGCTGGCAATGGTATTCGGTTCGGTCCAGGTTGAGCCATTCCAGAAGGTATAGCGAATCTCACTGAGGGCGTTCGGGTCTAAGCCGAGGATGTCGTCTTTTTCATTGTAAATCCAGACGGCGACCGCAGTGCCGTTGTCGGCTGCGGCGATTCGCGGGGTCCGGTCAAGGTGATTATTGCTGGTTAGATTCTGAGCGGACCACGTGCCGGAGACACTGTCATAGTGGGCGGCTTTGATATCGATTGCGGCAGCCATTTCGGTCAGATTCGTGTCGTTTGGCAGGTGCTGGTTGGCGTTTTCCCATACACAAAGGGCGTTGCCGTCCGCAAGTGCGACAATCATGGGTGAGAAATCGGATGTGCCGTCGTCGTCGATTGGTCTCGGCTCGGTCCAGTTCCCATCTGTGCGCCTGCTGAAGACAACTTCCATGCGGTTGACGCTGTTCGGGTCGCCCGGGTCGCGGTTGGGGTCATCGTAAACCCAGGCGAGGAGCAGGTTGTTGCCGTCGGCGGATATTGATGGTTGAGAATAACCGAAGACATTAAATTGGAGAAGCTGCTCTTCGTTGGGTTCTGGTGGGATTTGTTCCTCGCCTTCGAGGGTTGCCATGCGTTCCTGTTGCGGGAGGGCGGGAGCCCAGATTGCGTAATTCGAGCCGAAGTAGTTGCAGCCCATTATTCTAAATTTGCTTATATCGGCCGGAGTTAGTGACAGCGGCGACATAGCAGCACGACTCCTGTCGCCTCCGTCGAAACACCAATCGTAGCTATTGGAGTAGAAAACATATTCGTACGTTAATGCAACAACTCTGACTCCGTAATCAACTATGATACAGAGTTTATCCAGGTGGGGTTCTTCAGGAAACTGCATCCACATCAGTGCGGTGCCGCCCAGATACCACTCGGCGCCGAGAATGTCCGCGAAACCGGCGCCGGACGCAAGCTCTACCCCGGCTATTATGTTGGGCATCCAAAGGGGCCAATCAGAGGGCCAACACCAAAGAAGGGGGCCAGGGGGTATGGGTGTCTTGACGAGAGAGAGTGTGGGGTTCCCATCGAGGTCCCAATCCGTTAGTTCAAACAGGCCCCGGCCGTTAAATGTGTGATCGACAGTCCCGAAGACAGGGACGTAACCAATCATGAATTGATATGTATAAGTTAATTCTGCGTCCGCGCTAAACGAGATAAGGCCGCCTGGGTGCCATCCTCCATCTGTATATACCCAGTATAGAGAACCAGAAACTTCCGTTTCTGCTTCAATACCGGCTACTGAGATTGGTTCCCACTTAGAGGCTATTTGAGCGGTGGCGATACCGTCTCCCATACTATTGACTTTTGGGGAGATGGGGCCGATAAGGTTGTACGAAAAATTTTTGCCGCCGAAGACAGGGATGTCGTCAGGTATCCCGCCTAATCCCACTTCGAAGAAGTTGACAACATAAGGCGTGGAAGTATATGTCAGGAGATTGCCCGTCGGGGCGCGAGACAGGACTGAGGCGGGTATTCCCGGCGGGGGCGGGATTACCTCGAAATTGGCGTATTTACGGGATGATTCAATTGAACTGGCGTCAATGGCAACGACAGAGAGTCGGCCAAGGCCGCTATTACCCATATCGAATTTGCGGGAAATAATGTTGCCGGAGACGGCATCGGTTGGAGTTTGCCCGTTAGGCAGAATCCATCGCACCTGGCTTGGGGTGTGGCTTCCCCAGTCGAGTGTGACCGTTACGGTTTCGCTGCATGGAACGCCGTTGAGGAAGTAACAGTGACTGGATGCGTTGAATAATGTGCCTTCAATCTGGGAGGGACCAAACGGAGAAAGGGGCGCCCTCTGTATCGTAGAAAAGGATCTAGAAGAGGTCGAGCTCTGGTTGATGGATGTCGTCGTGGTCGTAAAAGTATACCCTGCCTTGGCCGCGGTAACCATAACTTCTCCAACAGGAAGACTGGCGAAGGTGAATTTGCCGTTTTGGTCTGTCTGGACGGAAAGCCCGCCCGCGATACTGATAGTTGCCCCTGTTATTGGTTTACCTGTCGCGTAGTCGTATAACACGCCCGTGAAGCTGCCGGTGGCCGCTCCGGGCGCCCCGGTCAAGGCAAGATTGTGCGTGTAGCCGGCTGCGACGGCCACAAAACCAGCATTCGGCGAGGGCGGATTGCGCTGGCCGGAGCTGTTGGCTCCCCAGGCGACGATGGAGCCATCCTGCTTTAACCCGAGCGAATGGGCCCCGCCAGCGCTAATGGCGATAAAGCCGGTATTGGGCGAAGGGATATTGCACTGGCCGGAGTAGTTTCCATTCCAGTCATAGTTCCTTCCCCAGGCGACGATGGAGCCATCCTGCTTTAACCCGAGCGAATGAAACATGCCAGCGCTAATGCCGATAAAGCCGCTATTGGGCGAAGGGATATCGCACGTGCCGGTATCGTTATTTCCCCAGGCGACTATGGAGCCATCCTGCTTTAACCCGAGCGAATGGGCCCCGCCTGCAGCGATGGCGATAAAGCCGCTATTGGGCGAAGGGATATTGCACTGGCCGGAGTAGTTTCCATTCCAGTCATAGTTCCTTCCCCAGGCGACGATGGAGCCATCTTGCTTTAACCCGAGCGAATGATACCCGCCTGCTGCGATGGCGATAAAGCCGGTATTGGGCGAAGGGATATTGCATTGACCGCTATACGCATATTCATCCCAGCAAAGCTCCCCCTCACAAAAAGTTTCCCAGTATCCATTGGCTCCCCAGGCGACGATGGAGCCATCTCTCTTCAGGCCAAGACTGTGGCCACCGTGACCGGAGAGCCCGCCTGCGCTAATGGCGATAAAGCCGCTATTGGGCGAAGGGATATTGCACTGACCTTCGTTGTTGTATCCCCAGGCGACGATGGAGCTGTCGACCTTCAGCCCAAGATTGTGGACGCTGCCTGCGGCGACGGCCACAAAACCCGTATTAGGCGAAGGGATATTGCACTGGCCGGAGTCGTTTCTTCCCCAGGCGACGATGGAGCCATCCTGCTTGAGGCCAAGACTGTGTCCTCCTTCCCAACTGCCTCCTGCAGCGATGGCGATAAAGCCGGTATTGGGCGAAGGGATATTGCACTGGCCAGCGTTGTTCCTTCCCCAGGCGACGATGGAACCATCACTCTTCAGGCCAAGACTGTGGTTGTAGCCCGCGGCGACGGCTATAAAGCCGCTATTTGGCGAAGGGATATTGCACTGCTCATAGTCGTTCCTTCCCCAGGCGACGATGGAGCCATCCTGCTTTAACCCGAGCGAATGTGCCCAGCCAGCAGAGATGGCGATAAAGCCGCTATTGGGCGAAGGGATATTGCACTGGCCGTCCCAGTTGCCTCCCCAGGCGACGATGGAGCCATCCTGCTTTAACCCGAGCGAATGGGCCCCGCCAGCAGCGATGGCGATAAAGCCGGTATTGGGCGAAGGGAGATTGCACTGGCCGGAGTTGTTGGCTCCCCAGGCGACGATGGAGCCATTCTGCTTTAAACCGAGCGAATGAAACCCGCCAGCGCTAATGGCGATAAAGCCGGTATTGGGCGAAGGGAGATTGCACTGGCCGGAGTAGTTACCATTCAAGTCATAGTTACTTCCCCAGGCGACGATGGAGCCATCCTGCCTTAACCCGAGCGAATGTGCCCAGCCAGCAGAGATGGCGATAAAGCCGCTATTGGGCGAAGGCACATTGCACTGGCCGGAGCTGTTGGCTCCCCAGGCGACGATGGAGCCATCCTGCTTTAACCCGAGCGAATGGGCCCCGCCTGCGGCGACCTTCACAAAGCCGCGGGATAGGTCACCGCCGACCACCTGGCTGCCCCAGCCGATGATAGAGCCCTCAGCAAAGGTGGTTTGTGCGCAAAAGGCGGCTAAAAGAACGAATATAAAAAGAGCGTACAGCGTGTAACGGGTAGCGTACAGGGGATTTGCGATTCCGCCATACGGACCCGCCACACGGACCCGGCACACAGAAGGCGGGCAAGCTGCGGGCAAGCTGCGGACAAGTTTCGATTGGCGATTTACGATTTGCAATTTCATTGCGTTATCCTCCAACTTGTATAAATCGGGATTTCCGATTTAACTTCATAAACGGTGCTCCTGCACGGTTTGACACTGTTTTTGAAGCACTCCTGCACTATTGAAGCCCTATAATACCAACATTTCATCTAACTGTCAACAACTTTCCGACAAATTCAGCATACCATGTGGCAAAGAACACAAGCAAAGCGAAATTATCGCGTATAGCGTATAGCGTATTTGGCGTATTTGGGGGAGGGGATTTCAGATTAAAGATTGAGGGATTTGAACCTGAAGTGACTAAAGTGAGCTAAAGTGACTAAAGTTGAACCTTGCCCGCTCCCTCACGGTCGCGGCTTGTTGGGTTACGCGGTCGCTTACGGTCGCGGGTTGTTGGTAGGATCAATAGACATAGTGGAATTTCAGCAGTGTCAATCCCATACTCGGCATCAAGGCCGTTGTATTTTCTCGCCGGAGCCTGTTACTCTGTCAAGGACGAGTTTGTAAGTTGTCATTCCGCACTTGATGCGGAATCCAGATCGTCAGAATCACTGGATTCCTGCTTTCGCAGGAATGACAACCGATAGCTTCGATCTTGACAGAGTACTATCTTTGGTATATTGGCAGGTAGTGGTAATGGATTGACATGCTTAGCATTGCGAGTGAGGTGACATAGACTTTGCCGCCCTCTTCATCTCTGACGCCGAGCGGCCAGGAGCCGTCTTTGTTTTGCCTGTCCAAGAGCAGCTCGCGGACAACCTTGCGCGCTCGCTCGGCGTATTCACCGCCGCGCTGGAACATTCCCTGGGCGTAGTAGTACATACCGTAATAGAAGTGCTCCTTATCCTGGAGGCTGGGGATATTGTAGTTCAGGAAGTAATCGGCGGCGCCTTTGACTTCCGGCGCATCATATTGACCGCAGATCTGGAGCGTAAGGAAGCCGCCCGCGGCCGAGCCGAACCGCATGTTGCCGTCGCCGGGCTGATAGCAAAAGAATCCCTGGGTCTTGTCCTTGTTGTCCTGTTGGTAACATCGCTTCACGTAGTCAACGGCCTTGTCGATGGCTTCTTTCGGCACTTCGATGCCGGCGCCCTTCGCGGCGCGCAGGGCTATCAACTGCCAGGAGACGACCGACAAGTCACTGTCCTTTGAATCGGGATTGTAGCGCCATCCTCCCTCGTGCCTTTTGTCGTCCTTCTGGAGGGCCTGGGCGCGGAGGATAAGCTCAATGGCTTTTTGAAGCCGCAGGCGTATCGTTTCGTCCTGCTTGTCGTCGATCCCCATGCCGAGGGCCTCAGCGAGCATGAGGGTGATGATGCCGTGGCCGTACATTCGTGAGCCGTCTTTGCCGCCGAAATAACCTTTTTCATCCTGCCGATCCGGGTTAAGGACGTATTCGAGCGCCTTTCGCATGGCCTGGCCTTCCTTGGTCTGGTCGGCGGGCTTGTGCCCGACGGCGAGCATCGCCATTATTGCGAAGGAGGTCATAGTGGTGTGGTTACGGTTGTTGTCCACGATTGCGCCGTTTTGCTGCTGCTGGCTGAGGAGGTATTCCACGGCGCGGGCGGCGCTTTGGTTGACCCTCTCCCAATCGCGGTCCTCAGCGTTCTTGTCGGCGGTGCTTGGGCGGACCGGCGAAGCGGCAGACATTGCAAGGGCAAGAGAGCAGCAGATGAGCTTTTGCAGCGCGTGACTTTCGGTCCGGTGTTTACGGCTGTTCATATTTCAAAGTTCTCCATCGAGAATGGTTGTGCCGACGGCAATCCTTCGACAGGCTCAGGATGGTGAGCTTGTCGAACCATTGAACCGATCATTTGCCGGTCAGTCAATCCTTCTGCCTGGCCTTTTTGGAAATAACGAGGAAGTACATATTGACCATTTCACGGTAATCTTCCGCTACGGTTTCTTTGCCGGCCTCCATAAGGTCGGTCGCGGAGAGCGTTCTGAGTTTTCCCCAGTCGCCCCTTCTCAGTGCAAGGCGCTCGGGGAGTGCTTCACCTGTTTCGGGCGGCATTTGGGGCGAGGTCCTATCGCTCGAAAACATCGATGCCGCGCGGTTTCCGGCCTGGGCCTGGCTTTGGCTTTGTGCCCTGGCCTGCGCCATAGCGACTTGCTGGGCCAGCAGGGCCTGGTTCATCGTCTGCCGGGCTGCTGCTGCGGGTGACGGCTGGGCCTGCTGGGGACTACCCTGAGCCATCTGCGCGGCTTCGAGCTGGTCCAGCGTGCGCGCCATCCATTTTGCGGTTTCGTCGGCCTGGGCGCCCTGTTGCGGCTGAGCCGCATCGGCTTGAAGCTCGGCGAGGTTGTCGAGCTGGTCTGCAAGCGCATCGTAGGCCCGGTCAACAGGGGGCTGAGCCTGCCGGGCATGCGCAGCCTGGTCGAGGGCGTGCTGCGCATCGGGCAGCTCGTTTTGTGATATGGCCTGCATTGCCTGGGTCGCGCTGCGAAGCGTCTGGGCGTCGGGTCGGCTGAGCCGTTCGGCGTGAATGGCGGCGCGGGCGATGTCGTCGATGACCTCCGGCGCCATTTGATTTATTTCCTGCTGGCGGCGGTCGGTGTACTCGAATTGATCGGAGCGGCGCCGCGCCGTTTCCCTCAGGTCGCGCGCCAGGTCGCTGCCCTGTTTTTTCAAATCCGCTGCCTTTCTCTGCGCATTGCGTGTCTGGTCGGCGGCTTGGGAGCGCTGGTCAGGGTTGGCGTTGCCGGCGGCGTTGACCTTTCCAACTGCCGACTGCAAATCGCCCTGGGCCTGGTCCATAGCCTTGGCAAAGTCGTCCACTTTTTCAGCAAGGGCGGCGGGGGGGGCGGAGAAGTCGGTCGGCATTTGCCGGGCGGCATCGCCGGCGGCCTGTGCGGCGCTATCGAAGTTTCCGGATGCATCGGCTCCGGCCTGCTGAGCTTTTTGTGCTGCCTGGGGGACGTCTTCTTTGGCGAGCTGTCCGGCCTGCTGGGCGAGGTCCTTTGCCCTTTGTGCAAACTGGTTCTGTTCGGGGGGAATCTGAGCAATCTGCCTGTCGGCGTCATTTCGTTGTCGGGCCAGGTCCTTGAGCTGGGCGGCGATTTGCCTTGCCTCGCCGGACACATTCTGGGCTTCCTGGCCCGCATCGCGGGTCATCTGGACGGCCTGGTTGGCCTGATCTGTGTTCTTGTCATTGGCCGCGGATTGGGTCTTGCCGGCGGCATTGTCTAACTCCGCTTTGGCCTGGTCAACGTTCCCGGCGAAATCCTCAACCTTCTCGGCCAGCTCGGAGGGGGAGGGCGGGGGCGAAGAATCCCGTGGAATCTTCTCATCGCCTTGTTTGAGGGACGCTTTGGCGCTGTCGAACTGCTGCTGAGCCTTCGCGCCGAGGTCGCTTGATCTTCTTGCGGCGTCGGCGACTTTGTTATCGGCGAGATTCCTTGCTCTGTCGGCGAGCTGCCGAGCTTTCTGCGCCAGGTCCTTCAGTCTGTCGGATACCTGGGCGAGCTGTGGGTTCTGGCGGTCCTGCTTTTCGGCTATTTTGTCGAGTTGATTCGAGATGCCCTTTTCACGCTTCGCCATTTCGCTTATGCCATTGGCGGCCTGCTGAATGGTGCTGTCAACGATTTGCCCGAGCTCGTTCTGCATCGGCGGGTTCTGCGGGAGCTGCCCTTCGAGAAGGGCCTTTAGCTCCTCGGGCGACATCTGCGCCATTCGGGAAATCTCGTCGAGCTTATCGTACCGGCTGTCCATATTTTGGGCCAGGGCCATATCCTCCGCCAGGGTGGCAAGGGCCACTTCGGCTTGTCGCAGGGCTATGCGGGTCTGCTCAGGATTGCCTGCTTCGAGGTTCTCGTAGTGCTGCGTGATGAGGTCTAATGCGTCGTTGAGCTTGTTTTGTTGTGAAACGGCCTGTTCGAGGGCGCGCTTTTGCGAATCTTTTTCGGCGCTCAGGGCGGCTTCCTGCAGGAGGTCCTCGGCCTTCGGAGGCGGCTGGCGCAGCATGGCGATAGCGTCGTCGGCGTCGCGCGCACGCTGCCGTCCTTCGTCCCGGCCCAGGTCCTGGATGTTGGCGTCGCGGCGGAGCGAACCGCGAATTGTCTCGATGTGGTCGTTGAGCTGCTGCTGCCGGCTGAGCAAGCGGCCGGCGTCCGAGCGAACCTGGTCAAGCGGTTGCTCGTCGGCTTTTCCGGTAAGCTGCGATGTTTCAGTCTCGGCCTGCTCGGCGAGCTTCGAGACGGCGTGCAACTGATCGACGAGCGAGGGGGCGTACTTGGCGATTACCTTGCGGGCCTCTTCCATATAAGGCCCTATTTGTCGGCTCACGTCGGCCAATGCCCGGGCGAGGGTCTCCATTTGCTGAGCAACCGGTCTGCGTCCGCCGTCGGGGTTGTCTCTTTGTTGGGCTTCTGCGTCAACGGCCCTGAACGGTTCGGAGTCGATGGCCTTTTGCAGGTCTTTTCTGATTTCGCCGGGCAGCTCGGCGGCCTTTAACTGGTTGGGCAGAGTTCTGAAGCGTTTTTCCCAATCGTCCCAATAATTAAGCGGCTGAGTGAAGGCGTCGGCCTGTGCGAAGTCCCATCTCTCCTGCGCGGTCATTTCATCCAGAGCGCGGCCGGCTTCGATAAAGCCGTGGCCGGATTCCAGCACGCGATAGGCCTTCTCTATGTGCGCCAGGGCCGTGGCCGATTGTTCGATTTGCGCGGTGTCGGTGGCGGTGGTGTGGAGGGCGTTGACGGCGGCGGTCGTGTCGGCGGTATCAGCCACGAGTTGATACTCCGGCGTTGGGCGAACGTCCTCGATTGCGGCGC
>Ga0315287_10002993_pt1 | contig 16207 bp, 13 predicted proteins | sample YL17G11_0_MG_FD_205037 | JGI IMG/M metagenome (GOLD analysis project Ga0315287, IMG submission 205037) | Sediment microbial communities from Yellowstone Lake, YNP, Wyoming, USA - YL17G11_0 | ecosystem: Environmental > Aquatic > Freshwater > Lake > Sediment | place: USA: Wyoming | collected... | reverse complement strand
GCCCGCGGTCCTACGGTTCACGCCCCCTCAGGCCCCTCCAACACTCAGACCACCGCGTGGCTACCGACGGCAGACGATCAGACTCCCGTGCTCGATAGCATCGTAGGCGACTTTGACGGAACCGTGTACCCGAGGGGGTTGAGATCGATTCCTGCCATATCCACAACAGTGTGAATCTTATCGCTGTCGAGTGGCTGAGGGACCTTTGCGTGTCCCCACGTCTCCACGTCCATGTTTTCATGGAGTGTCGGCCCGACCAGATCGTTGTAGAAATCCAGTCCCCAAGACTTGTTCTTGGCAATCGACGTAAACTTTACGCCACCCTTTGAGGTGAAAGGAATGATCGAGGTGACTGGTGAGTTACCGCTGATGATCTGGTTCTTCAGCAGCAATGCCCGCGGGTCATTGGGACTATTCTCCAGATCGACTGGCACTGTCGAGGCCAGATAAACGTTAGGCTGCTGCGCCGCGAACATCTGGGCGGCAATGCGCCGCGCGGTATCGGCATCCGCTAACGTGATGCAGAGCAGCGTTTGCGCGTTGGGCATACCGGTCGTCGGAAAACCGTAATGGTCTTTTGATGGAAACTTGGGGGTCGACTGAATCAGCCAGAACCCCGAGTTGGTTCCCATATCGAAGGCCAAAACGCCCTTGGTGTGGCCGCGGCTGCCGTTGACTGTGCCGTTGAGGGGATTCTCGTCGTTGTAAAAGAACCAACCCAGATGCTGCGTTGAGAGCCCTTCTTCCTTATACAGCTGGTTCAGGGTGTTTGGCAGCGCACCGTCTTTGTCTACGCGGTGGGGCGAGAGCGCCAGCTTGCCATCTTGCGGCGAATTGGCGTCGAAGTAGACATACTCAGTTCCGGCGACGGCGCTTCCGTCGGGGAGTGTGGCTTTGGCCTTGTCCGTCTCGCTTGCTTCGGACTTTCCGGCTACCTTATAGGCAAACCACCAATCTATCGGCTTTCCGCTGTCGTCCATTGCGGTTAATAGCATAATTTTTCTCCCTGATGAGCCAGTTGCTCAAACCCATGATCGAGCTGTCTGGTACCCAGCACGGGCTTCCTGGTGCGCCAAGCCGGGTCTCTTCTTGCTGAGACCGTGAGGGAGCGGGGCTTTCGAGCGGGTCATCCCCCTGTCTTCTTTCCGCTTCCCCGGCCAAACCCCTGTGGGTCGCGGCCCGTGCGCCGACCGGTACCAGCTATCTTCCCGTTTCGCCAGAGCTTCAACAGATTATGCGTGGCACAAAGCAGTTTCCACTCACTGTCACAGGCGGCCTTGCCGCGGCGCATAAACCCATCACAGCCCCGGACACTCTTGATCTGTCCGAACACCGGCTCCACGGTCTGGCCTCGCTTCTTGTACAGGCGACGACCACGTGTCGTCAGCAGCGTGCCCTCCATGCGCTCGCGCCGTTTATGGCTGATTCCGGCGCAGAGCCTTGATGAGTTTCCGGTCTTGTACCGGTACCGGGGTTCTTTGATGTGTCTGCCACTGCATCCACTGATGCAGCGATATCGATAGCTGCAAGGAATAATCAAGCGAAATCCAGGTTTTTTGTGCCGGGTTTGGATAAGTCGGCACGCCCTCACCCAACACGTTTTTGCCGCTCGGTGTCGTCATATTGAAGGAAGTGCCCGCCATCACATTGGCGAAATAGATAGCGTCCATTTCCGAAAACGTCACACCATTTTCTTCGGTTGCAACCGCACCGCTACGATCCAGGCCATGCGCCTTCAGTCCTATCACTGGTGCTACCGATTGCTTGGTCATGGGGGGGGAAGACGTTGGGGAAAACTGTGCCAACAGCAGTGGCGTGGTGACTTTGGTATCGGGTACCGAGGCCGTGCCATGGCAAGACATGCAAGAACTGTTAGCGTTGTCAGCCGGGCCATTTAAGCGCTGATTTGAACCCAGGTGCCCCATCCTTTGCACCATGCCGGTGCCACCGTAAGAATTCAATTCATCGACCACTCCCCAGAAAATCACTTCTTCTTTGAAGCCATTCTTGCGTGGGTCAGTCGGATAGTTATAGGCGAGCTGGCCTTGCGGCGGCGTATCGTTACCCCACATCAAACCCAGCAGGTCGACGCGTTGCCAGGCATCCTTGACTTTCGCCTTACGACGTCCATCGGCAACAAAAGTGCCATACACCCAACCTGTCCCATGGGCGCGGCTATCCGCAATCGAAATATCAAATTGTATCAACTTGACGTCGTTCCACTTTGCGTAATTGCGTGGGCAGAGATTGGATTGCTCAACAATGGTGCTGCTTTCGGAAGGTGAGCAAAAACTCGGATCAGAAATATTGGCCTTCCACATCGGCATATTTGCCAGCACCGGTAATTGATCCAGTGTCGCTGTATTGAACAAGGGCTTAGCAATCACCGAGCCTTCATCAAAGCGAATATTGGCCGTCGGTATTTCTGCCGTGCCATCTTTTTGCCACACTTTACCCAGTGTATAGGCAGCGGTCGCGTTGAAAATTGCTACTGCCCACATCGTCGTCGCGGCTGTTCCTGTCCCCGATTTAATCGAGAAGGTGACAGGTGCTTCGCGCGTCAAGCCATGTATAAATTCCCGGCCACTTAAAGGATCATAGGTTTGAAAAGCTATGTGATACCAGGGACGCACCGGATTTTCACAGACATCAAAATCGGTCTGGTCTTTTTGATTGATATTTCCCGCCAGTGCATAGTTGTAGACCAGCCATGCATATTCATTGGCTAACTTGGCTTTTTGAACCTGCGGAGTAGCCGGATTGAACATGGCATCGAATTTTGCGGCACGCCATGGTTGATTTGCTTTGTCATCGACCGGTTTGCGCGGATAATCATCGGCCAATTTGAAGATTGGACCGGAATATGCTTCCGTCGGCGCATTGGTGATCTCTTGGCCTTGCCACATGTCGGCGAACTTTGGCGCGATATCTTGCCAATAGCTGGGGTAGGTGCCGCTGCAAGTGTTGACGGGCGTGTAAGCTGCGGCGTTTGCCGCAAACGGCAGGCTGGTAATACCAGCTAAGCCCAAGAGCATCGCTTGAGTTAGTTTTTTCATGATAGGTCTATTCCTCCCCTCAATGGTAGATGAATCTGCAAAGACGACCATAACCAAGCTCCTTACTGCACAATCAACGCCCAGGTTCATCAGGCGTCGTCAAGCTGATGCCACGCAGGTACTCTGCGTAGACGGCATCTTTCGATGCTGAAATCGCCACTTCAATGGCAACACTGTTGGCGTCGTCCACCACCAATTTTCGCCGATTGATCATCTTCTTCGTCCAGCACTTGCCAGACCAACAGCTTGAAAACGTGCGTCGTCACCAGAGCGGGATTGGTGATGGTGCAAGCCGCCAGCGGGTCCCAGAAGGATAAATAGCTGTCTATGCCTTCCACGTTGTCTTGATAAGCCAGAATGGCGCTGACGAACTGGGCTCGTGGGTTGTCAATCGCTTTCAAGCTGTCAACAAAAGCCTGGCCAATCGAGACCTCGTTGGTCGCATTCAGGGTGATCAAGCGAATTGGAACACCAAATTCAAACAGGAGTTTTGCGCCGAGCGGATCGATGAAGATATTCCATTCTGCAAATTTGTTGCTGTAATACGCATCGCTGCCCAAAGTCGGCTCGATGTTGCCCCAGGCACCTGGCGAGATGTATTGAGGTAGCAAGTTGCCGCCCATCATGACGATTTGTTCTATGCCGGCCTAAATCCGCTGCTGCAATACTTCATCATTTTGTGCGCTTTGGAACAAGGTGCCAAAATTGGTGCCGCCGCCTATCGAAAGCATGGTCACGGCCTCAGTGGTATTCAAAAAATAATCGCGCAGCCAGGCTTGTGCTTCGTAAATATTGGGTGCCGGATTGATCGCCGGGAATTGCGCATCGTAATGAATATCGGCATCGGATCGCATACCTTTCGGAAATACATTGCTATAACGCAAGGGAGCTTTGGCCCCGATGGTTAGGAGTCAGGTCTTGGACTGCCACATCCCCGGATCTTGTAGTGGCTTTCCGTCTACGTCGGGGCACTGCGCTATCAGTGCTCGTGCCGCACGCGCCAGGTAGCCGTTTGTTCGTCGACGATTTGCTTTCGCTCCCTTTTGCCTCGTACAGATCGTGGTCGATAGCTTGAGTCGTGGGGAGGATAATCCTTGTACCGGGGGCCGACAATCAGGCGAATGCTGATATTTTGGTTCAGAAAACCTGAGATGGTCATTGAGGGGTAGGGCAGCCTGGCTCAGGGGCCAAGGATAAGTGCGTTGAAACCAGGTTCGACGTGGAGCCTGGTGCGACGGCCGCCGGTGCGGCGTGACGTCAGCGGAGTTGAGGACTCCGCCAAGGGAACGGTCAGTGGTGCGGAAACAAGCCGCATTGGGACCTACGTGCAGCGCGGGTGGCGCTGGGTGCGGGCGGGGTTGGCGGGGAGCGGGGGTGGAGTTGGGTTGGGAGCACGGCCGAGCATGATGAAGGGGATGACTGGAAGCGTCATCGCGTCTTAGAGCATTGTGGCGACCCTTTTCGTGCAGCCTGCGGTCGCCCCGGCACGGGTATCAGTCTATATGCTTGCTTGCCCCGGATACCTTGCCCTTAGTCTTTCCTGACCCTGAAACTGCCCACCAGATAGGCCTGGCCGACAGGATGCTCAACCCTTTTCCTTTCTCCCCCGAAACCTCGTTTTACCCGCCCTTCCCCTTCTTGTCTCGGTTGCGCCGTGTCATGGGTCGTGCTTGTTTGGTCAACCACTTTGTTTTGTCTAGTCGCTTATGTGCTTTCTCTTAAGTATTAATTTTGTGCCGGGAATTGCGGACGGCGCCGTAGGTACTTCGGTAGTCATCAAAAAAATCATCGAGTTCAAAACGTCGGGGCTGCAGTAATATGAGGTGTGAATGCTTACTCCGCAACTCGGAATGGGTGATTTAATAAAACTGCAGTCAACCTCTCCTTTGTAACATGAGTAGACATTCGTTGCCGATTGGACCCCCGATCGGCCGAGTTCTGGCTGCCAAAGATCCGGGGCTGCCTTAAGCACTTCATCATGCGTGTTAAAGTATACAAATGCTGCTCCAGACGATGGATCGAGGCAAGCGTTTATCCCACTAGCCTCCGTGGGCGAGTTCGCTGTCGGGTTGAATGAGTCGTCCGCGATCGCAGCCGCGTTGATCAGGCACCGCGAAATCCCGCCAGAATCGAGCAAATGAGCGCCCTGTTGCAAGACATAGTTGCCCATAGAATGGCAGACCACGTCGATCGCGACCTGCGGGCCGGATTTATTTTTGTAGATGTCCGCGATGATTGTTTTCAGATCTATTGGGATCTTTTTATTATCGAATGACAGTGCCGCCGTATTTCTGGCCACTTCTTGCGCATTTAAGTAAGCCTGCTTTGGTTTCAGCATGCCGAACACATCATCAGACGGCCAGTCGAACAGGATGATAGGACCGGGGTATGATGGTGTCGCAAGACTCCAGAAGTTGCTGACCATCCTGGCGAGACCGTCGGTGGGATCTATGACCTTAGACCATGAATTTGCGTACCCATGGATGAAGATCATCACCCGAGGTGGCTTTACGGTTTCTGCCTTTACGGTTTCTGCCTTTACGTCAGCCAGCACGGATGTTAGCCAATCACAATACAAAGCCCCAGACGACGTCTCACTAAACGGCGGTTTGTTTGGATCGGTGGTCTGGGGAATGAAACACGTCAGACTGCCGTCTTTTTTCATGGTCGGATATTCTGTTGAATCCTTCGGTTTTAACGGTTTCGTGAAATCACGGTTTGAAACGATGTATGGATGATGTGTTACCATTTGATTTCTCCTTATGCTGCCGAGCACAAAATGGGAGTCACCCCATTATTCGCAAGGCCGCTTGATTGATAATGACTTCCTGGTCTCGCATTCTCTCGTCTTGCTCTCTCCACGCCAGACCATATGGCGTGCCATTCCTCCGGTGCCAGTTGTCAGCCGTCACGAAACGCTGAGACGGTTCGACGTCCCGCGTGAAAGCGGCCTCGTCAAACTCCGAGCCGGCCTAATAACTCAAGCACTCAAGCCTGACCCAGTTTCCGTGTCGAAGGATGGGCGCCGCGCCCATCCTTCCTTGATCCCCGTCTTCAGTTCTTCGGCTTCGGCAAGGGGTCGATCGTCGAGTAGATATGCGACAGCTCGTAGGCGCCGAAGCTGTCTTTCGCCTTCTTGTCGAGGCTATGGCAGTCAAAGCAGTTCCTGCCCTGCGTATAGGTCTCCATCGTCGCGTTGCTGAGGATCAGAGAGCCGCGCAAGTTACTGGACTGGTCGCCATTTTGGTCCGGGATCGGCGCATCGCCGCCATCCGGTGGGGTCGTCGTCCAGATGCCCCCCACCTGCACATAGTTCCTGCGCAGATCGCCATGGTCGAGTTGGGTGCGCACGGAGTTGTTGATCGACAACAGCAGAGTGTTGTTCTTCAGAACAGACTCCGTTTGGGTCGCGGCGGGACTGCCCCACGGAGCCTGGCGCACCGTGTTCGACGGCACGATCCCGCCCGGGCAAATTGCCGTTGGCGCCGTCGGATTGACTGTGTTCGCTACAATCGTCTCACCACTGGCCCACATGCATGGGGTGTTTGCCCCGGCCTGCGCGCCGCCATTTGCCATGAACAGGAAATCCCCCGCCGAGCTGAAGGGCTGCTTGACCGTCTGCTTGCTGGCGTTGGTGTAGTAATAATCTGCATCAGGTGCATTCGAAACATGTTCGAAGGTCGCCCACACAAACTCCGGATGGTCCTGAACAGTCCCGACGATATGAATACCCGTCAGCGCAAGCGTTTTGTTCTTGTGCTCCTTCGACGTCCACGATGTATTGGTTTTGTCTGCGGTATAGACTGGCACATCGGCATTGACGGTCACATAGGTGCTGCGATCGGGCACCGTGCTGGCATCCACCCACGAGGTCTTCATCTCGATCGCCAGCGCCCCCTGATTTGCCATTTTCGCGCCATAGGTCGATTGCGCATAGGCCATTACCGACTCCAGATCGCCTTGGTTACGTGGAAAGTCGGTCGCACCCTTGATCCCATCGGTCTTCTGGCCGCTCAGGAAGTAGCCGTAAACGTCGTTCGCGTGGATCCCGTAATAGACCAGCGCCTTCTGCTGTGAGAGAAGAACCCCGTGGCTGGGCTCTCCTGCCTGACCGACCTCGCCGATGTCGTCAACCTTGCCGCTCCGGAGCGCCATGGGATAATTGGCGCCAGAGGTGTTGGGGATCAGTTGGCGGCGGGTGCCGGCGGCATTTATCGGCGTAACCGTGAAGACTGACGGGCCGTCCAGGACCAGACCGTCGCCCTCGGGCGAGGTCAGCCACAGGAACATCTGTGCGCCCCACTGGTAGAAGTTGCAGACATTCGGGCCGCCGCCGTCATTCGGATGATCCGTGGTGAAAGACACACTGCTCGCCGGGTTGACCGGGCCGTTTGCCGTGGGCTTTCCGCCGGTGAACCAACTGTTGAAGGTTTTGCTGTCTACCTGGCAGGTTGTGTCCATGTCGGTGGGGATCTTCATCTGTGCGGCGGCAGGCGTTGCTAAAAAGGCGACAACGGCGCCGGCCATGAAAATTAATAATCCTCTCATTGAATTTCCTCCGTATATTTCTGAAATCACGTCAGACGGTCGCACAACGACACAGTGTCCATCTGGGCAGAGGTCCCGCTGTGATTGCCAGATTCGTCGTCTCTAAATCATAAAGTTTTATGGGTCAGGCCTTGCAATGCATCATCGCCGGGCGTGGTACCGGATCTCTTGCATAACGGTCGGCGCAATGCACGCTCAGTTCTCGGGCCGCACGCGTGACGCTGCAAGAGGTTCCTCTGCGATTGCCCAATTCCTCCTCCCTGGATCCTACAATAATAAAGTCGAGATCGAACCCTGACGACCAGCGGACTCTAGCGACCGGGCCGGGGGCTGACAATCAGGCGCATGCTGATTTTTGGGTTCAAAAAACCTGAGAGGGATATTGAGGGGTAGGGCAGCCTGGCTCATGAGCCAAGGATAAGTGCGTTGAAACCAGGTTCGACGTGGAGCCTGGTGCGACGGCCGCAGGTGTGGTGGTACCTCAGCGGAGCTTAGGGTTTCGCCCGGGGAACGGTCAGTGGTGCGGAAACAAGCCGCAGCGAGACGTACGTGCAGCGTTGGGTGAGAGCGGGGTTGGCGGGAAGTGGGGGTTGAGGTGGGGTATGAATTAACATGCGGAATGTGGCATTGCAAACCCTGACCCCGCTGGTGACCCCGCTGGCGGAAGCACGCGGCCCTGTCACCTACAAATTCCCATGGTAGACCCCAAAACCATCAGTCCAATGCCTTTCTTTGAAGGAACTCGATGACGATGAGCTGACGACGATGGACCCAGCCGGAGACAACCAGCAGCAGATAGGTCAGCAATGGCGGTACGGTACCCATGCCGGAAGTCAATCCTATGCAGTCGTCTTAATAAATGGACAGTACAGCAGCCACCGCTTCGACTCAGCCCCCGGAGTTCACCGTGGCGATTTGAGTTTTGACGCGAATGTTCGTGGTCGCGGCTTCGCTCGGCTGCTCGCCGTAGAGAGTGAATTTGAGGTTCACCCCGGGGTGGAAGATCAGGCAGTGGGTCGACCCACCGAAGTGGAACATGCCGAGTTGATCTCCCTTGTTGACGTGGTCTCCCATCTTCACTGTGATCTCGCAGCTCGACACCTCAGCCATGCCGACGGGCATCACGCACATTAGCCCGATCGCGGGATTGTCAGCCTGGATGAGGATGAGCGCGCGCGTGGCGACGGCCGTCAGGAAGCCCTGAGAGTTGTTGGGCGCCGCCGCGTCGGGCCCCTCCTTGGGATTCTTGTCGAAGAAACCCTTGGACAGGCTCTCCAGGTAATAGGAGCCATTGACCACGTAGGCCTTCACGATCTTCCCGCTCACCGGGCTGTGCCAGCGATGGTAGCTCAGCGCGCTGAGGAATGCCTGATAGACGGTACCCCCCTCAAACAGCAGCGCGTACTCGTCCCAGTTGAGCATGTTCTGCAGCGAGTACGGCTGGCCCTTGATCCAGAACGAGTCTGACCCCTTGACGTGGTGAGCCAATCTGTAGGGGGTCGACTCGCAGGCGTTGACGATCACGCTGTCGTCGCCCACACCGGACACGGGCCGCACGTTGTTGCGGAAGGTGCGAGTGAAGAAGTCGTCCCAGGACTTGAAGCCGTAGTACGTATCGTTCGAGTCGCAGTTGAAGATGTCCGCGAACGTGGCGGTGGGGGAAATGGGGTTAGTGCCGTCTCCGAGCGCCTGCATGGCCACCTTGACCATCTCCGCCTGTGCATGCGGGCCCAGCCACGCGATGGCGCCGCTGGACGGATTATTCCGGACCAACACGTATCGCGACGGCTTGGCGACCAGGAAGTTCGACCAGTGGCTGAGGATCTTCTTGAACTGCTGGTTGACCAGCGAGTTCGCGAACACCTCGTAGCCGAACGCGGTGCCCATCGGCCAGTCGAGCAGGGCGTTGATCGGGAACCCGATCATGCCGGCCGGCTCCAGCTCGCTGGTTTTCTTGTCTACGGTTTGGTAGGCCTCCGGCGCCGTGGTCATGATCGCGTTGAGCAGCACCAGAAAGTCCTCGAAGGTCTGGGGTTCCGGCTCCCAGAGGAGCGGCGTCCTTTTCTTGAGCCAGTAAGCCTCTGCGAACATGCCCTGGAAGTTCGAATAGAGTACCGGGTCGGAGTAGACCATCTGCTGGAATTCCGCGATGGGCGCGATCAGGGGCCGAGGATGCTCGCTCGCGAACTTCTTGAGCTTTCGGATCCAGCGCTCGACGTGCTCGGTGTCTTGGGGCAACCAGCCGCCCAGACGGGCGGTGCTGTTGTGGTGAGGCTTCGTGTCCGCCATCTCTGCGTTCCTCCTGTGATGCGATCGCATGTGCTGCCACGTTCGGGCAATGTCACATGAGTCGAGTCTTGCTGTCAGCCACATGCTCCTGTGCAGTGCAGCAACGCCCACTACCACGGCGAGCGCAATTTTATTTCCTATCTGCGCCGCGCGATATCCGCTTCTTGCGCCAACGCCTACTCGACGGCCTGGTGTGGCAGCGATCGTTGCTCGGGCAAGGACCGCCCGGCCGATATATGCCCCTGTAGGTCACTGCGTTGATGCCGGCGTTGCCAGAACGGCGAGTGTTTCCAACGCATCTCCCGAGCGTAGAAATAATTGCGGTTGATTCGATATTCCTCGAACCGCTCCGCTGTCGCGGCAGCATACTCAGAGGACACGTCAGCATTCCGGGTAAGCGCGCGGGTGATGACATTGGCCGCAAAAATTCCCTCCGACAGGGCTTTGTGGATGCCCTGTGCCGCCAGCGGATCGTATACTGCAGCCGCATCGCCTGCTGCTAGCCAGCGCCCGCCCGACACACTGTCCAGCAGGCAGGAGGCCGCCGGACGAATGCACAGGCTGCCGCGCCGGAAGTTGCAGCCATCGAGCCGCGTGGCGACATGCTGTGTTTGAAAGGCATGCGCAAGCCACCTGTCTTCGCGCGAAAGACCAGCGCTCCGGAGCAGATCCGGATCGGTTGCGAAGGCCACTGCGAGCTGTCGATCCGGCAGTTGGGCGGCATACCACCAGCCGCTTTCCGCCGCTTCAAGCAGAGTCAACCGCGATGATGAGGCGGCCTGGCAGTTATCGAAGAAGCCGTAGACGAAAATCAGGCGATCCAGAAAAGCCGGTTGCGCTCCGACGCGCCGCGCGAACGCTGCCCGGTAACCGCTGGCGTCAACGACGTAGCGGGGCGAAAGCCAGGACATGCTGCCATCGCCCGCGATCAGTTCCAGCTTGAAACCATCCGGCCCACGGTCGGCGCAGTCGGTGAGCCTTGCGTTGATCAACTGCGTGTCTGCGCCCGCGCCTGCCCTGCGCAGAAGAAAATCATCGAATCGCTGCCGGTCCAGGTGCCAGCCTCGGGCGTGCGGGTTAAGCACGAAATCGTTATAGCCCAGCGCAGGATCGCCCCAGGCAGAACAACTTCCAAGGCAGACTTCATGCCCCTGGCTAAGGAAGTCCTCCCACAAGCCCAGCTCGTCCAGAAGCAGGCGGGTATCGGGCAGCAGCGTCTCGCCGACTCGCCGCTCAGACCCGCGCCCCGGCTCGATGATGCAGATGCGACCTTTAAGCCGGCGCGCGAGCGCCAGCGCAGTGGCGCACCCGGCCGGGCCGCCACCGATTACCGCCACATCGCAGACTTGTGCCTTGTTCAATGCAATCCGCCCATGCCGTGAATGCGTCCGGTGGGATGCCGATTGCGCTTGGCCAGCGGTGTGTTCAAGCGCAGTCGGGCGGCGGCACCGGCTAGCAGCGGACAGCCATGCTTGATCCACAGATGCACGACATCGCGACAGGTGCCGACATTGGGCAAAGTCGCCGGCAAACCGAACACCGATCCCATTGGCCCGGTCGGCGAAATCAGACTCATGAAAAAGCGGCTGTCCTCTGGCTTACCTGGGACCACCAGATCGTTCACTGGCGATGCCAGCGCTTCCATGAACCGAGCAGTAGGCTGCTTGAACCACCACGACAGCGTGTGTACCGTGCCATTGGCGTCGGCCATCATATTGGTTTCGTGACCGGCAGCGCCCTGCTGCACTGGTCGAAGCTGATCGATCAACCAGGCCATCGCCCGCGCCGGCGAAATCACTGGCGGCGGCGGTGGCGGCGGCGGCGCCGCCAGCGAGACAGTGTAGGCGGTCCACAACGCGATCTCATCGTCAGTGAACACCCGGAACATTGGCCCAGTCTCAAAACTTATCAACCCATTCATCCGACTGTTGGGCCAATCACCGGGTGTGATCCAGTCGTGTTTCACCAGGGCATCAAGAAACCTGGGGGGATTGGCAAACCACTCGTTGATCCGACTGGGCCCGACCATCTGGTCTTGATGATTGCGGCTACCGAAGTCGGCCTTGCGCGCAATCATCGCGATCATCTGATCACGCAAGCTGGGCTTGTCGGTGACCAGCTTGATCAGATCTTCGCCAAAGGTGCCAATGGTGCCGAAGGCCACGAAGCCATTCCAGATCCGGCGCCAGGCCCGTTGCACTGCTGCCTCGCCTTCGCCGAGCGCGCGGATATTTTGCAGGTAAAGGCGAACCGCCTCGGCGGCGCGTTGGCCATGGCCATTGACCGCATTGTCGATGCCGATGTGCATGATGTAGAAATGGGCGTCGATACCCACGTACTCCATCAAATCACGTGTGGGTTTCAGATCGACCACTTGCCATTCCAGGTACAAGGTCATGCCAATGATCTCGGGATAGTAGTCATCGGTGAACTGCGAAATGGCTAGCTGAAACGCCGGTACAGAAAAGGCGCTATTGAGGAACTGCGGGTCGAAGGCGAACTCGTGCGAATCGATTGCCTGCGGGTAGTAGCCGATCGAGTGGCACAGGTCACGATAGATATTGCAGTGGTTCATCGACACATTGCCGTCGCCCAGCTCGTCCATCGACACCGAGTACAGCAACGCGCGCACCTCATCCATCGGACCGGTATGGCCAACGTTGCGCAGCCAGGCGCCGTCGATAAGATTGAACGGCGCCCACTGCTTGGTATAGGTGACCATGTCGGCGTAGTTGTTGAAGTACTGACCATCGTCGCCGGGGTCTACCGCCTCGGCGTCATCGACCATTTCCTGATAGATCAATTCAAGACGATCGGCGAAGGCCTGTTCGGAATATTCGAACGCCACCAGATCGGTCGGCGCGGTCTGCGCGCTGCTGGAAAATTTTTCCGCCCATTTCAACCAGGCATCAACATAAGCGCGCGCGTCGCTCAGTACTTCCGGGTGGTCGCTGACATTGAGCAGCTTGAAGAACAACTGGCGCGGGGCGGTGGTTTCATCGGCGATGTTCGGGAACGGACTCACCAGCGTGCGCTCGGTGCGCTCGGTATCGACTAGACGGCTTTGCACTTCCAGATACCAGTCGTTCTCAAGCGGAACCGGGGCGTTGTCGATAGCCGGCGCCTGCATGACCACGCCGATCCGATGCCAATTGTCGAGCATGTCGGTACGTACTTGATACCGCCCCCAATTTTCCGCCTTGCTCGAATCGGTGCCCGGACCACGAACCGACCATCGTGGTTGGCCCAGTACCGGACCTTGCCTAGTGGGCAATTGGCTGGAAAGATCGTCCTGGCTTTCGATCCGAACATCGGCGGCGGCATACACTGCCACCGGCCGTTGCGCCGGCCAGGACCAAAACACGGTGCGGTTGCCGGGCGGGTTGGGCGAGGGCAGGTGCGTGGCGCAGGAGTTGTAATCGGTGTGCCAGGGAATTGCCATGAATTTGGACATGTCGCCCGGCTCCAGGCCGTCAGCTTCGACATGTCGCGGGACATAGCCGCAGGTTAGCAAGGGCCGATCAGCACGCACGTTGGCGTAGTCGAGCGGCTTTGCGTTGATGCGGAACGGGCCGGCACCGGAGCTTCGCCACGGTTGGATGTAAATTGCAGGCTCGCGCATCGTGAAGGTCAAATCGATGCCGGGACTGAATCGGCCTCCCAGACAATTGACTAAAGTTGCCTTGTCTAGCATTTCGCCCGGGCCTAGTACCGCCCCAGCACCGGCGACGAAATTGCCGCGCCCTTTATTCCAACGCTGCAGAAAAAAGTACTGCGTCTTGCGCAAGGTCAGGAACGCCTCGCCAGCATCGCCCAAATGCAAAGGCATGCGGGTGGTGTCGTTACTGGGCGCCTCGAACGGATTGCGAAAGGTCGGCACCAGTCCGGCAAGCATTGTTGTCGTCGGATCGTCGCTGGCGCTGATGCCGGCAAGTTGTCGGTGCGCCGACATGCCGCGCTCGCTCAGATTGACCGTCCACTGTTGCAACGCTGCGCTTTTGAAGATCGGCGCTAACTGGTCATCGAAGCTCGGCTTGTACGCCAGCTGATAGCCGCCCTTGCTCTCATCGTAAATCTGCGGAGAAATGCCCAGCTGCCGCACCCAGGAATCGTAGACATCATCCCAGAGCGAAACGATATTCAGGATTTGCGGCGCGAATGCCGGATCAGTGGCCGTGACCCAGGCGCCATGCACTTGAGCGCAGCTGCCGTCATCGAAGACCAGCGTGGCCGAAACCGGTCCGTCGGAGGCATCGTCGAACCATTGATCATTGTTGACGTCGTCGTTCAGCGGCGCCGCGCCACTGATTTTCCATCCTTCCGCGCGGCCGTAGCCGCCGACCACCAGCAAGCGGCCTTGCGCATCGGTGGACAGCTCGCCCAAGGTGTCGATCGGACCGGCTGGGCTGTCCATCGGAGCGAAGGAATTGGCGGGGAAGGACTTGGGGTACTCGGACAGCCGCACGATGCTGCTGCTGGCAGCGTCGAAGTACGAAGCCACCGTGGCCTCATCGAAGTTGACGCCGCTCGCACCCGGCCCGGAGATCGTGCGCGGCCCCGGGTCGATGGTCAGGCGGCGGACCCGATCGGGATCATTGAGCACGGCAATCTTGTCCGCGGGTTGGTGCGCGTGCGGGTCGTTGATCTTGGGATTTCGGATGGGCGGAAGGCGGCCCTCGCAGTAACCCAAGATACCCTGATAGTCACCCTTTTCGACCAACACAAAGGTGTTGGCCTTCTTGTTGGCTAGGTGCACGGTCCAGATGATGTCCTTGACCGTGAGCCCGTTGATTCGGCTTCCGATCGTAACCTCCGAGCCATCGCCACGCGGCCAGAACTCTTCGCCGCGATCGGGGTAGGCGTAGATGCGAAAACGCGCCGCTTGCCGTTTCAACGCGCCGTTGCTATCGCGCAGATCAGTGCTGCGCACCAGGTCCGATTCGGTGCCGGCACGAATGGGCAGCCCGCCTGTGAGTGCGGAGCCGTCGGCCATTGGCGCGCCTGGCGCGCCGGCCATCGTCTCGGGAGCGATAACATACTCGCTGCTATTGCCCACACGGGCGACACCTACCGCGGGGTGGATGCGAAACAACTGACTGGTCTTGTCGCTTCTTGTCTTCTTTGCCATTTCTTTCCTCATTTCAATTAAGTTTGAGTTCTAACTCCAAGTGCAACACTACAGGCCCTAATGGGCTACGGTGTTGCCATGCCAAAACAATGCTACATTCACTTGAGTGCTGAAGACCGTGAGACCTTGAGTCTGGGCCTGACCTACGGCCATTCGCTCCGAACGATGGCGCGGGTATTGGGACGTGCCCCCAGCACCGTAAGCCGGGAGTTAGCCTGGAACATCACACGAGGCCGCCCCTATCGTGCCTGTACGGCGCAGATCCAAGCGGCCGCCCGATCCCCTCGTCACCCACGGCCACCCTAGAAACTCCTCGACCCTTGGCTGTGGCAGTATGTCCAGACCTATCTGGCGCAGAGCTGCTCGCCCGAACAGATTGCCGGGCGGCTCAAACGCACGTATCCTGCCGACATGCGGAACCCTCTCTCGACCGAGACCATCTATGCGGCGCTGTACGTGTTGCCCCGGGGCACCCTGCGCAGTGAACTGTAGTAACCGTTAAGGGGTGAGGTCTTACAATGCCACATCGTCGGACCTTTTAGTCGCTCTCTATATCGAGGTGTCGAATGCATTAATCAGATCTGGGGGGCTCACATTCGAGCGAACAGGTGGACCCACTCCGATTGTCCAACTTCTCATTTCTGAATCATAAGGTCTGGGTCGATTGCTTGAGTCGTGCGCAGGGTAATCCTTTTGCCAGCGACCGACAATCAGGCGAATGCTGATTTTGGGGTTCAAAAAACCTGAGAGGGTCACTGAGGGTGGGGGACAGGCTGGTTCGTCGTTGAGCAGGGGGTAGCTCCATTGAGATAAGGGGGCGTGGAGCAACGGCCGCCTATGCGGCGTGAGGTCGGCGGATCTTAGGACTCGACCCCGGGAGTGGCCGGCGGTTTTTGGCCGGAGCCGGGGAGGCCCAGCCCGGGGCTGAAATAGGTCTGGCCTGCGGCCACGGCGCGGATGGCGCGGGTGAGGTCGGTGAAGGTGTCGTCTTTCAGCGCATAGCCGGACGCGCCGGCCTGGACCATGGCCTCCACAAATTGTCTGTTGTCGTGGATGGAGAGCGCGAGAATCTTCACCGACGGGTGTGAGGACAGAATCTGTCGGGTGGCTTCCATGCCATTCATGGGGACCATGGTGACGTCCATGATGATCAGATCGGGTGCCTGACTCCGCCGCGCCAGATCTT
>Ga0315287_10002992_pt1 | contig 16208 bp, 15 predicted proteins | sample YL17G11_0_MG_FD_205037 | JGI IMG/M metagenome (GOLD analysis project Ga0315287, IMG submission 205037) | Sediment microbial communities from Yellowstone Lake, YNP, Wyoming, USA - YL17G11_0 | ecosystem: Environmental > Aquatic > Freshwater > Lake > Sediment | place: USA: Wyoming | collected... | reverse complement strand
GCGAAGGTCGTGTCGGCGCTGCGCGCCGATGGAGAGTCGGCCGAGCTGCCGGACAGGATGGTGCCGATCCTCGGAACGCTGACGCGATTGCTCGTCGCGAGCTGCGTCCTGGACGTCCTCCTGCTCCCGGCGATCTTCCTCATGGACGTGTTCTTTCCCTTCAAGATGTCGAGCGTGCAGCTCGGGCTGGTGCAGCTCGCGACCATGCTCATCCCTCAGGCTTTCGGTCTGGCCGCGCTCGCACTGGCCTATCTGGCACACCAGTACGGGAAGCTCGTGAAGGAACGCTGCCAAATGAAGAAAGAGCTCGAGCTCACAATCTGAGGGGATGCCATGCCAATCATCGTCAACCTGGACGTGATGCTCGCCAGACGCAAGATGAAGCTCAACGAGCTCTCGGAAGCCGTCGGCATCTCGGTGCAGAACCTGTCGGTCCTCAAGACCGGCAAGGCCCGCGCCATCCGGTTCTCCACTCTCGAGGCGCTGTGCCGGGCCCTCGCGTGTGCCCCCGGTGATCTCCTGGAGTACGAGGATCGCGACGGCGCGTAGCGGGTCGCGGACGCCCCGCGCGCCCGTGTGGGAAAGGGGACGCACGAGATGAGACCGTTCCTTCGAGCCGCGCTGGTCCTGTTTGCATGTCACGCGGCGTGCTGCGGCCCTCCGTCGGCGCCGACGAAGGGCGCAACCGCCGGCCTCGTCGCTCCGCCCGCCGAGCCCGCACGGTGCCGAAGCGACGACGACTGCGCGCTGAATCCGGTGGATTGCTCCGAGTGCGGGCGGTGCCCGGGCGACGAGCCCACGGCGGTGATGCGCGCCTTGGTCGAGCCCCTGCAGGCGGAGTGCGAGCGGCATCCGCCGATCCGCCTCGACCCGCGCGCGGCGCCGATCGGCCTGCAACGGCCGGCCTGCGCTCCCTGCCCTCTCGGCCTGAACGAGCCCCGGCCGCTCTGGCGGGCGATCTGCAAAGGCGGCGGCTGCGCGGTCGAGCCGGCCGGCACCGAACAACCCGACCTGGGGGGCGAGCTGGCGCCGCCCTGAAAAACGATCTTCGGAGCAGCGGAGCTATTCGGCGACGAACGCCTCGACGTCGGCGACGAGCTTGGCGACGTCGATCGCGTCCCCGGTGCCGTTGTAGTAGCTGTCGGGGTAGGCGCGGATCGCGACGGTCATGTCGGGGACGCGCACCGCGATGAGGTACGGGAACCCCTCGAACGACGCCCGGTCGCCGAGGTAGTGCTCCGGGTCGTTGGCGCGGTAGAGCGCCGCGTCCAGGCCGTCGCCGATCATCACGTCGTCGGCGGCGACCAGATCCATCGCCGCGGTGTCGTAGTTGGAGGAGTCGAAGCTCGCCACGCCGATCGGGATCACGCCCGCCGCGAGGAGCTCCTCTTTCGACGCCGTCACTCCCTCCATGAGCCGGTAGCACGTGCCGCAGTTCTCGGCCGCGATCGCGAACAGGATGATCTTCGCCTCGGTCACCCCGAACTGCGCCTCGAGGAGCGCGCTCATGCCCGGGCTCTTCGACTTGAGGAAGAGCTCGCCCATGCTCAGGTACGCGTTCGCGTACGTCGAGGGATCGGCGCCGCCCTCCTGCGCGCCCGAGCGGACCGACTCCCACACGAAGCACGGCAGCGTCTCGCCGAGGTTCGAGCCGAACTCCGCGATCCCGGCGTCGCCGTCGTCGGAGTCGATGCCCGAGGGGTACCACGCGCCGCACTCGCCCACGTCGCCGCCGCCGTTGTCCGGCAGCACGACCCCGTCCTGGCCGCAGCCCGCGGCGAGGGCGGCCAACGACGCGAAGGCGGTCGCCGCGGCGAGACGAGACACTCTGAACCTCATGATCGGCCTCCTTCCCTAGAATCTGTACACCGCCTCGAGCCGCGCCCCGACCGAGTCGGGGTACATCCGGCAGACACCGCCCGCGCACTTGATCCCGCCGCGCTGCGCGCCGGCGAGCAGCCGCAGGGTCAGATCGTCGAGCGGCTTGGGCGGGTGCACGGCGATCAGCGCCCAGACGTAGTGCCGGCGCGGGAGCGGCAGCTCCCAGTCGCCGAACTTGAGATCGTTCCCGCCGGTCTCGTCGCTGTACTCGTGCACGAGCGTGATGCCGAACGCGCCGGACATGTCGTAGCCGAGGCTCGTGAGCGTCACCCAGTGGGGGACGCTCTCGCTCACGTTGAGATCGTGGCGCCGCAGCTCGAACTTCGCCTCCACGCTGTGGGGCCCCTGGATCGGCACCGAGAGATCCGCCGCCACGTGCCAGAGCCGCCCGTTGTCCGCCTCGCCGGTCGCCGGCTGGTCCGTGGTCTCGTACCGGAAGCCGCCGTCGGCGGAGGCGTTCACGCCCGAGTCGCCGAACTCCTGGCGCACCTTCAGGATCGGGTGGACGACGAGGGTCGGCGGGTGATCGTCCCACGCGCCCATGGGCAGGAGGCCGCCCTCGTAGAACATCGTCGTCTCGGTGAGCGTGAGCTGCGTCTTGGACCGCCGGAAGAACAGGTCGCCGGTGATGCGGCCCCCCTCCGAGTTGCCGCGCGAGTTGATCGTCATCCACACCGGCTCGAGCGTGGGCATGTTGTTGTACGGGATCGCCGGGTTGCCCGAGGTCGTGGAGTACGAGCCGCGGTACGGCCCGTCCATCACCCACCGGCGGTAGAAGACCGCCTCGCCCTTGATCATGAACGGCGAGAGGTCGTAGGAGAGCTCGCCGAACACGGCGTACCCCGACTCGTTCGTGACGTGCGACTCCGGGCGGTAGTCGTCGTGCGTCTGCGCGTCGCCCTCGAGGTACAGCTGCAGCCCGCCCACGTTGAGCTGCGCCGTGGCGCCGCCGCTCTGGACCGCCACGCCCGGTCCCTGGTCGATGAAGAGGCGATCCGGGTTCACGTCCTCCTCGTCCGTGTACCGCGGGCGCAGCACCACGCCGTGCGCGCCGAGCGCGAGCGCGTCCTGGATCTGCCACTCGACGCGCGCGCCGACGATCCGATCCATGGGATCGTCCTCGAACACCTGCTTGGTGATCGGATCGACGTTCAGCGCGTTGACCACGCCGCCGACCAGGGTCAGCTTGACCGCGCGGGGGACCTGGTACTCGATGCGCGCGCCGCGCAGGGCGCTGTCCTCGCCCACGTCGTCGAGCTTGACGAGCGACAGCGCGATGCCGCGGCCGAAGCTGACGTAGAAGTCGCCGACCGTGACGCGCAGCTTGTCGAGGTTCGCGGTGCCGTAGATCCGCTCGAGCCTGAAGTCGTTGCCGTAGTCGAGCGTCGTGTAGCCGCTCGCCCCGGTCGGGTAGCCGTGCTCGCGGAACTCGGCCGTGGGCACGTGGCCGGGCGGCCCTGCGAACAGGTCGAGGTCGAGCCGCAGGCCGCTGTCGAACTGCTTGTTGCTCGCCTGCGCGTAGATGATGTTCCGGAAGATCCAGTAGTCGTCGTCGTCGCCGTACGCGCCCTCGTTCGTGGGGCCGTTGTCGCCGACGTACTCGGTGATGAACGTCTCGGTGACGCGGTAGTTGACAGGCAAAGGCGCCACGGGTGCGGCCGCAGGTGCCTCGGGATCGGCCCGGGTCGCCTCGGGCTCCGGGGCCGGCACCGCGGCCTCCACCGCCGCGCCGCCGTCGTACGGACCCGCGTCGTCCTGACCGAGCGCCAGCGCGGGCACGGCGAGCGCCGCGGCGAGCGCGCACAGGGCCGGCGCGAGCGACGGCGACCTCATTCTTCCTGAGCGAAGCAGGTTTTCGCAGGAGACAGTGGGTCGTGGCCGCATCATCCCTTTTGATAAACTTTCTTTTGCTACCGCACCACAAATAAGACAGATACTCTGTGGATCTCGGCCGGTATTTCGGTTGAATGATCCGGCGACGAAAGGGACGAAAGATGACGACGACGATCAAAACGAGAATCCTTCTTACGGTGCTCGCCGCGTGGCTCGGCGGCTCGCTCGCGATCGCGTGCGGCGACGACGACGGATCGGCGGACGCGGACACGGACACCGACACGGACACCGACACAGACACCGACACGGACACGGACACCGACACGGACACCGATGGCGACGCCGACTGCACGGCGTGCCTCGAAAACGAGGAGAACACCGCGTGCTTCAACCGGATCGTCGGGCACGTGACCTCGGAGAACCCCGAGGCGATCCTGACCGCTCAGGTCTGCGCGCCCGCGTGCATGCCGATGACGGTCGAGGAAGACGGAACGATCTACAAGAACTTCTCGACGTGCATGGCGTACCCGCTGAGCTCGGGCGAGGCGATCCACCTGACCATCGGCGAGAACGGCGACACGAGCCTCGACACGCAGACCCGGTACACCCTCGCGCTCGAGCCGACCCAGGCCGACGTGTCCGACGAGGGCGCCGATGATTTCGAATACGACGTCGGCACGCTCGCGCGCCTCACGCTGCCGACCGACGGCGACGACTACACCGCGGCGGGCGGCGCGACGGTCGCGGATCTCTCGGGCGTGAGCTTCGACGTCGCGGCGGGTCAGCTCGGCGACACCGACTGCCTGCTCCGCGTGTTCGATCACCCGCTCGGCGCGGACACCCCGCCGTTCGTGCCGGCAGACGTGACGCTCGACGCGCTCTTCTTCCTCTCGCCCTACTTCTGGGCCACTGAGGACGGGTTCGATCCGCTCGAGCTCACGATCGACGCCGCCTTGGTCGGCTGGACGACGGCCGGCCAGTCGGGCTCGTACTATTTCCTCGGAGACTTCGCGAGCTCGAGCTTCGTCGCCTGCCCGGGCGAGGCGGAGAACGTCGAGCTCGGCCACTTCGTCGAGTGCGGCACGGTCACCGAATCCGGCGGCACGATCGTGATCCCCGAGGTCCCGGTGCTCGGGTGGCTGGGGCTCGCCAAGGCCGACTGACAATTCTGTCGCGGTTTGCCGCCGCCTCGGGCGCCGCCCCGTCGGGCCGTCCCGCGGGCTTCGGCGCCGCAACTCGTCACGAAAATTGAGGTTTCTCTCGCGCGGGCCGGACCCGCCCGATCCGAAATCGGCTTGGCATGCGCGTTGCTTTGCCCTCGTTTGCCGCTGCGTCACACGCAATCGCCGAAAAAAGGAGGGTCGCCATGAGAGTCGACACCGCCCCGCGCTGCATCGCCATACTGCTCGGGCTCGCGCTCGCCCCGGCCGCCTGCAGCGATGCCGGGGGCTCGGACGGAGGGCACGAGTCGCCCACCGGCACCTTCCTCGATCCCGAGGACGGCCTCGGGAGCAGCGGCTACGAGGCGCTCGACGAGACGTGCGAGGCGACCGACGCCGCGAACTACCTCGACAGGTTCGCGACGCCGATGTTCCGCGACGTGGCGACGCGCGACGGCGTGGCGTACCTCGTCGACGGCAGCGCGCTGTGGGCTGTCTCGCTGGCCGACCCGGCCGCGCCGGTCCGCCTGTCGCTCACGCGGCTGCCCGGCCGACCGCTCTCCGCGGCGTTCTCGCCGAGCGGCCGCCTGCTCGTGGCCGCCGGCGGCGCCGGCCTCCTCATCGTCGACGTCGCGGATCCGACCGCGCCCGCCGTCACCGTGCCCGCGCTCCCGAAGGCCGACGCCCTGGGCGTCGAGGTCGCGGGCGACCTCGCCCTCGTCGCCCAGGGGAACCGCGGGCTCGCGGTGGTCGACGTGTCCGAGGGCGCTCCGTCCGGAGTCTCCCGCGTCTCGCTGCCGGGATTCGCCAACTCCGTGGCGTACGACGCCGCGACGCAGCGCGCCTACGTGGCCTCCTGTTCGAGCTTCAGCATCGTCGATCTCGCGGATCCGGCGCACCCCGCGGTGCTCGGGACCTACTTCGTCCCGGAGGGGCACGCCAAGGGGATCGCCGTCGAGGGCGACAAGGTGTACGTCGCGGGCGGCGAGGCGCTGTTCGCCTTCAACGCCGCGGTGCCTTCGGCGGTCCTGTGGACCGGATACTACGCGGACCCGGAGACGCCGGGCTTCTACGTCAACGCGGTCGTGGTCCGCGACGGGATCGCGTACATCGCCGCCGGCGACGAGTCGGTGCGGTCCATCGAAACGGACACGCTCGAATCGTCGTCCGTCTACGCGCCGCCCGCCGACGAGGGCGAGCCCCCGACGCTGGACGATCCCATCGACATGCCCGATCCGTCCCAGGAGACGCTCAACACCTCGTCGGGCGATCCCATCAACGTCGCGCTCCACGAGAACCTGCTCCTCGTGCTCGGCAACTTCCGCTGGGTCGGGGAGCGGCTCCTGCGCGTGATGGACGTGTCGACCCCGGGCGTCATGTTCGACGTGGGTGCATACGTCCAGCCGAACGATCACCTCGGCGCGACCGACGCGGGCGGCGCGATCGTCGTGCACGGGAGCGGCGGCGTCGAGTCGGTGGTGACGCCCAGCGGCGCGGTGATCGACACGTTCGCCCTGCCGGAGCCGGTCGTCGAGGCCGGGATGCTCGGCGCGCTCCTCGTCCTGCTCTCCGAGGACGGCCGCGTGTACTCGTACGATTTCGATTCCCCGGAACAGCTCCTCAACGGCTCGGGGTACGACCTCGCGCTCGGCGGGACGCGCGGGTTCGTGGCCGACACGTACCTCAACGAGATCTACGGCTTCGAGCCGTACTCCGGGAGCGGGGCGCAGGTGTTCGAGTCGTTCGGCGCCCAGGGCGCGTTCCTCGGCTTCTCCCGGCTGCTCGCCCGCGGGAGCGACCTGTACGCCTACGACTGGGTATTCGGGCACCTCTACGGCTTCGACGTCTTCGCCCCGAGCACGCCCGACGAGATCGACGTGATCGACGCCGGCCTGTGCGAGGTCTACGACATCGCGGACTTCTACTCCGGCCAGAAGGCGATCCGCGCGAAGCTCGTCGCGGCGGACGAGCGGGTGGCCCTGCTCTGTCCGTACGACGACGACGACGCGACCTCCCTGAAGCTCTACGCGGTCGCCCCGGACGGGACGCTCTCCCTGGACGAGAATCTGACGCTGCCGAGCGGGCGCTACGTGGACGCCGCGTTCGACGGCGGCGTCGTGTGGGCGCTCTCGTTCGACAACAACACGTACCGCTCCGCGCTGTACCGCTTCGACGGCGGGGAATTCATCAGCGCCGAGTTCGACGGCCACGCGAACGGCGTCCTCCTGCGGGACGGAATCGTCTACGTCGTCGACGGCGACTTCGGCGTGCGCCGCTTCTCGTTGTCGGGAGGCGCGCTGGTCGAAGGGGATCCGCTCACTTGGTGACGAGGAGGTGCGAGATGACTTACCTGAAGACGTTCCTTCGACTCTGCCTGCTCGCGGCGGGCTGCGTCGCCGCGCTCGCGTCGAGCGTCCCTGACAGCACGTGGGTACAGACGGACGAGACCTGGGTCGTCAGCAACCTGTTCGACGGCCAGACCGCGGTGCCGCTCGACACCGACGTCCGGCTCGCGATCGGGACGCGCGACTTCACGGCCGAGGGCGAGGAGCCCGGCGCCGACGCCCGGTCCCGCGCCGAGACCGCGCTGCGCGCGGTGCGCGTGTTCCCGCGGCTCGACCCGCTGGCCGTCCTCCCCGCCGAGCTCGCCATCGGCGAGACCAGCTCGGAGATCCTGCTGCCGCCCATGGCCGCGGACACGGAGTACGTGCTCGATCTCGGGTCGCTCGAGCAGAAGCTCACCGTCGAGCGCGACGTGCCGGAGCCCATCCTCTTCACCACCGGGGCCGGGCCGCGCGTGACCGGAATCTGGCAGACGGGCGACACGCTCGTCGTCTCCTTCTCCGAGCCCATGGACCCGAGCTCCCTCGAGATCGGGCACGACTCGGTCGACGTGCTGTGGGAGGAGGGCGACGATCTGCACTCCATCGCGGCGGACATGAACCTGGCCGACTACGTCTGGGCCACGGACGGGATGCTGTTCAAGATGGCGCCCTTCGACTTCCCGACCGAGGGATGGGTGAAGGTCTCCGCGAGCGCTCGCGGCGCGACCGGCGCCCCGCTCGACGGGAACGGCAACGGCCTGCCGGGAGAGGTGGACGACGACTTCGTCGCCGAGTTCTCTCTGGGCACCATCGACACGTGCTGCGCGCGGGTGGACATCCCGATGCCGTGCGTCGCGTGCGAGCCGGAGGACGAGGGGGAGGACTGGTGAGGGAGGATCGCACACGCGCTCCCGCGCTGCCCGTGGCCGAGCTCACGCACCCGGCGGCGCTCGCCGCGATGGCGCTCCTCGCCGTCAACGATCACCTCCTGAAGGGCGCGGGGATCCTCCCCGGCTGGCTCACCGGCAAGCTGAGCGACGTCGCCGGGGTCGTGTTCTTCCCGCTGCTCCTGACCGCGCTCCTCGACACCGCGCTCTGGATCGCCAACCGCGTCGCCGCCGCGCTCGGGCGCCCGCCGCGGCTCGACACCGCGCTCACCGTGCCGAAGGTCGTGGCCGCCTGCGCCGTCACGGCGTTCGCCCTGGCCGCGATCCAGCTGAGCGACACCGCGGTCGCGGCGTACCGGGCCTTCACCGGCGCGTTCGGCTTCCCTGCCCACGTGACGCAGGATCCGACAGATATCCTCGCGCTCGCCTTCCTCGCCGTGCCGCTCTGGATCGGCGTCCGCGCAGCCCGCACGGCCCGTACGCCGCGTTCGGCACCCGACGCTACGACTCCCGCGGCCCCCGACGCCGGGAGACCGGCGCCCGCCGGCTGGAACGGGATCGCGTCGAATTAAATTCTTTGTTCTTGACTTATTTGCCCATCTGGACAGAATTATGTTCGTTCTCGATCGGAATGGAGCTCTCGATGCGCCACGATTTGCGACATCTCCCGCCCTGCATGGCCATGCGCCGGCCTCGGTGACCGCGGCGACCCGTCCCTGAGACGGCCCCGCGGCAGCCGGGGCGCGATTCTAGAAACCCGAAACGACGAAAAAGAGGATCGGAGGATCTCCTTTGTACACGGAGAGGACCTATCGAGGCTGGTCGGGGCTGGACGCGGCGGCGCGGTTCAACGTCACCCTGGGCGAGAGCGATCTCGACATCCAGTGCGGCGAAGACAGGCGCGCGGCCGCGCTCGAGAAGCTCGCCGCTTTACGCGGGGATCTCGAGCGCCACATCGCGCGGGATCCCGTCTACCGCACCTCGCTCGTCCCGGTCCGGGTGCCGCCCGACGCGCCCGAGGTCGTGCGCGCCATGGCCGACGCCGCGTCGCTGTGGAACGTCGGGCCGATGGCCGCGGTGGCCGGCGCGATCGCGCAGCTCGTGGGCGAGGCGATCGCGGAGCCCGGCGAGCGGGTGATCGTGGAGAACGGCGGCGACATCTACGCGCGGGCCCCGGGCGAGATCCGCTGCGCGGTGTACGCCGGCGAGCGCTCGCCGTTTCGCGACCGGCTCGTGATCGCGGTGGACGCCCGGGACGGGGTCGGCGTGTGCACCTCCTCGGGCGTCGTCGGGCCCTCCCTCTCGTTCGGCAAGGCGGACGCGGTGGTGGTGATCGCGCGCAGCGCGGCGGTCGCGGACGCGGCGGCCACGGCGATCGCGAACCGCATCCGGACGCCCGCCGACGTGGCCCCGGTCGTGGAGGAGTCGAGCGGGGGGCCGGGGCTTCGCGCCCTGGTCGCGTGCTGCGGCGACAGGCTGGCCCTCTGGGGCGAGCTCGAGCTCGTGGAGAACGAAAGGAAACGATCATGACGAAGAGATACCTGAGCAAGGACGACGGTGCGTGCGTGCAGTGCACGGCGTGCGTGGGGCAGTGCCGCTTCGCGGCGCTCGCGGTCGAGCGGCCGAGCTTCACCGTGCGCCTGGACGTCTCGAGGTGCACGGCGTGCGGGCGGTGCGCGGACGCGTGCGGGTACCGGGCGCTCGGGCTCGCCGCGCGCGCGCGCGGGAAGGCGGGGGCGGCGTGATGGCGAAGACCTACGAGGAGATCAACGACAAGATCCGGCGCGGCAAGGCGGTCGTCGTCACGGCCGAAGAGATGATCGACGTCGTGCGCGATCGGGGCGCCGCCGCCGCCGCGAGGGACGTGGACGTCGTCACCACCGGCACGTTCGGGCCGATGTGCTCGAGCGGCGCCGTGCTGAACGTCGGGCACACGACGCCGCGCATGAAGATCCAGCGCGCGCGCCTGAACGGCGTGGAGGCGTACGGCGGCCTCGCCGCCGTGGATCTGTACGTCGGCGCGACGCAGGTCAGGGACGGGGATCCGCTCAACGATCCGTTCCCCGGGCGGTTCGAGTACGGCGGCGGGCACGTCATCGAGGCGCTCGCGCGCGGCGAGGAGGTCGAGCTCGTCGCGGAGTCGTACGGCACCGACTGCTACCCGCGCCGCGAGCTCAAGGCCAAGCTGCGTCTTCGCGACCTCAGGGACGCCGTGCTCGTGAACCCGCGGAACGCGTACCAGAACTACAACGTCGCGGTGAACGCCCGCGGCGACCGGGAGATCTACACCTACCTCGGGGTGCTGCGGCCCGGGCTCGCGAACGCGACGTTCTGCAGCGCTGGCCAGCTGTCGCCGCTCCTCAACGATCCGCGCTACCGGACGATCGGCATCGGCACGCGGATCTTCCTCGGCGGCGGCGTGGGGTACGTCTCGTTCGCCGGGACGCAGCACGACCCGGGGGTCCCGCGGACCGAGGGGGGCGTGCCCACAGGCGGCGCCGGCACGCTCATGGTGACGGGCGATCTCAAGGGGATGAGCGCCGACTTCCTGCGCGGCGTCTCCATGGTCGGCTACGGGACGTCCCTCGCCGTGGGGATCGGGGTGCCGATCCCGATCCTCGACGAGGAGCTCGCCGTCTCCACGGCGGTGTCGGACGCGGAGCTCGTCGCGCCGGTGATCGACTACTCGCGCGACTACCCGGAGAACCGCCCCCAGCCGCTCGCCCTCGTGACCTACGCGGATCTGCGCGCGGGAGCCGTCGAGGTGCTCGGCCGCCGCGTGCCCGCCGTGTCGCTGTCGAGCTACGCGAAGGCTCGCGAGATCGCCGCGACCCTGAAGGCGTGGATCGGCGCGGGCCGCTTCGCTCTCGGCCGCCCCGTGGAGCCGCTGCCGGGCTCGCCCGTAAAAGGAGGAGGATCGTCATGATCGTGATGAAGTTCGGCGGGAGCTCGGTCGGATCGCGCGAGAAGATCTCCCGGTGCGTCGAGCTCGTGGCCCAGGAGCGCTCGAGGTCGCCCGTCGTCGTCGTGTCCGCCTGCGGCAGGACCACCGATCGGCTGCTCGCGGCCGCGGACGCGGCGCTCAGGGGCGTGGTCGACTGCGGCGAGATCGGCGACTTCCACGCGGCGCTCGTCGCACAGCTCGGCGTGCGCGTCCCGGAGGTGGACGTCCTCCTGCGCGAGCTCGGCGCGCTGCTCACCGGCGTCAGCCTGACGCGCGAGCTCACGGAGCGGACGCGCGATCTCGTGATGTCGTTCGGCGAGCGGATCTCGGCGCGCGTGTTCGCGGCCGCGCTCTTGGCGGCAGGAATCCGGGCGGAGGCGTGCGACGCCTTCGCGATCGGCCTCAGGACCGACTCGGTGCACGGCGGCGCGAGCCCGCTCGACGAGGCGTACGACCTGATCCGCGCCTCCCTCTCGGGGCGCGGCGCGGTGCCGGTGATCACGGGGTTCCTCGGCGCCGACGCGAGCGGGAGCATCACGACGCTCGGCCGCTCGGGCTCGGACTACTCGGCCGCTATAGTCGCGGCCGCGATCGGCGCCGAGGAGGTGCAGATCTGGACCGACGTCGACGGCGTCATGACGTGCGATCCGTCCGTCGACGCGCGCGCCGAGAACCTGCCGCTCCTCTCCTTCGACGAGGCGAGCGAGCTCGCGTACTACGGCGCGGAGGTGCTGCACCCCAGCACGCTCGTGCCCGCCATCCGGCGCGGCATCCCGGTGCGCGTGCTCAACACGGAGAGACCTTCGGGTCCGGGCACGCGGATCGTCGCCGAGCCCGTCCTCGGGCGCCGCCTGGCGAAGTCGGTCGTCTACAAGGAGGGCGTCGACCTCGTGCACCTCGGCTCGCCGCGCCTCACCTCGGCCGTGAAGCTCCTGTCCGCGGCGCTCGACGTCATGTGCCGGCACCGCGTGGGGATCCACATGGCGACCACGTCCGAGGCGACGGTGTCGCTCGTCACCGCGAGCGGTTGCGACGCCGGGAGGCTGGACGCGGCGATCGGCGAGCTCGCGCAGCTCGGCCGCGTGGAGGTGCAGAGGAGGAAGGCGATCGTCTGCGTCGTGGGCGCCGAGCTCGTCGGAAACGCGGCGGCGCTCGGCCGGATCTTCGGCGCGATCTCGGCCGAGGGGATCAAGGCCGCGATGGTGTCGCAGAGCGCGTCCGAGATCAACGTCGGCTTCCTCGTCGACGAGAGCGAGATCGGCGCCGCCGTCACCGCCCTGCACACCCTGCTGCTGGAATAGCAAGGAAGACGGACCCGTCGGACAGGTCCGACGCGTCCGACAGGTCGGACGGGTCCCCCGTTCTCTTGCCCTGACATTCGCAGTGTGGCATAATGTGTTCAGATGTAGGACAAATGGAGGCACTCATGCACACCGAACGACGACTCCGACGCAGCGACGACTCCCTCGAAGCGCTCGCCCTCCAGCTCGAGGCCACGGCCGATCGCGCGGCGTGCACCGCGCTCGTCCTCACCGAGAGGGACGGGCTCCAGCTGGTCGAGGTCGGCGACGACGCGGCGGCCGAAGAGATCGCGGCGCTCGCGCCGACGCTGGTCCGCGACGGCCGGCTGTGGCACGGCGCGGTCCCGACGGCGTTCGGCGAGCGGCTCGTCACCGTGGCGCCGGTGCCGAGCGGCCAAGGGACGCTCTACCTGTGCGCGGTGGGCGGCCTCATGTGCGTGCTCGGCCCGGAGCTCGCCCTCGGCGGCCGCGGCGTGGCGCGCATCCTCGCCTGACGCGCATTGCCTTGCCCCTCGGCGTCGCGGCTCCTAGACTGACCCCCATGATGCGGCTCGTCCCGGTCGTCTCCCTCTGCGCCGCGGCGGCGCTCGCCTTCGCCGGCTGCCCGCCGCAGCGGATCCCCGCCGCGAGCCCCGAGCCCTACAGCGACGATCCGAACGCCGAGCGCGCGTTCAAGGCCGCCGTGGAGCTGTTCGACGCGGGCGACCTCGCGCGGGCCGACGCGGCGTTCGCGGCGTTCGCCGACGGATTCGCGCGCGATCCGCTCTACGGCAGCGCGGTGGTGTTCCGCGCCCGCATCGCGATCGCGCAGGGCGCGCCGCGAGCCGCGCTCGATCTGTGCGCCGGCCTCGAGGGGAAGAAGATCGACGCGCTCACCAAGTCGCGAGCGCGGCTGTACGAGGGGCTCGCCGCCGCGGCCCTCGGCGAGCACGCGCGCGCGCTGGACGTGCTGTCGCCGTTCCTCGGAGCGCTGACGGATCCCGCGGAGAGCGAGCTCCTCCTCGCGGGCCTGTGGCGCTCGGCCGTGGCGCTCGGCGATCTCGATCGCGCGCTCGCCTGGCTGGACGCCTACCTCGCGCTCCCGCCCTCGGGCGAAGGGATCGCGGCGGCGAACGCGGCGCTCGAGGCGCTGCTCGGCGGCGTCGACGATCCGGACGCCCTCTCGGAGGCCGCGGCGACCGTCGGCCAACGCGGCGCGGTCTGGCCGCGGGTCGTCGGCCGGCTCGTCCGCGCGCGGTACGACCGCGGGGATCTGGACGGGGCGTCCGACGCGCTCGCGGAGCTCGTGCACGCCGGGCGGGACGGCGACGCGGGCGTCGGCGACGTCGCGCTGCTCATCGAGAAGCGGAGCCGTGTGGATCTCGCCTCCATCGGGTGCATCCTCCCGCTCTCCGGGCGCTCGCGCGTCGTCGGGGAGGCCACGCTGCGCGGCGTGATGCTCGGCGCCAAGGATCTGCAGGCCCCGGACGGGCGCCCGTTCTCCATCGTCGTGCGCGACACGGAGGGCAGCCCGGAGCGCGCCGCCGCCGTGACCGAGGATCTCGTCGTGAGCACCGGCGTCGTCGCCCTGATAGGCCCCCTGGACGGCGCGGAGGCCGAGCGGGTCGCCGCCCGTGCCGCCGAGCTCGGGGTGCCGCTCATCCTGCTCTCGCCGCAGGACGACCTCGCCGCGCGCGGGGCGTTCCGCCTGTTCCCGTCGCCGCGCGCCGAGATCGCGGCGCTCGTCGCGGCGGCGGCCGGCACCGGGGCGAAGCGCCACGCGATCCTCCACCCGGACAACGCGTACGGCGCGGCGCTCCGCGATCTCTACGCCGCGGAGCTCGGGAGGCTCGGCCTGACCCCGATCGCGCGGATCGCCTACCCCGAGGGCACGACCGACTTCACCCCGTTCGCCGAGCAGCTCGCGGGCGGCGGGGCGGAGGTCGTGTTCGTGCCGGACGCGGCGTCGCGCATCGCCCTCGCGGCGCCAGCGCTCGCGGCGGCCGGAGTGCTCAGGACGGGCGAGCCGGGCGGCCCCGCGCCGTTCAAGCCGGGCGCGATCCTCGCCGCGCCGGCCGCGGGCTTCGCGGCCGATCTCGTGCGCCGCGCCGGGAGATATCTCCAGGGCGCGCTCGTCGTCTCCCACTTCGTCGAGACCGCCGCGCCGTCGGCGGCCCGTTTCGCCGAGGAGTACCGCGCCGCGTACACGGGCGATCCCTCCCACTATGCGGCGTACGGCCACGACGCGGCGCTGCTGCTCGAGACCCCGCTCTCGGCCGGCGCGAAGAGCCGCACGGCGGTCGGCGCCTGGCTCCGCGCGCGGGACGCGGACGACGCCCGGGAGCTCCCGACCGCGGCGCGGTTCGCAGGCTTCGACGCGGGCGGTGTCACCGCCGCCGTGCCGTTCGTGCTCCGGCTCACCGGCGAAACGTGGGAGATCGCGCGGTGACGCGGCGGGGCGGCGCGGGCGCGGGGACGCTCTTCGACGCGATCCGTCGGCGGCGCGTGATCGTCTTCGTCGGCGCCGGCGGCGTGGGGAAGACGACGCTCTCCGCGGCCGCGGCCGTTCGCTCCGCGAGGGAGGGCCGGCGCGTGGCGTGCCTCACGATCGATCCCGCGCGCAGGCTCGCCGAGAGCCTCGGCGTGACCAGCTACGCAGCCCGCGGCGAGCTCAACGAGATCACGGGCATGCTCGGGGACGGCGTCGCGCCGGGCGGGCGCCTCGCGTTCGGGATGCTCGACCCCAAGGAGACGTTCAACAAGTTCGTGCTGGAGCGCTCGTCGACGCCGGAGCGCGCGCAGCGGATCCTCGACAACCGCCTGTACCGCTACGTGTCGAGCTCCCTGAGCGGCATGCACGAGTACATGGCGCTCGAGAAGCTGTGCGAGATCCGCAACCGGAGCGATGTCGACGTCATCGTGCTCGACACGCCGCCGACCGCGAACGCGATCGACTTCTTCACCGCGCCGCGGCGGATGATGGCCGCTCTCGACGGGCCGCTCGTCCGCGTCATGCGCCGCGCCTACGCCGGGCCCGGGCGGCTCGGGTTCGACCTCGTCGGCCGCTGGGCGCGCGCCGTGCTCCGCGCCATCTCCAAGGTGACCGGCGGCGAGCTGCTCGACGAGATGATGGGCTTCGTCGACGCCCTGTCGGATCTCTTCGGCAGCTTCTCGGAGCGGGCGACCGCCATCGAGCAGGCGCTCCACGGCGACGATGTCGCGTTCTGCCTCGTCACGACCCCCGACAAGGCGACGATGCGCGAGACCAGGGAGTTCCGGCAGCGCCTGTCCGCGCTCGGGCTCTTCGTCTCGGCCGTGGTGTTCAACAGGTGCCACGCACCGCGCGCGCCGGAGCCGCCGCCGGGCGCGCCCTGCGCCTCCGAGATCGCGATGCTCAACGCAGAGTGGAACGCGGCGTTCGATCGGGAGGCGGAGCGGATCACCGAGGTGCGCGACGGTTGGGACGGGCTCGAGGCGGTGGGCGTCGTGCCGCTCATGCCGGACGACGCGACGCGCCTCGCCGCGCTCGACGCGCTCGCCGCGCATTTGTAGGGATCATTCGTACCGGCGCATGCGGACGATCGGCGCCTCGCCCACCTCGACGACGAAGTGGAACGTGAACTTGACGAGCCCGTCCCGCTTGCCGCGCAGCCCGGGCGGCACGTTGGGGAAGGGCGCCGCCTGCTCGACCGCCTCGTACGCCTCGTCGTCCAGGAACGGGGCGCCGCTCGCGTCCATGACGTACAGCTTCTTGAGCCGCCCGTCCGGGAAGAGGACGACGAGGAGCACGGTCACCCTGTCCTTCAGGCCGTAGATGTTGCCGTACGGATCGCGCCGCCGGTACTCGGAGCCGGGCTTCCAGAACCGCTCGACCTTGCTCTTCAGGCGGTTGAAGAACG
>Ga0315287_10002991_pt1 | contig 16208 bp, 14 predicted proteins | sample YL17G11_0_MG_FD_205037 | JGI IMG/M metagenome (GOLD analysis project Ga0315287, IMG submission 205037) | Sediment microbial communities from Yellowstone Lake, YNP, Wyoming, USA - YL17G11_0 | ecosystem: Environmental > Aquatic > Freshwater > Lake > Sediment | place: USA: Wyoming | collected... | reverse complement strand
GGATTTCATCAAGCGTAAGCCCGCCGGCCAGCATCGAAGACACCATAGCGATTGGGAATCCGGTTGCCTTTGAGGCCAGGGCCGATGAACGAGATGTTCTTGGATTGATTTCGATTGCAACGACGCGTCCGGTCTTGGGATCGTGAGCGAATTGTATATTTGTGCCGCCGATGACCTCGATAGCATCAACAATGTCGTAGGAATACTTCTGGAGCTTTTGCTGCAGCTTCTTGTCAATAGTCAGCATTGGGGCGGTGCAGTATGAATCGCCCGTATGTATGCCCATAGCATCGACGTTTTCGATGAAACAGACGGTTATCTTCTGGCCCTTTGCGTCCCGGACGACCTCCAGCTCGAGCTCTTCCCATCCGAGAACGGATTCTTCCACGAGAATCTGTCCGACGAGGCTGGCCGAGAGTCCCCTGGATGCGACGACCCTCAGCTCGTCAACGTTATAGACCAGCCCTCCGCCTGTTCCGCCCATAGTGTATGCCGGGCGAATCACGACCGGGTAATCAAGCCTCTTGGCGATTTCTTCGGCCTCTTCGACGGTGTATGCCGGGTCGCTCTTAGGCAGGTCAATGCCCAGTCGGTTCATTGTGTTTTTGAACTCGATTCTGTCTTCACCGCGTTTGATGGCGTCAATCTGGACGCCGATGACTCTTACGCCGTATTTATCCAACACGCCTGCTCTTGCCAGCTCCGAAGAAAGATTAAGTCCGCTCTGGCCGCCGAGGTTCGGCAGAAGTGCGTCCGGGCGCTCCTTTTCAATGATTTTTGTCATTGTCTGAAGATTCAGCGGCTCGATATAGGTCACATCGGCCATCCCCGGATCTGTCATGATTGTAGCAGGGTTTGAATTGACCAATACTATCTTGTAACCCAACTTGCGGAGGGCCTTGCAGGCCTGTGTGCCGGAGTAGTCAAACTCACACGCCTGCCCTATGATGATGGGGCCTGAGCCAATAATCATCACCTTCTTGATGTCGTCGCGTCTGGGCACAGTTAATCCTCCAGATACATTTTTCGTTTACCCAAGGCCATAGATTCCGAGAGATTAAACTGCAAGAGCACGGCGTTGTCAAATACAAGATTACAATAAGTGCTCCAAGCCCTTGCAATGGGCGCCGGTGGAGGTATAATCGCGGGGCGATTCGGCGAATTGAGTTTGCCGAGACATTGTTTCTTGTGTTCAGAAAAAAGGAGAAGCGAAAATGGGCAAACCCGTCAGTATTATGCCTTGTCTGGATATGCGGAACGGCCGGGTGGTCAAAGGCGTTCATTTTGTTGATATTCGGGACGCAGGGGACCCGGTCGAATGCGCAAAGGCCTATTGCCGGGCCGGAGCGGATGAGCTTGCGATGCTGGACATAACGGCGACCGTTGAAAATCGCCCTACTATGCTTGAAGTCGTGAAGAAGGTGGCTAAAGTCACCACAATTCCATTTACCGTCGGCGGGGGTATCTGTGACGTGGCCTCGGCGGCAGCGGTCCTGGAGGCGGGTGCAGACAAGATATCGACCAGCAGCGCGGCCTTTCGCAAACCTAAAATCGTCAGGGAGATGGTTGCCGAATTCGGGCCTGAAAAGGTTACAGTCGCCATAGATGTTGACCGGAATGAATCGCTGCCGTCCGGGTACGAGGTGTATATCGACGGCGGGCGGACCGCCACCGGCGCCGATGCGATCGAGTGGGCGAAAAAGGTCGATGGTTTTGGCGTTCCCGTGATACTGCCGACGAGCAAGGCGGGAGACGGCGCCCGGACCGGCTTTGACCTGCCTGTAATTCGTGCAATGGCTGATGTGTGCTCCGCCGAGATTGTGGCATCGGGCGGGGCGGGCAAAATGGAGCATTTCCTCGAAGCGGTGGAGGCCGGGGCAACAATCCTTCTCGCGGCGTCCGTCTTTCATTTCGGCATCATCGCCATACCGGAGTTGAAAGACTATCTGCGGGGTCATGGCCTAAAACTGAGGTGATGGGTTGGGGGGGGGCCGGTGATATATTTTGGTTTATTCCAGATTATTTTGTTGAATTCTGTGGTTCCTTTTGGTAGAGTAACACCTTATGAGATATATTCTTTCGTCTCTCAAGAGTATGTCTCCGGTAAATCAAAGATGAGAGATATTAGTTGAATGGCCTTTAAACAGGCCAAGGAGAAGTACAAGTGAGTACAGGTATAGTGAAATGGTTCAATTCAAGTAAGGGATATGGTTTTATTGCACCTGATGACGGCGGTGACGATTTGTTTGTCCACCACTCTGAGGTCAAGACAACCGGTTACGCATCGCTCGATGAGGGGCAGAAGGTCGAGTTCGAGGTCGGACAAGGGAAAAAAGGCCCGTGTGCGACCAACGTAATCCCGCTCTAACAAGACAGTAAGGCTTGAAAGAATCGAAAAGGCCCTGTCATCCGGCGGGGCCTTTTGTATTGTGCTGCTTGCTCTGTTTCATCGCCTGGCTGGAATCTTCGCACGCCGCCTTTTCTTCTGTGGCACTTACTCCGGCGTTAGTCGTACCGTCCGACAGGTCAATTCGCCGCTTAGCTTTCGAAGTACACGCCGGCGTTTTCAAGGGCCTTCCTCAAGTCGCTGTATGGAAGCTCTCGTGTTCCGCAGTTTCCCTCTGCGCAGAGAGCCGCAACAGTGCCCGTGGCCTGGCCCTGCCCCATGCAGCTTACCGTGTTCCTTGTGGACATGTGCGCTCTATGGTCCGAGGTTATCATCATACCGGCGGCCAGCAGGTTGTCTATTCCCGCCACGCGGAGCGCACGATACGGGGTTCCGTATGTGCCGCCGTTCTTTATCTGCAATCGCGGAGCCGAGTCGTGAAAACCGTATGCCATGACGTCGTCGTCAAAATGTCTGCCTTCAATAACGTCTTCGTGCGTTATGTCGTAGTCGCAGGTAATCAGTCTGGCGCGACGGATATTGAGTGACGGGCTTGTTCTGGCGATGAATGCCTTTTCACAGCCGGGGACATATTTTCTAAAGAGCTCTATGGCCTTTGCCTGGCGCCTTCGCAGCTCCAATTCCGCTTTGGCCGCTTCATCTCTGTTTGTGGGGCTGACGGGCATTTTCAGGTTCAGCTTTATGAACATAAAATAGTTGTCGTGGACGGTGGTTGTTGTCATCGACATCCCGATTTTGCCGGCCCCTTCTGTGAATCCAGCCGGGAGATTGACGGATATGCCGTCCAGCCGCACGATTTGCCCTTCTTTGCCGCTGCGCAGGCCCTCGCAGTATTGACTGACGGCGTCGCGCGATTTGAGGAATTCGTAGTATTTCTCCACGCTGACGTTGGCGATACCGATACTGTTGCAGACGGGGTAATCGTTCGGTTCGGTGTATTTCGCGCCGGCAAAGGCGCAAAGGTGGCCGTACGCGGTGCAGTCCACAAAGGATTTGGCGTAAATCGCCTCTCTTCCGGAGCGGCTCTCTGCTATCACGCCCTTAATCCGGGGACCCTCCATAATAGCTCCAACCAGTAGCGTATTGACACATACAAATACGCCTGCTTCCGCAAGCATCTCGAAGGTGACGAGCTTATACATTTCCGTATCGATCGCGGTGCATACCGAATCGTAATCGTAACCCTTGGACATCTCGGCGTGTCCCGATGTGCCGCCGACTTTTGCGAGTCGATCGACTATCTCCTGTGGAATTCCCCTGACAACCTGGCGTTTCTTCACTCCGGGGAAGGCCTTCCACAGGTTATAGAAGCTGTGAAGGGCAGTGCCGCCTTCGGTGACCGTTCCGCCCGGATAGCCCTTCCACTCAATCAAGACCGTTTTCGCCCCCTGTCGCGCCGCGGCCAGAGCCGCCACGACGCCTGCCGTGCCGGCGCCCGCCACCGCCACATCGAATTTCCTTACGGGCAGTTTCCTCGCGGGCTCCTCGTAATAGTCCACAGACTGATTTGAATTACTTCCCTGTGCGCCTTTCGCGGTGCCACCACGGGGCCTGGGGCCTGCCAAGACGCCGATTCCAAGCATTAGACCATGTTTTGAGAAATCTCGACGATTCATTCTTAGCTCCTATGATAATTCGATTCAGTTAAAGACCATTCGCAGCTTCAAAGGCAGCGAGAGCCTTGATGCCGCTATCGCGGGCACGCCACTGTATTCCATACGTCGCGCCCGCAGCCGACAGTATTGAGGAATGACGGACCTTCCCGTCACTGCCTTCCTATAGTAGAACGTTTCCCACTTTGTGCCAATAGGGAAAATGAGGGGCTGCGAGTGCAGTGGATGTGTGATATGCTGTAAAGGCAGGCAATAGGGCGGAAATATTCAAGGAGGTCAAGGCACTTCAGGGGCGGTATGGAGCGAACGTGCGTGGAAATTCGTTCGGCGCAGTCGATTGGCAAATGAGGAATTTGGCGGGGGGTGCGATGCGCAAGTCGTTGCCACCAAAGCTCTTATGCCGCAGGAGCCGATTTCCAAAGACAAACCTACATCTGTTGCTGTGCCTTCGGCGATTGGCGGGCCTCGCGAAGACACAAGACGGGGGGGCATAATAAGATTTTTTGCAAAAATAAAATAATATGCTTGTATATGAAGCGCGCAACGGTATAATGACAGTCAGAAATATCTCGACTATGAGATGATCGTGTAGCGAAGCCTTGAAGCAAGACCACTCCGCATGGCCGGGCATCAGCCTCAAGACGTGTCTTCCGCATCATTTCACTTATTTGTGTCGTGCTTTTGAAAAACAAAGGCTTCATGTACATCGAAAACCTGGTCAGGCTGAGAATTGGGAGCTTTGAAGCTGGTCTCCCATAATACAAGGCGGAGAAGTGCAACGACCCTATGGTAGCCGGAATTGTGAAACAATCACTTAATGTTAGAACTTGGAAAAGGAAATCAAAATGAATATCTATGTTGGAAATCTGTCACGCCAGACAACCGAGGAAAAGCTGAATGAGGCATTTGCCGCCTTCGGCGCGGTCGAATCAGTACGTATCGTAAAGGACGCGGCCAGCGGCGAGTCAAAGGGATTTGGGTTTGTGACTATGCCGGTTGATGATGAGGCGCAGGCCGCAATCACCGGGATGAACGGCAAGGATTTGGATGGACAGACTATTAAGGCAGAGGAGGGTCGGGCGAAAACAGATGCTCCCCGCAGCAGAGAACGGCCGGGAGGTTCAAGGGGCGGCTATCGTGGCGGCGGTGGCGGCGGCGGTGGCGGTGGCGGACGGCGTGACAGTCGCGGCGGAGGCAGCCGAGACAGTCGCGGTGGAGGCAGACGGGACAGTCGCGGGGATAGCAGAGGAGATACTCGCGGTGGAGGAAGCGGCCAAAGCAGGCGTAGATACTGACGGCAGATTGGATGATGGGACTGTATTAGGCACGGGATTCAATAATGTGTGATGAAGGTCCGGTGGATTGATCGGGCTTAGTTAGCTTATCTTTGTTGCTCTTCTGCAGTTCCTTTGCGATAGCAAAGATTTGTGAGGTATGTTCTTTCATCTCTCAGGAGTATGCTTCTAATAAATTGAAAATGAGAGACATTAGTTAAACGGCCTGTGAACAGGCCAAGGAGAAGTACAAGTGAGTACAGGTACAGTAAAATGGTTCAATTCAAGTAAGGGATTTGGCTTTATTAGCCCGGATGGCGGCGGCGACGATTTGTTTGTCCATCACTCGGAAGTCAAGACAACCGGCTACGCATCGCTCGATGAAGGCCAGAAGGTTGATTTCGAGGTCGGACAAGGCAAGAAAGGCCCATGTGCAACCAACGTAATCCCGCGCTAAGCAAACAACAATACTTGAAAGAATTGAAAGGCCCCGCCATTTGGCGGGGCCTTTTTTAATTGTAGCCCCTGCTCTGCTCCGTCGGCCGGATTATTGGCGTGCTGCTGCTTTTCTCTTGCAGATCAGTTGCTCAGAACGGGTTGAGCATTTCCTTGACCTGTTTTGTGCCCCAGATAATCACCTCGTCGATGAAGGAGTTCTGGGGGACATCAATGCAATGCACAAGTGTTCGTGCGAAGTCTTCGGCGGATGGATACCCTTCCTGCCAGCCGTCGTCGATGCCCGCCGCCTTGCAGAATCCGGTTCTCGCGGCGCCCGGGACGAACGAGGTGGCTTTGCCTCCCCACTGCTCCATCTCCTTGTGCAGGCATCGCGTAAAGCCCACCATCCCCGCCTTCGCAGCGGTATAGACCGCCCAGCTCGGCCAGGAGTAGTGTGCGCAGCCGCTCGAGACATTTATGATATGGCCGCTGCCCTGTTTCTTCATCTGGGGGATGACTTCGCGGCAGCCCTTGATTGCCGAAATCAGGTTTACATCCATCACGGCCTCGATATCCTCATCGCTCATCTGTTCGACCTCGGCGATTTTTATCCCGGCGCCGTGATTGTTCACCAGGACGTCAATGCGTCCGAATCGCTTCTTGACCGCGGCAATGAGCTTTCGCCAGTCTTTGGCGCTGACCGCGTCGGCTTGCACCGCGAGCAGATTCTCGTTGGCCAGCTTCTTTTTGGCGTTGTCCAGCCGTTTCTTGTTCCGGCCGGTAATGGCCACCTTAGCGCCCATCTCTAAGAGCATCCGCGCCGTCTCAAAGCCAAAACCCGATGTTCCCCCTGTTATGACGACCACTCGGTCCTTTACGTAGTGTTTCATTTCCAGCCTTTCGCAACAAGTCAATATCAGTCAACTGCAATCCGACCCATAACAATAGCCGAACCTCGCCGGCTGGTCAATAGCGACAAAGACCCACGCCGGGCAGCAGCCTTTCGTGGCAGACGGCGGGTTTGCCGGCCCGTGGTCTCAAGACAAAAAAAACGCGCAAGATGCTTGCAGGATACCGGCATATTCCCCTATATTCTGCTCAAACAAGGTGCGACATCCAATAGGGCATGACCATGGCAAGAATAATCTTCAGTCTTGAGGAGCTTACAAAGCTTCTGATTTCCAATGAGCTTTTGCCCGGGGACATATTGCGTCCGAGGGTCCAGGGCGATAAAATCCATTTCATAATACGGACGGACTCATTCATTTTGCCGTTTATCCCTGCTTCGCTGAGATACGTCAGTTTCAGCGACAACAACGCGGTATTCGAGCTTACTATTGTGAGCAGCCATTTGAACAAAGCGGCAAGCTGGCTCAGCCAAATAGTCAAACTCAAGATACCGCCGTATATGAAGCTTGAGTATCCGAGGCTTTATGTCGATGTTGATGAGCTGCTCCAGAGTAAGAATATCAGGGGTGTCTGCGTTAAGGACATTACGTTCGAGAACGGCGAATTCACGATTGTAACAGCCGGCGCTTCGGGCTGAGGGGCCTGCCTCGCGAATGTTGATACGGTAACAGATACAGCAAGGGTAATAAGCGAACCTTATTATGGATGTTCGGAATTCACCGTATGCAACGGGCAAGCGAGCCGGCAGTCGGGGCAAACGGCTTGTGGTTCGCCAGGAGAATGGGCTGACGATTTACTACGCCTCCGCCTGGCCCGGTTGGAGCGATGTCCTGACTACTTTCATCGCTTTCGTCGTAGTCGCTGCTCTGCTGGCCTTCATGCTTTTCTTGTTTCACCTGCTGGGATCATTCTCCGAGGGCTTCTTCGAAATCGCCTGGCTCAACAAGATAATGAGTTTCATTTTCGTCGGCTCCTTCGACTTTTCCCTGATAGCAATCCTCGCGATCTTTCTACTCTTGATGCCGGACTGCCTTGTGTACCAGCTCAGCCCGAAGCGAGTCTGGATTGAAGATCGCGTGCTCTGCCACAGCGTTCGTCTCCTCTGGCTCATCCGGCGAACCCGCCGGATTGCCTTTGACCGAATCGTCGAGATCAAAGTCGTTCAGTCCGGCTGGCTTTATCACCTGAAGGCTATCTATGAGATGGACTTGCCCAGATGGCTGTTCTTCATCCTCACCTACTGGAACGAGGAGTTTTCCCGCTGGCCTCTGACCCTCATCAACGCTTTCCCCACGAGGGACGAAGCCGAATGGATCCAGACCCAATTGCTCGAATCGGTAACGAAAACTCGGTAACGGGGCTAAAACGCCTTACCGAGAACGCTTGCGGGGCAGAGAATTTGGAAGGACATGACCTATCTTGGTGATTCGATAGTCTGTGTCACCCGACAAAGAGTGGTGTCTGTTGGAGTCGGCAGCAGCACTCTCCTGACTCTTCTTCTGCAAAGACCTGCATTGCGAGCGGAGGGAGTCGAACCCACACGTCCATAACGGACACAAGGACCTAAACCTTGCGCGTCTGCCAGTTCCGCCACGCTCGCGTTTTGTTTTACCGCAGAGACCGCAGAGCACGCGGAGGTTGTTCGAATTTCACTCTTTTCTGCGTGGTCCGTTCTCTGCCGTCTGTCATCTGTCCTCTGTCTTCCCGGCCCCGTTATCCGGCTCATCTTCCTTACTTATCTTCTCAATCCGCTTTTCGGCCTTTTGAAGGATTCCCCGACAATGCTTAATAAGCGCCATTCCCTTTTCGTACTGTTCGAGGCTGTCCTGCAGCGGAATCTCGCCCTGCTCAATCTTGGCGACAATAGCGGTAAGCTCCTTGATGGCCTCTTCGAAGCTCAGATTGCTAATATCGTTTTCGTCCTTATTCCTGGCCATTCCGTGCCCTTCTTACTTTGGCCACCAAGGCGGTCAGAAGTTCAAAGTGCCTAAAGTGGAAAGTCAGCTCACTTTAGTTCACTTTAGCTCACTTTAGTTCACTTTAGCTCACTTTAGTTCACTTTCAACTTTCTTTGCGTCTTCGTGTCTGATTTCATATTCTTACTTCTTCGTTACCTTGCTTTCAATCAAATTCTCCCCCGCAAGCTCGGTAACAATCAAATCGCCGATCTCGACATCCTGCAGGTTTCTTACCACCAGGGCGGTCTTTTTGTTCGTGGTAATGCTGTATCCCCGGTGCAGGACCGATTTGGGATTGAGTCCGGCCAGGCGGTTTTCCGCAGCGGTCAACTGCATCCGGCGGGCGTTGAGAATAGCGCCTATTCCGGCGTCCGCCCGGTTCCCAAGGTTATTCAAATCGACCGTCATTCTGCCCATGAGCCGATGCGGCTCGATCCTTACCACCTGCTCGTAACTCGCAGATAGCATTCGCTGCGCCTCGAACAGAAGGCATTTAACGGCCTCCCCCAAATCCCCGCCCAGCTCATCGACCTGCTGCTCTGCGGTGCGGACAAGCAAGAGCGGATTTCTAAATACCGCGCTTGCCAGAAGTGTTTGCAGGTTTTGCCCTGCCAGTCTCAATCGCGCCCTGGCTTCTCCTGTCAATCTCCGTTCGGCACCGGCCAGCCGCTCCATAACCTCCTGCATATCGGGCACGGCGACAACACCTGCCTTTGTCGGCGTCGATGCCCTTGCATCGGCGACCAAATCCGCCACCGTCACATCAACTTCGTGCCCGACGGCACTGATTATCGGTATCTTGGAATTGAAGATGGCCCTGGCCAGGACCTCCTCGTTGAACGCCCACAAGTCCTCCGGCGGCCCGCCGCCCCGTCCGACAATCAGAATGTCGAGCCTCAGTCGCCTGTTGCGGCGGTTTATGTCCCGTATCGCCGCTGCGATTTGGTCGGCTGCCCCTTCGCCCTGCACCGGCACCGGGTAGAGAAGCAGCTTTACGCAGGGCCAGCGGTTGAAGATGCTCTCGGCGATGTCGTGCACCGCCGCCCCCGATTCGCTCGTCAGTATCCCTATCCTCTGTGGGTAAGCCGGCAGCGGCTTTTTGTGCGCATCGTCGAAAAGGCCCTCGGCTTGCAGCTTTGCGACCATTTGCTCGAAGGCCAACTGCAGCGCCCCGACGCCCTCCGGCTCAAGCTTCTCGACATAGAGCTGGTACTTGCCCTGAGGAGGATACACATCGACATATCCGGTCCCAAGAATGGCCATCCCATTCTCCGGTCGGAACTTCAGCTTCGCAAAATTGCTCTGCCACATAACGCACGGCAGCACACTGCCGGCGTCTTTGAGCGAAAAGTAGCAGTGCCCGCTTGAATGGTGCTTCCAGTCGGTTATCTCGCCGCGGACTATCAGCCGGGAAGGCAGGTTCTCCTCAAGCGCCGCCTTAATCAGCGAATTAACCTGGCTGACGGTATATATTTTCGGTTTGTTCTGCATTCTGAGCCGATTATAACTGCCATAAGAGCCGTTGTTAGTTATGATAGACTGCTTGTGGCTCGTTTGGAAAAACCTTTCCAACAATTTTGTGCGCTTTTCAGAAAATTCCTTTGGTTGTTCTCGCGGATGTCGCATATTATCAGACGCAGGAATTGCAAAAGGTTGTTGCGAACGCAACCAAGACCTTTACTACGAGATCTCCGAAACGGTGGTTTCTTTGCGAGGAGAAAGATGGATCTTTTGCTCGAAACGTCGGTTATATCGACGGCGGTCATTTCAGGGGTGCTCCTGAGTACAAAGTTCTCACGCCTGCGTGCGCCGTATTGGGCATGCGGTTATTTCATTTCCCTGATACTGATTGCGATGCTGCTGACGGCCAGATGCAGCACGGCGTTGAGCTTCCTGCCGCCGTTTTCCTGGGCAGCGGCCGGCCGGGCCAGGTTCATCATTTCGGCCTGGGCCATTACGATGGGCCTGATCACGCCGCTCTCGCGTCTGCCTCGCAGGTCTGAGAAGTACATCGTGTGCATCTTGGCGGTTGTATTCGTGACTGCTTTTTCCATTGTGCCCTTCCTTGCCCCCAACTTCCTGCGAAATGATTTATCGACTCTTCAGACGAAGATCGACTCCAACGGCATTTGCCTTCAGAGCAGAAGCTACACCTGCGGTCCTGCCGCCGCCGTGACGGCCCTGAGAAAATTGGGGTTCAACGCCCAGGAGGGTGAAATAGCCGTTCTTGCCCGCTCGAGTCCCGTCACCGGCACGCTTCCCCGGTCGCTTTACTCGGCCCTGCAAGCCCGCTACGGCAGCGAGGGCCTCAAATGCCGCTACCGATACTTCAATTCCGTCAACCAGCTAAAAGGCATCGGCGTTACCTTGGCTGTTGTCAGGGACGCATTTCTGCTGGATCACTGCGTCGCCGTCCTCGACGTCTCGGACCGTACGGTTGTCATCGCCGACCCCGCCCTCGGCAAGCAGCTTATGTCCCACGAACAATTCGAGAGGATGTGGCGATTCACCGGAATAGTCCTGCGGCGAGATGTCCTCGGCAACATCTGAGTCGAGACTCCAGCAATGAAGGGCCTGTGCGACTCACACGCCGCGTAAGCACCGAATCCCCGGCGAATTCAGGGACTTTTTTTGGCGACAGTGACATACCGTTGTCACAGGGGGACGGAAAAACTTGGCTAAATCCCATCGGATAGCCCATACTTCTTACAGGGACATAGAGAAGATGAGAGTCCCCAGCGCAATAGTGATGTTCTATCGAGACTGGGCCGGGCCGTTTTTTCTCCAGAAAACCAGCCCGGCCCAGGAAAGGTTTCGATTTCCAGCCAGGCGCCTGAACGAGGCTTCTCAACCGCCTTTGAGGACCACGAAGACCGCGAACTCGCTTTTCACAGGCACTCGGACAACATCCCCCTCGCACTTACCCTCAAAAACTGGCTTACCGAAGAAATCCTTGGGGTCCATCAGGCGAAACGCCTCTCCACTTCTCAGAAACGGCCCGGCCGTGACTTCTACGCTCTCGGCCTTGTCCCAGTTGTAGATCGCCAAATGGGCGCGGTTCCGGTCAAATCGGTTCGGCAGAAGAACGGCCTTAACTCCATCGGGCCGCTTTTGGCCTTCCTTGATAATAGTATTACCATTCTGCAGGGCGGTTTTGTACCGGTCGATATTCAGACCGCCGTTGACTATGAGATTATCGCGAATCTCGCAATTCTCGTTGTACGGGGCGTTGTACCCGATTCTCATATCCACGTTGTACAGGTAATTCCTGAATACGCGGATGTTGTTACTCGGCCTGCCTCCGCCGATTAAGAACGGCCCCTTGTTGTAGAAGATGTTGTCCTCAACGAGGAAGTTATTCACATACGCCTGGTCTGAGCCGTATGCGTGCATCGTATATGTGCCGTCGTATTTGCAGGTCATAATGCAGTTGGAGATCACCTTAACGCCTTCGTCGTTTTGCGTGTATATGCAGTGCCCGTGCCCTCGGTCCGTGCCGAGCCAGCCGTTGCCGTAGATTATACAGCCGTATATGAGCGGATCGATTTCGCCCTTCCAGCAGCTTATCCCCTGGTTGCAGTTGTGAATAATCAGGTTGACGTATTTGCAGTTTTTGCCGCCGTGGGTATGCAGTCCGCCCCAGGGCCGCTTCAAGTCTTCGGGGCTCGACCCCGGGCTGACCGGCTCAGCCGGTACCGGCTCAGAGACAAATATCTCCAGATCGCTAATCCAGACGTGTGCGGATGGCTCCTGCACCGACAACCCTCCGTCTATCCGGACTCTTGCCCCCTCTGCCGGACTAATGTGAATCGGTTTTTCCTCCGCCCCCGCCAGTCGAACCTCAAAAAGCTCGTTCGGACGCCGCCTGTACGTCCCCTCAAGCAGATATAACGTGTCCCCCGCCGAGATCTTCTGTTTCCCATGCAAAGCAGACGCAATATCCCAAGGCTCGTCCCTCGTGCCGGCGTTTGTCGATTTGCCTTCAGGTCCCGCGTACCATTGCCCCGCCCAGCAGACCGCCACGTCTAACAACAGAATGCACGCGAAAAGTGCTCTGCCATACCTCATCATAAGCTCCCCGACTATTGTTCAAGGCGTTTTCTATAGAGCCTGGTCTGCAGGGCGTTTCTCCACGCGGTCCAGTTCGCGTCGCCAAGCTCATCGTTGATGGCCGAGGTCACCTGGTCTATCTTTGCGTCCAGATCGTCAATGAAGCAGACCATAAACGCCTCAGCAGTCGCCGGCAGCTTGGGCGAGCCGAACTCGTATTCGCCGTGATGCGACAATATAATGTGCCCAAGTGCATCCAGCACATCCTGCTCGATCTGCACACCTTTGGCCCGCAGCGCGTCGGCCTTCTGATTCACCATAAGAAGACTCTTGACGATGTGCCCGATTAGCTGGCCCGAATCGGTATAGGAAAAGGCCAAATCGTATGCGAGCTCTTCGGTCTTTCCTATATCGTGAAGAAAGACCCCCGCCAGGACTAAATCCACCTGCACCTGTGGATACAACGGCAGTATCGCAACCGCCACTCGAAGCATATTGTGCGTATGTTCCAGCAGCCCGCCGACGCAGTCGTGATGCAGCTTTACCCCGCCGGGCGCCCTGCGGAGCTGCTCCATCAGCTTTGCATCCGCGAGAAATTCGCCCACCAGCGCCTTGAGTTGAGCATTTTTTATCCGCCCGACTATCTGCGCAGTTTCCTTGAACATCTGGTCGATGTCCTTGGCCGTGTGCGCCAGAAAATCATCGATATTTACCCTGCTGGCATCTATCGCGCTGACGTTGTTGACGATTATTTGCAGATTGTCCTGGTAAAGCTCGCTTCTGCCCTTTATGTGCACAAACCCGGGCTTCGGCAGAGCTTTGTAAATCGTCTCGGTCGCCTGCCACATCCGCCCATTCACCTGGCCCATCTTATCGCAGAGAAACATAGCGATATACAGGTCCCCCCGCGTCGTGCTCCGCAGAATGGGGTCCTTGACCATATAAATATCGTCGATAGCCTCTCCCGGCCCAATCTCATTGACAAATTTGTGCGCCATTGCCTGCTCCAAATTCGATGGTTGTTATTGAAAAGAGTACAACTGCCGGAATCATATCCGCCGGACAAACGGTATGCAAGCCCCGTTAGAAATTCCACGCTGATATTGAGCAGACGGCGTTTGAGCACTAATAAGCGCCAAAGCGAGAGATTTCGGTGCATACGACCAGCGCCGAAAATTCGTGATGACCCTTGCAACTCACCGCATTTTGGGCTATAAACACTACTTCCAGAGTGAACAAACGCAGTCCCAGCATGTTGGGACGCAATACGACATACAACATCCGATATACGAAATACGAGATACGAAATGAGATACAGTCAGAGTTTCATACCAACCGTCAAGGAAGTGCCGGCGGATGCTGAGTGCCTCAGTCATAGGCTGATGGTGCGGGCCGGGCTGATTCGCAAGGTCGCCAGCGGGACATATACCTATCTGCCGTTAGGCTGGCGTAGCCTGCTCAAGATCATCGCCATCGTCCGCGATGAGATGAACCGAGCAGGCGCCCTGGAGATTATGGTCCCCTCAATGCAGCCGAAAGAGCTTTGGGACAAGACCGGGCGGAGCGCCGACTACGGCCCGACGATGTTCTGCCTGCAGGACCGCCACGGCAGGATGAACGTCCTCGGCCCGACGGCAGAAGAGGTCTTCACCACGCTCGTCGCCGGAGAAGTAAAATCGTACAAGCAGCTACCCATCAACCTTTACCAGATAAGCCCAAAGTTCCGCGACGAGTTCCGCCCGCGTTTCGGCCCGGTCCGCTCCCGCGAGTTCATTATGAAGGATGCCTACAGCTTCGATGAGACGCCCGAAGGCCTGCACAAGAGCTATACGGCCATGTACGACGCCTACTGCCGGGTCTTCAAACGCTGCGGCCTTGAATACGTCATCGTCGAGGCCGAGTCCGGCGAGATGGGCGGCTCAGGCTCGCACCAGTTCACCATACCCTGCGAATCCGGCGAGGATACTATCGTTTATACCGAAGACGGTTCCTACGCGGCAAACCTCGAAAAGGCAGCCGTTGATCCCATCAGTCCCGCTGTCATTCCGAGCGAAGTTGTAGGGCGGGGCTCGCCCCGCCAATATTTAGCCCCCACCCCTGCGGTGGGGGGCATTCCGAGGCCTGTGAATCTCCCCGCACCCGAAGAAGTTCACACGCCCAACATCGGCACCATCGAAGCGGTGTGCGAATTCCTCAGGAGCAAGCCGAAAGACATGATAAAGACGCTTATCTATGCCGCCGGTGAGGATGTAATAGCAGCGTTGGTCCGAGGCGACCACGATGTCAATCCTGAAAAGCTCACGCAAACGCTCGCCGGCAGACACGCCGAATTGGCCGACGAGCAGACCATCAAAAGAGTGACCGGCGCAAAGGTCGGCTTCGCAGGGCCGATAAGGATTGTCGATAGTGTGTCGAAGCTGATTATCGACCACGCCATCGCTGCTATGGCGGCAGGAATCGCCGGGGCCAACAAGACCGATTACCATATCAGGAATGTCGTTCCGGGCAGAGACTTCCCGCTTGAAGGGGAAAGAGTGATTGTGGCGGACATCCGTTATGCCTGTGAAGGCGACACGCACAACGGCAAGAAGCTCCTGTTCAAGAAGGGGATCGAGGTCGGCCAGGTATTCAAGCTGGGCACCAAGTACAGCGTCAAGCTCGGCGCCAAATTCCTCGATGAACAGGGGGCCGAGAAGCCCTGCCTTATGGGCTGCTACGGCATCGGCATCAACCGGATTCTCGCATCGGCCATCGAATTGGGCAACGACCAGAACGGCATTATCTGGCCTATCAGTATCGCGCCATACGAGGTCCTTGTTACCTGCGTCAACCAGGACGATAAGGCGGTGGCCGGCGCGGCGGAGAACATCTATCGGCAGTTGCTCGATGCGGGCGTTGAGGTCCTTTACGACGACCGCGACTTGCGGGGCGGGCCCAAATTCAAGGATGCCGACCTGCTTGGCATACCCGTCCGGGTTACGGTTGGGCAGAAGTCGCTCGCCGACGGAAGCGTGGAGCTGAAACTCCGCCGTGAATCTCAAAGCCGCAAAGTCGCCGTTGACCAGGCAGCCGGCAAGACCGTTGAGCTGGTTAATTCCCTGAAAGAAGAGCTCTCAGCCTGATATGGCCGAACGCCTTCAAGCCTGCATCAGAAAAATCGCAGATTGCCCCGGAAAACGGCGCTGACACTGTCTGCGAATTCGTGTATCATACTACATTGACTTGTGATTTTCAGATTTCATAGTCGGCCCTGGCCGACCCCCTCTTCTGTACATGGGGACCGTGCCGAGGCCGGAACAGAGTTGAAAAAGGAGATGATCTATGACCAGCGACAGAATCTCAAGACGAACCCTTATCCGCAATACTGCCCTCGCCGCGGCCGGCGCGGCGGTCGCAGCCGGCGCCAAGAGTCTGGCCGTGACCCCGGCGGAAGTGACGCGAGTCGTCAAGAACGGACGCATCAACCAGTCGGTCAGCAAGTGGTGCTACGGCAAGCTCTCGCTCGATGAGCTGTGCATTGCATCCAAGAATCTGGGCCTGAAAGCCATCGACCTGCTCG
>Ga0315287_10002988_pt1 | contig 16226 bp, 23 predicted proteins | sample YL17G11_0_MG_FD_205037 | JGI IMG/M metagenome (GOLD analysis project Ga0315287, IMG submission 205037) | Sediment microbial communities from Yellowstone Lake, YNP, Wyoming, USA - YL17G11_0 | ecosystem: Environmental > Aquatic > Freshwater > Lake > Sediment | place: USA: Wyoming | collected... | reverse complement strand
TTTTAAATCTTCAGATTCTATAATATAAGAGTTGTTTAATTCATCTTTCACAGAATTTAATTCTGTATCTTTCTCTGTCAACTCCTGTTGAAATTTATTTAATAAATTAGAATATTCACTATAAATTATTTTTTTATCTGAAATTTCTTTATCTTTTAATAAGACAAGATTTTTATTTTTTTCCAATTGTTGTTTTGATGTATTTAATATATTAATATTTTGTTGTATTTTAGATATTTCCGCATTTAATTCTGAAATTATTTGCTTCGATTTTTTTATATTACACTGACAGTCTTCCATATCCTTAGTAATCTGCTTCTTACAAATTCTTTTATGTTCATCTGTAAGCGGTTGGCGACAGTGTTTGCACACGCTGTCATCAGGCACTGGCACTTTTAGCTCTTCATATTTAACTAAATTATTCTGAATAATAATATTATTTTTAGTAATATTTTCTTTAATGGAAGATATTTTATCATTTAATATTTCAATTTGAGAAAAATCTATATTAGATAATTCAATTTGTTTTTCTTTCAATAATTTTATTTCATTAATTAATATTTTTGCCTCTTTGGAAGAATTAGATTTTTTATTTTGATAATCTTTGATAGAAATTTCTAATTTGTTCTTATCAGATATTAATGATTTTTCTTTTGATATTAAAGAAGCAAAATTATTTTGCAAAATAGAATATGAATTATTATATCCGTTTAATTGATCTGTATATTTATTAAATTCTAATTTTGATGAATCTAATAATAATTGTTGTTCTGTGGCTTTATTATTACTAATAATTAATTGTTTTTGCAAATCATCTATATCTTTAATTTGATTTTCAAGATTATCAATTAATGTTTTATGTTTATCAATATCTTTAGCTATTATGTTTGCTTTTTCTTTTGCTATTTTTTCAAGTTTAGAATAAATATTTAAAGACAATGCTTCTTTTAATATTCCTTTACGTTTTGCAGGAGTTGCTGTATTTAGACCTGTAAAATCATTTTGAACAAAATGTTGAGTGCTTCTGAAAGCATTGAAATTTGTTTTTATTATTTTATTTAATTCTTTTTCTGTATCTGCGGCTCTTCTGCCAGATAGATCGTTCCAATATTTTTTTATTAAATTATCATCGGTAATTGGTATTTGATTATTATGATAGATTTCATTATCAGGACCTTCTACAGAATTTCTTTGTAGAAAAGTTAAATCTGTCGCCCCTTTTTTTGTTCTCGTTCGAATAATACGATATTCTTGTTCATTGGAAATAAAGTCAAAAACAATTTTACAAAAAGAAGAATCATCACGAATAATTTTTTCTAAATTTATATCTGCTTGATTGAATAAAACATATTCTATTGCTTTAAAAATTGTAGATTTTCCTACACCATTAGAAAATGAATCATTATTATTAACTTTGCCAATAATCAATGCAAGATTAAATTGATCGAAATCAATATAACTGTTTGCATGACACATAAAGTCTTGTATATAAAGTCTTTTAGGCTTCACTATTCTTTGTCCCAAGAAATAATAATAAAAACATTACCCCATGTACCTATTCCGCTTGAAATTTTAAAACCTTCATCTCGCAACGTACAAAGCACATAATTTATTAATATGGGGTGTTTATTTAAATCATTTTTTAAATGATTTATTCTATCAGAATTAGAATAATTACAAATTTCTTTTATCATATTTTCATAATTCCAACCAACATGAGTAAGCCCAATTTTTGCAATAGTTTCAATACAAATATGTGTGGCTTTTAGCACCTCCTCTTTTTCAAGAATTGGTTTATTTGTAATGTTTTTAACTTTATCAATAAAAGATTCTTCTATATTAGATTTTTCCATATTATTTAATCCTATTTTAATTAGTTTTCTAACAAATGCGGAAAAAGAAACATATTCTTTTCCAGACATTTTCTGCAATAAATTGTTAATTTGTTGAACTGTATCTTCATCAATTCTTAATAATTTTTGAACTAACATTTTATTACCGATATACTTTATATATCACTTTGTGAAAATATTTACTCTTTTGATTCAATTTTATAAAAATTATAAATATCTGTTGCCAAACTAATAAAATCTGCTCTTTTTTCTTCTTTTAAATTAGAAGAATATATTTTAATTGCAGATAAAACATCCATTTTTGTATCTAAAATATTAGATTCTTTTTTAATTAGATTGACTTTTTTAGATTCCGAAATATTTGCAACATTAAATGCGCCACGAGAATTTAAATATTTTTCAATAGTTGCTTTGTTAATAGAAACTGTTTCTGAAGAAGATAAGGATACTTCAACTTTAACAATAGATTTATTAAAATCAATATCAAGTTTTTTTATTTCTTGAACAACATAATTAGTTGTATCTTTAATATCTTCGGGGATAGTTATAGATATTTTTCTTAAGGGTCGAGTCGGTAAAAATTCATTAATAAAATTATCATTATTTACAATAACAATATGTTTCTTCTGATCTGTCTCTCCAAAATTAGAAATATCTAAACTTCCAATATGAGCGACAAATGGTTTTTTATTCATTACTTGCGGTTTATGAATATGCCCCATCCAAACAAAATCATAACCATTAAATAAATCTATTGGACAAAATAATTCATTTGTAATATCATCAAGTTCATTACCAACAGGAATAGATCCTTCAATAGCTAAATGTCCAACCAATATTTTTTTATAAGTAACAGGTATGCTGGCTAATTCATATATTAAACTGTTTTTTAAAAGTTCCATAGCAGAAGAATTAGAACTACATCTATAAGACTTCCTATCACAAAATGGAACCAATGTAAAAGCTGTAGTTCCAATTATTATTGTATTGATTTGTTTATATACACTTACATTATTCAAATCTATTTCACTTATAATATCTAAAGGAGAAGACATTATAGATCCACTTCTTAAAATATCATGGTTTCCAGCTATAATATGAACATTAATATTATGCGATTGACATCTTTTTAACCAAGACACAAATAATGTAATTAAAAAAGGCGGTGGTTTAGGATCATCAAAAGCATCACCAGTAATAATAATATTATCAATACATTCATTAATTGTCTTTTCTAAGATCCAATCTAAAAGATTAAATTGATCTTCTATTCTACTATTTAAAGCAGAGCCTATTCCTGGTTTACCGTTTTTTTGACCAGAACCTAAATGTAAATCACCAACTATAATCGCCATAAATTACTCATCAACATAAATATTCATACTTATTTTAAGTTTTTGCACCAACGATCTTAAAACTTTATTAAGATCATTTTCTTTTGCATATTTATCATGAAAATCATCATAAATTTTACATAATTTCTCAGCAAATACAAACGCATTGTCATTATAATGATTTTCACGAAATTCTCTAATAGAATTAGAGAAATCCAACATAATTTCTAATTGTTCAGAAAAATCTTGTGCTTTAAAATCACAATCAAAATCATTATATGCATCAGATTCAAATAATGATAAAATTTTATTGGCAGCTTTAACTTGATTTATACTTTCCATAGCTGCTACAAACGCAGAACATCCGCCACCCGCTTTGCATCCAAAACAGAAAAAAGTATTTGTATCGGAATAATATTGAAAAGAGGCGGTAGTTTCTCTACCGCCCTTATGTGATTTAAATGGACAAGTATGTTTTCTATTATTTTCATCTATGCGCAAACCATAATGTTTAAATATATCAATAATTGATATTAAATTTGCGCGACGAATTATGTCTTTATTGTGATTTTTTCCGATAAAAGCTTCTGCAAAATCTCCATCTTGCCATGATGTCTCGATATCGCTAATGGATCCGGTTGTATTTGATAAATCGCACATAATTGTGAATATTTACTAAAAGTCTCTTTTTCCTCTGAAATAAAGGACAATAAAACTTCTTTAGTTATTAACACATTATTTTTAATCACTTTTTTTAATCTTGTCAAGGCGCTAAAATTAGATAAATTATCCCGGTGTGCCGGCTTTTTTCTTTAATTGAGAAACAGAATATTCTAAATCATTAATTCTATCTCTTTGATAAAGACATGTTTTCATTAATAAAGCGACCCACATTAATGATCCCATTCCTTCTTGCTCATTAGGATCCTCATTTATATCCGCTGCCAATCTAATCATTTTAGAAACTATTTCTTGTTCTAATTCATTAGAAAAAACATTTCTGTTTTGTTGTAACGTTTTATCAGCAATTGTTTTTTTAAATTGAATTGAATATTCGGCAGCTCTTTGTTTATAAAGAGAATTTTGCTCATTAACTTGTTTTACTTTTTCATCAAAATCTTCTGAAGATGGTTTTTTAGGAATATTATCAAAAATAGATTTTTGAGAACTAACCTTGTTTAAACCAGTCTTATTTTGAATAGACTTCTGCTCCACATCATCTTCTTCATCGAAAGGCATGTTATCTCACTTTTTACAGATCTGATGGAATAGAAACAACAATATATTTATTAATTTTTTCTACATTATATCTTCCTCTTAAAGCTTCTTCAAGAATAGGCAATACTGCCGAAACTTTAGAAGTCAAATATAATTTTGATGGTTCAATCTTAATTTGTTCACAATACGAATTAACAAATTGATTTGGAAGAGCAAACAGTTCTAATCTTAGATCTTTAATGTCTTGCCAAATTTTATCTGCAACAGTTAATCCTTGTTCAACTTTATTATCCATCTTATTTCTCCTTGATATTATATATCTCAACAAAAGCATGTTTTAATGCAGATGTCATTATTAGTCCATTAATACGTTTCAATTCTTGTCCATCACACATCATTAATATAACAGGAATACTTTCTATTGAAAACCTTTTACAAATGTTTTTAAAATAATCTGTATCTATAGCGAAAATTTTAATATCAGTATATTTTTTCTCCATCTTATCAATCATAAGAAGCATTTTCTTATGAAAAGGCATCCATGTGGCATAAAAATATAAAACACATTTAGAATTAAATTTTAAATCTGATTCTTGTGTGATAAATAACATTTTAATTTTCGTTTTTCTCTCTAAATTCTTTAACTATTTGATCTAAATCGCCCTGAACATTAGCGTTTTTCAAAATAGATTTTGCTAAAATATCAGCTATCTCTTTATATTTATTCGCCAACACTTCAGCATTAATAACACCAGTAGATGTTAAAGTTAATTCGAGAGCAGTTACTCTTACCAAAAGATCTGCAATTATTGATTCATTAATAAAATCTTCTTTTTTATCCATAATTCACCTTAATTTTTGCCACAACATTTTTTATATTTAATTTTCTTGCCACAAACACATAAATCATTAGGTCCTATTTTCACCTTAATAGGAGGCTTAATCATTTTATCGAAAAATAAAATGCCATTTAAATGATCTAGTTCATGTTGAACTATAACTGCCAACAAACCAGTTACAACAAAACTATAAGGATACACTAAATTATTGGTAACATATATTTCTTTAAATCTGGTGGTGTCCTCAGCCCTGCCAGGAAAAGACAAACAACTTTCTTGTTTAAAAACATATGAATCATAAACCTTTTCAATATTACAATTTACTAAATTTAATTTAAACTTATCAAATCTAATTATTGATATTTTTTTATATATTCCTATTTGTGGCGCAGCAAGACCAACCCCACCTTTGCCTAATCTATTGGCATTATCTAAATCTATTTGTAAATAATTAATGAGTGACTCTACTTCTTCAGAAAGCACATCATCACATTTAGTTCTTAAAAGAGATTCGTTATTTGTAATAATCATCAATTAACCAATTACTTGCCACATCTACCACAACCTCTATAACGAGATTTATTAATATCTGCTTTATTTATAATTTTTTTCAAACAAATTGAACAAACTTTATCTTTTTCAGAACAAAAATCACATAATACTGATAAATTATTTAATACTATGGCTCCGCAATTAATACAAGTTTTTTTTGTTGCTAATAATGCTAATTTAGCGCAATTTACACAAAACATAATTATATTATCACAATATCGCCAGGTCCTTCTAATAAATGTTTTGCCTGTACAGAATCAAGATAAATACTAATTATTCTTTTAGCTTCATTATAATCATCTTCAGGATCTGATCTATCTAAACATATTTGACAAATTTTAAAACGAGTAATATTTATTTTTGATAAAGTGACACTCTGAAGTTCGTCTTCTGTAAATTCTTTACCACAAACTATACAATTAAAACTTGTTTGCGTCATGATATTTCATATATATCATATTATTGATCAAAATTAATGATTTGAAACAAAATAATCCCAATCTTGATGCCAGCATTCGTAATAACTTGGAATATTATATCCAATCATATGTGGTGGATAATTTGGTTGTTTAATAAGAATCATACCCGCTTGTTCTAAGGTTTTATTTCCCTTTTTATTATTGCATTCTTTACAACACGTGACACAATTGGTAAAGCTTGTTTTGCCACCAAGATATTTTGGAATGACATGATCTATTGTTACTTGCGAATCTGTTAATGGTTTGTAACAATATAAGCATTGATAATTATCTCTTTTGAATAATAGATTTTTGCTAAAAGAAATATTAAAATATTTTCTTCTTTTTATTAGATAAACTAACCTAATAACTGCCGGATGATTTATTTTTGTTGTTCCCCAATTGACTTCATCATCCCAATTTGAAATAACCTCTACTTTTTCTTTCCACAATAAGATAAAAGTTTTTCTTTCAGAAATAAATCCTAAAACTTCATAATTATTATTTAATAATAAAGTCTTTTTTGGAGTCATTTTGATTTTAAATCATTAATAGAATCTAAAATATCAATACCAATAGATCCTGGGCACTCATTTCCAATACAATGCCATCCTGGTCGTTGCCGTCTAGCGAATAATTCTATTTTTTTTATAGATTCATCAGGAAACATCATATCCAATGAATCTTGTAAATCTTCTGGTTTTTGTGAGTGTTTTAAATTGGTCGCAAAACAAACGGTTCTTTGTGATTTGTTCTTTAAATATTTATATATTTTATTATTATTAATTCCTATTAAACATAATTCGTGAGTGTTTCTAAAAAGGCGGCCCAATCCAAAGAATAATAAATCCTTACAATTAAAAGTATTAATTGAATTCATTATTAATTCTAAATCATGATCAGATAAATCTTCAGTTCCATGTTTATCACTTATTATATGTCGTTTTAATGTAATAAATTGCTTCTTAAGAATACTTAATGACTCTTTTTTAGTTTTTATCCATACATATGTTTGACGATGTTCAAATCCCCATTTATTCATAACATTTAATCCGCTTTGTAAAAGTGAACTTGGAACCCATAATGCTAATAATGCTCCTTCGGGAGCCGCAAGATCATTAATGGACAAATTCATAATTTGTTCATCAGTCATTACATTATAATTAGACTTAGCTCCACGTTTTACATCGCTCATTTTTAGAGAATCTAAAAAATTCCAAGCCGGATCTGCAACTATAATTTGAAATTTCATTTTTTAATCCATTATTTCTCAATCTCATAAAAATGAGATATTTGTTCTAAACTAAAATAATGTCTTTTTGACATTTTTGTCGATAATACTAATGTGAAGTTCAGATTCCCCTCGACGTAGTCGTCAGCCCACCGCGCAACTTCAACAACCACTCCCTCCCAAGATGAATTGTTTATAACCAATTTAATTAATTTGCCTTGTAATTCTTCAAAAAATCTATAATCCATATTTTCCTCATTTCAAAATTAACATTTTTAATTCTAATGGTGCTGTATTACCATCAACCATAACATCCTGTATAATCTCTATTTTTTCTTTTGTCAAGGACTCTCTCTTACTTAAGATAACTTTATAATTACCTGGAGCTAATGAAGCCATCCATTTACCCGCACCATTAGTCCTGGTCTTATGCTTTTCTCCATTACTTGGATTAATAATTTCTACATCTGCTAAAAATACTGACTTTCCATTTTTATCAACTACCCTTTGTATAACAGGAACTGAATTAACAGAAACATTAGTGTTTTGATTTGGTTGATTTATTGGTTGTTGAATTGGTTGAGCTTGTTGTTGTGCTTGCTGTGGAACAATTACTTCAGCTTCTGATGGTTTCTTTTTAGGAGACTTCAAATAAGAATCATCTCCAGCATATGTTTCTGGTCTAGATGTTCTTCTAAAACCAACTGGATTATGTTCTATTGGTAAAGTATCTTCAGCAGATATAGAAATCTGTTTATTTTCTGCAATATTAACAGATAAATTATCAATAATTGGTTTTTTATCACCTGGCGGAGTAAAATTAATAGATTGATTATTTTTTATTAAATCATTAAGTTTATTAGATATAATTTTTATATTTAAATCTTGACTTCTTATTATATTTAATAATAAATCTACTTTAGTTTCTAAATCTAATAAAACATCTGTTGCTTTTCTAGGCTCTGTTGACAAAATAAACCTCTTATTCTAAAAATACGCCAACTTTAATATTTACTTTTTTAAGAACTAAAATATTTTCAATCGGAATTGGCTCTCCACAACAAAGTTTATGTTCTCCAAAAACCAAATCATTAACATTATTTTGAATTTCTTCAAGAGATCCAATAGAAATAATAGTTTCATTAACTATTAATACATAATCATTAACATTTAATGATGATAAATCATTTGTTTTATTTGTTTGAACATTATATTCGACATCCATATAATTATTATCAATCATTGGTGCATTTATATCTACAGATTCATCTGAAATATCATCAATAATTGCATCTACCCCTGACCAAACATGTTCCATATTATTACCAATATTAGGCACGCTATTATTTTCCTGCCTTATAGAAAGTTTTCTAAGTCTAGGATTATCAAGATCATCAGAAGAAGAATTATCCCTGGTGCCCAGCACCGCACCAGGAATAATCCCACTACTTGACTTAACTGGTTCTATACCTAAACTCTGATATTGTGGACGATAATGACTAATGTTTTCTTCATTTATATTTTTACGTGCTGGATTAGTATATAATTTTGGTTTTTCATTAGTCATTTTCTTACCCTATTCATCAGATGTTCTGGGTTTTGCTACTGATTTGTGACTTTTTCGTCGAGAATCATCCGTCACATCATTTTCCATCGACTTACGTTTTGCTTCATTTCGCTTTCGTCGACGTTTATCAGACGGCTTTTCATATACTTGCTTTTCCTTAAAATCAGATAAAATCCTTTCTTTTTGGACAAGCGCTCTAAATGCTTTTAGAGCTTTTTCAAAGTTATTTCCATAAACTTTTATTTCAATCGGCGTAGCTTCAATTGCATCGCTCGGATAATGAGATGACGACTCTCGGCTATTATAATCACCTCCTTTCGATGCCCTTTTATTGTGTCCATTCCTTTTTGAATTATTACTCATAACGATATCTAACCTATATTTAACTTTCTATCATTTATTGAAATATTTATCAGTATTAACTGACCTATCCATATTTAAGATATTCTTGTCTTTTATTAAGCGATTAAGAGAGTTAGCTACATCAGCCTCCATAGGTGTTTGCCTATTGTTCGATAAAGCTTCGAACATTGATGAAACATATAATTCTTTAAGATAAGCATAAGAAAATTCGTATTTTTCAGCGCATTTAGCGAGATCTTTATATTTCTTAGTAGTAAGCATATCTCCAAACCATTTCTTAAGATATATAAGAGCCATTTCTTGAGTTGGTAATGGAATTTCAAATTTTCTATCAAATCTTGATGGTCTATCTATAATTGATGGCTTTAATTTTCTAAGATCATTAGCCGTGGCAATTACTAATAATCCGTTTTTTGATGAAACGCCATCCATTAAATTTAAGAATGAAGAAACTTCCATATTTCTTTCTAATAGAGAGTCAAGATCTTCAAAATATAATAATGATGGACTCTGTTGTTCTGCATATAAAAAAGCGGCTCTTGCTGCTTCCCCACCAGCTTCTGCCACAATAGTAACTGGCTTAAAATTATACATAGACATAATAGTCTTAATCAAAGAACTCTTACCACAACCCACATTACCATATAATAACATACCCATTTTCCAAGGAATTCTATTTTTTAGATAGAAATCTTTTGATACTAAAAACCATTCAACTAAATTACGAACCTCTTTTTTCATATCTTCGGGTAAAAACAAATCATCCCATGTATGATCTTTGGTATAAGGCATATCATCATCGCCCATTACACAAATATGTAAATTACTCCTATCTCGCTCTTGAACCCAAGCATCATATTTATTGCGTAATAGTCTATAATTTTCGAAATTAGCCTCAGAAACAATTACAAAAAAGTTAATTTCATCATCATTATTTGCGCCTTTAAGATATAAGGCGGAATGTAAAAATTCTAAACCCTCAGCTTTGATTAAGAAAACTCCTTGAACAAAAAATTTCTCATATTCATCTTCTGTTTTCCAAGATATAATAGAATCTTTATACAAACACTCTACTGTAACATTATTTTCTTGACAAAATCGCATAAATTGTCCATCAATAATAATTCTATTATGAACAAATTTATTAAGATTAACATTATCTTGCAATAATGGACTATATGACTTTAATACCCAATTCATTAAATCAATAAAATTAGTAGTAGGTCTTGAACTTAAGACTATACGATCTGCGACTTTAGTCGGTATCATTGCCAATAAACTGGCTCGGTCTAAATGCTCTTGATTTTCAGGACTCACTACATTAGAAATACTCGAAACTTCTGTTTTTTTCATTATAAATTGTAATTCTTTGGTTTAATTATTAATTCTTGAATGCAGGCGTCACATTATCTATATATAAGCAGTTTAAAAAAATTGTCAATAATCATAATTTTTATTAATATTATATTATGGTCCACGATTAGCCATCCATCGATCAACTTCGCCACAAGGATCTGTACTGTCTTTTCGAGTGAGCGTTCGATCTGATTCAATTCTAGTACCATTTAGTTCTGGAGGGATATACTTAAGCCCCCTGTTTATACCTATTAAACATCCGCTTCTTTCTTCGAGTGCAAGCCAAAGTTGTTCCTCCCATAAATATGGCAAACCCTTGGTATTTAATCTAAATTGTAATATTTTGTGTTTCACTAAACGAACAATCCCTTTATTATCTATCCACTCCTCTTCTGCCTGATCAGAACATAATATTATATTATTATTGTGACAATCTGTATACAAATATTTAATATTCATTTTTAATCTTTGTCGCCCCAAATTAAATCACAATCATATAAAGGTCGCATTTGTAGTTCGGCAGTATATAACGCAGCTCTATATACTTCTGCCTCAAAAGCAGATAAATTCAAATTATCTGTATTAACAGGTTTAAATAACTCGGATGATAAACGCACTCCATCCATTTCATTTCCATTTAGTTTATATCTAAATAATTCTGTTGGTTCATTATATAATTGTTCCAAAATATAATTTGCAACATCGCTTGCCCCACAAGAGGATTCTGATTGATTTTGATCTATTTCTTGTTTATATACTTTTAAAGCCAACTTTGCACACTCTAAAATTGTTAAATGTCTAACTAAATTTGCAGGTAACTTTAATAATGTATTACCAATTAATGTTGATTCTCTTAAAGGCATGATTAATCTCCTAATTATGATATTTTTTTAGTATTTTTACACAGCCCATTAGAACAAGCGTAAAATCTACCATATTTTCCATTTCTTTCTATCATTATATTCTTGCATTTATCACATAAAGTTTTGTCTATAGAATTATCTAAATAAGCCTTTTTTAATTCTGTCGAGAAAACATCATAAAATTGAGTTAATACTTCATTTTTACTAAGTTCACCTCGTTCAATCTTATCTAAATTTAACTCCATTAAGCTTGTAAAATCATAATTCATAAATGAAAAGGAATCATTTAGAACTTTTGTTATCTTTTTACCAAGTTCTGTGGCGTGATATACATTACCATGTTTTTCTACATAATTTCTGGAAGTTATTTTGCTTAACAATTCTGCATATGTGCTCGGTCTACCTATTCCTCTGACCTCTAATTCTTTAATTAACTTATCTTCAGAATATCTTGGTGGCGGTTGAGTTTGTTTCTTTTCTAATTTAACAGGATTTGGTCCAAAAAGATGTAAAATATCACCTTTGTTTAGATTAGGAATATCTATTTTCTCATTTCCATCTACACCAAAAATTTCTAAAAATCCTTTTTCTTTTAAAGCCTTCCCAGATACCTTAACTTCTGCCGTTTTATCTCCTTTAACATGCATCGTAACCTTTAATGTATTATATATCGCTGGTTGCATTTGACTTGCTAAAAAGTATTTCCATATTGTTTCATAAACCTTCTTCTCATCTGGACCAGTCATACTGCTTGCAAGAACAGATACATCAGTAGGTCTAATGCATTCATGCGCATCTTGTGCCGCATCTTTTGTTTTGTAAATATTTGGCTTTTTAGGAATTAGATAATTATTAGATCCTAACCATTGACGCGCTTCTTGAAGAGCTTCATCAGAAATCCTTACGCTATCTGTACGCAGATAGCTTATAAATCCGTTTTCGTACAAATTCTGAGCCGATTTCATAGTTCTATCAGCACTAAAACTATGTTCTTTCGACATAATCCTTTGAATCATAGATGTTACTAATGGTGGACTCGGATATTTCTTCTCTTCTGCTGCCAAAACTTCAGATACAATATAATCTGCTGTTTTATCATTTAATTTAGAAAACATAGTTTTAGCAGAAACTTCATCTTCTAATTTACCAGAATATTTGGCTAAAAAACCATTTATATTATCATTTGATAAATTTGTTTGAATTGTCCAAAAACTCTCTGGAACAAATTTTTCGATATCTAATTCTCTGTCAACTACTAATTTGGCCACAACTGATTGAACCCTACCTGCCGAAAGATGTGGACCAAAATATGTCATAAGAAATGGGGACGCTTGAAAGCCCACAATTCTATCGAGAATTCTACGCGTTTCTTGAGCTTTAAAACTATTGAAATCAACATCAGTCATTTCTTTAATAGATTTCAATATAGTTGATTTCTTTATTTCATTAAAAATTATACGTTTAATTGGCACCCCTATATCTTCAAGCCTTAACTTCAAGTGCATCGCTATTGCGTTTCCTTCGCGGTCTCCATCCGCGGCTAAAAGTACTTGATTACAAGCGCTTGTAGCTTTCATTAATTCATCTAATAATTTAACCTTATCAGGCATCAAAACATATCGAGGCTTAAATCCATTATTAATATCAACTCCTAACCCGAATTTTCCGCCTTTAGCCAATTCAGTAATATGTCCTTTACTTGACATTACTATATAATCTTTTCCCAAAAATTCTTGAATTATATGCGCTTTATGGGGACTTTCAACTATAACTAACGTTTTATTTGACATTATTCAACTTTCTACTATTTCTCCACGTAATATTTTTCTCATAGTATCTCTAAAATCTGGAATATCAGTTACTAAATTTATTCCTAATTTATTTAAAGAGTCAATTAGAAATTTACAAACATTTCTTACCGGCAACAAATCTGGTATAGTTGGAATAATTAATAATTTAATATTTAAATCTTTACACCTGCAAACCTTAATATTATCTTTAAATAATTGTGTTTCTAATTTTTTTCTATAACATTTTTTATAATGATGTGGTCCTTGATATTCAAATGCAAAATTAATTTCAGAATTAAATCCATCTAATTCCAATTTATAATTTGTTAGAGGATTAATTATATCTGGATGCAGAATTGATTTTAAAGATACTCCTAAAGCTTGTTCAAGCATATATCTAATTGTTCTTTCCGTTTTTGATTTGGAACAAATTCCACATCTATGTCCCTCTTTAAATGCAGAAGGTTTCATAAAAAACTTATGCCCCTCAGAACATATAAAATTCATTTTTGTATTAGAATTTATATAATATCCATCAGTACAAATACAATTTTCTTGTATAGCAAGCTCTTTTATATCTTCTAATGTAATTTTATTACATTCTCCACATCTTCTGTTTCTTCTAAAATTATTAAATGTAATGCGGCAATTATGTTTTTTTGGACAAATTAAATCCAACTTTGTTTCACAATTAATGTATTCTTCATTAAGACATATATAATTATATTGTTCCACATATTCTTTTACATATTGTAAAGTGTGTTTCTTAATATGCAAACATTCAGCACATCTGTTGCCTTTTTTAAATTGATAAAAAGACACGTTTATGATATGTCCATTAGGACATAAAATCTCTAATTTTGAATCTGTATTTTTATAACTATTACTTAAACATTTATATCCGGTTTTTGATATAAAATCTTTAACATATTCTATTGTATATTTTTTTCTATTGGAACACTCTGCACAACTATTACTATTCTTAAATGAACCAAAAGATATCTCAAATATATGTTTTTTTGGACACATAAATCTTAATTTATCTTTATAATTTATATATTGATCGCTCAAACAAATAAAATTATATTTTAAAGCATATTCTTTTATATATTCTATCGTAATTTTCTTTTTATTCAAATTATTGAAACATTTTGCACATCTATGTCCCGCTCTAAAAGTTGCGAAACTCATAAAAAACTTATGTTCATTAGGACATAATAATTCTAATTTAGAACTAGAATTTTTATACTCATTACTCAAACAAACATATCCATCTTTTGCTATAAATTCTTTTACATAATTTATATTAAGTTTTCTCATATACTATATATATCGTATATTTTAACCCCTTTGCGCTTACCCACAACATTTTAAGACTAAAATCAATATTTGTCAACACATCAAATATTAAATAATAAATTATTTGGCAAATATTCTCTTGATTTTCTATTGATTATTTCCAACATATTTTTATCATTATTAAAGCGCCAATATGTTCGACCACATTCGCATCTAATACATTCTTTTAATCCTGGAAATTCTGATTTTCCTTTAACATGATGTAATATAGGACTATATGCTTTATAAGTTGGCGAATAAGAAAAATGAGAGATAGAATTAAAATCAATAGGATCTGTATCTAAATAATCATCTAAACACATTCTTATAATATGTTTTTCAACCCATGCAAAGCTTTTAATAAAATTATTTGGATCTTTTGGATGATTTAACGCTCTCCAACGACAATAAAAAACAGGTTTACCCCCACAATGCGAACAGCATGATTTTATCAAAAATATATGTGATAAATTAACTTTAACAATCTCTAATTTTTCTTCCATTATTTTCCTTATATTTTATATAAACGGTAATAATTTCCTTAATTTTGGACACAAATACACAGTATCTATTTTAATATCAGGATGATGTTTTATAAATTTTATTGAATAATTTATATATTCTTGAAAAATTGATTTTGGAACTTGTGAAGAAGAATAAAATACAAATTTATTATTTTTAATTTCTATTAAAGATAAACGTTTATAGTAAATTTTAATTATTTTATTAGAATATATTATTTCGTTCCATATGTCTAAATACATATAATCATTGAAACAATAATTACTAATTATATTAAATAAATGATGTGTAAATTTGCGTTTAACCTTTTTACTCCAAAACATACCACTGACCATTTCAGTATCAGGGTATTTATTTATAATACATTTATACATTTCTAATGTATAATTTAATTCTTCTATATGTTTAGATAATTTATCTGCCATCAGAAAAGCTTTCTAATATAGTTTTAGATTCATCCACTATTTTTTTTCTAATTCTATTAAGGTTTGTCATTCCAGCCATTTGATAATGCGGACACACGCGCAAGTGTGTGACTGTCACCTCTATACCTGGAGTTATATTTTTCATCTTAATTTTAGAAAAACTATATTCTTTTACACAATCAATTAACGATTCTTTTTCTTTATTCTGGATTGACAACAATTTACCAATATAATATGGTTTAGCATAACTTGCTTTTCTTCCACCAATATAAAATTCTTTTGTATTATTTTTAATTTCCAAATTATCTGTTACAATGGCATCAAAAGTGCTAATTCCATCAAATAAATTCAAATTAGGATCTAATAAAGAATTTATTCTGTAAATCTTGCCGCCCTTTCTATAACAATATGGAAATTCATTCTCCAATAAAGAGACATATTCTTGAAATACTTTATGTTGGAAACCACCAGTTCTGCTTTGATAGAGCAAATAATCTATCATTTTATCAGAATATTT
>Ga0315287_10002985_pt1 | contig 16233 bp, 10 predicted proteins | sample YL17G11_0_MG_FD_205037 | JGI IMG/M metagenome (GOLD analysis project Ga0315287, IMG submission 205037) | Sediment microbial communities from Yellowstone Lake, YNP, Wyoming, USA - YL17G11_0 | ecosystem: Environmental > Aquatic > Freshwater > Lake > Sediment | place: USA: Wyoming | collected... | reverse complement strand
CGCTCGCTACCGTCCACATCATCTACGCGGCAGCGATCAACCTGTGGCTCAAGCCGGAAACCGTCAACGCGGGCCGGGCCGGTCTTTTTGAAGTCATTTCAATCACCGTCAAACTGGCGATTTCCCGGGTCTGGATGATGGCCGTGATCGGGCCTAAATTCCTGGCCTACAATGTGCCTCAAAACATTATTTCTCTGGCCATCGCCGGACTTTTTTTCGCGGTCATCGCCGTCCTGTTATTGGTCAGGGGGAAAAGCAAAATAAAGTTTTTGGTCCAGAGCGCTTTGCTCGCATACCTCATTTTAAGTCCGATTTTTATCGCGGTTCTCTTCCGGATGCACGAGCCTCCGGAAAGTCTTTTCTTCAGCGTGGCCGGTTCGCGCTACTTTTTCCTGAGCAGCGCGGTTTTTTATGTCTGGCTTTTGCAAATTCCCGACCAATTAAAATCCGACCGCCTTGTGAGATATCCGGCTTTTGGCTTGCTGTTGCTGTTCGCGTTCCTCGTCTGGCAGAATTTTCTTCTGGTCAAGCAATTTGAAAACACCGACTGGCCCAGATGGGCATTAGGGTTGGAGCAGGTGAGGGGAACCGGCTCCAAATTCCCGGTAGACATACCGCTCAACCCCCGGCCCTGGGTGATCCCGGGAGGCAAAAGTCTTCCCGAAGAAACACGCAAAATTGCGCTTGAAATAATACCTGAAAAAGAGAACCAAACACGGAAGACCGATAAAGGCTGGCAGTCAACCGGGGAAAATTCGTATATTACATTTAAATTGCCGGAGCCGGAATATGTATATGCCATTGCTTTCAAATATTCCCTGAAAGCCGCTGATCCTGAAAGTCCGGGAGCGACGGTCTCATGGGATGAAAACGAAAAGAATCTTCCCAAGCTGCAAGCCTTGCCCGAAACCGGCGGTTTGGAAAATACAAAAATGATCTGGGTCCTTGACCTGGTCAAGACTTTACGCATCAACCTACCGGAGAACGGAGAAATATCCATTTCAGAAATCATGGCGCTGGCTTCTCCAAAAAAATAAATTTTGACCGACATTTGGCATGTGATAAGCTTGAAGTTGTTTCGGGACTTCCGCCTTCGTTGAAACTTCCACCTCCGCCAAGGCTTCGGCGGACGAGATGGCGGACAGGCATTATAACAAATGAAAAGATTTGACGAGAACATAATTGAGGTGCCGCAGGAGAGCGGGATGAAGGTTGCGGGCAGGATCCTGGCCCGGGAGGGCCTGGGCCTTGAGGACAGCGCGATCAGCCAGTTGAAGGACGCGTGCCGGTTGCCTGGGGTGGTTGAAGTCTGGGGCATGCCGGACATGCACCAGGGCTTTGGCGTGCCCATCGGTTGCGTGTTGGGTTTGGACAAGCATGTGGTGCCGGCCGCGGTCGGGTATGACATCAACTGCGGCATGCGGCTGATGACCACGCCCCTTGAGATCAAGGGGCTTGACCTGGTCTCCATCGCCAACCGCATCCACAATTTCATACCGCTCGGAGAGGGCAAGTCTAATGTGCCACTTTCCCGCAACGACTTTGAGATCATCCTGGCCAGCGGCGTTTCCGGCCTGTTCCAGGTCAAGAAGTCGGGGCACCGGGTCTGGAATTTCTGGAGCGACGAGGAGGAGAAGGAGGTCTTGGCGCGGATCGAGGACCAGGGTTCGATGGCGGGCGATGCGGGGAAAGTGAGCCACATTGCGCTCGAGCGCGGGATCGACCAGCTTGCGACTTTGGGCGGGGGCAACCATTTCATCGAGCTGCAGGAGGTTGAAAAGGTTTTCGATCAAAAGCTTGCGCAGAAGTTCGGCATTTTTGAGGGCCAGTTCACCATGATGATCCATTCCGGCTCGCGCGGCTTCGGCCACCAGGTGGGAGACGATTACATGAAGCTGGCGCGCAAATACGACGACGAGCACGGGGGAGGCCAGCCCAACAACCAGCTCTGCTTCCTGCCCCTGGACTCAAAGCCGGGCCAGGACTATTTGTCGGCCATGAACGCGGCCGCGAACTTCGCGTTCGTGAACCGGCAGCTGATGGCGGTGCTGGCCAAGGCCGCGGTCAGGGAGATACTGGGGGACCTCGCTATCCGGCTGATCTACGATGTCACGCACAACATCGCCAAGTTCGAGGAGCACGAGGGCAGGGACCTCCTGATCCACCGCAAGGGCGCCACGCGCGCGTTCGGGCCGGCGCGGATGGCAGGCAGCATTTTCGCGGACAGCGGCCAGCCGGTGCTGATCCCGGGTTCCATGGGCACGGCCAGCTATTTCCTGGCCGGGAAGGACGAGAGCGAACTCACTCTTTCTTCCGTGAACCACGGCGCGGGCCGGGTGATGAGCCGGACCCAGGCGCGGGGCAAAAAGAAGCGCTCGGCCGCGATCTCCGATTTCGAATTTGCAAGAAGCATGGAAGGGATATATCTTATTTGCGAGGACCGGAGGGCGATAAAAGAAGAAGCGCCCGCGGCTTACAAGGACATCGACCTGGTAATCGAGAGCGTGGTCAAGGCCGGGCTTGCGGCGCCGGTTGCGAGGCTGAAGCCGAGGGCGGTATTGAAAGGTTGAGAAATGGAAGACGTTAAATACCTGAAAAAAGTCCCGCTCTTCAAGGAGTTCAAGGTCACCGAGCTGTTGAGCGTGAACATGGTGGCCAAGTCCAGGCTCTACGAGCCGGGCGAGGTGATCGTCAAGGAGCGCGCCAAGGGCGACGGGCTCTACATCATCAAGACCGGCAAGGTGAAGGTGATCAAGACCGACACCTTCGGCGACGAGCATATCCTGGCCTATTTGACCGAGGGCGAATATTTCGGGGAGATCAGCCTGGTTGACCGTGCTCCCCGGAGCGCGAGCGTGGTCGCCGAGGAACAGAGCGAATGCGTGGTTGTCAAGCACACTGATTTCCAGAACCTGATCGCGGGCAACAAGGAGATCGAGCGGAAATTTTACAAGTCCATCTGCCTGGTGCTGTGCGAACGGCTCCGGGTCGCGGATGAAAACCTCACCTTCAGCCAGGAAATCGCCAAGCTGGTCCAGGAACTGGACCACAAATAACCGGAGAGGCATATGCGCACGGCAATGGTGATCAGTCCGCACGCTGACGACGCCGCGGCCTTCTGCGGGGGTACTCTCGCCAAGTTCGCAAGCCAGGGCTGGAAAATAGTAATGGTGCGGGTGACTGACGACCGCAAGGACTCCGTGGGCCTGACCGTTGAAGAGACCGTCAGGCGCAACACCCTTGAGATGCATGAGGCGGCCAAGCGCCTGGGCGTCTCGGAGATCGTGGAACTGGGGTTTGAGACCGACTGCCTGGCGGATGTCGGGATCACCAGGCTGCGCGAGAGGATGATTTACAATTTCCGGAAATTCCGGCCCTACGCGGTTTTCAGTTTTGACCCGTTCGGACTTTACGAAGGCAACATGGACCACATCCGGACGGCGCAGGCGGTTGAGGAAGCCTATTGGGTGTCGTGCTTTGACCTTCATCACCCCGAGCATTTTCAGGAAGGGCTGAAGCCTTTTTCCGTGTGCGAGCGCTGGTACTTTGGCAGGGAACTGATGCGGCCGAACCATTGCGAGGACATCACGGAGTTCGCTCCCCAAAAAATAGACGCGCTCATGTGCCACAAGACCGCGATGAAAAACCTGCTCAACCAGTACCGGCTGCAGCTCGATACCTGGGGCAAGAAAGTGGCGCTGGTCGATCACTCCCTGAACGTGGACATGACATTCCTGATGAAAGTGTATGTCACGGAGCAGGCCAAGGCGGTTGCGAAGACTTTCAAGCTGGAAGAGGGGAAGATGGCGGAGTCTTTTCGGCTGGTCAGGTTCGGAGACCTTGAAGAGTTGTTCCAACTCAGCGGGGAACTGCTCCCGGGCGCGGAAGAGCCGCCCAAAAGATACAGCCTGGACATCTACAAAAAATAATTTTGGTTCGAAAATTTCTGCAGGGGCTGATCCGAAGGTCGTCCCGTATAGAAAGGAGAGCCACAATCAGCGACAAACCTAAACATTTGGGCAAAAGGATAATCGCGGCGCTCGGCTTCGGCTACTTTGTGAACAGCGCGCAGGAGCTTTCCATCTCGCTCAATTTTCCGGTGATCCGGCAGGCGTTCAGCCCGGCGCTGCCGCTTTCCGCGCTGGCCGTGATCAACGGCTGGCGCATCATCATCCAGACTTTCCTGACCCCGCTCTGGGGGATGGCGGCGGACCGGTATTCCCGAAAAAAAATTTTGATCGCAGGCGTTGGGCTTTGGGGCGGTCTGACCATCTTGTGCGGCCTGGCTTCAAGCTACGGACAGCTTTTCGCGGCCTGGGTTTTTTGCTGCCTGGGGTTCGGCGCGCTGGTCCCGGCCGGGTTCGGGATGCTTTCCGATATTTACGGCCCGCAGGAACGGGGCAAGGCGATCGGGATTTTGAACGCGATCGGGATGATGGGCATTTTCGCGGTGGCGCTCGGCTCGGGCGCGATGATCAAGGCTTATCCGGCCGAGGGCTGGAAAATGGTTTTTTTCATTATCGGCGGGATCAGCATCCTGGCCGCGCTGGTGATGGCGATATTCATCAAGGAGCCTGCGCGCGGGAGCGCGGAGCCGGAACTGGAGTCCGTGATCACGGACCTGGCCGCTTCCCGGTTCCGGTTCAAGGCCAAAGACATCGTGGAAGTGCTGAAAAGCCCGTCCATCTGGGTTGCATATTTCCAGGGCTGCCTGGCGTTGGCCGGTCTTTATCTGCTCATGAATTATTTCACATCCTGGCTCACGGAATCATTGAAGCTGGAGGCGTCCGCCGCGGACAACCTCTTCGCGGTGGTCATACTCGGGCTGGTGATCGGGAGTATTTTAGGCGGGATCGCCTCGGACTGGGCGGAGAAGAAATTCGGCTCAAAAGGCCGGATATTAACCTCCCAGTTGTCGCTTGCAATCCTGGTCCCGGCCATGATCGGCTTCATTTTTGCGGCAAAGACGGTTGCGCTGGTGGTGGTGTTTGCGTTTGTGATCGCTTTTTTCGTGGACTGGACTCGCAGGAGCGCGCTCCAGCCCATGATCCAGAACGTAATGGCGCCGGAGCTGCGCGGCACCGCGCTCGCGCTCGCGGAATTTTTCATGGGCGGCGGCTCAATGCTTTTGGTCATGGCCTTTGCCAAGTTCGCGGACAAAGAGGGCCTGTTAAAAACTTTTCTCTACTTCGGGTGCGGGTCCTGGGCGCTGGCTTTTCTCATCGCCTTTTTGCTGTATGCGACCTATCCCAAGGAATACGCGGCCCTGCGCGTCCAGATGGAGAAGCGGAGAGAGATCATCGCTGGAGAAAAATTAGTTGAAAAAGATTGACCGGCGGGCGCTGCACCCGAAACTCAAGTTCGGCCGGGGCATCCTGGCAAGTGCGAGCAATGCCTGGGGTGACTATCTCCTGATCACAATGCCGGACGCCTGGAAATCCGCGGAGAAGATGCTCGCGGAAAAACCCGCGGCCATCCATTATGTGACCACAATGGAGCGCGTCGTTATCTCGAAACAGGCCGCACGGCTTCCCAAGGCGGACACCATCGTTGGCCTGGGCGGGGGAACCGCGCTGGATTTCGCCAAGTTTGTCGGCTGGAAGCGGGGGGTTGACCCGGTGCTGGTCCCGGGCGCGGCATCGGTTGACGCCGGCGTTTGCACATCCATTGCCGTGCGCGAGCGGAACAGGGTGAGGTACATCGGCCATTCCATCGCGGGAGAAATCCTCTGCGATTTCGCCCTGATGCAGACCGCGCCCAAGAACTTGAACCGCGCCGGGATTGGAGACATCCTTTCCATCCACACCGCGCTCTGGGACTGGAAATTCGCGGCCGAGCAGGGCAGGGCGGAATATGTCAACGAATATGCAAATGCGACCGCGGCGCTGGTCGATGAGTTGGAGGATAAGGCTCTCGAGATAAATCAGGCGAGCGACAAGGCGCTCAAATGGCTGATGCGGGCCTTTGCAAGGGAGAACGCAGTGTGCATAAAGAACTGCTCGAGCCGTCCCGAGGAAGGCTCCGAGCATTTTTTTGCATATAATGTTGAACGTATTACAGGCCGGGGTTTCGTGCACGGAGAGTTAGTTTGCCTGGGAGTGCTCCTGCTCTCGCGCCTTCAGGAAAACAATCCGGAGCGGGTGATGCGGATCCTGAAAAAAACCGGGGTGCGCTTTCATCCCGCGCAATTGAATTTATCAAAGACGGTTGTTGAAAAAAGCCTGCTCACATTAAAAAGCTTTGTTGAAAAAGAGGGCCTGGCTTTTTCCGTGATCAACATGAAATCAATTGATGCAAAAATAGTCAATATTCTTTGCAAGGACCTAAAATTTTAGCGCCAATTTGCAAAAAAAGAATTAAGCCCTATAATGCGGCTAGTGACAATTTTTGTCAGTAAAAGTGCCAAAAGCTGTCATAAGCGGCTTTTTTGGAGGCACTGGGGCAAAAAGTTATCTGATAACCAGTTGATTTTTAACATAAATTTTAAGTCAAAAAATGACTGGGATTTGGTATATGGATTGCATACTATTAGTGCTGGCATTTGAAAATAAATATAAAAGGTTCTTAAAGATTAAAAAAATTGATTGAAAGGAGGTGGCGCTGGGAAAGCAAAAGGGGTATCAAGGCAAGGGAAATTTTAAAAAAGGTCATTAAGTTAGAAAGAAAAAAAGAAAGAACGAAAAAGGAGAAGAGAAAATGAAAAGGAAAGGATTCACACTGATTGAGTTGATGATCGTTGTTGCGATCATCGGTATTCTGGCGGCAATCGCCATCCCGAACTTCCTGAGGTTCCAGGCCCGCGCCAAACAAAGCGAAGCCAAACAGAACCTGGGCGCGATCTTCACAGCCTACACTTCATATTTCAGCGATAACAACACCTTCCCGGGCGCCACAACCATGGTAGTGGGCTCCGGCTCATTTAACTGCCTGGCAGTCGCAGACTGGGAACCCAAAGGCACGATCCGCTACAACTATAACTGCATGAACATCGAAGCCTTCAGCCCGGCGACCAACGACTCGCCCTGCACCCCGGCTGTGCCCACAAACGGCACCCAGATCGACTTCACAGTCGCGTCCTGCGGCAACGTTGACAATGACACCACGGTTGACGAGTGGTCCATTGACACCGCGAAGAAGCTTAAGAATGTTATTGACGATGTGAAGATCTAAGCTGCAATAGCTTTATGCGATCAAAAAGGGGAGGTTCAGGCCTCCCCTTTTTATTTCATCGGGAACCAAGACTTTTTATTTGTCCCCCTCTTTAATACAATAGTATGCAGATGAAAAAATCGGAATGGACCAGGATGGCAATCCTGTTATTGCTGGTTTTTATTTTCTGGCTGCCCCTGCTCAGGCCCGGGCGGGCGCCGTTCCTTAGAGACCTCTCCAGCGAGATCATCCCGAAAAGGATGTTCTGGGCCGATTCCCGCGGCTTCGCGCTCTGGGACCGGTATGCCTTTTTCGGCATGCCCTATGCCGCGAACCCGCAGTCCGAGGCTTTCTACCCATTGAATGTCTTTTATTTGGTTTTTCCCGCACAACGCGCGGTTGGGTATTATATGGTGTTCCATCACCTGCTCTTCATTTTGACTTTATATCCCGCGCTTCGCGGTCTTGGCTTCAGGTCCGGTTCGAGTTTTGTCTGCGCGATCGGCTTCGGTTTCGGCGGGTATTTGATCTCGCTGAGCTTGTTAATGGTGCTCTTGAGCACATTCGCCTGGCTGCCGCTCTTGATCATTTTTTTGCAGGCCGCGGTCAAGAAGAAATGGTTTTTATACAGCCTCCTGCTCGGCCTGGTGATGACCGTGCAATTCCTGGCCGGAGAGGTTGAGATAGCCGCGATGAGCTGGGCGCTGGCTTTATGCGCCGTGGTCTTTTCGCCTCAGAAGCGCCGGTGGCCGAAAGACCTGGCCAAGGCCCTGGCCGCGCTGGCTTTTGGACTGGCCTGGTCGCTGGTGCTGGCGCTGCCCCAGGTCATGCTCAGCCGGGAACTGATCCCGATCAGCAACCGCAGCCAGGGCATGGGCATCTCCGAGGCCTTGATCTGGTCCTTGAAATATTACGGCTTGAAGTCCATTTTCCTGCCCAACTATGTGCTGCCCATCACCGCTCACCACCTGAGCCTGCACTGGGGACTCGGGTTTTTCAGCGGCTTTTCCTACCTGTTCAGCTATTATGCGGGGATCACCCTGCTTTTGGCGATGGCGCCCGCATTCATTGACCGCAAGGGCTTGAGGGCCTGGTGGTGGCTGTCTTTTGTTTTTTTCAGCGCCCTGCTCCTGTTTTTGTATTTGTTCAAGCCCGGGGAATTGAAAGATTTTCAGGGCGTGTTGAATGTGCTTTGCTGGGCCGGGGGCGCGGTGCTGCTGGTCCAGATGGCCTATGCCTTCATTGACCCGGAGCGGTTCAAGGTCTGGTTCTGGGGGGCGCTCTTTTTTGGCGGTCTGCTGCTGGCAATGGGAGAGTCGATGCCGTTTTATAAATTCCTGCACGGCTATCTTCCCGGGTTCCAGCTTTTCCGCATCCCGGACAAATTTTATCTGTTCTGCAACTTCAGCGTGATGGTCCTGGCCGGTTACGGGATGGAAGCGCTCGCGCTTAAAAAATTTTCCCACAACAGGCTGGCAGTGCTTTTGATCCTATGCGGGGCCGCGATCGGCCTGGTCCTGGTCATATACCCGATGCGCGCACAGGAGCTGGGCAACCGCTACGACCAGATCGTGGAATACTTGGCCATCAGGAGCATACTGCGGGTCTCGGCGCTGGGGTTGGTCATGGCCGGGCTGTTGATCCTGGTCTCGGGCAGGGGAAACAATCGGGCTGGCATCCTGGCCGGACTTTTGATTTTTGCCGACCTTTACATCGCCCATCACCGGCTCAACCCTCCCGTGATGATTGAATTCTACCGGCCCAATGATTCCCTGGTTGCGCTTGCCGCAAAAGAAAAGGACCGCATAACCCCGGTGCGCGTGCTCACGCTCCTGCCTGATGTGCAGGAGATGATCCTCAAACGGGTGATGGATCCGATCGAGTTCTACTCCGGAATCAAAGACACCCTGGAGCCTTACTGGGCGCTCTATTACGGGCTGAACGATGTCCGCGCGGTCGCGTCTTTTTATGTTTCGGATTACACGCGCTTTGCCAACTTGCGGACCAAGGAGCCGCCGGTTTGGGGAAAAATGGTGACCGCCCGATCCGGGATCGAATATTTTTATTTCAAGAAGAAGGGCTTTTTTGAAATCAGCGGCAAGTTTTCCAGGGCCATGGTCTTTTACCGGGCCAAGACCGCGCCGGACAATGATGAGATAAGCATGGTCTGGTCAGACCCCAATTTCCCCGCGCGAATGACCCTGCTCCTGGAAGGCAGAGCCGGGGAAATGAAATCCGCGCCGGAATTGCTGATCTCAGATCCTGCAAAGATAGTCAAATACGAAAACGAAAAAGTGGTGGTCGAGGCTGAAGCCAAAAGGGATGGCTGGCTGCTCCTGTTGGATTCATATTACCCGGGCTGGAAGGCTGAGGTTGACGGGCGCCAGGTTGAGATTTTTCGGGCAAACGGTTTTTTCCGGGCCGTGAAAATTCCGGCCGGGAGGCATGTCATCACTTTCAGTTATTTTCCGGACATTTTCAGGAAGTCGTTGTATGTTTCCGGCGCGGGCTTTTTGGTCTGGCTGGCCCTGATCGCTTACAGCCTGGCAATCAGCGCCCGGCGCAGGGTGTGAGCAAGTCCGGGTCGGGCGCGTTTTCCATTGCTCAACGCTTCTCGTATAATACCAATATGAAATCGAGAAAGGACCTGCTTTATCTTTTATTGCTTTTCGCGCTGGGCGTTATTTTCTGGGCGCAGGCGCTTAAGCCGGGGCAGGTGTTTTTCCTGCGCGACCTTTCCGAAGAAATTGCGCCCAAACGCGCTTTCTGGGTTCAGTCGGGAGGGTTTGTCCTGTGGTCTCCCCATTTTTTCCTGGGCATGCCTTATGCGGCGAACCCGCAATCGGAGGCGTTCTATCCTCTCAATTTTATTTTCACGCTCGCCGGCGCGGAGCGCGGCCTGGTATATTACATTGTTTTTCACCACCTGTTTTTCATGCTCACGCTTTACCTGGCCCTGCGCAGGATGGGTTTCGGGCCAGAAGCCGGCCTGCTGGGCGCAATCGGGTTCGGTTTCGGAGGCTATGTAATTTCGCTCACGCTTCTGCCCGTGGTCTTTTCCACCGTGACCTGGTTCCCGCTCTTGATGATTTTCCTGAGAGGAGCGGTTGAGGGTAAATGGCTGTTAAACAGTCTTCTGGCGGGCGTGGTGATGGCCCTGCAAATACTCGCGGGCGAGGTCCAGGTCGCGGCCATGACCTGGGCCATCACCCTGGCGGGGATGGTCTTTACGCCCGCGTGCTCCGATTGGCGGAAAGATTTTTTCAAAGCAACCAGCGCCATGGCTTTTGCCTTGGCCTTTGCGGTTATCCTGAGCTTTCCCCAAATCAGCCTGAGCCGGGAGTTGCTCAGCCTTTCCAACCGCGGCCCGGGACTAAGCCCGGCCGAGGCGTTTGCCTGGCCGGTCCAATTGTCCACCTTGAAATCGCTGCTCATCCCGAACTACTTGCTGCCGGTTTCCGCGCGCAATTACTGGGGGATGGGTTTTTTCAGCGGTTACCAATATTTTTTAACCCTGTACATTACCGCGATTCTGCCGCTGTTTTCGATTTTTTCTCTGGTCGGCGCTTTCCGGCGCAAGGCGTTTTTCTGGCTGGCCCTGGCCATTTTCGGCCTGGTGATGATGCTGGGCGAAGCGACGCCGGTTTACGGATTTTTCTACCGCTTCATGCCCGGGCTTAAGCTTTTTCGCATACCTTTGAAGTTTTTTATTTTCCTCAACTTCAGCCTGGTGGCGGCGGCGCTGCTCGGTTTCGAGCAGGTCAGAGAGCGGAGTTGGAACCGGCCAATGGCATCGGCCCTTTTTTTCTTGAGCGGGATAGCGATCGCGGTCTTGCTCCTGGCCTATCCGGTAAGGGTCCAGGAATTCGCGGACAAATACCAAGAGATCTCGGATTTTCTTTTCATCAGGGCCGCGCTCCGCGTCTCCAGCCTGGCATTGCTGGCGCTCGGGCTGATTTTTATCATCGGCGTTTTTAAAAATAATTTCGCCGGAGTCTCGCTGGCGTTATTGCTTTTTCTCGACCTCCATCTCGCGCATCAGTTGCAAAACCCGGCCATCGCTCCCGATTTTTACTCGCCGAATTACTTTGTCCGCGAGTTGAGAGAAAAGCGCAGGGACCAGGTCACCCCGCCCAGGATTTTTGACGACCCGTTCGTGAGCGAGCGGTTTGTCATGCTGCGCGCGATGGACCCGGTGGTCTTTTATGGAAAGGCCCGGGACTTTCTGCGGGCATTTTGGCCGCTTTATTTCGGGCTTGACAACATCAGCAGGATCGGTTCGTTTTATCCGTCCGACGCCGCGAAATTCCGCGCGCTCTTGGCTGACCCCGGATGGGACCGCGGCCAATTGATCCTGGCCCGGGCGGGCGTGGAATATATCTATTCCCCGCGCAGCGGCTTCCGGGGACTGACCGGGACTTTTCCCAGGGCCATGGTTTTTTACCAGGCCCGCGCGCCCGGGAGCCAGGATGAGATAATCAAAATCTGGGCGGACCCCAATTTTGCCGCTTCTCAAATCTTGCTCCTGGAGCCGGGAAAACAAAAAATTGAAAACAATCCCGCGCTGATGATGTCGCACCCGGCAAAGGTCGTCAAGTATGAAAACGAAAAAGTTGTGATCGAGGCCGAAGCCGGACAAGCTTCCTGGCTGCTTTTGCTGGATGCCTATTATCCGGGCTGGAAGGCGGAGGTTGACGGGGAGCGGGTTGAAATTTTGCGGGCGGACGGCTTTTTCCGGGCCGTGAAGATTCCAGCCGGGAGGCATATTGTCAGCTTCAGCTATTTTCCGGAAATTTTTAAAAAGTCGCTGTATGTTTCCGGCGCCGGGTGCCTGGCATGGATGCTCTTGCTGGTCTTGAGCATTGCGGTCAACGCCCGGCGCAGGGCATGACGGAGAAACCGCCCCGGCCATTTCCTTTCGACAGTGTTTTTCATATAATACCAATATGAAATCAAGGCGGGACCTGTTTTATCTGGTTTTGCTTTTCGCGCTGTGCATTATTTTCTGGGAGCAGGCGCTGAGCCCGGGAAAAGTTTTTTTCATGCGAGACCTCGCGACCGATAATGTCCCCAAGCGGTTCTTTTTCGCGCATTCTCAAGGCTTCCGGCTCTGGTGCCCGCTGAATTTTTTCGGGATCCCTTTTGCGGCCAACCCGCAGTCCGAGGCGTTTTATCCTTTCAATTTTTTCTTTCTGCTTTTCAGCGCGGACCGGGGAATGGTCTATTACATTGTCTTCCACCACCTGGTCGCGCTGCTCGCGCTTTATCCCGCGTTACGGAGCCTGGGTTTCCGGGAAGAATCCAGCCTGATCGGGTCGATCGGGTTTGGCTTCGGCGGGTTCATGGTCTCGTTGAGCCAGCTGCTGATATCCTTGAGCACAGTCGCATGGTTCCCGCTGCTCCTGCTTTGTCTGGCAAGGGCGTGCGACAAGAACTGGCTCCGCTGGAGTCTGCTCGCGGCGTTGGCCGTGGCCCTCCAGGTCCTGGGAGGCGAAGTCGAAATGGCCGCCATGAGCTGGGGCCTCGCTTTTGCCGGCGCGCTCTTCCGGCCGGCGCCCCGGGTTTGGACCAGCAACCTGACCAGGGCCCTCTCATCGCTCGTCTTCGCGGTCATCTTCGGATGCCTGCTCGCGCTCCCGCAGATCGCGCTCACCCTGCAGATGATCCCTTTGTCCAACCGGTCAGCCGGGGTCTCGCAGTCCCTGGCCCTGGACTGGACGCTCCCGCTCTCCGAGTGGAAGACAATGCTTGCGCCCAATTATTTTTTGCCATTGTCATCCGGCGCGCTCCGGCCGCTCGGTATCTTTGCAAGCAACCCCTTTTTCCTTTCCTCATACCTGGGCGCGACCGTGCTCGCGCTTGGGGTTTTTTCTTTTTCGGGGAGGCGCAAGTTGGAACCGGTTTTCTGGATGCTCGCAACCCTTTTCGGACTGGCCATGATTTGCGGAGACCAATTCCCGCTCTACGGCGCGTTGTTCAAATACCTGCCCGGGATGCGGTTCTTCCGCGCGCCGGCCAAGTTCATTTTTTTCATCAACTTCAGCGCGGCGATGCTCGCCTGCTTCGGCCTGGAGCATGTCTCGGGATGGCGGCGCAAGGAAAAATTCCTGCCCGCGGTCCTGATGATCGCCGCGATAACCATCTTCGCCATCCTGGTCTTCTCGCCCGTGAAGCCGCAGGAATTCGGATCCCGCATTTCCGACATAAGCCGATACCTTTGGATGCGGAGCGTCATGAGGACTTCCGCGATCGGGCTCGCGGCCTTCAGCCTCATCATCTTGATTCGTCCCTCCCTGGGCATACTCCCTCAACTCGCCCTGGCCTTGCTTGTTTCCGTGGACATGGGGCTCGCCCATTGCGCGCTTAACCCGCCGACTGGCCGGGATTTTTACTCGCCCAATCCTCTGCTCAAACAATTTCTGGACCGGCACCGGAGCGAAATCCCCCCGCCCCGTATCTTCTCCATGGGTCTGAACCCCAGGCAATCGCCTCCACCATCCATGTCCGACCCGATCGTCGCGGCCCGGGCGCGGCGGGACGCCATGCTGATTGACTGGTCCATGTTCTTCGGACTGGGCAATGTCAGGACCGTGATCTCCTTCTGTCCCGCGGATATCCATAAGCTGGAATTGCTCGCGCAAAAATCATCGCCGTGCCGGCTCAAACTTATCATGTCCCGCGCCGGAGTCGGCCATTTGTCGTTCTATGATTCCGGGTTTGAAAAGCTGCGCGCTTTCCCTCGCGCAATGGTCTTCTACCAGGCCGAATCCGTCGATGACCAGGACCAGGCCATCCAAACCTGGGCAGACCCCGCATTCCCGGCTGACCGCTTTTTGCTGCTCGAAGGCGTAACCGGCATGGCAAACCCCGGCCAAGGCCTCCCCGCGGACCCGGCCCGCATCAACGAATATAAGAATGAAAAAGTAGAGGTTGAGGCCGATGCCAGACAACCGGGCTGGCTCATGCTCCTGGATTCATATTACCCGGGCTGGAAGGCGGAGGTTGACGGGAAGCGGGTTGAAATTTTGCGGGCGGACGGCTTTTTCCGGGCCGTGAAAATTCCGGCCGGGAAGCATATTGTCACCTTTAGTTATTTCCCGGACATTTTCAGGAAGTCGTTGTATGTTTCTGGGGCGGGATTATTGCTCTGGGTTTTGCTGGCGTCAATCAGCTGCAGGCTCGCTACCCCCAGGATAAAATCATCAAATCCCGGCTGGAGTCAGCTTCTAAACGCCACGAAAACCGTTTCGGGTCGATCAAACCGGGCCCGTGATCCCGCGCTCGCGAGAAAAAATTTCCTGCCAGGACAAAACTGAAAAAATTTCAAAAATTTTACGTTTTCCTATTGACAACTTTTTCAATAGATGATAATTATACTCTACAATTTTAAGAAATATTTTTCATCGCCAAAATCGCTGATCATAAGTTCACGACTGAGACAGGAGGCAGGTAGATGGTTCCAAAAAAATATTTTTCACTGGATAGCAAGGAGCAGAAACCTGAAGGAGCGCTATTAAAATTTGGGGGGATATGATGGATTTCAAAGGGAAAGTGCTGATATTAGGTTATGGATCTGTCTCGCAGTGCACGCTGCCGATACTTCTCAAACATATAAACATGCCATGCAAGAACATCACCTTGCTGGATTTCGAGGACAAGAGAGAGGCCCTGAAGGAATGGACTGCGAAAGGCCTGAGATATTTCCAGGAAAAGGTCACGCAGGAGAACTTAGAAAAGGTATTCTCGAAGTACTTGAGCCCGGGAGGACTGCTCATAGACCTTGCCTGGAACATAGACTGCAGCGCGATAGTCAAATGGTGCCATGACCATGAGGTCCTTTATGTCAACACCTCAGTCGAGCAGTGGGATCCAAAAGAGAGCGTCTATTCCGCATCCCCTTATGAGAAGTCCCTCTACTATAGGCAGATGAAGCTGAGGGAGCTGACCAAGGACTGGAAAGACGGGCCTTCTGCCGTGGTAGACCATGGCGCAAACCCCGGACTGATATCGCATTTCACCAAACAAGGGCTGATTGACATCGCAAATAAGCTGGTCAAGGACAAGAAAGTCTCGGAGAAAGAGGGCCGGCATCTGGTGAAGCTGGTCAAGGAAAAGAATTTCCCGGAGCTTGCCATGGCGCTTGGAGTCAAGGTCATCCACTGCTCGGAGAGGGATACTCAGATAACGCACAAGCCCAAGGAAGTCGATGAGTTTGTAGGCACCTGGAGCATCGAAGGCCTCAGGGAAGAGGGCACTGCCCCGGCAGAGATGGGATGGGGCACTCATGAGAAGACCCTGCCTCCATTGGCGCATCTTCCTCCAGTCGGTCCCAAGAACCAGATATTCCTCGCGCAGATGGGTATGAACACCTGGGTCAGGTCATGGATACCTGATCAGGAGATTGTAGGCATGGTCATAAGGCACGGAGAGGCCTTCGGCATCTCTGACCGGCTGACAGTGTGGAAAGACGGCAAGGCAATCTACAGGCCGACAGTCCATTATGCATACATGCCCTGCCACGAGACCATAGTCTCCATCCATGAATTGAGAGGCCGCAACTATGAGATGCAGCCAAAGGTCAGGATCATGAACGATGAGATAACAAAAGGAGAGGACATACTCGGAGCATTGCTCATGGGCCATAAATTCGGCTCATGGTGGACAGGCAGCATCCTCAGCATAGAGGAGGCGAGGAGGTTAGTGCCAGGCCAGAACGCAACGACCATCCAGGTCGCTCTCGGCGTGGTGACAGCATGCATGTGGATGATGCAGAACCCGAGGAAAGGACTGAATCTTCCGGATGACCTGCCTCACGACTTCGTGCTGGACATCGCAAAGCCTTACCTCGGCGAGTTCGTCTCAGTGCCTTCTGACTGGACCCCATTGAAGAACAGGAAAATCTATTTCAAGGAGAACCCGGCTAACAAGCATGACACTGGCGACGTCTGGCAGTTCAAGAACTTCTTATTCGTCCCATAAGGAGGGCAAAGATGGAAGAAAAGAAAGATATCAAGGCTGAAGAAAAGAAAGATGCGAATGAGAACGGCGCTGAATATGGCTCCAGCATGACCCCTGAGATGAAGG
>Ga0315287_10002983_pt1 | contig 16240 bp, 15 predicted proteins | sample YL17G11_0_MG_FD_205037 | JGI IMG/M metagenome (GOLD analysis project Ga0315287, IMG submission 205037) | Sediment microbial communities from Yellowstone Lake, YNP, Wyoming, USA - YL17G11_0 | ecosystem: Environmental > Aquatic > Freshwater > Lake > Sediment | place: USA: Wyoming | collected... | reverse complement strand
CTCGTCGTGGTCGTTGCGCGGCTGGCTCGCGGTCAGGCTGTCCGGCGCGCAGTTCACCGAAATCATGGTGCCGCTGTCGGGCACGTCCCAGCCGAACCCGGCCAACCGGTCGTTCTCGCCATCGGCGCGCGTCCCGTGCCTGCACGACGACGATATCGTGATCTGGGATTCGCTGGCGATCGCGGAATACCTGGCCGAGGGGCATCGGGGCATGTGGCCCGCGGATCCGGTGGCGCGGGCGTGGGCGCGCTGCGTTTGCGCCGAGATGCATTCAGGGTTTTCGAGCCTGCGCAACGAGATGACGATGTGCATCCGCGAACGCGTCGATGTCCGCCCCTGGTCGCCGGCGCTTGCCGCGGACATTACGCGGGTCACCGAGATCTGGAACGAAGGGCGGCGGCGATTCGGCAGCGGCGGGCCTTTCCTCTGCGGCGCCTTTTCGCTCGCCGATGTGTTCTACGCGCCGGTCGGATTCCGGTTTCGCACCTACGGCGTGGCGCCTGACGGCGCGGCGAGCAATTACCTGCGCGCGCTGCTCGCGCACCCGTTCCTGCGCGAGTGGGAGCGCGCGGCGCTCGAGGAGACGACGATCGTCGAGGCGGACGAGCCCCGCGTCATCTACCGCGACAAGCTCGCGTTGCAGACGACGAGCGCGCCGGCTGCCAAGGCATGACCGATCCGATCATCGGCGACTGGCAGGCGCGGATCCACGCCGCGGCCGAGGCGAAGACGCCGCTGCGCATTCGCGGCGGCGGCACCAAGGATTTCTACGGCCAGGCGGTGCGGGGCGACGTGCTGGACACGCGCGCGTACCGTGGCATCGTCGACTACGATCCGACCGAGCTCGTGATCACGGCGCGTGCGGGAACGCCGCTCGCGGAGATCGAGCAGGCGATGCGCGCCTCCGGCCAGATGCTCGCCTTCGAGCCGCCGCAGTTCGGCCCGGGTGCCGTTCCGGCGGCAACGCTCGGTGGCTGCGTCGCCGCCGGCCTCTCCGGTCCGCGCCGTCCTTATGCGGGTGCCGTGCGCGACGTCGTGCTCGGCGTGCGCATCCTCGACGGCAAGGGGGAGGACCTCGCGTTCGGCGGCCGGGTGATGAAGAACGTCGCCGGCTTCGACGTGTCGCGGCTGATGACGGGGTCGCTCGGGACGCTGGGTGTGCTGCTCGACATATCGCTCAAGTGCCTGCCATTGCCCAAGGCCGAGGCCACCCGCGTCTTCGAGTGCGGGGCGAACGATGCGATCCGCTGGGCGAACGAGTGGGGCGGCCGGCCGCTGCCGGTGTCGGCGACGTGTTTTCACGGCGGCGTGCTCTCGGTTCGGCTGTCCGGCGCCGCGCCGGCAGTGGAAGCGGCGATCACGAAGCTTGGCGGCGACGCCTTGCTGGACGCCGCGGCGGGCGACGTCTTTTGGCGCGGCGTGCGCGACCAGACGCACCCCTACTTCGCGCCGGCGACCGATGCCGGCGCGCCGCTGTGGCGGCTGGCGGTCAGGTCGACGGCACCGGATGCGGACCTCGGGGGCGAGCAGCTGATCGAGTGGGGAGGCAGCCTGCGCTGGCTGATCGGCGGCGAGCGCGTGGAGGCTTCCCGGCTGCGGGCCTGGGCGCAGTCCCACGGCGGCCATGCCACGCTGTTCCGGGCGCGCGACAAGGCTCCCGGCGCGTTTCATCCTCTCCCGGAAACGTTGCTGGCGCTGCACCGCCGGTTGAAAGCCGCGTTCGACCCGGCCGGCATCCTCAACCCGGGCCGGCTCTACGCCGAGTTCTGACCGACGATGGAGACCGCTCTCGCCGCTTTCATCAAAGGCACGCCCGAAGGCGACGAGGCGGATGCCATCCTGCGCAGCTGCGTGCACTGCGGCTTCTGTACGGCGACGTGCCCGACCTATCAACTGCTCGGCGACGAACTCGACGGCCCGCGCGGGCGCATCTACCTCATCAAGCAGGCGCTGGAAGGCCACCCGGTCACCGCGAAAACGCAATTGCACCTCGACCGCTGCCTGACCTGCCGCAGCTGCGAAACGACCTGCCCGTCGGGCGTCCAGTACGGTCGGCTGCTCGATATCGGTCGCCGCGTCGTCGACGAGCGCGTCGGGCGTACGCGCGCCGAGCAGGCGGTGCGCTGGACGCTGCGCCGCGGACTGCTGGCGAAGCCGCTGCTTGGCGGGGCACTGGCGCTGGGCCGTACGATGAAATCGCTGCTGCCGGAGGGACTGCGGGGCAAGATCCCGGACGCCGCGCCGGCCGGCGTGTGGCCTCCGCCGCGGCACCCGCGACAGATGCTCGCGCTCGATGGCTGCGTGCAGCCGGCGCTGGCGCCGAACATCGACGCGGCCATGGCGCGCGTGCTCGACCGCATCGGCATCTCGCTCGTCCGCCCCCGCGGCGGGGGCTGCTGCGGCGCGCTGCCGCACCACCTCGATGAAACCGGCGAAGCCATCGCGCTCGCCAAGCGCAACATCGACGCATGGTGGCCGCATGTCGAGCGCGGCGCCGAGGCGATCATCGTCACCGCCAGCGGCTGCGGGGTGTTGGTCAAGGACTACGGCCATCTGTTGCGGTTCGACCCCGCGTACGCGAGCAAGGCCAAGCGCATTTCCGAGCTGACGCGCGACCCGGTCGAGATCATCGCCCCCGAGTGGCGGAAGATCGCGCCCAAAGTGGCGATGGACCTCGGCCCGCAGAAGGTCGCGTTCCATGCGCCGTGCACGCTGCAGCACGGGATGAAGATCCGTGGCCGGGTCGAGGAAATCCTGCTCGCGCTCGGCCTCGAGCTCACGCCGGTGGCCGATGCGCACCTGTGCTGCGGTTCCGCAGGTACGTATTCGATCCTGCAGCCTGAACTTGCGGGACGGTTGAAGGCGAACAAGCTGGCGGCGCTTGAGGCCGGCGCGCCCGACGTGATCGCCAGTGCCAACATCGGCTGCATCACCCATCTGGCGAGCGGGGCCGGGCGGCCCGTGCGGCACTGGATCGAGCTGCTCGACGCGCGGATGCAGGGCGGCGGAGTTTCAGCCGGATGAGCAACTCCGCGCCGGCGGACGATCCGCCGCTCGCCCGCGCCGCGTACCCGCATATTCTCGCGATTCCGACGCGCTGGATGGACAACGACAGCTACGGACACGTCAACAACGTCACTTACTACTCGTATTTCGACACCGCGGTGAACGAGCACCTGATTCGCGCCGGCGGCCTCGACATCCGGGCGGGGCCGGCGGTGGGGCTGGTGGTCGAGACGAGGTGCCGGTTTCACCAGTCGCTCACCTTTCCCGAGATCGTCGACGTCGGCCTGCGTGTCGCCAGGCTCGGAACCTCGGCGGTGACGTATCACATCGGCATCTTCCATCGCGGCGATGATGCGCCGGCAGCCACCGGCCTCTTTGTCCATGTCTGGGTGGATCGGGCGACGCAGCGGCCGCTGCCGGTCCCGCCGCGAATCCGCGCCGCGCTCGCGCCGCTCGTGGTCGAGGGTGCGGCGTGAGCGGTGCGCCCACCGCCTGCGTGCCCTCGGTGCCCGCGGGCTCCGCGCTGGCGATACGCTGCGCGGCGATGACAGCGGCGACCCGCGCCGATGGAGAAGCGCTGCTGGCAGATTTCCTGCATGGCGACAGCCACTACCTCGCTTCGAGCTCCGTCTACGGCGATGGCGGCACCGCGGCGCTGGCCGACGCGCTCGAACTGTTCCTGGCGCGGCCGGACCTCGGGTTCGTGTGGCTGGCGTTCGCGGAAGAGGCGGATGCGCGCATCGCCGTCGGCGCCTGCGTTGCCTGCTACGCGATCTCGACATCGCGCGGCACGATCGTCGCCAAGCTGGACGATGTGACGGTCAGGACGGGATGGCAGCGTCGCGGGATCGGCGGCGCGATGCTTGCCGCGTTGTGCGACCACCTGCAAAGGCATGGCATCACGCGGATCGATTCCGCCTGCCACCGGGACAACGTCGGCGCGTGGCGCTTCTACGAGCGACTGGGATTCCGGCCGCTCGACGAGGAACGGATCGCGCGTCTGCTCTGATGGCCATGCCTGCAACGCCTGCCCGCGTCTTCGACCGCAGATCCGCGCCAGCGCGGCTGCTGGCGCTGATTCCGGCAGCCGGCGGCGGCAGCCGTTTCGGCGGCGCGTTGCCCAAGCAGTACGCCGACCTCGGCGGGCGGCCGTTGCTCGTGCGGGCGATCGAGCGGCTGAACGCGGCGCTGGCGCTCGACGCTTCCATCATCGCGCTCGCGCCGGACGATGCGCTCTACGATCGCGTCGTCGGCGCGCGCGCGAACGTCGATGCGCTCCGCTGCGGCGGTGCTTCGCGCGCCGAAACCGTCGCCAATGCGCTCGCGGCCCTCGCGTCCCGCTGCCGCGACGATGACTGGGTGCTGGTGCACGACGCCGCGCGTCCGTGCGTTCCGGTGGACGCGCTGCAACGGCTTGCGGCCGAACTCGCCGACGATGCCGTCGGCGGGCTGCTTGCGATCCCGGTTGCCGACACGCTGAAGCGGGAGGACCGTGCGACCCCCGCGCGCGTGCTGGGAACCGTAGACCGCGCCGGACTGTGGCAGGCGCAGACGCCGCAGATGTTCCGGTACGGCGTGCTGCGGGCCGCGTTCGCGCGACCGGGTGCGCTCGACGCGACCGACGAGGCGCAGGCGATCGAGGCGCTCGCCGCGACGGGGGCCTGCGCGTCGCCGTGGCTCGTCGCGGGAAGCACGCTCAACATCAAGGTGACCTATCCGGGCGACCTCGCGCTCGCGGCGGCGATCCTCGCAGCGCAGGGAGCGGCAACATGACGATGCGCATCGGCAGCGGTTTCGACGTCCACGCGCTGGTCGAAGGGCGCCCGCTCATCCTGGGCGGGGTGGCGATTCCCTACCCGCGCGGCCTCGACGGCCATTCGGATGCCGACGCGCTGCTGCACGCGGTGTGCGACGCGATTCTCGGGGCGCTGGCGATGGGCGACATCGGTCGGCATTTCCCCGACACGGATCCCCGGTGGAAGGGCGCCGACAGCCGCGTGCTGCTTCGCCACGTCATGGGCATGGCGTCCGCGGCAGGATGGGCGATCGGCAACCTCGACGCCACCGTGGTCGCGCAGGCGCCGAAGCTCGCGCCGCACGTGCCGCAGATGGTCGCGAACATCGCGAGCGATCTGGCGTGCGACGCGACCGAGGTCAGTGTCAAGGCGACCACTACCGAGCGGCTGGGGTTTGCCGGGCGCGGCGAGGGCATCGCGGTGGTCGCGACGGTGCTGCTGGTGCGGCGGGGCGGGGCAGCGAATCCCGCAGCCAGCTGACCGGGTCCGCTCGAACGCTCAATCCGGCGCGGTGGCCGGAATCGCCCGCACCGACAGCACGCCCACGATGGCGGCGATGGACCGGATGACCGCGTCGGTGACCGGGCTGTCGACATCGACCAGCGTGTAGGCCATCTCGCCCCGCGACTTGTTGACCATGTTGTGGATGTTCAGTCCGGCCTTCGCCATCGCCGTGGAGATCTGCCCCAGCATGTTGGGGACGTTGGCATTGGCGATCGCCACCCGGTAGGGCGATTCGCGCGGCATGTCGACATTGGGGAAGTTGACGGCGTTCGCGATGGCGCCGTTCTCAAGATACTCGCGCACCTGGTCGACCACCATGATCGCGCAGTTCTCCTCCGCCTCCGCGGTCGAGGCCCCCAGATGGGGCAGCGCGACGACCCCTGGTTCGTGCAGCAGCCCCGCGCTGGGAAAATCGCACAGGTAATACTTGAGGCGGTGCCCCCGCAATGCCGCCAGGACGGCGTCTTCGGCGACGAGGCCGTCGCGGGCAAAATTGAGCAATACCGCGCCGTGCTTCATGACCGCCAGCCGTTTGTCGTCGAGCAGGTGGCGCGTCGCGGGCGTCAGCGGAATGTGCAGGCTGACGAAATCGGCCTGCTTCAACAGCTCTTCGATGGTATTGGCCTTGCGCACGCTCGACGGCAGCCGCCAGGCGGCGTCCACGGTGATCTCCGGGTCGAAGCCAATGACTTTCATCCCGAGCTTGATCGCGGTGTCGGCGACGAGGCTGCCGATCGCACCGAGACCGACGATGCCAAGCGACCGGTGCGGCAACTCGACGCCGGCAAACCTCTTCTTGCCGTCCTCGACCTGCTTCTCCAGGTCCGGCGCATCGGCGCGGAGGCTCGCCACATGGGCGAGCGCGGGAATCACGTTGCGCGATGCGAGCAGCAGCGCCGCGAGCACCAGCTCCTTGACCGCATTGGCGTTGGCGCCGGGGGCGTTGAACACCGGCACCCCGCGCTTCGACATTTCGGCGACCGGGATGTTGTTCGTCCCCGCTCCGGCGCGGCCGATGGCGCGGACACTGGCCGGAATCGCCATCGGGTGCATGTTGTGGGAACGCAGCAGGATGGCATCGGGGTGCTCGACCGCCTTGCCTACCGTGTAGCGTGCGACGGGAAGGCGGTGCAGGCCGTGGCTGGAGATCTGATTGAGAACGAGGACCTGGTATTTGCTCATGGTGGGGGCTCTTCAGCCGTGGCGCCGCTCGAAGGCCTTCATGTAGTCGACCAGTGCCTGCACACCCTCGACCGGCATCGCGTTGTAGATCGAGGCGCGCATCCCGCCGACCGAGCGGTGACCCTTGAGCTGGACCATGCCGGCGTCCTTCGCGCCCTTGAGGAACGCTTCTTCCTGCGCCTCGTCGCCGAGCTTGAACGGCACGTTCATCCGCGAGCGGTCCTCCTTCTGCACCGGGTTGCGGTAGAACGACGACTGGTCCAGGTAATCGTAGAGCAGCGCGGCCTTGGCGATGTTCTTGCGCTCGATCGCGGCCATGCCGCCCTGCGCGAGCAGCCACTCGAACACCAGTCCCGCGATGTAGATCGCGTACGTCGGCGGCGTGTTGAGCATCGAGTCGGCTTCCGCCTGCTCCTTCCAGTGGAAGGCCGAGGGGGTGATCGGCAGCGCGCGATCGAGGAGGTCATCGCGGACGATCACCAGCGTGAGCCCGGCCGGGCCGATGTTCTTCTGCGCGCCGCCGTAGATCACCCCGTACCGGGAGACGTCGATCGCGCGCGACAGGATATGCGAGGACATGTCGGCCACCAGCGGCACGTCACCCGTCTCCGGCGTCCAGTGATACTCGACGCCGCCGATGGTTTCGTTGGTGCAGACGTGGACGTACGCCGGGTCGCTGCCGAGCTTCCAGTTGTCCCGCAGTGGCACATAGGTGAAGTTGCGGTCCTCGGCCGAGGCCGCGACATTGACCGTGCAGTACTTCTTCGCCTCCTTGATCGACTTCTTCGACCACTCGCCGGTGTTGACGTAGTCGGCCGAAGTTCTGGCGCCGAGGAGGTTCATCGGAACGATCGCGTTCTCGCCGATCGCGCCGCCCTGCAGGAACAGCACCTTGTAGTTCGCAGGGATCGCCAGCAGCTTGCGCAGGTCGGCCTCGGCCTTGTCGGCAATGCCGATGAATTCCTTGCCGCGATGGCTCATCTCCATCACCGACATTCCGCTGCCATGCCAGTCGAGCATTTCGGCGGCCGCTTGCTGCAACACTGCTTCCGGGAGCACCGCAGGGCCGGCGCTGAAGTTGAAGACTCGCATGGGATTTTCCGATGTGGGGTGAGGGGATGGAGGCCGGTCCGGTGCCCGGGGCAGTGCGCGAGGACTCCAGGGCACGATCGATCCGGGTGTTGCGTGGCACCGGACAGCGGGGCGGCGGAACCGGCGCGGCGGCGTGAGCCGGGGGGCAACGGAAAAAGCGTCAAGTTTAGCGGAATCGAGGGAATGACGTCATCGGCTCACCGTTTACCCCGTCAGGCCGGTACGGTCACCCGCGCCACCGTCCCGCCGCCTTCACGCGGCAACAGGTCGAAGCTGCCGCCGTGGAGGCGCGCGATGCGCTCGACGATCGCGAGCCCCAATCCCGCGCCGGCAACGCCCGCCGCCGACGCGCGCGCGACCGAAGCGCGCGTGAACGGCTGTTTCAGGCGAGCGACCTGGTCGGGCGGGATCCCGGGCCCGCGGTCGGCGATGTCGAGCTGCATCCGGTTGCCCGCCATCGAGGTGGTGACGTCGACCGGCGGCGCGCCGTAGGCGAGCGCGTTGTCGATGAGGTTCGCGACGAGCCGCGAATAGGCCGTGCGTCGCATCGCGATCGCCGGCACCACGCCCGGCACAAACCGCACGTCCTTTCCGGCCCGCAGGTAACGCTCGACGCACGCGGCGACGATTGCGTTGGGATCCGCACGCTCCGGCGCCGTTGCGTCGTCGCCGCGGGCGAAATCGAGGAACTGACCGATGATCCGGTCCATCTCCTCGATGTCATCGGTCATCCCCTGCTTCATCCGGGCGTCCTGCGTTTCCATCTCCAGGCCGAGGCGCAACCGCGCGAGCGGCGTCCGCAGGTCGTGCGACACGCCGGCGAGCAGCAGCGCGCGGTCCTGCTCGACCTGGCGCAGATGGGTGATCATCCGGTTGAAGCCGCGATTGAGATTGGCAATCTCCGACGGACCGTGTTCGGGCAGCGGCGGCGGCGTTTCGCCCCGACCCACCCCTGCGACCGCGGCATCCAGTTCGCGCAGCGGGCGCGCCAGATACCGCGTGAACAGATAGGCGGCGATCAGCAAGGAAATCGCCAGGGCCAGGCTCCATATCAGCGCGCGCGAGGGCTCGTCCTGGCCCATCGGTCGCGGCGGCAGCGGGAAGCCCACCCAATAGCCGGCGCCGCCGGCCTCGACGCGAACGAACAACAGCTGCATGCGCGGCGCGATGCGCAGCTCCGTCCCGGCGCCAAGGCTTTCGCGCAACCGTTCCTCGAGTTCGATCATCGGCGCCCCGACGGCGGGCCCGCCGACGAGCGGGCGCTCGGCTTCCGGCACGATGCGCACGCCGTACTGGCGGCCGATGTCCCGCAGCGTTTCGCGTCGCTCGCGGGTATCGGCAGCACCCAGTGCCGCCCGCAGCGCCTGCAACTGGACGATCTTGGTCTCGCCGAACTGGCGTGCGAGCAGCGCGGCCCGATCGTGGCGGAAGATGAGGATGGTCGCCGCCATCGCGAGGGTGACCACGGCGATCAGCAGCAGCGTGAGGCGCCCGAACAGCGAGCGCGGCCAGAGGGTCACCGGGTCAGGGCTCCGCCGCAGGGGGCGGCCCGTCGTCCGCCGCGATGTCGGCCGGGACGAACACGTAGCCGAAGCCCCACACCGTCTGGATATAGCGCGGATTGGCCGGATCGGGCTCGATCAGCTTGCGCAGCCGCGACACCTGCACGTCGATCGCGCGGTCGAACACGTCATGATCGCGGCCGCGCGCGAGGAGCATCAGTTTCTCGCGTGCGAGCGGCTGCCGCGGATGCTGCGAAAACACCTTCACCAGCGAGAATTCCCCGGTCGTCAGATGGATCGTTCGCGCGCCGTCGATGAGCGTCCTCGCGGCCGGATCGAGCAGGAATGGCCCGAACACGATCTTGCCGGCCGGGGCCGGAGTCCCGGGCGCCAGCCATTCGGCCTGCCGCCGGAGCACGGCATGGATGCGTGCAACCAGTTCGCGCGGATTGAAAGGCTTCGGCAGGTAGTCGTCGGCACCCATCTCGAGGCCGAGAATGCGATCGACATCCTCGCCTTTGGCCGTCAGCATGATGATCGGAACCATTTCGCCCGCGCCGCGCAGTCGCCGGCAGACGGCGAGCCCGTCCTCGCCGGGCAGCATCAGGTCGAGCACCACCAGATGCGGCGGGTCGCGCTGGAGCTTCTTGTCGAGCTCCCTGGCGTCGGCGAGCGTTGCCACCTGAAAGCCCTGTTCCGTCAGGTAGCGCGAGAGCAGGTCGCGCAGCCGGACGTCGTCGTCGACGACCAGGATTTTCGGCGGTGGAGCGATGGTAGCCATGATTGGAAGGCGAATTGGGAATTGGGGTCAGACTCGAATTTCCGGAGAATTTCCCAGACCAATCGACGCGACCACGCCGCAAATTCGAGTCTGACCCCAATTCGCTCAGCGATGGATGGCGCGATGTAACCAATTGTAACGCCCGCCGGCGGCTGCAATCTTCCGTTGCATTCGAAGGGCCGGAGCGCGGAACGCAAGGGGATAATGAAGCCCTAAACATGCGTAACACGTTGGCCGCGGCGGCGCTTGCGGCAACGGACCTCGATCAATCACGGGAGATGTACATGAATTTCTCTGCGAATACGACGATGGCACCGAAGGCACGGCGGATCGCGCTGGTGGCGACGACGGCGCTGGCGCTCGCGTTCGGCGCGGCCACGGGCTTTGCCCAGCCGGCCGGCGGAATGATGCACGGCGGCCCCGGCATGCACGGCGAGGGCGCGTTCGAAATGATGATGCCGAAGATGCTGGAGCAAACCAAGGCGAGCCTCAATCTCAACACGTCGCAACAGCCGACGTGGGACAACGTGGTCGCGCAGGGCAAGGCGGCGCGCGAGGCTGGTCGGACCAACCACCAGCAGGTGAAAGCCGCGCTGCAGGCCGAGCTGGCCAAGCCCGCGCCCGATCTCGTTGCCGTCGCGGCCGTCGCGGATGGCGTCGAGCAGCAGAATCGCGCGCTGCGGAAGCAGGTCCGCGACCAGTGGCTCGCTCTCTACGCGACGTTCTCTCCCGAACAGAAGGGTGTTGTCCGCGATCTTCTGCAGAAGAAAATGGCCCGCGCCGAAGGTTTCCGCGCGAAGATGCGCGAACGCATCCAGCAGCACCTCGGCCCCGCCGGCGGCTGATTGGCCCGATCAGCGCGGCGCCGGATGCGCCGCGGGACATCGCCTGACCGTAGCCCCGGTTACGCGATGCCTTGCATTCAGGCCGCGACTCGATCCTCGATCGCGCCGCCGTCGAGCGCGGCTGCGGCCGCGGCCTGCAGCGCGGCGGCGATGAGCGGCTTCGCCAGCAGCCTGAACCCCGCGGCCGCGACCGCGGCGCGGGCTTCTTCTCCCGTGTCCCCGGACACGATCAGCGCCGGTGCGCGCCGACCGCAAGCGGCTTGCAGCCTCGCCACTTCGTCGAGGCCGCACCCGCCGTTGGCGAGCCGCAGATCGGCGACGATCAGGTCCGGCCCGCAGCCCGCGTTGCCGCTGGCGAGCGCCGCCAATTCCGCCACCACCGCAGCGACGTTTTCTCCGCCGGCGACAGTGGCCCCCCACGCAGCAAAGAGCGCGCGCATCGCGGCGACCACCGCCGGATCGTCGTCGATCACCACGACTTGCCGTCCCGCGAAGGTCGGTGCGATTGGAATCGGGAGCGCCATCGTTCTGGCCGACGCCAGGTCGTCGCTGCGGCGTTGTCGACGGGCTGCGCGCGGCGCGCAGACCGAGAAGCGCGAGCCGCGCCCGGGGATCGACGCGAGCTCGATCTCGTGCCCGAGCAGTGCGGCGAGCCGGCGCACGATGGCGAGCCCCAGTCCCATGCCGCGGCCGGCCGCGTGGTGGCGCGGAACGGCCCCGCCCTGAACGAATTCGTCGAAGATCCTCTGGTGGAGGTCGGCCGCAATGCCGATCCCGCTATCGACGACATCGATGCGCACGCTCGCCCCGCGCCGGCGCGCCCCGACGACGATGCCTCCGGCGCGGGTGTAGCGCAGCGCGTTGGCAAGCAGGTTGCGCAGGATGCGGTCGAGCAGCACCGGGTCGCTGTCGACCGAGAGCGACGTCGACACCACGGAAAGGGCAAGGCCGTGCGCCGCCGCCTGCGACGAAAAGTCGTTGCGCAGCTGCGCGAAGACCGGTTGCAGCGGAATGGCCGTGCGGTCCGGTGCCAGCGCCCCGGCATCGAGTCGTGACAGGTCGAGCAGCTGCGCGAACAGCCCTTCGAGCGCGTCCACCGATGCGTGGATGCTGGCGACCAGCGGTTTGAGTTCGGGCTCGCGGGCTCTGGTTGCGAGCGCCGCGGCGAACAGCCCCATCGCGTGCAGCGGCTGGCGGAGGTCATGACTGGCGGCAGCGAGAAACTGGCTCTTCGCGCGGTTCGCGGCCTCCGCCGCGATGCGCGCCTCGTCGGCCGCCCGCGTCTGTGTCCGCAGCTCGTCGATCAGATCGACGTTCTCGTAGCGGGTTGCGAGCGAGTGGGTCAGCACGTCGTTGAGGTGATGGCCGAAACCGAGCAGGAAGGCGAGCACCACGCCCATCACCATCGCCGTGAAGACGTGCACCGCGTCGCCTTGCACGGCGACACGCACGATCAGCGGCAGCAACGCCGGCAGCGCGAAGCCGTAGAACGACGGCTTGTACACGGCGGTGAGGTTGAGGCCGCCGAGAATGACACCGAAGAGGCAGACGATCAGCAGCGCCTCGTGCGCGGGTGACGCCGGGTACATCACGACTGCGGCGGCGCCCCAGAGCCCGCCGGCCAGCGCGGAGCCGAGGGACCAGTAGCGGCCCCAGCGCCGCGCGTCGCCGATCCCGGGGGCGGCGCGATGGAATGCGCGGGCGAGCGCGCCGCGCCACGCCTGGTTCACCAGGATGGCGGCCAGCCAGCCGACCATCAGAATCGGCGCGACCTGTCCCCACAACACCGTGCACAGGATTGCGGCGCCGAGCACCATCGACACGGTGGTCCGGTGCCATTGCCGATAGAGTGTCGCGACCTGGTCGAACCGCGCCCGCGCGAGGAGGGCCGGGGCAACCGCCGAGAGCGATGACATGAGACGGGTGGCGCGGGTGGCCGACGCTGCGCCGGCAGCCGTGACGCGGGGCGAGCGGGCCGAGCGCGTGCTACCGGCGCGCGGCCAAGGTCTCGACGCTGATGCCGCGCCGCGCGAGTTCGGCGACCGCCTGGGTGCGCGAATGGACGCGCAGCGCTTTCAGGATCGCGCTCACGTGCACCTTGACCGTGCCTTCGGACAGCCTGAGGTCACGGCAGATCAGCTTGTTGGGTTTCCCCTGCACGAGCAGCTTCAGCACATCGGCCTGGCGCACGGTAAGCCCCAGCTCGCTCGGCGACAGGTGCACGCCGTCGGCTTCGAGGCCGGCGGTGAGGTCGGAAGTGAGATAGATGCCGCCGTCGACGACCTGCTCGAGGGCGCCGAGCAGCGCGGTCGCATTCGCGGTTTTCGGGATGAAGCCGCGCGCTCCGGCGGCGAGTGCGGCGGTGACGGTCGCGCGGTCATGCGTTGCCGAGAGGACGACGACCGGCACGCCGGGATAGTCGAGTTGAAGGTCGGCGAGAAAGTCGAGTCCGCGGGTGCCCGGCAACGCGAGGTCGAGCAGCACGAGCGCAATTCCGGGATCGTCGTCGAGCCGCGCCTCCGCTTCGGCGCGGTCGCGCGCGACGCACACTTCGGTGCCCGGCGTGAGCTGCGGCAGGAGTTGCGAAAGCGCATCGAGGATGAGCGGGTGATCGTCGATCACGAGGACCTTCATGGTTTCCTCCGCTGGTTGTTCGTGTCGGCGTCCGGCGATTTCCGGAGGCCGCCTCGCCAGCTCCGTGGCGATGTCGAGCGCAAGGTAAGCCCTCCGCGATGGCGCCGTCACCTGTCAGAACGAACAGGGCGATACCGATCGGCGCGCGCGTCAGGGCCGAGTCGGCGCCGATCGTCCGTTTCGTAGGCTACATGCCGGAAGCGCAGGTCGTGGCGCCTGCATTGCCGGTTGATGCCTACTCGTGTCGCAGCGCCTCGATCGGAACCAGCCGCGATGCGGTGCGCGCGGGATAGAAGCCAAAGAACACGCCGACGGCGGCGGCGAAGCTGAACGCGAGCAGCACGGCGGTGACGCTCATTTCGGTGCGCCAGCCGGCGAAATAGCCGACGGCGAAGGACGCGCATGCGCCGAGCGCGATGCCGATCAGCCCGCCGATCAGCGCCAGCGTCACGGCTTCGACCAGGAACTGCATCAGGATATCCCGGCCGCGCGCGCCAACGGCCATCCGCAGGCCGATCTCGCGGGTGCGCTCGGTGACTGACACGAGCATGATGTTCATGATCCCGATGCCGCCGACCATCAGCGACACCGAGGCGACGGCGGCGAGCAGCAGCGCGAGGATCTTGGACGAGGCCTCCTGCGCCGCCAGCACCTCCGACAGGTTGCGGATGAAGAAGTCGTCCTCCTGGCTCGGCTGCAGCTTGTGCCGCTGCCGCAGCAGCGCGCGCATCTCCTGCTCGGTGGCGCCCACGTCGCCGCCATCCCGGACGCGGACCGTGATGTTCTGCACATTGCGTGATTTCACCTGCGTGCCGCCGAGCACGCGTTTGCGGGCCGTCGAGATCGGGATCAGCACGACGTCGTCCTGATCCTGGCCGATCATGCTCTGGCCCTTCCGGTCGAGGACGCCGATGATCGTGTGCGGCACGCGCCGGATGCGAACCGTCTCGCCGACCGGGTCGGAGTCACCGAACAGGGTGCGGGCGACCGTCTGGCCCATGAGCACCACCTTGGCCGCGCTGTCGACGTGCGACGGGTTGATGGCCTCGCCCGCCACCACATCCCATTGCCGCGCCTCGAGGTACTCGGGCGTGATGCCGTAGATTTGCGTCGCCCAGTTGCTGTTGCCGAAGACGACCTGACCGTTGCCGCGAAGGTTCGGCGCGGCCGCCTGGATTGCCGGGATCTCGCGTGCCAGCGCATAGGCGTCGTCCTCGGTGATCGTGAGCTGCGAGCCGGAGCCCATCCGCACCCCGCCCGACGTGAAATTGCCGGACAAGATGATGATCAGGTTCGAGCCGAGGCTCTTGATCTGGTCCTCGACGCGCGCCTGGGCGCCGGCGCCGACGGCGACCATCGTGATGACCGCGCCAACGCCGATGATGATGCCGAGCATGGTCAGTGCCGAGCGCAGCTTGTTGACGCGCAACGCGGCGAGCGCCACTTTCAGCGTGGCAAGGAAATTCACGCGGCCGCCACCGCTGCCTGATGGCTCGACGAGCGCTGGGCGGCGAGCATTGCCGCGGCGTCTCGCGGCGCATTCTGCACATCGCCGATCAGCTTGCCGTCGCGGAAGGCGAGCAGCCGCGATGCGAACGCCGCGATGTCCTGCTCATGGGTGACGACCACGACCGTGATCCCGCCGCGGTTCAGCTGCTGCAGCAGCGCCATCACCTCGAGGCTCGTCACCGAGTCCAGCGCGCCGGTGGGTTCGTCGGCCAGTATCAGTTTCGGATCATTGACCAACGCGCGCGCGATCGCGACGCGCTGCTGCTGGCCTCCGGAAAGCTGCGCCGGATGGTGGTGCTCGCGCGACGCGAGCCCCACCTGCACGAGCTTGGCCTGGGCCCTGGCGTGACGCTCTGCCGCCGGCACGCCGGCATAGAGCAGCGGCAGTTCGACGTTCTCGAGCGCGCTGGTCCGCGGCAGCAGGTTGAACTGCTGGAAAACGAAGCCGATCAGGCGGTTGCGGATGCCCGCCAGCGCGTCACGCTCGAGGTGCGCGATGTCTTCGCCGGCGAGCCAGTAGCTGCCCGCAGTCGGGGTGTCGAGGCACCCCACCAGATTCATGAACGTCGACTTTCCCGACCCCGACGGACCCATCACGGCGACGAATTCACCTTCAATGATGTCGATCGAAACGCCGTTCAGCGCACGCACTTCCGTTTCGCCGAGCGGGTAGACCTTGACGAGATCGCGAACCGAGATCAGCGGGGCGGGCATTGGCGAATGGAGGCGGATGGGGCTTGATGCAAGCTTGGGTCTCGAGCGCAGGCGGGCACCGGGTCGCCCCGGCTCCGCCCGCTGTCAGAACGGCAACCGCGGCGCGCCGCTTGTCGCTCGCGACGCCGGTGCGCTGCGATCGACCGTGCCGACGATGACGTCCGCACCTTCCGCGAGGTCGCCGCCGATGACTTCGGTCGCGTTGCCGTCGGTGAGGCCGAGCCGCAGCTTCACCTCCGTCGGCTTGCCCTCGCTGCCCGCCACGTAGACACGACCCGCGCCCGCCGCGACCCGACCGGTTTCCGCGGCGACGAGTTCCGCGTATTTCGACTGTTGTTCCGGTTTCAGCATCGCGCTGATCTTCTGCCGCATTTCGCCGCGCGCCCGCTCGGTGCGGGCGCGGCGGTCCGCTTCGGGGGCATCGCGCAGTTCCGCCATTTTCGCGCGCAGGTCAGCGAAGATCTCGTCGAGCCGGGCCTGTTGCGCGGCGTCGAGCTTCAACTCGTCGACCAGCCGCTGCCGGCGGGCCTGCGCATCGCCGGTGCCGCCGCCGGGCGCCGCGGCGGACGCCGGCACGTCCGCGTCCTTGCCCGTCGCGGCACCCGGCGGACGAAAGCGCAGCGCCGCGTTCGGGACCTTGAGCGCGTTCTCGCGCGCGTCGGCAACGATGCGCAC
>Ga0315287_10002982_pt1 | contig 16244 bp, 14 predicted proteins | sample YL17G11_0_MG_FD_205037 | JGI IMG/M metagenome (GOLD analysis project Ga0315287, IMG submission 205037) | Sediment microbial communities from Yellowstone Lake, YNP, Wyoming, USA - YL17G11_0 | ecosystem: Environmental > Aquatic > Freshwater > Lake > Sediment | place: USA: Wyoming | collected... | reverse complement strand
GGCTCGAACACCAGCGGCTACGCCAATGGTTACTTCTCGTGCGATTCCTCGCCCACGCTGTCGGCGTTCATTCCGAACCCGGCGTGGATTCCGCCGGGCGTCAACAATCCGTGCGACAACGTGTCGGGTTCCTGCAGTGGCAATCGCCGCAACCTGCCCCGTCCGGGCGCCAACGGCGGCAACAACAACGGTGGCACCATTGTTGCGCGCGGCACGGCCGGTCGTACCGAGTGGCAGCGTAACCTCGACCTGAACCTGTCCTATAAGCCCAACTGGGCCGAGGGCCTGATGTTCGCGGTCAACGTGTTCAACGTGTTCAACGAGCACGCGGTCACGTCGGTCCTCGAGCAGGGTGAGAACGCTCAGGGTGAGCCGCAGCCGGATCGTTACCTGTCCCCGACTGGCTGGCAGGCTCCGCGTGCCGTTCAGTTCGTGGTTCAGTACGATTTCTGATATTTGACTTGATTGCTTGATTTGAGCGGCCGCCTTCGGGCGGCCGCTTTTTTATGCGCGAAAGCTTTTGCGCAGTGGCCTTCGTGGCCGCAAAGCCCGACAATCAGCGCTTCGCCGGTGATCGGAAATGGCAGGTTGAGCGGCATGGTCGAGGCCGAACCAAACGAGCGTCTCTGGGATCGGGCGGAACGCTGCCTGGCCGAACGCAATCCGGAAGCGGCGCGGATCGCCTATGAATCCCTGGTTGCGCTGCAGCCAGGCCACGTCATGGCCCGCTTGCGCCTTTCGACGCTTGCCACCTCGGCCGGCAGATACCGGGAATCGGTTGCGCAACTGCTGGCCATCGCCGACCTGCGCCCGGACGAACCCGAACTGCTGGCGATGCTCGCAGGCATGCTGCACCGCCTGGGAGAGATACGCGCGGCGATGGCCTGTATCGCGCATCCGTCCTTCGGCGCGTCCGGGGACAGATTGCTGCTGGAGCAGGCCGCGCAGCTGGCCAGCCAGATGGAGGACATGGCCACGGCCCAGCGCCTGCTGGACCAGGCCGACCGGATCGGCGGCGCCACCGCCGGCTCGCTGTACACGCGCGCCACGCTGCAGTTGTTCGCCGGCGCGCTGGCGGCGGCCGAGGCCACACTGGAATCCTGCCTGGCGCTGGCTCCGGGTCATGCCCAGGCGCATTGGGCGCTCTCGCGGGTGCGCCGGCAGACTCCCGAGCGCAACCACGTGGCGCGACTGCGGTCGCTGCTCGCCCGCCGGCCCGACCCCGCCAGCGCGGTCTTTCTCAACTTCGGCTTGTTCAAGGAACTCGACGAGTTGGGGCGTGACGACGAGGCCTGGGATGCACTGATGCTCGGCTGCGCGGGCAAGCGCGCGCAGCTTGCCTACCGGCCCGAGGAAGAGGCCGCGGCGTTCGCGCAGTTGCATCGCATGGCCGGAGGCGACCCGGTCGCGCGCCAGCCGGCGCCGACGCCCGCGTCATCATCGACATCGACATCGGCATCGGCATCGGCATCGGAACCGAGGCCGATCTTTATCGTCGGCATGCCCAGGACCGGGACGACCTTGCTCGAACGCATCCTCGGCCGCCACTCGGCCGTCGAAAATGCAGGTGAGCTGGACGACCTGCCGCTGCAACTGCGCTGGCTCGCCGATCGCTTTTCCAAGTCCTATCTCGACCCAGCGGTATTTCGCGTGGCCGAAGGCCAGCATCCCGCCCTGCTTGGCCAACGCTACATCGACCACGCCCGCTGGCGCGCGAAAGGCAAAGCCTGTTTCACCGACAAGATGCCGCTGAATTTCCTGCATGTCGGATTCATCGCCCGAGCGCTGCCGCAGGCCCGCATCCTGCACATGTCGCGCAATCCGATGGACACCTGCTTCTCGAATCTCAAGGAGCTGTTCACCGATGTCTATCCCTACAGCTACGACCTGGACGATCTGGCCGCTCACTACGGCCGCTACCGGCAGCTGATGGCGCATTGGCACGAGCAGTTTCCCGGTCGCATCATGGATGTTTCCTACGAGCGACTGGTGACCGATCCCGAGGACTGCAGCCGGGAAATCCTGGCGTTCTGCGGCCTCGACTGGCAAGACGGATGCAGCGATGTCGAGGCCAGCGTGGGCACTGTCACCACGGCCAGCAGCGTGCAGGTGCGCGAGCCGATCCACCGCCGGTCCATCGATGGCTGGCGCAAGTACGAGCGGCAACTCGAGCCACTGCGAAGGCGCCTGCAAGCCGATGGCTGGCTGTCGCCATGAATTCGACCGGTAACGCCAACATGCCGGCCCACTTCAGGCTGGCAGTGGATCATCTGAAGGCCGGTCGCTATCGCGATGCGCTCGATGTGACCCTGGCCGCCGCGAAGCTGGATCCGGGCGGCCCGGCGGAATTGATCGAGCTGGCCAAGCGGCTGATGTACTTCAACCAGAGCGGGCCGATGCGCGAGCTGGCGGCCCGGCTGCTCTCCAAGCCAGTCTGGCATGCGGCCGCCGAAGCGGATTTCGCCGCGCTGTTGAGCATGACGGGCGAGCAGGCGCTGGCCGCGGCCTTGCTCGATCGCGCGATCGCGGTGATCGGCGCGACGCCGGCGGCCATCTACAACCGCAGCCAGATGCATTTGTATTCCGGTCGCATGGCGGCAGCGGAAGCTGACCTGCGGAAATGCCTGCGGCTCGAGCCCGGCATGACCAAGGCGTATTGGGCGTTGAGCAAGTTGCCCAAGACCGCCGCGACCACGCAGGAGCTGTCCGCCATGCGCGCGCTTGCTTCGCGCGTGGCGGCGGGAAGCCAGGATGAAGTGTTCCTGCGCTTCGCCCTGTTCAACCGTCTCGACCAACTCGAACGCCACGACGAGGCCTGGCAGGAGCTTGCGTGGGGTTGCCAAGCCAAGCACCGCCTCGTGGCGTTCGATGCGGATGCGACCGGCCGCTTTTTCGAAGCCCTGCAGCAGGTGCCCGCCGCGCAACCGGTCGGCCCCGTGTCGCTCGACCAGGCGGCGCCGACGCCGACGCCGATCTTCATCGTCGGAATGCATCGTTCGGGGACCACCTTGCTGGAGCGCATCCTCGGCAGCCACACGAAGGTGGCAGCCGGCGGCGAACTCTACGATTTTCCGGCGCAGCTGCGCTGGGCGATCGGCCGGCACTTCGCCGGGTCATCGGACATTGCCGTGGTCGAGCGCATGCAGGAGGTCGATTTTCCAGAAGTGGGCCGCCGCTACCTCGAGCAGGTGAACTGGCGTGCCGCGGGCAAACCCTGGTTGATCGACAAGCTGCCTTCGAACTTCCTCAACATCGGCTTCATCGATCGCGCGCTTCCGCAGGCGCGGGTGATACACATGCAGCGCAATGCCATGGACACCTGCTTTTCCAATCTCAAGGAACTGTTCTCCAACGCCTGCGCCTACAGCTACGATCAGCTGGAGCTGGCCGACTACTACGCGCAGTACCGGCGACTGATGGCGCATTGGCGGCAGGTCGCGCCGGAGTTCATCCTCGATGTGTCCTACGAAGAACTGGCGCGCGATCCGCAGACCCAGGCCGAGCGGATACTGGCCTTCTGCGGGCTCGAATGGGAACCGGGCTGCATCGAAACGGGCAGCAACGCCGGCGCGGTGAACACCGCCAGTAGCGCCCAGGTCCGCGAGCCCATCCATCAGCGCGGCATCGAAGCCTGGCGTCGCTACGAGACCCACCTCGGCCCGCTGGCCGCGCGACTCAAGGCGCACGGGCTGGCTTGAACTGCCGGGGGACCGATTGAAGGCCGGCCATTTCCGGCCCGTTTAAACCCTGGGGTCCCTTCGCCGCATCTGAGCCGTTATGCTCAACCACGCCATGACTGCGGATTACTCCAGCGCCGATTCCGTCGAGTCCGACGGGGATCATGCCTTGGTGCGAGCCGCCGGGTCCGGCGATACGCGCGCCTTCGAGGCGCTGTATCGCAAGCACTCGCGTCGGGTCTTTGCCGTGGTCTGGCGCCTGGCGGGCGGGCAGGCCGCCCGCGCCGAAGACCTGGTCCAGGAAAGCTTCATCCGGGCCTGGCAAGCCTTGCCGAATTTCCGCTACGAAAGCGCATTCTCGACCTGGCTGCACCGGCTGGCGGTGAACACGGCGCTGATGGACATCCGCAGCCGCGCCGGCAACGAAGACCGCGAGACCGACGACTCGCCGCTGGAAATAATGGCGACCCACGATACCGCCGGCCAGCGCACGCGCGAACGGATCGACCTCGAGCGCGCGGTGGCGACCTTGCCGGAGCGTGCCCGCGCCGTGCTGGTGCTGCACGACATCGAGGGCTGGAAACACGAGGAAATTGCCGCCGAGCTGGGCATGGCGGTCGGCAGTTCCAAGGCACAACTGCACCGGGCGCGAAACCTCTTGCGCACCCGGTTGGGAGAAGAACATGACCGAGACTGACCTGCGTTGGCAATTGCGGCAGCTGCCGCGCGAAATCGAGCCGAGCGCCGATCTCTGGCCGGGAATCCTGGCCGGCATCGAGCGCCGTCCCGCGCGCCCGCGGCGTCACTGGCTCGCCGGTTTCGCCATGGCCGCTTCCGTGCTGCTCGCCGCCGGCCTGTTCTGGAAGGCGTCCCCGTCGGTTGCGCCGACTCCGACGCCCGACATCACTGCGCGGATCGTGCACAGCCAATCGCGCGCCCTCACCACCGAATACCAGGCCGCGTTGCGCCAGTTCGACGGCGCGCCGATTGCCGAGCCGATGGGCAAGAGCCTCGGCGAGCTCGACCGCAGCGTCGTCCAGATCCAGAAGGCGATCGCCGCCAACCCGGACTCGCTGTTCCTGCTCCAGCAATTGCGCAAGACCTATTCCCGCCGGTTGGCGCTGACCCAGCGCGCCGTCGCCAGCTGATCATCATTCCAGGAGAACTTCCATGTCACTGCGCACCTACACCTGCATCGCCATGCTGGCCATCGCACCGGCCTACGCGGCCACCACCATCGACGAAACGCGCCCGCTGGCTGCTGATGGAACAGTGCATATCGAAAACCTCAAGGGCCGCGTGGTCGTGCGCACCTGGGCGAAGCCGGAGGTGCACATCACCGGCAGCCTCGGCAAGGGCGTGGAAAAGCTCGAGATCGACGGCGATTCGCGCTCGCTCGATATCGGAGTGAAGTATCCCAACAGCAAAGGCGGCTGGAATCTCTGGGGCCGCGACGATCATCGGACCGAGCCTACGATCATCGAAGTCACGCTTCCGCAACGCGCCTCCGTCGAGGTCGAAACGGTGAGCGCCGATATCGACATCCAGCAGGTGGCCGGGCGCAAGCTGGAGGCGTCCAGCGTCAGCGGCTCGATCGTGGCGACGGCATCTTCGCCGGGCGAGGCGAGTTTCGAGAACGTCAGCGGCAACACCACCTTGCGCATCACCACCAGCAAGGCCAGTGCCGAAAGCGTCAGCGGCAATGTCAGCCTGCAGGGCGGGCTGACCGGCGATGTCAGCGTCGAGAGCGTGTCCGGCAATGTGAAGCTGGTCGCCCAGGCACTGGACAAGCTCGACGCGAGCACGGTTTCCGGCGACCTGAACCTGCAGGCGGCGCTCAAGCCGGCCGGCCGAATCAATGCCGAGACGCTCAGCGGACAGCTCGACCTGATCCTGCCCAAGTCCACGGGCGCCAAGTTGCATGCCGAGTCCTTCAGCGGTGACATCCGCAGCCCGTCTGGAAAGGTCGAGGAGGAAGAACACGGCCCGGGCAAGTCGCTCGACACTACTTATGGCAACGGCCAGGGCCAGATCCACCTCGAGAGCTTCTCAGGCAACGTGCAGGTGCAGTTGAACTGAGTGCTTGAATCGAGCGGCAAGCCTGTCGCGCCTCAGGGCGCGGCGGTTTCCAGCAGTTCCTGCAGCGGCGCCAACTGCGCGCCATAGCGCTTCCAGCCACCGATGTTCTTGCGATGGATGGGTTGCCGGACCTGGGCGCTGCTGGCGGTGGATACCGGGGTGGCGTTGGACTCCACTCGAATCTGCGCGGCGTCGTAGGACAAGTTGCAATACGACATCAGCCGGCGCGCGGTCGTGTCGGGATCGGAAACCATGTCCTCGTAATTGACGTCGAGGATGCGGCCGGGAGCGATGGCATGCCAATGCGCCATCAGCCGCGAATAGTTGCGATAGTGGCCGGCGAGGTCGCCGAAATCGTAGCTGTAGGGATGCGAGTTGGCGGCGAACAATTCCTTGAGGTTGGAAAAACAGCTGTCCATCGGATTGCGCCGCAGGTGGACGATCTTCGCCTGCGGCAGCGCCTTCAGGATCAGGCCGGCCATGATGAAGTTGCCCGGATTCTTGTCGCTGAAATAGGGCGTATGCGGAGCGCGCCAGGCGACGTGCTCCAGATAGCGGCGACCGAGTTCGCCAAAGTCGATGCCCGGAATGCGCTGCACGCCCACGGCATCGAGAAAGCCGAGCGAGTGATGGTCGCTCGCCCATTTGAACTGCATGCGGAAGTCGTTCAACTCGCCGCAAAGCGTGATCTGCGGGTGGCCGCCGAGGATGCGCTCGAGCAGCGTGGTGCCGGTGCGGGGCATGCCGAGCACGAAGATCGGGCTGCGCGTTGCCGCTTCGGCTTGCGCGCCTGGCGGGAAATCGCCGACGAATCCGGCGGGGCAGGCCAGTGCGAGTTGGTCGAACAACGCCGCTTCCCCGCGCGCGTCGTAGCTGACCCGTGCGCGCTTGGAGCGAAAACCGGATTCCAGTGCATTCCATGCGGCGTCAGTGTCGTCGCTGGTGTCGAGCTCCTTGAAGAGCGCGTACTGCAGGTAGGCGATGTCCGGGCTGTCGGTGGCGGTAGCCTTGATTGCGTTGCGAATCCGATCCACGCGTGATGGGCGATTTCCCGTCGTACCCAGGTAGGCAAGCGCCCAGTGGGCGTAGGCGAAGTTCGGGTTGGTCGCCAGGCTGCGCTCGTACTCTTCGGCGGCTTCATCCAGGCGACCGAGGAATTTCAGGTAGTTGCCGCGAAGGTAGCCGACGGACTCGGCCTTCGCTCCGGCACGGATGGCGGCATCCATGAAACGCAGGGCCTCCTCGTGCTGCTCGAGCAAACTCAATTGCTGGGAAAACTCGACCAGGAACGCCGGCGCGGGAAGCGCCTCGGGATTGAGCTTGCGGATCAGTCCGACGGCCTGCTCGTATTCGCCGACGGAGATGAGCCGCAATGAGACGGCGGCGATATGCTGCAGCGACTGCTTGCCCATCTTCACCGCCGCTTGCAGCGCGTGTTGGGTAGCGAGGCGGTGCTGGTCATGCTGGGTGGCGATGTCGCCCAGCATCAGGTGCGCGCGGGAGTTGAGTGGTTCCAGCTGCAGCAGCGATTGGCAACTGGCCTTGGCGCCTTCGATGTCGCCCTTGTTCAAGCGTTCTTCGGCGAGTTTCCAGAGTTGGTCCGGCGTCGGCTTGGGTTCCATGCGATTCAGTGTAAGGCCGAGGGCGGATGGGAATCCTGGTGGAGGCCTTCGGGGACTTGTTGCGGGCCCCAGCCGGCAAGCAGCGCAGCCATTGCCAGCAGGAAGCAGGCGAAGATGCGCTTGAGCGTCACACCGCTGACATGGTGGGCAAGCGCGGTGCCGTAGGGCGCCATGAGCACCGAGGTGATCGCTATTCCAATGGCCGCTGGCAGGAACACATAGCCCCAACTGCCGTGGGGCATGCCGGCAACGCTGGAATTGAGCGCATAGCCGCTGGCGGCGGCCAGTCCGATGGCAACGCCGCAGGCGCTCGAGGTGCCGACCGCCTTGACCGGCGCAACGCCGCGCCAGATCAGGATCGGCACGGTCATGCTGCCGCCGCCGATGCCGACCAATGCCGAGACCGCGCCAATCAGGGTGCCGATCGCGCTCAGGCCCGCGCCACGGGGAACGGGAACCGCGCCGGTGCCCGGCTTGGGCTTCGGCCAATCCAGGAGCAACTGCGCCGCGGCAATCACGCAGTAGCCGACGACGAAGACGCGCAGGCTCTGTCCGCTCAGCCGCGTCGCCAGCAAGCTGCCGAGCCAGCCGCCGAGCAACAGGCCCGGCAGCAGCCAGGCGGCGGTGGTCCACAGCACGCTGCCGCGCCGGTGATGGGCGCGGGCCGAGGCTGCGGCCGTGAGGATAACGCTGGTCAGGGAGGTTGCCAGCGCGGCATGCATGGCGGCGTCGGCCGGCACACCCTGCGAGGGCAGCAGCAAGGCGAGCGAGGCAACCAGCACCAACCCGCCGCCGATGCCCAGCAAGCCCGCGAGCAGGCCCGCCACGATGCCCAGGGCCGGATACAGCAACCATTCAAACGGCATGAGGCAATCCTGTCACTTGCACCAGCCCTTTACTCCCCATCCGCTAGACTTCCAGCCATGATTTTACGCCGACTGCTTGTCCTTCCCGTCATCTTCGCCGCGTGTCTCCAGGCGCAGGCGCAAACCGGCGATCGCCGGGCCGAGCTGCGCGCCGCTTTCGATGCGGCCGAAGCCGGTCAACTCGACCTCGGCCAGGCGGCCCGGTTCAGTCGCGACCCGCTCCATCCCTGGTTGCAGGCGACGGTGTTGCGCAAGCAGATTGCCTCGGTGGCTCCGGGCCAGGTCCAGCCCGTGCTCGAAAGCATGGGCGAGCAGCCCGCCGGGCGCTGGTTGCGCAGCGCGTGGTTGAACGAACTTGCCAAGCGCGAGGACTGGCGCAATTTCCGGGCCGACTATCGCGGCAGCGAGGACCTCGGCCTGCGCTGCGCGGACTTGCGGGCGCGGATGGAGCTTGCGCCGGCCGACGATGGCAAATGGACCGCCGACGCGAAGCAGTTGTGGCTGACCGACGAATCGCTGCCCGCACGCTGCGACCAGCCGATGGCCAGGCTCGTCGAGATGGGTCAGCTCGACGAAACATTGCGCTGGCAGCGCATCGACCTGGCGGTGCAGGCGGGCGAAGTCGGGTTGATCCGATCCATCGCCCAGGGGCTGGGTCCGGAAGCGGCCACGTTGGCGCAGTCCTATGCCGACTACATCGCCGCGCCGGGCGACGCTCCGCCGGCCTGGCTGGACAGCGCGCGTGGCCGCGAGGTGGCGACGATCGCGCTGAGCCGCCTGGCCAGGCGTGATCCGGGGCGCGCCCAGTCGCTGCTCGAAAGACTTCCCGCGCCGGGCCTCGACGAAATTCAGCGTGGCCGGGTCGTCTACCAGGTGGCGCTATGGACGGTCGCTTCCTATCTGCCAGGCTCAGCCGAACGCCTGAATGCCGTGCCGCTGGCGGCCTATGACGACAAGCTGCACGAATGGCGGGTGCGCGAGGCCATGAGCCGCAACGACAACGCCGCCGCACTCGCCGCCATCGGCAAGATGGGCGACACCCAGCGCGGCGATTCGCGCTGGCAATATTTCGAAGCCCGGTTGCGCGAGCGTTTCGGTCAGTCCGACGCGGCACGCGCGCTCTATGAAAAGGCCGCGCAGAGTCCGAGCTTCCACGGCTGGCTGGCCGCGGACCGCCTGCAGCAGCGCTACAACCTGTGTCCGCTCGAGCCGACGGCGGACGTCTTGTCGGTCAAGCGGGTGGCCGACGACCAGGGCCTCGCGCGGGCATTCGACCTGTTCGCGATCGAGCGGCCCGAGCTGGCGGCGCGGGAATGGGCCAGCGCCGTCAAGGCCTTCAGTGATGACGAACGCCGACTGGCGGTGCGCAAGGGCATTGCCGAGGGCTGGTACGACCGCGCCGTAGTCGGCATGGGCGTCGTGCCCGATGACCAGCGCTATTACTCGCTGCGCTTTCCCATGCACCATGAGGCCGACATCCGCCTGCAATCGCAGGTCAACGGACTCGACCCGGCCTGGGTTGCGGCGCAGACGCGGGCAGAAAGCAGCTTCATGCCCCGGGCGCGTTCGGCCGCAGATGCGCGCGGCCTGATGCAGCTGCTGCCAGGCACGGGCCAGTTGACGGCCAAGCGCCTAGGCGCACCGTGGTCGGGCGGGGAGAGTCTCTACCAGCCGGAAATCAATCTGCGCCTCGGTACCGCCTACCTGCGGCAGATGCTCGACCGCTTCGGCGGGTTCCCCTACCTGGCGATCGCAGCCTACAACGCAGGCCCGGCGCCCGTGGAGCGCTGGCAGCTGGCCCGGGCGCAGCTCGAGCCCGACTTTTTCATCGAAAGCATCCCGTACAAGGAGACCCGCGACTACGTGACGCGGGTGCTTGCCTTCAGCGTGGTTTACGATTGGCGCCTGAACGGCAATGCTGCGCCGCTTGGCGAAAGAATGCTGGGCCGGCTGGTCAACGAGCCGAGCCAGCGCCGCTCCTTCACGTGTCCAACCAGCAGCGTGCCCAGCCCATGAGCCAATTGAAGATCGTCGTTTTAGGTGGCAGCGGATTTGTCGGTCGCTTGCTGGTCAAGCACCTTTCGGAGCAGGGCCATCGCCTGACGGTACTGAGCCGCAATCTCAGTTCGCACCTCGACCGCCTGTTGCCGCCGAACGTCACCCTGCGCGAGATGGACGTCTACGACGCCCAGGCCTTGCATCAGGCGATCGCCGGGGCCGATGCCGTGGTCAATCTGGTCGGCATACTCAATGAAGCAGGCGACGACGGTAGCGGCTTCAGGCACGCGCACGTCGAGCTGACCAGGCGGGTCATCGACGCCTGCAAGGCGAACGGGGTGCGGCGGCTGTTGCAGATGAGCTCGCTCAACGCCGGGCGCGGCAGCAGCCACTACCTGCATTCGCGCGGAGAGGCCGAGGCGTCGGTGAAGGCCTCCGGGCTCGACTGGACCATCTTCGAGCCATCGGTGATCTTCGGCACCGGTGACGGTCTGTTCACGCGCTTCGCTGCGCTGATCAAATACCCACCGGTGTTGCCGCTGGCCTGCGCCGACGCCAAGTTCGCGCCGGTGTATGTGGGCGATGTGGTCGAAGCGTTCTCGCGCAGCTTGCGCGATCGCGGGACGATTGGCGAAGTCTATGAGCTCTATGGGCCGGACGTTTTCACGCTCAAGCAGATAGTGCAGATGACCGCGCGGCAACTCGGGCTCAAGCGCCTGCTGATTCCCTTGCCCGATTTCCTCGGTCGCATCCAGGGCCTGGTCTTCGATTTCGTGCCGGGCAAGCCTTTCTCTTCCGACAATTTCCGTTCCCTGCAAACCGATTCGGTTGGCGGCATCGACGGACTGCATCGGCTGGGCATCGTGCCCACCAGGGTGGCGCAGGTGTTGCCCGACCTGCTCGGAAACAGCGACGACAGGCAGACGCGCCTGGCGCGATACCGGGCCGCGCGCTGAATCCATGAGGATCTACCTGGTCGGTGGCGCGGTGCGTGATCGATTGCTTGGTCTGGACGGCGGCGATCGCGATCGCGACTTCGTGGTCGTCGGCGCCACTCCGGAACAGATGGTCGCGTCGGGCTTCAGGCCGGTCGGCAAGGATTTTCCGGTATTCCTGCATCCGCAAACCGGCGAGGAATACGCGCTGGCGCGCACCGAGCGCAAGACCGCGCCCGGCTATCGGGGATTCTCGTTTCATGCCGATCCCGGCGTCACGCTGGAAGAGGATCTTGCCCGGCGCGACTACACCGTCAATGCGATCGCCCAGGACGAGGCGGGCGCATTGATCGATCCGCACGGCGGGCAACGCGATCTGCAGGCCCGGGTCTTGCGCCACGTTTCCCCGGCCTTCGCCGAGGACCCGGTGCGCATCCTGCGCGGCGCGCGCTTCCTGGCGCGGTTCGCACCGCTCGGCTTCACGGTCGCGCCCGAAACGCTCGCGTTGATGCGCGCCATGGTCGCCAATGGCGAAGTCGACCATCTGGTTGCCGAGCGTGTCTGGCAGGAATTGCAGCGCGCATTGGCCGAGCCGCGGCCTTCGGCCTGCGTCGGCCTGCTGCGTGACAGTGGCGCGCTGGCGCGACTGCTGCCCGAAGTCGACGCCTTGTTCGGCGTGCCACAGCGCGCCGAATTCCATCCGGAAATCGATGCTGGCGTGCACACAGCGATGGTCTGCGACATGGCCGCCCGACTGGCGCCGGGCAACGCGCGCATCGGCTTTGCCGCGCTGACCCACGACCTGGGCAAAGCGCTGACGCCGGCGTCGGGGCTGCCCGCGCATATCAATCACGAGCACACCGGGCTGGCCCCGCTGCAGGCGGTGTGCGATCGCTACAAGGTGCCGGCCGATTATCGCGAGCTGGCCATCATCGGCTGTCGCGAGCACTTGAATATCCATCGCTTCAACGAACTGCGGCCGGAGACGGTACACGACCTGATCGCGCGCTGCGATGGCTTTCGGCAGCCGGGCCGCATCCATGAGCTGGCCGTGCTGTGCGAAGCCGACAAGCGCGGCCGCCTCGGTTGCGAAGAGCAGCCTTATCCCCAGGCCGAACGCCTGCTGCAAGCACAGCGAACGGCCCAGGCAGTCACGAGTGCTCAGTTGGATCTGACCGGCCTGGCCGGGCCGAAAGTCGGCGAGGCGCTGCGCAAGGCGCGCATCGCCGCGATCCGCGCCGCAGCGGGCAAGGCCTGACAGCATTCGCGCAGGCGTCGTTGTCCGGAACTCAGCGGAACAGTCGCGAATCCCAGCGCTGCAATAGCGTCTGGCTGCGGCCACGCATCAGCAGTTGACCGGTCAACACGCCGAGCGCATTGGCCACGGCATCCTTCGCATCCATCATGCGGTCGCTGGTGAAGGCGCCCTGGGCCAGTTCCATGGCGATGCCAAGCAGGACCAGGGAAAGCGCCGCGAGCCAGCGACTGCGAGGCGTGTCGAAGATCAGCACCGACCAGGCCGAGAGCAGCGCATATGCGAGGAAATGCCCGATCTTGTCGCCATCGGGCACATCGACACCCACCTGCGGCGGGTGGATCAACGACAGCACGATGCAAAGCACCCAGCCGAACAGCCAGATGCCAAGCCACAGTCCCGGTCGATTGAAATCGCGCAGGGCGGCGCGCAGGCCGCGCATCGCGCTCACAGTCGGCGGCTCAGGTTTCCCGTGGCGAAGCTGCCGCGGATGTCCGCTCCGCGCTGGAAACCCATCACCTGGAAGCGCTCGCCCATCTCGCCGGGCAAGGTCAGCTTCTTGATCTCCTGGTGCCGCCGATAGCGTTCCGCCTCGTCGGTGATCGCCTCGATGGCTTCCAGTCGTTGCTGTAGACCGTTGCCGATCAGGAAGCTTGCCTGGGCGCAGTAGCCGGCGAAGTCGAAGCCAGCGTTGACGCCGGCCTCGGCCAGGGCGGTGAAATCGACGAATGCGGTCAGGTCCTGCAAGCCCGGCAGGAAGAACGGATCGCCGTGGGCGCGATGCCGGTAGTGACAGACCAGCGTGCCGTCGCTGCGCTCGGGCAGGTAGAACTCGCGGCGCGGGTATCCGTAATCGACGAACAGCATCGCGCCTTCCTTGAGCAGGCCGCCAACTGCCTGGATCCAGTACGGCAGCTGCGGCAGGATCTCGGAGCGATAGCCTTCCGGCAGAGGCATTTCATTGTCGCGCTCGACGTGGCGGACGGCCGCGCGCAGCAGGGCATCGGCTGGCTGGTCCACGCGCAGGAATTGCCCGCCTGCATCGATGACCACGTGCTCCTCGAACACTTCGCCGTCATGGATGACGAACCGTGGCGTGGGCAACGCGTCGAGCACCTCGTTGGCGAACAGCACGCCGCGCCAGCCGGTTTCGGGCGGCCCGCTCAGCCATTCGCAGCGGGCGAACAGTTCCGATGGCAAGGCCCCGCGAAGCCTTTCCTGCTGGCGCTCGCGCAGATCCGCGCTCGGCTCGAGCATCCAGTAATGCGAGGGCAGCGCATCGAGCGCGACGAGGTGTTTCAGCGCCGCCTCGGCGAAGGCGCCGCTGCCGCCGCCGAGCTCGAAAAAGCCGGCGCCGTCCCCAAGTTCCCGCAACACCGGCGCCACCGCCTGCGCCACGCATTCGGCGAAGGTCGCTCCCAGTTCCGGCGCCGTGACGAAGTCGCCTTCGGCGCCGAATTTCCGGGCGCCCGCGCTGTAGTAGCCCAGCCCCGGTGCGTACAACGCCAGTTCCATGTAGCGGGAAAAGGGGATGGCTCCGCCGCTGCCGCGGATCTGGCTGCGAATATGGGCGGATAATCTTTCGCTGTGTTCACGGGCGTCAGGCCCGGGTTCTGGCAAGGTGTCGATATTCATGGATAACATCTTGGGCACAGGCCCGGGGAAAAGGAAGCAGGACATGCCCGACAGCAAGCCAGTAGCGCTGATCACCGGTTCGGCAAGGCGCGTAGGGGCGGTGATCGCGCGTTCGCTGCACGCCGCCGGCTACGACCTGGTGCTGCACCACCGGCGCTCCGCGAGCGAGGCCAGCGCGCTGCAGGCCGAACTCGAACGTGCCCGTCCGGGCAGCACGCTGGTGTTGCAGGCGGAGCTTTCGGAGTTCGACCGCCTGCCGGAGCTGATCGCGAAAACCGTCGGCCGTTTCGGGCGCCTCGATGCACTGGTCAACAACGCCAGTGCTTTCTATCCGACGCCGATCGGCGTGGCGACGCCGGCGATGTGGGACGACTTGTTCGCCGCCAATGCGCGGGCGCCTTTCTTCCTGTCGCAGGTGGCCGTGCCGCACCTGAAGGCGAGCCGTGGAGCCATCGTCAACCTGGTTGATATCTACGCCGAGCGCCCGTTGAAGAACCACACGGTGTACGTGATGGCCAAGGCGGCGCTGGCGATGATGACGTTATCGCTGGCCAACGAACTCGGCCCGGAGATTCGCGTCAACGGCGTGGCGCCCGGCGCCGTGCTCTGGCCGGACCAGGGCAAGTCGGAACGGGAGAAAGCCGCGCTGCTCGAGACCACCGCGCTGCAGCGTGCCGGCGAGCCGGAAAACGTTGCCGAGGCGGTCCGCTGGCTGTTGCAGGACGCCCGCTACACGACCGGGCAGATCATCCGGGTCGATGGCGGCCGCGCACTGAACATGTAGTTGATTTGCTACTTCGGCGCGAACGCGTTCTGCAAGCCGGTGGATCCGAAGGCGGCCGGCGCTTCTCCGGACGTGGCATAGCGATACAGCGCCGCGGAATAGATTCCCGACAAGGCGCTCTGCACGAGTCCAAGCGCGATCACTGCCAGCACCGCCAGAACGCCGATGGTGATCGCCAGCGCGCCGGAAACCGAGCTGGCGGCAAAGACCAGCAGCATGCCCAGAGCGATGGTGCCGAACATGATCAGGCCGAACACCGCGCCGAGGCCGACATTGCCGATCGCGTTCTCGCCCCAGGTGTGCTTGAGCAGTTCGACGCTTTGCTTGATGGCATCGATCGGCCCGACATTGCGTTGCACCAGCACCGGCACCACCAGGAAGGTGGACAAGGTCCAGGCCACGCCCAGGCCGCTGCCGATGATGCGCACCAGGAAATTGTTTTCCCTGTTCTTCAAGGCCTGCAGCAGCATGCCCACGGTTGCGGCGATTGCGGCATAGCCCAGGATCGGGACGATCCTTTCCCTGGCGGCAGTGAAGCCGTCCATGACCGTCGGGTTGCCGCCCTCGAGGCGCATGATCGCGGCGCTCACCAAGGCGGCATTGAAAAAGAAGGTGATGAAATACAGGCACAGGTAGAACAGGAAACCCCAGATGGTGCCAGCCACGCCGACGCCGTTCTCGAACAGGCGCAGGGCGAACATCGGCACGATGAAGGTACCGACCACCAGCAGGGCGGCAATGCCGGACAGGGTCGGGAACAGCAACAGCTCCTTGTCCGCGCGCAGAACCTCGGCGCTGGCCTTGACCAGCGACCAGCTACGGGAAAATTTCTCGAACATCGCGCACTCCCTGTTGAGGACGCGGCGATTATCTGTTCAGCAGCCGTGGCAAATGCAAGTGCGCTTGGTCAGGGTGCGCTCCAGCTCAATGGCCCCGTGTGTACCAGGTCCCGCCGGGGCCGGTGTAGCTCAGGCCCTCGCCCCAGACCACGTGATACACGCCCAGATAGTCGCGTGCGACACCCAGATAGTCGCCATAGGGGAACCCATGGCCGTTGGTCGTCTTGTACGGCGCCCCGGTAGCCAGGTCCGACAGTCGCAGCGGGCTGTCCCAGCTCGTGCCACCGTTCCCGGTATGCCGGAACCAGGCATTCCACGCCACATTGGCGCCCATCCGGTCATCCTGCCAGACCACGGCGAAATCGCCGGCGGGACCGCCGACCACCTGCACGCTGTGATGATTGACCGTGGCGCCGCCGCCGATGCTCATGCGCGGACTCCAGCTCGCGCCGCCGTCGATCGAGGTGCGCGCGTACAACTGCATCGGCGCGCGCGCGCTGTCGCTGGCGTTGTAGGCGACCATGAGCTTGCCCGCGCTATCGACACCGATGCCC